>Ga0209017_10001481_pt1 | contig 17827 bp, 17 predicted proteins | sample YNPBryunderm2012_FD_185812 | JGI IMG/M metagenome (GOLD analysis project Ga0209017, IMG submission 185812) | Anoxygenic and chlorotrophic microbial mat microbial communities from Yellowstone National Park, USA - YNP Bryant MS undermat 2012... ... | reverse complement strand
GCACCGTTCGTCCAGGACGGAGTCACCGGCGTCTTCGTCGACCGCTTGCCTCCGGGAGCGAAGTGCGTCAAAAACGACGCCGACGCAGCGACGCTGGCGGCGTTCATGGAAGTGATCCGGTGCGTTCAGCAGATGGATCGTCATTCAGCGCGGGCCAGAGCGGTCGATGCCTTCGCCAGCGAAGGGATTGTCAATTCTGTGATCACGGCAATCAGCGACCTTCGCGCGGTGGAATTTCGGCTGGCCCGTCAATGCTCGGCATACGCTTCTACTTGACCAGACGCTGCTCCGGCGAAGAGTTGCAACCGATCGCGTCCCCAAGCGAGTGCCGTCACGGAACCGCCCAAATTTCCCACGTCGATGCGGGTTGGGTTCGTGACATCGTTGATCGTAACCGTGCCTGACTCGCCAGCCGTCGCACACACCGGACCATCCGGCGCGAAGGCGACACACCGCGTCAGCCGATCTATGTCTCCTTTGAGGAAGATCGGCATGCGGCCTTCGGGGCCGGGATCAGAGCAATCCCACACCATCCCATCCTCGCCGCCGTCGGTGGCCAGGTAACGGCCGGTGGAGTCCCAACTCAGACTGGAGACGATGTGCGGATAGCCGGACATCTCCGCATCCTGCCAAGTCTTCGTCCGCCAGAAGTGGACGGTGCTGTTCTGGTCGGCGGTCGCCACAAAGCGGCCGGTGGGACTAATGGCGATGCGGAGGACCGAGCCGCGGTAGTTCAAGAGTTTCACAGGCTGTTCCTGACCTGGCGACCAGACCGTGATGCCACCGTAGCGTGCCACGATCAACTCGTCACGATCCGGCCGCCAGGCAATGTCTGCAACAGTACTCGGGTGGTCAGTGATGACCCGAGCCAAGTCCCCGTCCGGTTGCACGAGCCGGACCTGACGCCCCGAGGCGACCGCCAGCAAGTTACCATCCGGGCGGAAGGCCACTTGCTCGACCCAGGCATTGCCAGTGTCGCTGGCCCATAGCTGTTGGCCGGTCTTGGCATCCCAATACCGGACGTGCCCATCATGCCCCGTACTTGCGAAGAATGGTCGCTTCGGATGCCAGGCCAAACTGGTGACGCCGCCAGCGTGACCCGGCAGCAGGTGCACGGTAGCGCCGGTCGCCGCGTCGAGGAGCGGGATTTCGTCCGCTGCTGTTGCCACCGCCAGCAACCCACCACTCGGCGCGGGAGCGAGCTTGCGGACATACTCGCCCACGTCGGCCCGCCACCGCCGCGTGAGGGCCGGCAGCCCGACCGCAGATTTCTTGCGCTTCATGAACACGCCTCGAACTCCTTTTGCAGGACCGCCTGGTCCAGGTTCCGGCCGATGAACACGAGCTTCGACGACCGCGGCTCGTCGCCCCATGGCCGCCCCTTGTCGCATTCGACCAGTTGGTGAACGCCCTGGACGATCAGCCGTTCCGGGTACTGGTTCACCGACAGCACCCCCTTGTACCGGAAGAGATCCTTGTATCGCTCGTTGCGGTAGCGGAGCAGCCAGGCGTTCACCTTGTCCAGGTCGAGGGTGCCGGCCACCTGAAGGCTCACACTCGTCACGTCCCCGTGCTCCCGCTTCCCTTTGAACCGCTGCTCGTAGCGGGGAGCGACGGCACTCCCGCCGCGGGACAGTTCGAGGGTGATCTCGGCCGGCGGGTACTTGGCGAACAGAGCGTACAGCCCCTGCTCCACCACGCGGAGCACGAACCGCGTCGGCGTCTCGGCGACGGGCAATTGGTGGTAGTTGTCGCCGGGCGTGATGACTCCGCCAGCGTCGGCCAGCACCTCGGCCGTGTGGAACACGTCGTAGGCTTTGTCGAGGAGGGCATCGACGCCCGCTCGGTCGGCCGATGCGACTGGGATCAAGCACATCGGCAACTTCGGGTACAAGTGCCCGGGCTGGAGCGTCGCGGTGAGTTCGCAGTCTCCAGCCTCTAGCGCAAAGACGCTCGCCCAGCGGAACGACCGCTCGACTTCGAGGAACTCAGCGTCCACATCCAGGGCGTGTTTCAGGCTGAACCCGTTCACTCCTAGGACGCGGTCAAGATCGACTACCGACCGTTCGGTGCGGTACAGCTTCGCCGTGCCGTTCATGCCGCGGAGCGTCGCCTCGATTTCCTCGATGCGGGCCGGGGGGACCAGGTCCGTCTTGTTCAGCAGGATCACGTCGGCGAAGCCGATCTGGGCCTTCACCTCGCCGGTCGGGTCGTCCAAGTGCTCGTGCAGGTGGCGGGCGTCCACCAGGGTGACGATGCCGTCCAGCCGGGTGGCGTGCATCAGATCCGGTTCGAGCATGAAAGTCTGGGCGATCGGGCCGGGGTCGGCCACCCCGGTCGTCTCGATCAGGATGTAGTCGAACTTGTGCTTCCGCTGGAGCAGGCTCTTGAGAATCCGGATCAGGTCGCCGCGGACGTGGCAGCAGATGCACCCGTTGGACATCTCGAACAGCTCCTCGTCGGCGTGGACGACGAGCTCGTGGTCGATGGGGATCTCGCCGTACTCGTTCTCGATGACGGCGATCCGCTTGCCGTGGTCGGCCGTGAGGAGGTGGTTCAGCAGGGTCGTCTTGCCGGCCCCAAGGAACCCGGTCAGGACTGTCACGGGGACTTTCGCATCTGTCATTCTGCACTCCGGAGTCGAGAAACCGCCAGTCGACCGAACCGATTCTGCTCGACTAGCGTATTACTAAACTATACGCTATATGAACACCGTATGTTTACGGGATTCTACGGAGGAATCCGTGCGATGCGACGCGGATACACCCTGATCGAGCTGCTGGTGGTGATCGCCATCATCGCCATCTTGATCGGCCTGCTGCTGCCGGCCGTCCAGAAGGTGCGGAGTGCGGCGGCCCGGATGCAGTGCCTGAACAACCTGAAGCAGATCGGCGTGGCGATGCACAACTACCATGCGGCGCATGATGCGTTTCCGCCGGCGTGCGAGTCCCGCATCGTGCGGCAAAACATCGTCCCACTGTCTGGCACGCCGAATCCAGACAACCCACCCACGTGGGCAACTAGCTTTCCCAATTCGTTGTACCGCACGGCCCCCTGGGTCGAGGACGTCGGGCCGGGGTGGGGCTTCTTCGCCCACATCCTGCCGTACATCGAACAGGACAACCTGTACCGGCAGATCGACTTCACCCAGCTGATCGCGGCGGACGTGAACCGGGCGGCCCGCGAGACGATTGTCAAGACCTACGTGTCGCCCGGCGACGTCGGCCCGCGGCTGGTGAAGATCACGAGTTCCGGCGACCATACGCTCGGGCTGGCAGGGATTCCGACCACGGCGACGCCAGTGCAGATGACTTCGCCGAGTGGGGTTCCGCTCCAGTGGGCGGTCAATAGCTACGTGCTCAACATGGGGTCGCTGCACTACGAGGAGCAGCCGTTCGACGGGCCGTTTCACCGCAACCGGCGGATCAAGGTGACGGACATCACCGACGGGCTGTCAAACACCATCGGCGTGGGCGAGCGGACCAGCCGGATGACCGAGAGCGGCTGGTGCGGCTTGGTGCCGGGGCAAGAGTTGGTGTACGTGCCGACCTGGCATGCTGCTGACCCGGCCAACCCGAGCAAGAACTGGCGGCCGGCGATGGCGGCGGTGAACATCCACATCAACACCGGCGCGCCGAATGCCCGAACCAGCAGCCCCGGCGGGTTCATGACCAACCACCAAGGGTACGGCGGGTGCCACTTCCTGAACATGGACGGGTCGTGCCGGATCATCTCGGACAAGATCGCACTCGGGCCGTACCGCTCGCTGGCAACGATCCGCGGCGGCGAGATCGTCCCGCCGGAGGCGTTCCCGTGACGGACGACTGGAAGAGCGTGACATTCGACCCGTTCGCCCCGTTGACCGACCTGAGCAGGTGGGTCGGCGCGCAGTCGGTGGCGTGGATGCCGGACGGCTGGCCGAAAGACTTCCTCGGGTACTGGGTGTACGACCTGGTCAAGATCGTCCTCTTGCTCCTCGTGACCTCCTTCGTTCTGAACCTGCTGCGGCGGTGGGTCGGGGTCAAGTGGTTGCGGCAGAGCCTCGGGCGGGACGACTGGGTCGGCATGTGCTGCGGGGCGGCGCTCGGTGTCGTCACCCCAGTCTGCTCGTGCAGCGTCACCCCGCTGTATGCGTCCCTGCTGCACGGTGGGGCGGCCCGGCGACCCGCGGCCTGTTTCCTCTTCGCCGCCCCGGCCGTGAATGAGTTCGCCATCGTTCTCGTCTGGTTCGCGCTCGGCTGGCAGTGGGCAGTCGTGTACACCGCGTTCGGGCTGCTGGCCTCGATCCTCACCGGACTGTTGGCCGACCGCCTTGGGTTGGAGCCCTGCCCGTGGTGCGGCCCGCCTGCCCACGATGCGTTTCGGGAGGGGGCGTGGTTTGTGTGGTCGGCCTGGAAGAGTGCGTTCGTGGATGCTTTCGTATTGCTCAACCGGTTGAAGTGGGCGCTGGTGATCGGAGCCGGCCTCGCGGCCGCTTTGGTCAAGTTCAACCTGACGCCGGTGCAACTGCTGACCGACTCCGGGCATCACCCGCTGGCTCCACTGCTAGCGGCGGTCATCGGGCTGCCGTTGGACGTGAACGCCGCCGCCGCCGGGCCGATCCTGATTCCGCTTGCGAAACTCGGCCTGCCGATCGGCACACTCGTGTCGTTGATGATGGCCACCACCGTGGCTTCGTTCCCCGAGGCGGCGGTGCTGCGGCCCGTGATCGGCTGGCGGGGCGTGCTGAAGCTCGGCCTGTGGTATCTGCTCTACACGTCCGGCGTCGGGCTGTTGCTGAATGCCCTCTCGAGCTCGCTTTGATTTCAAGGGATGAAACGCATGAAGAATTTGCCCGTCACCGTTCTGTCCGGCTTCCTCGGGGCCGGCAAAACGACGCTCCTGAACCACATCCTCACTAACCGGGAGGGGATGAAGGTGGCGGTGATCGTCAACGATATGTCCGAGGTGAACATCGACGCTCAACTCGTTCGTCAGGGGCAGGCCGGGCTGAGCCGTACCGAGGAGAAACTCGTCGAGTTCTCGAACGGATGCATCTGCTGCACGCTTCGGGAAGATCTCCTCAAGAAGGTGTGCAACCTCGCGGAAGAAGGGCGGTTCGACTACCTGTTGATCGAGTCGACCGGCATCTCCGAACCGCGGCCCGTCGCGGACACGTTCACCTTTACTCACGAGGACGGTTCGCGGTTATACGACGTAGCTCGCCTGGATACCCTCGTCACCGTGGTGGACGCTGCTAACTTCCTTAGCGAATACCGGAGTACCGACGAACTCCGCGACCGCGGGATCGGGATGTCGAAGGAAGACGACCGGAACATCGCGCAACTGCTCGTCGACCAAGTCGAGTGTGCCAACGTGATCGTGCTGAACAAGACTGATCTGGCGACACCCAAGGAGTTGGAAAAGCTCAAGGTCATCGTCCGGCGGCTCAATCCCCGAGCCGAGGTGATCGAGGCGACTTGCGGCCAGGTTCCACTCAAGGCGATCCTCGGCACGGGGCGGTTCGACCCGGTGCGCCACGGCAACCCGATGCCGTGGGCGGAGGAGCTGAAGAAGCCGATCCAGTCCGAGACCGAAGAGTACGGCGTTTCCAGCTTCGTTTATCGTGCTCGCCGACCGTTCCACCCGCAGCGGTTTTACCGGTTCACTTTGAACAATGCGTCGGTCAAAGGAGTCCTGCGCACCAAGGGGTTCCTCTGGTTCGCCACGCGGCACGACACGGTCGCTGTCTGGCAGCAAGCCGGGCGGATCTTCCAGCTTTATCCAGTGGCTCGGTGGTGGGCGACAGCGAAGAAGTCCGAGTGGCCCGAGAGCGAAGAAAGCCGCCGCACCATTGAGGCGAACTGGGTCGAACCGTGGGGCGACCGCCGGCAGGAGATCGTCATCATCGGGCAAGACCTCGACCGGGCAAAGTACGAAGCCGCGCTGAACGAGTGCCTGCTCACTGACGCCGAAATGAAGGGTGGGCCAACGGCGTGGGAAGACTTCCCCGACCCGCTCCCGGACTGGACAAACGATCCTTCCGAATCGGCATGACAGGAGGACGAATCATGACGAACAACGAAATCCCCACCACCTATGAAGCGTGGGTTCACTGCATCACGGTGAAGTGCAAGATCCCGCTGACGCCGGAGTTCGCTCGGCAGCGGATCGCCACCCTGGGAGACCCGATGTCGGCCGAAGCGGTCAAGTTTGTGCAGTTGTACGGCGAGTCGCACCGGGTGCGAGTCATCGAATGGTACCGCCGCGTGGCGGGATAATCGGAGGAGGATTCATCATGCTGAAGACCGAAAACCGTGCCGCCCCAACGGCATGGGATGGCGAGCAACTCCGGCAGTTCGATACCGGGAGGGAGGACATCCTGATCATCGCCCGGCCGACGCCTGAGGGCGTCGCCGAGGCCATCGCTGCCGGCGAGGTTCGAGAGTACCGAACAACCTATCGACGGCGAGACCTGCCGAATCGCGTTGCGGACGGTTTGCAGACCCTGGGCATCGACTCGCCACCGCTCGCTGCCGACATCACCGACCTTGGACTGAGTTTCTTGGAGCAGTTCGGCATCCGCACGTCCAATCTGCGGATCGAGATGGTGCGAACACAGTCGTGCCCGAAGTTCCACTGCGATAACGTCCACGTCCGGCTGGTGACGACGTACCACGGGCCGACGACCGAGTACCAATTCAACGGGTCGGACACGATCCATGCGGCCCCGCTTTACGGGTTGGTGTTCCTGAAGGGGCACAAGCATCCAACGCATCGCGACAGCGTCCACCACCGTTCGCCCGAAGTGCCGTCGGGTACGAAGCGGTTGTGTGTGGTGATCGACTATTGATGTCAGTTCGTTCAACGAGATCATTCGAGGGTTTTTCACGATGCCAAAAACGTCTTCCTCCCGCTCAAGCTCAGCGAAGCAGCCACGAGGGCGTGAGCGGAAACGCCTTCCCGTCACGGTGCTGTCTGGCTTCCTCGGGGCCGGCAAGACGACCTTATTAAATCAGGTGCTGGCCAACCGCGAGGGGCTACGTGTCGCGGTCATCGTCAACGATATGTCCGAGGTGAACATCGACGCCAAAATGGTCCGCAGTGGGAAGGCAGCCCTGAATCGTGTGGAAGAAAAGCTGGTCGAGTTCACCAATGGCTGCATCTGCTGCACCCTTCGAGAAGATTTGTTGGTGGAAATCGCACGGTTGGCGAAGGCCAAACGCTTTGATTACTTGCTGGTTGAATCCACGGGGGTTTCGGAGCCTCTGCCTGTTGCTGAGACCTTCACGTTTGCGGATGAGCATGGCAAGTCGCTCGGCGACGTCGCCCGCCTTGACACGATGGTGACGGTCGTGGATGCGGCCAACTTCTTGCGGGAATATCAGGCGGCCGACGACCTCCGTGACCGCGGCGTTGCTCTCGGAGACGAAGACGACCGCTGCGTCGTGGATCTCCTGATCGAGCAGGTTGAGTTCGCCAACGTGATTATCTTGAACAAAACGGACCTCGTCCCGACAGCGGATGTCGATCGACTCGAAGCCATTCTTCGGACGCTGAATCCAGAGGCGAAAATTCTGCGTTCGTCCTTCGGCAGGGTGGACCTCAAGGAGATCCTCAACACGGGTCTTTTTGACTTCGAGAAGGCCAGTCAAGCGCCGGGTTGGCTCAAGGAAGCCCGGGGGGAGCACCTCCCCGAAACACAAGAGTACGGGATCTCCAGTTTCGTCTACGAGGCACGACGCCCGTTCCACCCGCAGCGATTTTGGAAGTTTCTCGGACAAGACTGGGGGAGCCTGCTCCGCTCGAAGGGCTTTTTCTGGCTCGCGAGTCGACACGACCTCATCGGCTCATGGTCCCAGGCGGGTGGGGCGTGCCGCATCGAACCCAGCGGCTACTGGTGGGCAGCGACGCCGGAAAACGAGTGGCCCGAGGACGACACCATGCGTGAGGAAATCCGTGCGAACTGGAGTGAGCCTTACGGCGACCGAATGCAACAGCTCGTCTACATCGGTATCGACCTGGATCAGCAAAAAATCCGGGCGGCGCTGGACCGCTGTTTACTCACGGATCGCGAAATGAAAGGCGGGCCCGAGCAGTGGGCGAAGATGAAGGATCCTTTCGGAGAGTGGCAGATCGAACCCGCGGACGCTGAGGTACATGCACACTAGCGAAGTCAGCGATGTCCACTCGCAGAATGATTCGTGAACGGTGTCTCTCACCGTGTCACAACCGGGTCGGGTTCGGGGCGTCGCCGTAGACCGCTTTCGGATCGAAGGTTTTCTCGCTTTCGGCGAATTGTAACGGCTGGCCGGCCGCTGCGCCGGTCGGCACGACTCGATAGAAGCACGACCGGTAGCCGACATGGCAACTCGCGCCGCTGCCGGCGACCTCGACCCGCAGCCAAACGGCGTCCTGGTCGTCGTCGATCCGCAGTTCGCGGAACTTCTGAACCAGTCCGCTGGTCGCCCCCTTGCGCCAGAGCACCTTCCGGCTGCGGCTCCAGTACACCGCCTCGCCGGTGCGGATGGTCTCGGCCAGGGCCTCCGCGTTCATGTGGGCGTGCATGAGAACCTCACCGGTGGCTAAGTCGGTGGTGACGACGGGCATCAGCCCGTGTTCGTCGAACTTCGGGGCCAGTTCGCTTCCTTCCTCGACTTGCTGAACGGACTGCCGGGCTGAGAAAGGGGTCGTTTCAGACATGGTTGGGAACCTGGGGTGACGTTGTTACTTGCCGTTGGTACTATTTAGTTATACTACCGGGCCTGAATTCGGACAGCTGGAGATGACTGATGCAAAGGACACGACGGGCTTTCTTGAAGAGTGTGGTGATCGCCCCGGTCATCACCGGCGCGTGGGTGGTGTACGAATCGCAAAACGGCCGCCTCAAGATTCGGCAGTCACCCGTGGCGTGCTACGTCCCGAACGGAACACCGGGTCAGTCGTGCGGACACCCGACGAAACCGATCGAGAAGCCGAAGGGGGTCGCGTGGTGAGGCGATTGCCCGTGACCGTGCTTTCCGGCTTCCTCGGGGCCGGCAAGACGACCTTATTGAATCAGGTGCTGGCCAACCGCGAGGGGCTTCGTGTCGCGGTCATCGTGAACGACATGTCCGAGGTGAACATCGACGCCGAGTTGATCGCGGCCGGCGGCGGCCTGAGTCGGACGGAGGAAAAACTCGTCGAGATGTCGAACGGGTGCATCTGTTGCACCCTGCGCGAAGACCTGATCGTCGAAGTGGCAAAACTCGCGGAGCAAGGGCGTTTCGATTACCTTCTGGTGGAATCGACCGGCATCTCCGAGCCGATGCCTGTCGCTGAGACGTTCCTGCTCGGCGGCCTCGAAGGTCGGCAACTGGTCGATCTCGCCAACCTCGACACGATGGTCACCGTGGTGGATGGCGTCAACTTCCTGCCCGACTACGAGCAAGCCCAGGACCTGCAAACCCGCGGGCAAGCGGCAACCAGCGACGACGGCCGCACGGTCGCCGACCTGCTCGTCGATCAGGTCGAGTTCGCCGACGTGCTCATCATCAGCAAGTGCGATCTGGCCCCCGAGGCGAAGATCAACGCCTTGGCAACGCTCCTCCGCCGATTGAATCCCCATGCTACCATCCTGCGCTCGACGTTCGGGAACGTCGGGCCGAAGGCCATCTTGAACACCGGACAGTTCGACTTCCAACGGGCGGCTCGCTCGCCGGGCTGGCGGCTGCTCGCCCGCGACGAGATCAAAAGCGAAGCGGAAGAGTACGGCATCTCCAGTTTCGTCTACCGTGCCCGCCGGCCGTTCCACCCGCAGCGGTTTTTCGATCGCCTGCAACAAGCCTGGACGGGCGTCCTTCGCAGCAAGGGGTTCTTCTGGCTCGCGACGCGCCTTGACCGCATCGGCATCTGGTCGCAGACCAGCCGTGTGGCCCGACTCGACGTGGGTGGCTATTGGTGGGCCGCGATCCCGCCCGAGGACCGACCGCAGACACCCGAGTTCGAGGCATCCCTGGCGAAATTGTGGCATCCCGAAGTGGGCGACTGCCGCCAGGAACTCGTCTTCATCGGGCAGAAGCTTGACCGCGAGGCCATCACCCGCGCCCTTGATCGGTGCTTGCTGACCGATCCCGAGATGAGCAGCGGCACGCTTGCCTGGTCGGCCTATCCAGACCCATTCCCGCTGTGGCCGACAGCCAACCGTTAACGGTGAAGAGGTGTTCAGAACGTCAGGGGATCCATGACATGCTTCGCACGGTTGGAGTGATATTCCTCCTGTTCACGTTCGTCGGACGAGCCACGGCCGCCGACCCGCTGACTGCCGATTACCTCGCGTTACGACTCCTCGATACGGAAGCACTCTACACCGTGACCGGCGGACTGAAGCCAGTCAGCGATGGGTTCTGGCAGACTCGGTTCCCAGCCAGTCAGGACACATCGCCCGATGTGGAGGAGGCCCGGCGGATTCTCGCTCGTTTACCACTCGGTCCCGATCTGGAAGCGGGCGTCTTCGTGTTCGCTGCGGCGTTTGACGGTAAGCGGTCCGCCTCGGCGTTTGTGGTTCACAAGCCCCGGTTGCGAGAATTGATCAGCCGCCGCTCGGACGTGTTTGAACCGCTCGGCATTACTGTCGATACTCCGCCGCAGCAGGTGATGGAAAAAATCGACCGCGGGCTGCGTTCAAGTCGTTGGCGAGCGTTCGGCTTGGTGTTCGGCTACCCGGAGTATGCCGTCGAGTTCTTCGTCCGTGCCGGTGAAGAGCAAGATCGAACGAAGAAGTTCGTCGAACGGGACTTCATCCGCTTGCCGACTTTTGCATCGAACGAAGGGCGCTTCGTGTACGCGGTGCCGAAGGGCCACACCGAGCGTGCGGAAGACCAGGCCCTACGCGCAACGACTGCCGAGATCTTCACACGCTACCAAGCCTGGCGGTCGGTCTACCTGGATGACCACAAACTCGGGGCGGTCGAGTTGCTACGCAACTGGATTACATGGTCCATCGTCCCTCCGCATGCTGTTGGTTGTCCCCCGATTCGGATCGAGTGTTACGCGGCATACCCATGCCAAACTTGGCAGCGGGTTCGCCGCGTCTGTCGCTAAAACCGAGGTGAATCATGCCAAGCCGACGCCAGTTCTTCGCCGCTAGTGGTTTGGCTGGACCGAGGTGCTCCGTAAGGCGGGCCTGAAGGAAGTGCGTGCCCAATCGTTCCTGTTCGAGGCCGATCCGCCGTTCACCGTAGAGCAGGAGAGTTACCTGCGGAACCATTTGAAGCGGCAACTGGAATGGGGGGACAAACTCTCCGCCGAGGATCGCCGCACGCTGGAATTGCTCACCGACCCGAAGTCAGAGAACGACACCTTCAGGCGAACCGATCTGCGAGTTGTTTCCGTATCGACCGTTTACCTGGGCCAAGTGTAATCGCTGCTTCACGGCAACGCGATGGAATCGAAGAGGAACAAATCATGCGACTCTGTCTGACAATATACGTTGCCCTATGCGGAGCCACCGCCCATGCCGACGGACCACCGGTCGCCCCGGTCAAGCCCGTGACCGACGACTACCACGGAACCAAGATCACCGACCCGTACCGCTACATGGAAGACTTCCGGAATGCCGACGTGCAGAAGTGGGTGAAAGAGCAGGCCGATTACGCGGCCAAGACGCTGGCCGCCATCCCTGGCCGCGACGCTTTGCTCAAGCGGATTGAGGAGTTCGACGCCGGTGCGCCGTACCGGATCTACGGCTTCACGCGTCGGCCGAACGGCGACCTGTTCTACTTCAAGCAGTTCGCCGCGGAGAACGTCGCCAAGTTCTACCACTGCGACGCGAAGACTGGGAAAGAATGCCTGCTGATTGACCCCGAGACGTTTCCCAAGGCGGATCCGAAAGACCACTTCGACCTGAGCTTCGCCCGCGTGTCGCCGGACGGCAAGAAGGTGCTGTACGGGTTCGCCGCGTCGGGTTCGGAACAGACAAAACTCAAAGTGTTCGACATCACCACGGGTCAAGACCTGCCTGACATCATTGACCGCATCGAAGCCGAGTACGCCCCGCCCTTCTGGCTGCCGGACTCGTCCGGGTTCACCTATAGTCGCAGGCGGAAGCTGGCTAAGGATGCCCCGCCGACCGATGGGTACAAGTTCACCCAGGCGTTCCTGCACACGCTCGGGGCCGACCCGGAGAAAGACCCGCTAGTGTTCGCGGAAGGGGCGACCGGCTCGCCGAAGATGGCCGAGATGGACTTCCCGGCGGTGCTGTTGCCGGTCGGCTCGAATTGGGCTATCGGCCAAGTGAAGCACGGGGACGAGACCGACATCACCGTCTACGCCGCCCCACGGAACCTACTCGGATCCAAAAGGGTGACGTGGACCAAGGTGTGCGCCCGGGCCGACCAAGTAACGGAGTTTGCGGTAAAGGGGGACGACATCTTCCTGCTGACGGCGAAGGACGCCCCGCGGTTCAAGGTGGTTCGCACTTCGCTGGCCAAGCCCGACTTCGCCAACGCAGCCGTGGTCATCCCGCCGGGCCGACACGTGGTGAACGGGTTCGCGGTGGCGCAGGACGCACTGTATGTGGGGGTGAGCGACGGCGTGCCGAACACCATCCTCCGCCTGCCGCACGACACAGGCAAAGCGGAAGTAGTGGAGTTGCCGCCCGGCGAGCCGTCGGCCTTCTTGTCCGCCGTGCGGCCCGATCTGCCCGGTGCGTGGCTTTTAACCTCATCATGGAGCCGCGAGGGTCGGCTGCTCGCCTTCGACCCGACGGCGAAGACGCTGACCGACACCATGCTGCTGCCGGGCGGCAAGTTCGACGCCCCCGACTGGCTGACGAGTACCGAGGTGCTGGTGCCCAGCCACGACGGGGTGAAGGTGCCGCTGTCGATCATCCATCGCAAGGATATCAAGCTTGACGGCTCGCACCCGACGCTGATGAGCGGGTACGGGGCCTATGGGTTCGGCACGCCGATGTACTTCGACCCGGTGAACCTGGCCTGGCTGGAGCGGGGCGGGGTGCTGGCGACCGCCCACGTGCGGGGCGGCGGCGTGTTCGGCAAGGAGTGGCACCACGCCGGTCGGCGGGCGACCAAGCCGAACACATGGAAGGACTTCATCGCGTGCGGCGAGTATCTGGTGAAGGAGAAGTACACCTCGCCCGGCAAGCTGGCTGGCGAGGGCCATAGTGCCGGCGGCATCCTCATCGGGCGAGCGATCACCGAGCGGCCCGACCTGTTCGCCGCGGCGCACATCGCCGTCGGCTGCACCGACATGCTGCGGTTCGAGACGACGATGAACGGCCCGCCGAACATCCCCGAGTACGGCAGCGTCACCCAGAAGAACGAGTTCCCGCACCTGTTGGCGATGAGCAGCTACCACCAGGTGAAGGACGGCACCAAATACCCGGCGGTGCTGCTGACGCACGGCATCAACGACCCGCGGGTGGAGCCGTGGGAGTCAGCGAAGATGACCGCCCGGTTGCAGACCGCCACGGGCAGCGGCAAGCCGGTGCTGTTCCGGGTGGACTATCAGGCAGGGCACGGCATCGGCTCGACGAAGGCCCAGCGGCACGCCGAGCAAGCCGACGTGCGGGCATTCCTCCTGTGGCAGATGGGCGATAATGACTTTCAACCGAGGAGGTGAATATGCTGACGAAATTTCGCCATAGACCGGCTTTCCGTGGCTTGCTGCCTCCTCGCGGCGGTGACCACACTGTTACTCGATATACCCCCAAACGGATACCTGCAGTAAGTGGCATCACAATCAGTAAGTTGTACAGCCATGAGATCATTTTAAGAGGAGTGGATGATGTTGACGTCTCGTCGGGGATTTTTGACCTACCTCGGGGTTGGAAGCTACGCAGCTTTCGTGTCGAGTTTGCTGATGGTCGCGGCCGACTTCCCCACACGGCGGCGGTCTAAGCCACCCACCTTTTTCGAGCCGATCCGACCGAGTTCCGCGGATGAACTGGTGGTGCCCAAAGGGTTCCGTGCGGACCTTGTGATCTCTTGGGGGGACGCCCTCGGCTCGAAGGCCCCCGATGGGAATGAGGAGCGGTTTGGTTTCAACAACGATTTCATCGCGTACTTCCCGGTGGATGCTCTCCAAGGTGGGTCGAACTCGGCCGAGGGACTGCTCTGGGTGAATCACGAGTACCCGAACCCCTTGTTCCAATCGGGATACACTCCCGCCGACTACAAAGCCAGCAAGAAGAAGACCCCCGAGCAAATCGCGGTGGAACGCCTTGCTGTCGGTGGGAGTGTGGTTCATGTCCGGCTCGACGGGAACCGCTGGATGTCCGTGGCCCACTCGAAATACAACCGGCGGATTACCGCGGCTTATCCGGAAATCGCCTTGACCGGCCCGGCCGCCGCCACGCTGAAGTCGGCCCTCGGCTCGCTGGCCAACTGTTCCGGCGGGCGCACCCCCTGGTTCACTGCCCTCTCGTGTGAAGAAAATTACCCCGACTTCAACGGGACAGATCCGAAGGACTACATGTACCGCTGGTCGGACGATCCGCGGCAGGCCATCGACGAGACCCGTTATGGCTGGGTCTTGGAGGTCGATCCCTTCGGCGAACTGCCGCCGCTTAAGCACACGGCACTTGGTCGCTTCAAGCATGAAAACGCGGCGGTCACGCGCGGAGCGAAGGGACAAGTCGTTATCTACATGGGCGACGACGAGGTCGATCAGCACCTGTACAAGTTCGTTTCCGCCGAGCCGGACGACCCCAACGCGTCCCGTGCTGATCGCCGAAAACGCCTGCAAGAAGGTACGTTGTACGCGGCCGATCTGGGCAAGGGGCGATGGATTCCACTCGTGTTCACGCCCGAAACAGCCAGGGTAATTCAAGGCTCGCCCGTTTATGCGGCGGCTAAGAAGCTCGACCCGAACTTCCAAATCACCAATCAGGCGGAGTTGCTGATTCACACCCGAGTCGCGGCTCGTGCTCTCGGAGCAACGCCGTTGGATCGGTGTGAGGATTGCGAAGTTCATCCCCGCGACGGCAGCGTCTATGTCGCCCTGACGAACAATACTCGCCACGGCAATCTCTATGGCCACATCATCCGGTTGGTGGAGGACAACGACGACGCGGCCGCGCAATCTTTCCAGTATGAAATCTACCTCGCCGGTGGTCCCCAGTCGGGCCTCGCCTGCCCGGACAATCTCGCCTTCGACCGCGCCGGCAATCTCTGGGTCGTCTGCGACATGTCTTCGGACAAGATGAACACAGGCGCGTACAAGTCGTTCGGCAACAACGGCTTGTTCGTCTTGCCAACAACGGGCGATTCCGCCGGTGAAGCGTTCCAGTTCGCGAGCGGGCCGATCGATGCGGAGCTGACCGGACCGTGGTTCACCGAAGACGGCAAGACGCTGTTCCTTGCCGTGCAGCACCCCGGCGAGCTGAGCCCTTCCCTCGACAAACTGACCAGCCACTGGCCCGATGGCGGTCCGGCCATACCCCGCCCCAGCGTCGTGGCCATCCGGGGGTTCTGAGGAACACTCTCCCTGACGCAGCAGGAGTTCATCAACGCCGCGATGTGCTCCGCTGTCGCCGATCATGGTCTGCGCTGTTTGACGTTGGACAAAGTTCTGTCCTCCTCACGGCGGCGGGCGGTTTTCAACCGAGGAAGTGAATATGCTGACGATCTTTCGCCAACCGCACCGGCTCTCCACCGCTCTGTGCCTCCTGGGAGCCGTGGCGGCGCTGTTCCTCGCGCAACTGCCGAATGATACGCGCAGTGAATGGTTCCGCTCGCTGACTCGGCCGGAGGTGCTGCCTCGCGAGCTGGAACGAAAGATCGGCTTCATCTGGACGGCGATTTTCCTACTCGCTGGGCTAGCATCAGCCGCCGCCCTCGCCGCCGATCAACCGAAGCGTTGGAAAGTGGCGATCCTCGGCCTGACACTCCTGACGCTAGCCCTGAACATGACTTACACTTATGTGTTCACCTATCGTCACGATCTGACCGCCGCAACTTGGGTCGCTGCTGCGTTGGCCGGCGTGATCGCGATCCTGATCCTGGTTGCGTCGATTCGTCGGATCTGGCTGACGGCGTTGTGTCATCTGCCGCATCTCCTGTGGGTTTGTTTTGCGACTTACGTGACCTATCGCATCGACCATCTCAACCCGGTTATATCATGAGACCACCTAGAGCACTCAAGCCGTTCTGGCAATGCCACCTGGATGACCACGTCATCGATCTCGCCTGGTCGCCGGATGGAAATTCCCTGGCGGCCGCGTCCGTGAGTGGGCCGGTCTTCATCCTCGATGCCGAACTGGGGACAACGCTCCACACGTTGACCGGACACGACTTCGGCACCACGGCTGTCGCCTGGGGCGGGGCGAAGGTTCTCGCCACGGCCGGTCAGGATGGCCTCGCACGGATCTGGAACACGCGGGACGGCCGCGAACGCTTCGCCCTTGAAGCCGGGGCGGATTGGGTCGAACAACTTGCCTGGAGTGCCGATAGCGAACGGTTAGCGACTGGAGCCGGACGAAAACTGCGACTCTGGGACTTCGGCGGCGAGTTGATCCGCGAATATCCCGACCATGTCAGCACGATCAGCTACGTCGGCTTCCGGCCGATATCCGACGAACTCACCTCGGCCTGCTACGGCGGGCTGACGGTATGGCACACCGAAAGCGATTGGGCCAAACGCGAATTCACCTGGAAAGGCTCGGTTTTGGCCGTCGTTTGGTCGCCGGACGGCCGTTGGTTCGCGACCGGCGAGCAAGACCGCTCCGTGAATCTGTGGGAATACCGGGAGGGCGACCACTTCCGCATGTCCGGCTTCGCTACCAAAGTCCGCGAACTGGCGTGGACCGCCGACTCTCGTTGGCTGGCGACCGGTGGCGGCGAGCGAATCGGGCTGTGGGATTGCGGCGACGGTCAGCCAGCGGGCCGACCTCCTCGGCCGCTGATCGGGCATGCCGACGGTGCCAACGTCAACGATCTCGCTTTCCAGCGTCGTGGCCCGTTGCTGGCCTCGTGCGGCACTGATGGCATGATTGCCGTGTGGCACCCGGAAGTGAGGGAGTTGCCCGTCGCGCTGTGCGTTTCGGATCGTGAGATCACTAGCGTCCGTTGGTCACCCGACGACCGCTTTCTCGCCGCCGGAACTGCCCTCGGACAGGTCGCCCTGTTTCGAGTCGACGGCTTGGCTACTTGAACATCAGTCCTTTCAGGAGAAAAGTGATGCCGACCTACGATTACTATTGCCCTGGCAACGGACGAATCATCGAAATGTGGCATAGTTTCGCAGTCACGTTGGCGACTTGGCTTGAACTGTGTCAAGAAAAGGGAATCGACCCCGGCGACACCCCGCTCGATGCGCCAGTCGAACGATTGATCAGTGGTGGTCTGATCATCAAAACCAACTCTCGAACTGCCTCTTCCACATGTTGTGGCGTCCGGGGATGCACTCCGCACTGAGACAGTCCGCCTCCGATCCCCTTGCACTCGACTCGACGAGCAAAGCGTGGGTCAATATAATAATGATTGACAGGTTCACTCCGCACGATGCGGAGTGATGAAAAGGGAAGCCGGTGAGAGTCCGGCGCAGGGCCGCTGCTGTATTTGGCCAGAGGTCCGGGCAATCTTCGCCACTGTGACGATCCGTCACGGGAAGGCCGCCCGAACTCGCTACGAGCCGTAAGCCAGAAGACCTGCCTGTCGAACCCATGTTTCGGTGCCTCGGACCCAGGCGACCGGATCGACAGGTTTTTTCTGTCTGCGTTCGTGCGCACACCCTGTCTTTCCGTCTTCTGCAATCCGCAGGCACCCTTTCGCCCGTCCCGGCGAAAAGGAGTTGACCTGTGTTTTTCTATTTCGCGGCCGCAAGCCGCTACTACTCTCGCGCGTCTACA
>Ga0209017_10001475_pt1 | contig 17875 bp, 18 predicted proteins | sample YNPBryunderm2012_FD_185812 | JGI IMG/M metagenome (GOLD analysis project Ga0209017, IMG submission 185812) | Anoxygenic and chlorotrophic microbial mat microbial communities from Yellowstone National Park, USA - YNP Bryant MS undermat 2012... ... | reverse complement strand
GCAGCGGTGCGCGAGCGGTTGAGCGAAATGGTCAACCCCGTGAAGATGATTGTCTTCGCGCCTGCCAGCAACCTGATAGCGCCGGGGCGACGGGAATGCGCCTTCTGCACCGAGCTGCGCGAGCTGATGAGCGAACTTGCAGACCTGCATGACAAACTGCAGGTGGAGTTCGTCGACCCGTATGCCGACCCTGTTCGCGCAGCAGCGTATGACCTGAAGAAAGACGAGCAGGGTTACCTTGTACCTGCCATCGTGCTAGCTGGCTTGCAGAACGGCGAAGAAGTGGACTACGGCATCCGGTTCTACGGCATCCCCGCGGGCTACGAATTCGCTACCCTGCTGGAAGACATCTTAATGATTTCCACTGGGCATCATCATCTGTCGCCGCAGGTGCTGGACGAAGTGACCAAAATCGACAAACCCGTGGACATGATGGTGTTCGTCACGCCGACCTGTCCTTACTGCCCGCGCGCGGTGCTCACGGCACATCAGTTCGCTTTTGTCAACCCGAACATCCGCGGCGCGATGATCGAGGCGATGGAGTTCGAACAGCTCAGCCAGGATTGGAATGTATACGGCGTGCCTAAAACCGTCATCAACGAGATGGTGGAGTTCGAAGGTGCCATGCCAGACAACATGGTTTTGCGTTACCTCGAAAATGCTCTGGTGAAAGCGTAAAAACGGAAGGCGCGCCCTCGCCCCCTGCGCAAGCGGGGGGCTTTTTGTTAAAGAGCAGGCAACATTCTTTCTGGAACCCCCCTCATTTCTCCTTGACTTTACGCAGGTTAAACGCCTATAATCAATCAAGCGGTGAAAGGGGGAGGTGTACGGATTGTTTGTGCCCCGCATCGGCTGTAAAACGGAAGGCAGGAGAGAGATGGATCGAGACTTACCAAGGTTGAACGTTATTCTGGTGAAACCCTCCAAGTATGACGACGACGGCTACGTGATTCACCATTTACGAGGTGTTTTACCCTCGAACACATTGAACGCGCTGAACGGCTTGTTCCGCGACGCCGCGCAGCGAATGGGATTGCCAATCGAGATGCGCCTGATCGATGAAACCGTGCAGCTCGTGGTACCCGAGAAGGTGATGCGCCAGTGGGCGATTGCGGGCGTCCCAACGCTGGTAGGGCTGGTGGGCGTGCAAACGAATCAGTTTCCGCGCGCGGTGGACCTCGCCCGCAGGTTCAAGCAGCTGGGTGCAATGGTCATCATCGGCGGGTTTCATGTGAGCGGCACGCTCGCACTGCTGGGGTTGACGCCCGAGCTGCAGCAGCTGCGCGAGGAGGGCATCAGTCTCTTCGCGGGTGAGATAGAGGGCCGCACCGAAGAGCTGTTGACCGACGCGGCGAACGGCAAACTGAAGTCCATCTACTGGTTGGGCGAGTTGCCCGACCTGTCCAAAGAGTGGGCGGCACCGCTGGTCGACGACAAGGTGGCAAAGCGGTTTATGCTGCCCTATGCCGGTACGATGGATACCTCGCGGGGGTGCGTGTTCAAGTGTTCGTTCTGTACCATTATCCATGTGCAGGGTAACTCGATGCGCTACCGCGCCCCAGAATTGATTGAGAAACACGTGCGCGAGCATTACCCGCGTATCAAGCACTACTTCTTCACCGACGACAATATGTCACGCAATTCGCGCTGGCGCGAAATCTTCGAGCGCCTCATCCAGATGCGCGAGCAGGAGGGCATTCGGATTACCTTTATGATGCAGGTGGACGTGCCCTCGTACCGCATTCCCGACTTTGTGGACCTGGCGGCGCGTGCGGGTTGCTCGCAAGTGTTCATCGGACTGGAGAGCCTGAACCCCGAGAACCTGAAGGCAGCCTCGAAAGGGCAGAATAAGCTGAACTTTTTCGAAGAGATGATACAGGCATGGCACCGCTACGGTATCGCCGTACACACCAGTTACATCATTGGCTTCCCGTTTGACACCGTGGAGTCGGTACGGCGGGACATCACCACATTGATGGAGGTGGTGCAGCCCGATCAGGCGAGCTTCTTCATGCTCACTCCCCTGCCCGGCTCAGTAGACCACCTGGAGATGAACAAACGCGGAGAGTGGATGAGTGCGGACTTCAACGAGTACGACAGCTTCCACGCGGCGCAAAATCACCCGAACATGACCAGAGAGGAATGGTTCAACGTGTATCGGGAGGCGTGGAAACGATTCTACTCGGTGGAGAATCTGATTAAGGTGCTCAACCGTGCAACGCCGGAATCGTACTGGGGTATCTTCAAGAACGCGGTATGGTACGCTTACGCAACGCACTGCGAAGAGGCGCACCCCATGATTACCGGCTTCTGGCGGCTGAAAGGGCGCACCGAGCGCCGCTCTACCTTCCCGATAGAAAGCCGGCTAGCGTACGCCTGGCGACGCACGAAGGATACCGTTGTGCTGTCATGGCGGGTCGTCAATCTGATACTCATGTTCGAGAAGATATGGCGTGCCACCTGGCTCACCAAGCGTACAGCGGAGTGGCGCGAGAGCGTCGCACAAGTCAAGGAGGCGCAGGTGCAACGTCAACAGCGCGCAATAGCTCGAGCGGTGGCTTTCTTTACTTATCTGCACCTGCGCATGGGGCAATCCCGTGAGGCGTGGCAGGATGCCTGGCAATTGTTGAAGCGTGGCAAAGTTTGGCATCCTCGCCTGTATCTCAGCAGCATCTACGGTACCATGCTGGGTGCGTCGGAACTGATGACTCGCGGCTGGCTGTTCCTGATGAACCTAGTGCTGGAGACGTGATTGGATATATTAGGAGATTCACTGTTGGGTTACGTCTTCACGCCTGTATACAAGCTAGCTCCACATCTCATGCCTCACCGCATCTATTTCTTCCAGAGAGGGAGCAGGTGCAAGGTCAGCACAGTATCCCCATAAGCGGAGTTCCTCTGCACCACCGAGCATTTTTTGTCGTCCGATCGTCTGTTCAAGATGCTCGGTCATCTGCCTCAGCAGGCGGAGTTGCTCGACAAGGGGAAGATGCATGACCTGTGCCATGACATCCTCGGCTGTAGGTGTCTGGTTCATTAGGCACCCCCTTCGTCCGTCAGTGCGCAAAACACACACTTGTCGGTCTGTTGCTTTACGGTTCCTTCGCCACCACATACGATTATACCTGTCCCTCTCATGGTGCTGCCAGCGCACTCTATTCTTTTTTCTGCTCCAACAACCACTGGATGACCTGTGCGCTGCTGTAGGCGGGGTCCCACGAGTTATGCCCGATGCCGGGCAGTTCGGTATACTTGACCACAGTGGACCCTGCCTTCTTCAAAGCCTCCACCATCTCACGCGAGAAAGAAGGCGGCACCACGTTGTCGGCATCGCCATGAAACACCCATATCGGCACATTCTTGAGCTTTTCCGCATCGGCGGGATTGCCTCTTCCGCAAATCGGCACCACCGCGGCAAAGGTGTCGGGATACCTGGCAGCCAGCTCCCAGCTGCCGAAACCACCCATGGACAAACCGGTCAGGTACACGCGCGTGGGGTCACACGAAAACTCCTTCATCGTTTGCTGGAGACACTGATATGCCGCCTCCAGCACATCTCCGCTCCACCACTTGTCGGCGGGGCACTGCGGCATCACCACGATACAGGGAAAACGCTCCGGGTACGAGCGTATCGCCGAGCCGATACCTACCTGCGTTTGCCTCAAGCCATCGCTGCCGCGCTCGCCTGCCCCATGCAGGAAGAGGATGATGGGGTACCTCTTGGTAGGCGTGTAGTCGCGCGGCACATAAACCACGTAGGGCATGGTGAGGTTGTTTCCGGCGTACGTCCTGTTCAGGAAACCCGTCTCCACCGGCTTATTCGCCTGTGCGGTTGCGGTTGCCAGTAGCAACATCATGAGCCACATACTTCTCCTCCCTGTCGTTTTTTTAATCCTATTCACGCTTGCTCACAGAGTTACCTGCAGATGGGGGCTTGCAGGAGTCTCCACAGCATGGGCAGAAACCATTTAAAGACATTGTCCCTTAGAGGCGGAAACACATGGCGAAACTGAGAATGTTGATCACTGCCACTGCCGATCAGGTCAAGGAACCCTTCCTGTGGCGGCTGGGCAAGGACTATAACGTGGTGGTAAACATCAAGCGAGCGAACTTTACCGAGGACGGCGGCTACGCCTACGTGGAGCTGGACGGTTCGGTGGAAGAGATACAAAGGGCAACAGCGTGGCTGCAAACGACCGGCATGATTATCGAGCCGGAAGACAGGTCGCTCTTCCCCGAGAACAAGCCTGGATAGCAATGACCGACGCGCCTTATATCGTTGGGGTGGACATCGGCGGCACGAAGGTGGCATGTGTGCTGGCGGATGTGGAGGGGAACATCCTCGCCCGACAGTGGCAGCCAACCCGCGCCGGTGAAGGCTGGCAGGTAGTCGTTCAGCAGCTGTTCGAGATGACTGAACGGGTGCTGGAAGGAGTATCCTATCGGCAAGTGCGTGGCATCGGCATCTCCTGTGGAGGTCCGCTGGACAGCCAGAGAGGAGTCGTTTACTCGCCGCCGAACCTGCCGGGCTGGGATGCTGTGCCGATCAAGCAGGTCTTTGAAGACCGATTCGGGTTGCCCGCGCGCCTCGAAAACGATGCCAACGCCACCGCTCTGGCGGAGCACCGCTTTGGGGCAGGGCGTGGCACGCGCAACATGGTGTTCATGACGTGGGGCACGGGCGTCGGCGGGGGACTGGTGCTGGACGGCAGGCTCTATCGCGGCACCAACGACCTTGCCGGTGAGATTGGGCATACCACTGTCCTGCTGGACGGTCCGTTGTGCGGCTGCGGCAAACGAGGGTGTCTGGAGGCTCTGGTTTCGGGACCCTCTATCGCCCGCCGTGCGAGGGAGCTGGCCGGGGAATCGCCGGAAAGCCTCATCTGGCAGCGTACCTCCCCCAACGAGGCCACCGCACAACACGTGGTAGAGGCAGCACACGCGGGAGACACGTTTGCACGGTTTGTGCTGGCAGAGGCGGGAACCTATATGGGTATCGGCATCGCGAACGTGGCGCAGATTCTAAACCCCGAGCGGGTGGTTCTGGGTACCATCGCCGTTAAAGCCGGTGACCTGGTGCTGGAACCGTTGCGCCAAGCACTGCAGGTGCACGCCTGGAGCAGAGTGCGCGAGGTGCTGCAGGTGGTGCCTGCCGAACTGGGCGACCGCGCGCAGGACCTGGCGGCCGTGTGCCTGTGGCTGGAAGACTAGCACGAGAGCGCATGGGGACTGGTGTCCTCCGCAGCCTTCAAAGCTGTCTGCGGGGTGGGTTGCCCCCGTCCCGGGTGGGTTCGATTCCCACGCGCTCTCGCCACATCGGGAGGAACGGACGGTGGAAGGCGAAGCTCCTGCGAACCGCTTGACATGGGCAACCATCGTGTTTGCCTTTGTGGGCTCGGTGGTGATGTACGGCGTGCTGGCGTACATGCTGCAGCAAAGTGGCGACCGCCCATCTGCCTCCGGGCTGGAAGCGATGCGTTTGCCAACCACTCTGCTGGGCATTGCCTCCCTGGTGGCTTCGGTGGTGTGGGCGCAATGGCGTCTTGCCGTTCGCGGGGAGTACGCCTCCGTCACCACAGATATTCCCACTCCCAGGCAGTTTATCGTGCATACCTTAATCGCTCTGAGTTTTGCCGAAGCCTGCGCCGTGTTCGGGCTGCTGCTTTTCTTCATCGGCGCGTCCTTCACCGATTTTTTGATGTTCGCCGTTCCCAGTGTGGCTGTGATGCTGCTTTTTGTGCTTCCCAAAGGCAGCGCGTACTGGACGGCATGGGAAAGCCGCCGGGAGGAGTAGTTGCTGAGTCTGGAGCGGGTGGAAGAGGCTATCCAGCGAGCCACCCAGCGCCCAGAGCTGGACGACACCGCGTTACTATTGTGGCTGCGCCGCGAATTCGACCCGTCCATCGCCTCTCAGGCGGTGCAGCAGATACACCTGCGCCAGCGTGCAAAGCAGAAGTTCTCCCGTGCCGAGCAGATGTGGTTTACACCCGAAGGTCTGGAGCAAAGCTCTTCGGAAATAGTCGCTACCTATCATGCTTCGCGCTTTCCCGAAAAGGAGCTGGTGGTGGACGCAGGCTGCGGTATCGGAGGCGACCTCATTGCTCTGGGTGGGCGCGGCGAGACGGCCGGGGTGGAACGCGACGCACTCAGCATCCACTTTGCCAAGCGCAACACGGAAGTGTATGGGGTGGATTCCCGCTGTCACCTGATTTATGCTGACCTTTTGCGCCTGCGGCTGGAGGAGGCTCCCTTCCTGTTCATCGACCCGGCACGGCGAGCAGAGCACAGACGGTGGTCATCGCCGGACAAATGGCAGCCGGACTGGGCAACAGTGTGTAGCCTGGCAAAGAGCGTGCAGGGCGCGCTGGTGAAGACAACGCCCGCGCTGGCGACGTCGTACATACCGCCAGATGCCGAGCGAGAGTACATCTCCGTAGACAGAGAATGCCGGGAACTGCTACTGGCTTTCGGAGAATGCAGGCAGGGATTCCCTGTCAGTGCGATCATCCTTCCCCAAAAGGCACGGCTAACCTCTGCCCGCTCCCCTGCCCCACCTGTCCATGCGCCGATGGACTGGATATACGACCCGGACCCCGCCGTGGTGGCTGCACACCTGCTGCCAGAGCTGGCTGAAGTGCTTCGTGGTTATCTTCTGCACCCCCAGATTGCCTACCTGACCTCCGCCAACCTCATACCGACGCCCTTTGCCCGCGCCTACCGGGCGCTGGAGCACTTTGCGTATTCCCGCAAGAGGCTTTTCGAGCGACTGCGCGCCCTGAAAGCAGGCAGTATCACGGTGAAAAAGCGCGGAGTGGCTGTGGAGCCAGAACAGCTGACGCGCAACTGGAGACCCGCAGGCGACAGGGCAGTCACCGTGCTGCTGTACCGAACCGACTCGGGAGTCACGGCGGTGCTTGCAGAGGATACGGGATTTGTTAACAGCTAACAACTGCCATTTGCACGAACGGAAATGTCTTTTTATCGATTTATAGGGCAGTTTACTTGATTTTTTAGACAGTATATGGTATAATACCTGCAACACCGTTCAACAGGAGGAATGCCAGGATGCACGTGTTAGCAGCACAAAGGCTGCAGAGCCTGAAACTGGGCGAAGCGGTCACCTTCAAGAACCTGACGATGTTCCCGTTGCTCGACGGGGTGCAGGGCGACCCCGACTACCTCACGCTGGATGACGCGCTTCAGGCGGGACTGGTTTCCGTAACTGAGGTACACGAAGGCGGTATTGTGAACAACCTGAAGGTCACCAACCGCAGCGAATTTGCCGTACTGATTGTCGACGGCGAGGAGCTGGTGGGCGCGAAGCAAAACCGTGTGGTGAACCTCACTATCCTTGTGCCCGCGCAGCAGACGGTGGTTATCCCAGTGACCTGTGTGGAGCAGGGACGCTGGCACCACGTCTCTCAGGAGTTCCATGCCTCGCGACAGGCAATGCCTGCCACGATGCGGGCACGCAAATCCGGGCAAGTATTCGCGCGCAGGATGACGGCGGGAGATGCTTATGCCGACCAGTTCGCACTGTGGGATGAGGTTGCGATGCGCCAGATGGCGCTGGAAGTGGAGTCACCGACCGGAGCCATGGCAGACATCTACGACCGGCACGAGCACACGCTCAGCGACTACGAGCGGGCGTTCCAGCCGCTGGAGGCACAGGTTGGCGCACTGTTCGCCATCAACGGGCGTATCGTGGGGCTCGACCTTTTTGACTTTGCCCAGACCTTCCGCCGCTTCTTCCCCAAGCTCATACGCAGCAACGCGCTGGACGCCATCACCTTCTTCCAGCCGGAGTTTACCCCCCTGACCGCCGACGGAGCACAGCAGTTTATCGGACGGGTTGCCCGCGCCGACTCTCAGGTATTCCCAGCGGTAGGCGAAGGGGAAGATGTGCGTTTCCGCGCGGCAGGGGTGGTTGGTTCCGCACTTGTGGCAAGGGAAAGGGTGGTACATCTGTGCGCCTTTGCCCACCACTCGGGCGAAGACGACCACTACCAGCTCTTCACCAGCCTGATTCGCCCCAGTGAGCGCAGACGCAGGCAGTGGTGGTAATTTCGCTGCCGATATGTCGTTCCGAGCGCCAGCGGGGTATCCCGTTACGTGCACATCGAGATGCTTCGCTGGCGCAGCGGACATGAGCCATCACCGTTCGATGTACGTGGTCACGTGCGGCAGATGCCCCATTAGCGAGTCGCGGATACCCTTCACATACGGCTTGATGAGCTCTACATCGCGCTGGAAGTAGAGGGTAATCCAGGGCACATCTTCGGTCACGGCAAGGCGCTCCGCCTCACGGTAGAGCTCGATCCGCTTCTGCTCGTCCTGCTCCCTATCCGCCCGGTCACACAGCGCATCGAAGCGCGGGTTGCTGTAGCCCACCACGTTTTCGGGCGCGCCGGTGTGCAGCATCACCGACAGGAAGTTCTGCGCGTCGAGATAGTCCGCTGCCCAGCGCAGATGGATGAAGGGCAGTTCCTTGCGGTCTAAGGCGTCCAAAAACGCCCCCCACTCCATCTCGCGCAGTTCCACGTTGATACCCAGCTCCTTCCGGTACTGTTCCTTAATCATCTCGGCGGTGCGGCGCAGGTCGGGGGTTTTTTCGCGGAAGGTCAGGGTGAGCGTCGGAAAGCCCCTGCCGCCCGGGTAGCCAGCCTCCGCCAGTAGCTGCCGTGCCTTTTCGGGGTCGTACGGGATACCCGCGAAGTCGGGGTCGTGCCCCAGTACGCCCGGCGGTATGATGCCGTTCGCCTTCTGCGGCACACCCATTAACGCCACCTTCACGATGGCGTCCTTATCGGTCGCATATGCCAGCGCGAGTCGCACACGGCGGTCTTTAAAAGGTGGGAAAACGTTCTGATTCAACCCCAGATAAAACACCGCCGCGCGGTCGAAGGTGCGCAGCTCTTTGCTTAGCACCGGGTCCTGCTGGTCGCGCAGCAGGTCTCCCTTCTGCACGTCCACGATATCCAGGTCACCCCGTTCGTACATGGCGTGGCGGGTGCTGGCGTCCAGCACGATAGGTCGTTCGATACCGTCCAGCTTAGGCGCACCACCGTGATAGTCCTTGTTCGCACTCAGCACCACCTTCGAGCCGGGAGAGTACTGGCTCACCTTGAAGGGGCCCGTGCCGATAGCACATCGCTCATTGATGCGCAGGCGTCTGCCGTTCACTTCGTCACCGTCCTGTTCAATCGCCTCCCGGCAGACCACGTAGGCAGTGGGGTAAGTGAGCTTGGCGAGGAAATAGGCCTTCGGATGATCGATGGTGATGCGCAGGGTGTACTTATCCACCACCTCCACGCCCTTCACCTCTGTGGCTCTGCGTTTCAACTTATCCAGTGCGCCCACGATGTCGTTCAGGTAGGTGGCGGAGACGGGCGAAGCCAGTTCAGGGTCGCAAGCGCGCTCAATAGAGTACTTGAAGTCCTCCGCAGTCACCTCGCGCCCGTTGTGGAACTTCACCCCTTGTTTCAGGCGGAAGGTGTAGGTACGCCCGCCATTGCTGATTTCCCAGCTCTCCGCCAAATTGGGTTGCAGGCGGTTGTTCTCATCCCACTGCACCAGTCCTTCGAAGACGTGGAAGAGCATATCGATGGTGGGACCATCGCGCACGAGGACGGGGTCAAAGGTGGTCGGTTCGGTAGTAAGCGCGTAGCGCAACACGTTTTGAGCGGGTGGCGCAGAAGCCTGCCTCTTGCCACAACCCGCCGCCAAGAGTGCGATGGACAGCAGTATGATGATAGAGAGCGCATACCTTCTCACGCGACGCTTTACCCCCTTGATGTTTGCTCCAGCCGGTGTGTATTGTCGCAAAGCATTTGGGCATCTGCTGCGCCGATTCCTGCCAGCAGCAGGTATAATCGGGTAGAGTTCGATGAAGTTAAGGCGCACCGATGTCCCGACAGGAGATACATCTGCATATCGAAGGCATGACCTGCGCGGCGTGCGTGGCGCGGGTGGAGCGCGCGCTGAAGCGGGTGCCGGGCGTTCAGGAAGCGATTGTCAACCTCGCGACCGAAAGCGCCACCGTGCAAGCCGCTCCGGGCGCGGTACCGGTGGAACGGCTGCTGGAAGCGGTAGAGATGGCAGGCTATACCGCCCAGCCCGTTACCGAGGAAACCCCTGCCCCCTTGCCTTCCCGCCGCACCGAGCAGGAAATGCAAACCGCTCGACGTCAGCTGTTAGTCAGCATCGTGCTCACTCTGCCCGTCTTCGTGTTCAGTATGGCGTTGCACCATCCTTCCTACACGATGAAACTGCTCCAGCTCGCGCTGACTACCCCCGTACAGTTCGTTATCGGTGCGCCGTTCTACATCAAGGCGTGGCACGCTCTGCGCGCCCGCAGCGCGAACATGGAAACGCTGGTCGTGCTGGGCACATCTGCCGCCTACTTCTACAGCGTGGTCGCCACGTTCTGGATGGGCGGCGCGGTGTACTACGAGACGGCAGCGGTCATTATCACGCTGATTACCTTCGGCAGGTATTTGGAGGCGCGGGCAAAGGGACGTGCCCGTCAGGCGATTGAACGGTTGATGCGCCTCGCGCCACAGGAAGCCACACGTATCCGTAATGGCGACGAGGAGCGCGTGCCCGTCTCGGCGGTGCAGGTGGGTGACCTGCTGCGCGTGCGTAGCGGGGAAGCGATACCGGTGGACGGCGAGGTGCTGGAAGGTTTCGCCACGGTAGACGAAAGCATGCTGACCGGCGAAAGCGTGCCGGTGGAGAAACGGTGCGGTGATAGCGTTGCCGCCGGTACCCTCAACACCGACGGCGTGCTGGTGATACGTGCGCAACGGGTGGGTGCAGATACCATGCTGGCACAGATTGTGCGGGCAGTTGAAAAGGCTCAGGAGGCAAAGGCTCCTGTGCAAAGACTGGCGGACGCCGTCGCGGCGGTGTTCGTGCCCATCGTGCTGGTCATTGCGCTGGGCACGTTTCTGGTGTGGCTTCTGGTGTTGAAAGCGGGATTCACGACGGCAATGATACATGCGGTGGGGGTGCTGGTGATTGCCTGCCCGTGTGCCTTGGGACTGGCGACGCCGACCGCTGTGCTGGTGGGCACAGGCAGGGGAGCCGAGCTGGGCGTGCTGGTGAAGGATGCGGAAACCCTGGAACGCGCCCGACAGGTGGATACAGTCATTCTGGATAAAACAGGCACGCTGACCTTCGGCAAGCCGCAGGTGCATCATGTGGAGACGTGGAACGGGATGCACGAGCAGGATTTGCTCAGGCTCTGCGCGTCGGCGGAGGTTGGCTCCACGCACCCGTTCGGGCAGGCGGTGGTGCAACTGGCTCGCCAACAGGGAATCTCACTATGCACCGCGAACGGCTTTCGCGCTATCCCCGGCGGCGGGGTCATCGCAGAGGTCGAAGGGCATCGGCTGGTGGTTGGCTCTGCGCGTCTGCTGGAGGAAGAAGGAGTAGCCATTAGCCCGCAGGACTGGCCCAGGATACGCACCCTCCAATCGCAGGGCTATACCACGGTGCTGGCAGCCATCGATGGCGAAGCGGCTGGAGCGTTTGCCCTGCGCGATAAGCTGCATCCCACCGCACGCGAGGCGGTCGCGCAGTTGCATGCGTTGCGCATGGAGGTCTGGATGGTCACGGGCGACCAGCGCGTGGTGGCGGAAGCCATCGCCAAAGAGGCAGCTATTCCATCCGAACGGGTTCTTGCGGAGGTTTCACCGCAGGGCAAGGCAGAAGCCATTGCCACGTTGCAGGCTCAGGGACGCAAAGTGGCTTTTGTGGGAGATGGCATCAATGACGCGCCCGCCCTAGCGCAGGCGGACGTAGGTATCGCAATGGGCGAAGGCACCGACGTGGCACTGGAAAGCGCGGACATCGCGTTGCTGGGCAGCGACCTGCGCGGAGTGGCGACCGCCCTGAAGCTGTCACACGCCACCGTACGCACGATACGCCAGAACCTTTTTTTCGCCTTTGTGTATAATGTACTGGGTATCCCTCTGGCAGCGATGGGCTATCTCAGCCCGATGCTTGCCGCGCTGGCGATGAGCTTGAGTTCGGTATCGGTGGTAACGAACGCGCTGCGCCTGCGACGCGCGGTGTAGAAACCTTGGCAAGGGAGGTGGTGAGATGGCTATCAGCGCAATGGTGCATCACGGCTTGACCAAAGGCCAGCGCAAGGAGTGGCGACGCAAAGGCTACGCGACGGCCTGTCTCTACGGGAAAGGCATAGAGCCTCTGCAGCTGCTGGTTCCCGTGCGCGAGGTCATGGATAGCGTCGTGCAGCAGGGAGGCAAGAACAAAGCCGTGCTGGAACTGAACCTGCAAAACGGCTCGAACTGCCTGCATACCGTGCGAGTCAAGGAAATCCAGCGACATCTGACGACACACGAGCCCATCCATTTCGACTTCCACGTGCAGAACGCCAATTGAACCGTGTCTCTCCCGCAGGGCAGGTTTCACCTGCAAAGGCGAGAGCCACAAAAAAGACAATCCCTCTCCTGCTCTCAGGAGAGGGATGAGGGGGGAAGGAGCGTCCGGTTCGTTAAGCCTTCTTGCGCAGGCGCAGCGCGACCGGTGCCAGACCGCTGAGCATCAGTGCCCATGTGCCCGGCTCAGGGATGACGGGACCGGGTGGCGGCGGGGTACCTAGGGTTACGACCTTCGTGAGGCTGCCGCCCAGCGTCTCTCCGAGCCCCAGGGTTTTCCGCCAGTGGAACACATTACTCATATCGCCCGTGCCGCCTCCTAGACCGGATACATCGTATACTGCACCGTCGTTCAGCAAGTTGAGCAGGTTGGGATAGAAGTCAATGTCGTAGCCTACCAGGTCAAAGTGGCTGGCAATGACGTCCACTACGGTCGCCCCCTCGGTGTAAACCACGTGAACAGGCAGGGGAGGGAAAGCGGTATCGCCACTCGGAGTACCGTTCAGGTCAAAATCCGAGTAAGCGAAGAAATCGACCCATTGTGGGTCAGGGTGAAGGAGTTGCCAGAGCCTGCGAACCGCCCATCAGCACGGACGCCAGCGCGCCCAGTAAAACGATACGCCACAGGTTTTTGAGCAAACCTCCGGACATAGGTTTCGCCTCCTTTGACGAATTTGTGCTGCGCCCTTAATCTAATTCAAAACCCATGCCAGAGGTGCTGTGCACAATACGGGTTCTCGGCAAAAGGGAGGTGAAAAATGGCAAAATTACTGTCAGTAGCAGTACGGGGGATGGCTTACCAGCCGGCGGCGTGCCCGTCGCAGCGGGGGTCGGAGCCAGCCAACAACGCCCTGCTTTCGGGATGCACCGCAATCACCTGCACCGCGCCCGATTGCCCCCATTCAGGCAGCAACAGCACGCGATGCCCCCTCTGCTCCAGCGCGACCAGAGTCTCTGTCGGCACGCGGCGCTCCACTTTCAGCCCCTCCGGGTCGTGTTGCCAGCGGGGAGCCTCTACCGCCTCCTGTGGGTTCATGCCGAAGTCGATGAGGTTGCAGATGACCTGTGCGTTGCTCTGCACCTGCACATCGCCGCCCGGCGTACCTCCCACGAACGCCAGCTCTTCGCCGCGGGTAAGCAGGTAGGCGTTGAGGGTGTGCGCGGTGCGCCTGCCTGGCTCCAGCACGTTGGGGCTGTTGGGGTCTAACGAGAAGCCCGTCATGCGGTTGTTGAACAGGATGCCCGTGCCTTCTGCCACTTCCGCGCAACCGAAAGAGTGGAAGATGCTCTGGATGAAGGAGATGGCGTTGCCGTAGCGGTCCACCACACAGAAGTAGGTGGTGTCGTGTTCTATCTCGCCTGCGGCAACGCGGTCGGCGGCGCGGTTGGGGTCTATCTGTCGCCTGCGCCGTTCGGCATACTGCTTGCTGAGCAGCACGTCCATCGGCACCGACACGAAGCGCGGGTCGCCCAGATAGGCGCGCCTGTCCGCGAAGGCGAGTTTTTTCGCCTCCACCTGCAGATGGATGACGTCGGCGCTGAGCGCGCCCATGCGGTGCAGCTCATAGCCCTCCAGAATGTTCAGCATCTGCGCGAGGATGTGTCCCTGCGAAACAGGCGGCTGCGCGTGCAGGGTGTAACCGCGGTACTCCACGCGCAAGGGCTCCAGCCACTCGGCAGGCGGTTGGGCGAGGTCCTGCTCGGTAAACAGTCCGCCGTGGAGCTGGCAGTGTCGCACGATGCGCTGGGCAATCTCCCCACGATAGAAGTCCATCGGTCCATACGCGGCGATGCGGCTCAGCGTCCAGCCAAGGTTTGGCTGTGTTATCATTTTGCCGGGGTAAGGCAGCTCGCCGTCGGGCAACAGTTCGCGCCAGGTGATGGGAGACTGCCTTAGCAGGTCAGCGTGAGCATGGAATACCTGACTGTAACGGTAGCCGGCGGGGAATCCCTGCTGTGCGTAGCGGATGGCGGGCTGTAACAGTTCGGCGAGCTCGCGGGTGGCGTACCGCTCGTGCAGCAGTGCCCAGGCGGATACCAGCCCTGGTACCGACGCGCTCTGGATGCCTCGCAGGGGAATCCCGTCGCGGAAGCGTTCCAGGGTGGCGGCTTGTGGAGCAGGACCGGAGGCGTTCAGCGCGTGCGTTTGTCGCGTGCGGGCGTCGTACAGCACCACGAAGGCATCGCCGCCCAGATGGCTGTTATAGGGTTCCACCACCGTCAGCACCGCGCTGATAGTAAGCGCGGCATCCACGAAGTTGCCTCCGCTTTGCAGAACATGCAGCCCGGCCGCCGTAGCCAGCGGCTGAGAACTGGCCACTGCGCCGTTTCGAGCCACGACCACTCCACGATAGGTCACTCTGCGCTTTCCTCCCGCCGTCGCAGTTCAGCCTCCAGCTCCCGCAGGCGAGCTTCCATTTCCGCCGCGTGCTCCGCCAGCTCCATACCTGTCGGTATCGTGCGCCCGCGCATGGGGTCAAACAGGCGCACCTGGTAGCCCTCGTCCTCTGCGCGCACCACCACTTCCAGCCCCAACAACTCGCTATGCACGCGCCACTCGTGATCGCTGGGGTGCTCCGTCGGCATCTGCTGGTATGTGCCCCCCACCAGGCGGTGCAGGATGACCGGTTCTATCAGATATTCGCGCCGCACGTCTATCAAGATGTACTCTTGCACACCCAGCCGCTGATAGAGTCGATACTTCCTGTCCAAATCTTCCCCTGCAGTGGAACGGGAGGTGAGTTCGATAATCACATCGGGCGCCTTGCCAATCTCCCACACCTTCCACGTGGCGCGCCAGGGGCGTTTGGGCACACCGAAAGCTACATATACGTCAGGGGCGACGCGCTGCGAGGGGTTCCCTTCCACCCAATACAGGAACTGGTTGCCCGCGACATACACATCGTCCCTTGCCGCGAAGTACCGCTGCAGCGCGTCGATCAGATACAGCATCGCTTCCAGATGTTCTGGTGTCTCCGCCATCGGCTTGCCATCCGATTCCGGGTAATGCACCGGGCGTTGTATCTGTACGGTCGCCACACGCCTCACCTCCCGCTTCTATTATAGCAGATTAGGCGTGTTGGATATGCAGGTGACTCAATGCCGCCAGTGCTTCCGCGGTTTGCGCTACGCCCTCGAACTCGCCTGCCAGTATCGCCGCCTTCGGGAACAGCGCGCCGCCCACGCCCACCATATCCGCGCCTGCGTGCAGGTATTCAGCGGCGTTGTGCGCGTTCAAGCCTCCCACCGCCATCAGCGGTATCTGCGGCAAAGGCGCTTTGACCTCCTTGAAAAACGCCGCGCCCAGCGTCACTGCCGGAAATACCTTCACCACAGGCGCGCCCAGTCGGTAGGCGGTCACAATCTCCGTCGGGCTGAAGACCCCTGGAATGGGCGGCACATTCGCCCGCAATGCGGTCTCCACCATGCCCGCATCCAGTATCGGCGAGACAACAAACTGCGCCCCTGCGTCGATGACTGCCTGCGCCTCCTGCGCGTTCAACACCGTCCCTGCGCCCACCAGTGCCTTGCCGTCCCATCGCTGACGCGCGGCCTGCAGAATCTCCAGCGCGTTGGGCGTGGTCATGGTGACCTCCACCGCCCGCAGTCCATGTTCGATTGCTACCTCCAGAGCCTGCAGCGCAAGGTCTGACCGTGGCAGACGCAGGATGCCCACCACCCTCCCCGCGAGCAGCTGCTGCACAATCTCTTTCATGTGTATCACCCCCTGTTACCATCTTCGCTGGGCGCAGAGAAATCGCCTGCAACGGAGGGGCTGGGGGCAGTCAGGGCGTACTGGTATAATAGCCAGTGGAATGATAGAAACAGCCAGAGAGGTGTTGCACACGGAGGCGCAGAGCATTTTGCGCCTGATAGACCGTCTGGACGAGCGGTTCGTTCGGGCGGTGCAGATGATACTTGCCTGTAAAGGCAGAGTGGTGACCACGGGCATGGGCAAGTCGGGCGCGATTGCCCGCAAAGTGGCGGCGACGTTTGCCAGCACGGGCACGCCCAGCTTCTTCCTGCATCCCGCGGAGGGCGTTCACGGCGATCTGGGCATGGTGACACCGGAGGACGTGGTGCTTGCGCTCTCCACCAGCGGCGAGACCGACGAACTGCTGGCGATACTGCCCGCGCTGAAGCGAATCGGCGTGCGGCTGATAGCGATGGTGGGACGCACCGAATCCACTCTGGCGCAGGCGGCGGACGTGGTGCTGGACGTGTCGGTGGAACGCGAAGCCTGCCCGTACAACCTCGCCCCGACCGCGAGTACCACAGCCATGCTGGCGATGGGGGATGCGCTGGCGATTACGGTGATGCAGGAACGGCGCTTCACCCCCGAAGACTTCGCGGTGTTTCACCCTGCGGGCACGCTGGGCAGGCGGCTGCTGTTGCGGGTGCATGACGTGATGCGCACGGGCGACAGCGTGGCGGTGGTGCATCAGGCGAAGCCGTTGCGCGAGGTGTTGTTTGCTATCACGAAGGCGAACGCGGGCGCGGCGTGCATTGTGAACGATGACGGCACTCTGGCAGGCATCATCACCGACGGCGACATCCGCCGACACCTGCTGCGCGACGTTGCCAGTCTGGACAAACCAGCGGCGGAGCTGATGACCCGCACGCCCTACGTGATCGAGGGCAATCCGCTGGCGGTGGAAGCGCTGCATCTTTTTGAAAGCCTGCCGGTCAAAATCGGCGAGATGCCTGTACTGGACGAGCAGCGCAAGCCGGTCGGGATGTTGATGTTGAAAGACCTGTTGCGGACGGGGATTGTGTAGCGATGGTGGAACAGAACTCGCTTACCTTATCGGATTCAGCCCTTGCAGAGAAGCTGCAGGCGGTGAAAGCGGTGATACTGGACGTGGATGGCGTGCTGACCGACGGCGGGATTTACTACGACCCGACTGGGCGCGAAATCAAGCGATTCCACGTTGCGGACGGACTGGGCATGGAGCTGTTGCGTCATGCCGGCATCCGAGTGGTAATCCTTTCGGGACGTGTCGCCGAAGCCATCACCCGTCGTGCCGCCGAGTTGAGGGTCACTGACTGCTATCAGGGCGTGCGCGACAAGAAAGCCCAGATTGAAAAGCTTCGCCAGCAGTGGCAGTTGAAAGCGGAGGAGCTGCTGTACGTGGGCGATGACCTGAACGACCTGCCCGCGTTTGAGGCAGTGGGCGTGCGGGTAGCAGTGGCGAACGCCGATGCCCTGCTCCAGTCGCGGGCGCACTACGTGACGAAAGCGACCGGTGGCAACGGCGCGGTGCGCGAGGTGTGCGAGTGGCTGCTGAAGGCGCGCGGCGAATGGGAAAATACGTTGGAGGCGTACCTGCAGTCGCGAAGGGAGGCAGGTAGTGAGTCGTGAGCCGACTGGTCATCCTGCATACCAACGACATGCATAATGTGCTGGCGCGGGATGAGCAACGTGCGGCACGGTTGATGGAAATCGTCGAGGCGGAACGAGCGAACCCGCC
>Ga0209017_10001473_pt1 | contig 17897 bp, 17 predicted proteins | sample YNPBryunderm2012_FD_185812 | JGI IMG/M metagenome (GOLD analysis project Ga0209017, IMG submission 185812) | Anoxygenic and chlorotrophic microbial mat microbial communities from Yellowstone National Park, USA - YNP Bryant MS undermat 2012... ... | reverse complement strand
CGCCCGCACCAGGAACACTCCGACCTGCGTGCCGACAGCGCGTCGCCGAGTCTACGTCGGTTTCATCTATCCGGGTGCGCCCGCGCATGGGAACTCTCTCCCCCCGCTGTACAAAATCGGCAGCGCAGCGCCAACCCTGTGGCGCTACCCCCGCCCCCCGACCTGGCCCGCCACGTGCTGCCCAATCTCCCCCTGGACGACGTCCTCGCCCACCTCAACCGCCAGATGCTGCTGGGCAAACATTTGGGGCTGAGAGGTTCGGTGGCGCGTTTGCTGGCCCAGGGCGATCTGCGCGCCCGAGAGCTGCAGAGGCGGGTCGACGCCCTCATCGACGCCGCCGTGACCCGAGGATGGCTCCAGCCCGCCGGGGTGTACCAGTTCTTTCGCGCCGCCGGCCAGGGTGACAGCGTCCTCGTGTTCGACCCAGCTGGCAACCTGCTAGCCAGCCTGCCCTTCCGTCGGCAGGAGCGACCCCCCTTCGCCTGCGCCGCCGACTGGGTACGCCCCGACCCGGAAGAGGGCGACAGCGTCGCCCTGTTTGTCGTCACCTCTGGCGTCGGGGTTCGCCAGCAGGCCGAAGCGCTGCGGCTGGAGGGGCGACTGCTGGACAGCATTGCTCTGCAAGCCCTCGCCCTGGAAACCGCCGAAGCCGCCGCCGAGTGGTTACACCGCCGGCTGCGCACCCTGTGGGGGTTCCCCGACCCCCCGGAGATGACCATGGAGGAGCGCTTCCGCGCTCGCTACCGCGGCATCCGCCTGTCGTTCGGCTACCCTGCCTGCCCCGACTTGGCTTCCCAGGCCGACCTCTTCCGCCTGCTGCGCCCCGAAGAGATCGGCGTTTCGCTCACCGAAGGTGGCATGATGGACCCCGAAGCCTCGGTTTCCGCCGTCGTCTTCCACCACCCCGACGCCCGCTACCTGGCGTGAACGACGCACCCTGCCGCGCGGCAGACCCCGCGATCCCAGGGCGTGACCGTGATCGGTGAGGGTGCCCCCTGACCGTGACCGTGGGCCTGTCGGTGGCGGCGTCGATGACCGTGTCAGTGACGATTGTGACGGGGGCCTGCGGCTGGCCCGCGGCCCCCCCGGTTGGGTGGGTGCTTGCCTGCCGGGTGATCCTCGGGGAGCGGGCTGGCCCCTGCTCTCTACAACTGCGTCCCTGGCTGCAGTCCGGGTCAGACAGGGGCGAACCGGCTCAAGGCCTCCCTGCGTTACCGGCGGCGTCGCCTCGCCTCCCGCCGCCGCTCGAGGAACTGGGTGAGGGCCAGCGCCACTGGCGAAGCGATGTAAATAGAGGAGTAGGTGCCGACGACGATACCGACCAGAAGCACGAAAGCGAAGGTATTGATGACGTCGCCACCGAACAAGAACAGCGCCGCCACCACGAGGAGCGTAAGGCCCGAGGTGATGACCGTGCGGGAGAGGGTCTGGTTGATTGCCTTGTCCATCAGCGCCGGCAGCGGCATGCCGCGCTCCAGCTTCAACCGCTCGCGGATGCGGTCGAAGATCACCACGGTGTCGTTGACCGAGTAGCCGACCAGGGTGAGGAGGGCGGCAATGGTCGGCAGGTTCATCTCCCGCTGCGTCAGGGACAGCGCGCCCAGGGTGATGATGACGTCGTGGAACAGGGCGGCGAGGGCGCCTATGCCGTAGGGCAACTGGAAGCGGAACCAGATGTACACCAACATGCCGGCTAAAGAGAAGACCACGGCGAGGGTCGCCTTGTTTCGCAAATCTTTGCCTACGAGTGGGCCGACGTTGTCAGCGGCGAGCATGGCGAACTGTCCGAAGAAGGCGTCGTTGGCGAAGTAGCGGCGCACCCCGGGGGACAGTGCCGCGATCCGCTCCAGGTCTGCCGGACCCTTCAGCAGTCCGGCTTCCTTGCGATAGGCTAGCAGTGCCTCCGCCATGGGCTGGTAGTGCTCGCGGCGCCGTTCCACCGCACCACCTACGGCGTCGGGGTCGGCGTGCACGAGGGCGTCGCGGACGGCTTCGGCGCCGTCACGATTCAGATGCACGGCAGCGCCCGGCACGTCGAACTCCCGCTCCAGTGCGTCGAGCATGGCCTTGGTGAAGTCGCCCTCCGCCTCGGGGTTCTGCATGCGCACCAGAATCTCGTTGAGGCCCTCTTCGTCAAAGCGCTGGATGGTCACCTCGCCCAGCTGGAGGCCCTCCAAAGCCCGCCGCACGCGAGGGATGTCAGGGGCGTCCTTAAAGCGCAGCGTAAGCTGGGTGCCGCCGGCGAAATCCACGCCCATGACCAGGCCTCGGCCGAAAAAAATCGAGAACAGCGACACCGCCAGTAGCACCAGCGACGTGCCAATGAAGGCCCATTTGTAGCGCATGAACGGGAAATTGGTGTTGGCGAGAAAACGCATGCGAGTAACCCCCGGCGCCTAGATGGACAGCGTCTGGGCGCGACCCTTGCGGGTCAGGATGGTCTCGAACAGCGTCCGAGACGTGAATACCGCCGTGAACATGGAGATCAGAATGCCCAGGGAAAGGGTCACGGCAAACCCCTTGATCGGCCCGGTGCCGAACTGGAACAAGAACAGAGCGGCGATGAGCGTGGTTAGGTTGGAGTCAACGATGGTTCCGAAAGCGCGGGAGAACCCCAGCTCCACCGCTGAACGCACCGTTTTACCCAGCCCCAATTCTTCGCGGATGCGTTCGAAGATGAGCACGTTGGCGTCCACCGCCATACCGATGGTAAGGATGATGCCGGCGATGCCAGGCAACGTCAGCGTCGCCTTGAGCGCCGCCATGGCCCCCAACAGAATCACCGCGTTGAGGATGAGGGCCAAATTGGCATTGATCCCGGCCCCCCGGTAGTACAGCAGCATGAACAGCACCACCAACGCCATCCCCACCAGGCCGGCCCGCAGTCCGCGGATCACCGACTCGCGCCCCAAGCTGGGGCCGACGGTGCGCTCCTCCAGGTACGTGATGGAGGCGGGCAGAGCACCGGCGCGCAGCACCAGCGCCAGGTCTTCGGCCTGCTGCACGGTGAACGAGCCCTCGATGATCCCCTCGTCACGGATCTGGCCGCGGATGACGGGCGCCGAGCGTACCCGATTGTCCAGGACGATGGCCATGCGCTCACCGATGTGGTTGCGGGTGTAATCCTCAAACTTACTGCCGCCGTCGGGGGTGAGGAAAAAGCTCACCGCCGGCTGGTTGTAGCGATCCTGGGAGCGCCGGGCGTTGCGCAGATCGCGGCCGGTAATCACCGAGGCGCGCTTGAGCAGGAAGTACTCCCGGCCGGTGACGCGGCCCTCCAGGTCTTCCACGTCGCCGACCACCACCTCGGCGTCATCGGGGACCACGCCACCGTGGGCCGCCAGCAACGCCTCCCGCGTTGGCGCCACCGAAATCACTGGCTTGATCTCCAGAAACGCCGTGGCGCGGATTAGCTCCTTGACGCGGCCGGGATCGTCGACGCCCGGCAGCTGCACGACGATGCGGTCGCCCTCGATCCCCTGCCGCTGAATGACCGGCTCGGCGACACCAAATTGGTCGATGCGGTTGCGGATGGTCTCCAGCCCCTGGCGCACCGCCATGTCGCGGATGGTGCGCGCCACCTCCGGCTTCAGGGTGGCCTCGATATGGACTCCCCGGGAGACGTTGAAGTCCAGCAGCCGGTCCTCGATGACCTGGTCGACCACCTTGGGATCGGCGCCGGGGGACATCTTAATGACGAAACCCAAGCCGTCCTCCAAGCGCTGCGCCCCGGCGGGAGGAACCCCTTTGCTGGTCAGCTCGGTGCGCACCCGCTCCATGGCGGCATCCACCTCGGCGCGCAGGGCGTCCTCGGTGTTCACCTGCAGCACCAGGTGAATGCCCCCTTTGAGGTCCAGCCCGAGGTTGATCTTTTCCTTCGGCGGCCACATCAGCACCACCGCCGCCACCGTGACCGCTCCGATGAGCAGCCACCGCCAGGTCAGGTTCTTCTTCATCGTCAGGGCCTCACTCGCTTGCGCCGAAATTCACGTTGGCCGCATCCCCAGCCAGCCCAGCCACCGCCGAGCGTGCCACCTGCAGCTTGACGTTGTCCGCCACGCGCAGAAGCAGCACATCCCCCTGGACGTCCACCACCGTGCCGAAGATGCCGCCGGTGGTCACCACGCGGTCGCCGCGAGTCAATTTGGAGAGCATCTCCTGGTGCTTCTTTTGGCGGCGCCGCATCGGCAGGATCATCACCAGGTAGAAGATCACAAAAATGAGAATCAGCGGCGCCAGTTGCATCAACACGTTGGGTTGCTGTTGCATGGAAACTCCCTCGCTGCCCTCTCAGCCATCGGCGCGGGCCCACGGCAGCTCGCGCCGCAGCTGAAGAAAACGGCCGTTGATAATAGCCCACCGCAGCCGCCGCATCAAGGCCAGGTAGAAGTGCAAGTTGTGCACCGTCGCTAAAACCACGGCCGCAGCGTCCCGAGCCAAATAGAGATGGCGCAGGTAGGCCATGGAACACGACCGGCACGTGGGGCAGTCGCACTGGGGGTCGGGTGGCTCGCCGGCTGTGCGCCAGCGGGCGTGTTTGACCACGCGCGGCCCGCAGCTCGTGTGCAACAAACCGTTGCGCGCGTTACGGGTGGGGATAACGCAGTCGAACAGATCCACGCCGCACGCCACCCCATGCACGAGGTCGGCGGGGGTGCCTACACCCATCAGGTAGCGCGGCCGATCAGCCGGCAGCAGCGGCGCCGCCGCCGCCACCCCCTCCCACAACGCCGGCTGTTCCTCCCCCACCGAAAAACCGCCCAGGGCGTACCCGTCGAACCCCAGCGGCAGCAGCTCCTCCACCGCGCGGCGGCGCAGCTCCACGTCGAGCCCTCCCTGGACGATGCCGAACAGCAGGGTGGAACCCCCGGCGGGCAGGGCGGCGCGGCACCGGCGGGCCCACGCCGAGGTCAGCGCCACCGCCCGCTCCAGCTCGCCCGGCGGGGACGGCAGCGGCGGGCAGACGTCCAGGGCCATGGCCACGTCCACCCCCAAGCGGCGCTGCGCCTCCACGCACCCTTCCGGGCTCAGGCGCAGTTCGGCCCCGTCCAGGTGAGAGCGGAAGGTTACGCCGTCGTCGTCATAGCGCCGGCGCGCGGCGAGGGAGTATACCTGGAAGCCCCCCGAATCGGTGAGGATCGGACCTGGCCACCCCATGAAAGCGTGCAAACCGCCCAGGCTTTCAATGACTTCGACGCCGGGGCGCAGCAGCAGGTGGTAGGTGTTGGCCAGGACCATTTCGGGCCCTAGCTGGACCAGCTCCCAGGGCGCCAGCCCTTTGACGCTGCCGGCGGTGCCCACCGGCATGAAGGCGGGGGTGCGCACGGTGCCGTGGGCGGTGATCAACTCGGCGGCGCGCGCCGAGCTTTCGGTGTCCCGGGCGACGACGGTGAAGGTGCCGACCACGCTACTCGCGGCTGGCCAGCTTGACGTCCACCACGGCAACGTCTGCGGGCAGCTGCAAGGCGAACAACTCCTCCCGCACCGGTTGGTTGAGGATCACATCGTGAAAGGTATACGCGGTGCGGTCGCCGTCCGCCTCGACGTACGACACCGCCACGGGGATGAAACGGGCGCGGTCGATCCTCACCTCCACCCGCTGCAGGCGCCGCTTCAGCGCCGCGGTGGCGGGGTCCAGCAGAAATTCGTAGTCGCGCCCCTCGCCGGCGTCTCGGAAGGTAAAAGAGAAGTAGCGCTTGAGGGTGTCGAGGGGCTCCCCGGCGCCGAGAAACCTAAACACGCGGCGTTGCATGCGGCCGATCTCCACGCGTTCGGCGCGCTTCTCCTCGGGGCGGTAGGTGATGGCCACCCCCCCCGCGATCACCACCTGCATCACGCGAGGGGACTGGTACTCCCAGCGCACCGAGTCGGGTGACGCGAAATAGAAGACGCCGTGGCTCACGCTGGGCGCCACCAGCAGCCGGCTCTCCCGCACCTGCTCGAAACGCGCCGTGATCGTGGACACCCGCGACTGTGCCTCGGCCACACGGGCGAGCACTGCGGCCACCTTGTCCGTACCTTTCAGCGCCGGCGGCACGGGATCCTGCGACCACGCGGAGCTCGCCGCGAGAAGGCAGAGGAAGAGAGTGGCGGCCCGCATCGCCGGGCACCCTAGCAAACGCCCACCCCGGGGTCAATCCGCCGGTGGGCGGCGGGTAATCTCGTAAGCCAGCTGGTCCCGCGACAGGGTCACCCGCGAGTACGGCGGTACCGAGGTGACCAGCCAGACGTTGCCGCCGATCACCGACCCGCGCCCCACCACCGTTTCGCCTCCCAGGATGGTGGCCCCGGCGTACACCACCACGTCGTCCTCCAAGGTAGGGTGGCGCTTGCCGCCGCGCAGCAGCGTCCCCGAGCGATCGCGAGGCAGCGACAGCGCCCCCAGAGTGACCCCCTGGTAGAGCTTCACCCGATCCCCGATCACCGTGGTCTCGCCGATCACCACACCGGTGCCGTGGTCGATGAAGAACTCGCGGCCGATGCGCGCACCGGGGTGGATGTCTACCCCCGTCTCGTTGTGGGCAAATTCGGTCATGATACGGGGAATCAGGGGCACGCCCAACTCTAACAAAAGATGGGCGATGCGATAGGTGAAGACGGCCTTGACCCCCGGGTAGGCGAGGATCACCTCCTCCAGGCAGGAGGCGGCGGGATCGCCCTCCCACGCCGCCCGCACATCGCCCGCCACCAGATCCATCACCTCGGGGAGGCGTTCGTAAAACGAGGTGACGATCTCCTGGGCGTCGGCCGGCGACGGTACCGGGCGTTGTTCCCGCAGCAGACGGCACGGCGCCTGCAGCGCTTTGCGCACCTCCCCCACCAGGCGGCGGGAAAGGGCGTAAAGCTGATCCGCTAGGTGGGCGCGCAGGTACTCGCGGTACAGCTCCTGGTCGCCGAAGTAGCCCGGGTAGATCACCTCCTGCAGCCCGCGCAGTATGGAAATGATCTCTTTTTTTTGCGGCAGCGGTTCCTCGCCGCCGTGGAAGAGGGGCTCACCCCGCGCCTCCACGCTCCGGGTGATCCCTTCGATGGCGTGCAGCAAACGCTCCTTGTACTGGTTGGCGCCCACGTCGCCTCCTCACCTCCTCCCAACCCACCGGTCCGGGGTGGCATTCTACTTGCCCACGCCGCCGCTGGGTCCGTCCAGTAGAATGCCGTGGCGGAGGTGGAGGTGTTCCAAGGATCGGTCACAGTTTGCTACGCCGGCGAACGGCGGCAGCTGGCGTCCGGCACCACCGTCATGGAGCTGCTGCAGACCTGCCACGGCGTCACACCGCCCGACGTGGTCGCGGCGCTGGTCAACCGCCGCCTGGTGTCCTTGGACTTCCCGCTGCGCGGTATCCAGGTGGAGGTGGAGGCGGTGCGGGTGGCCTCCCGCGAAGGTCAAGCGGTGGTGCGGCGGTCCATCTCCTTGGTGCTCCTGGAAGCGGCCCACGAGCTGTACCCCGAGGCGCGCCTGGTGGTGGGGCAGTCCTTGGGCGGGGGGTACTTCTACTCCTGGCATGGGCCCACGCCGCTTACCGACGGCGTGGTTGCCTCCTTGGAGCGCCGCATGCGGGAAATCTGCGACGAGGACCGCCCCATCGTGCGCCGCACTATTACGCTGGAAGAGGCAGAGGCACTGTTTCGGGGCGACGGGCACACCTCCACCTTACAGTTGCTGGCCACCCATCGCTCCTCCACCGTGCCGGTGGTGAGTTGCGGGGCAGTGATGGACATCGCCCACGGTCCCTGTGCTCCCTCCACCGGCCGCATCAAGGGCTTTACCCTCAAGCACTACGAAGACGGCCTCCTGCTACGCTTCCCCCGCGACGGCGAGGCCGCACTGCCACCGCTGCGCCCCCAGCCAAAGCTGTTCGCCGCCTACCGCGAGACGCGAAAGTGGAATGAGGTCGTGGGGGTGGCCCACGTGGGTTCCTTGAATCGGGCCTGCCTGACCGGCGAGGTGGCGCAGGTGATTCAAATCGCCGAGGGGTTTCACGAGAAGCGCATCGCTCAAATCGCCGACGCCATTGCCCAGCGCCGCGAGGCGGTGCGCGTGGTATTAGTGGCCGGCCCCTCCGCCTCCGGCAAGACCACCTTCATCCACCGGCTGGGGATTCAGTTGCGGGTCAACGGCATTCACCCCGTCGGGTTGTCCCTAGACAACTACTTCGTAGACCGCGCCCATACCCCCCTGGGGGAGGACGGCAAGCCCGACTACGAAGCGCTGGAGGCGCTCGACCTTGCGCTGCTCAACCGCAACCTGGCGTCATTGCTACACGGCGAAGAGACCGACATCCCGCGCTACGACTTTACCTTGGGACGGCGGGTGGCACGGGACCGCTGGCCGCGCCTGCGCCTGGCGCCCCACCAGGTGCTGCTCATCGAGGGCATCCATGCCCTCAACCCCCAGCTCACCCAGGCGATCCCCGCCGACAGCACCTACAAGGTGTTCATCTCGGCGCTGACCCAGCTCACCCTCGATGACCACAACCGCATCTTCACCTCCGATGCCCGCCTGCTGCGGCGCATCGTGCGCGACCGCCTGTTCCGCAACCACCCCGCCACCCGCACCCTGGAGATGTGGCCGGCGGTGCGGCGCGGTGAGGTCCGCTGGATTTTTCCTTTCCAGGAGAGTGCCGACGTGCTCTTCAACTCCGCCCTAGTGTACGAGCCGGCGGTGCTGAAGGTGTTTGCCGAGCGCTTCCTGCTGGAGGTGCCCCGGGAGCACCCCGCCTACACGGAGGCGTACCGGCTGCTCAAGTTCCTCGCCTGGTTCGTGCCCGTCTTCCAGGACGACGTGCCGCACACCTCGCTGCTGCGGGAGTTCATCGGCGGTTCCGCCTTCGGCAACTGACACCCCCAGAACACCACCGCCCCTGCCGAGACGAGGGCTATGCCAGTTTATCCCTTGACCTTCCCTTTCAACTCCTTGCCAGGGCGGAAGCGCACGGTGCGCGAGGGAGCGACGGTGGTCACGGCACCGGTGCGCGGGTTGCGCACCTGCCGCTGGTGCCGTTCCGAGGTGTAAAAGCTGCCCAAGCCCGGAATCACCACCCGCTCACCCGCGCCCAGCCACTCGTTGACGGCGTCCACCATCACCTCCAGGGCGCGGGCGGCGTGCGCCTTGGGCATCCCGGTCTCGAAAGCGATGCGCTCAACCAGTTCGGTCTTCCCTGGCATTCAGGACTCCCTGCAGGGCGAGGGTACGCCAGACTCCGCCCGCAGGCAAGGCCGTTTCGCACGAGGTCAAGCCTCACCCAGGACGAACCGAAGGCGCGCCCGGCCCGGCGGCCGGGCGACGCAGCAGGTGGACGGTAAAGCCATCCCCCCACTGGCCGGGTGGGATCGTCACACCGCCGCTGGGCAGGCGGTGCGCCGGCAGATGGGCCAGGCCCTCCGGCGGCAGCGGCACCACCTCCAACAGAGGCGCGCCGTCGATCACCTGGCCGTTCTCTTCCGGCTCCAATGAGCAAGTTACGTACAGCACCCAGCCACCCGGTCGAAGGGCCGCCGCGGCGGCAGCCAGCAGTCGGCGCTGCAGCGCCTGGAAACCCGCTAGATCGCTGGCGACCAGGCGCCAGCGGATCTCGGGGTGCCGGCGCAGCGTGCCGGTACCGGAGCAGGGTGCGTCCAATACCACCGCGGCCAGGGAGCCGGGCTTGAACGGGGGCAAGGTTCCGTCGCCCGCCACCACCGCCGGCGGTGCCGCCCCCGTCAGAGCCTTGACCGTCTCGCCCATGGTAAGAACCCGCCCCAGGTGGCGATCCAGCGCCACTCGGAAGCGGGCCGGCCGTTCGCTGGCGAGCACCAGGCTCTTGCCGCCCGGCGCCGCCGCCCAGTCGACAGTGGGACCGTCCACGTCGGGAAGCAATCGGGCTACCGCCACGGCGTGGGGATCGATGGCGTAGCCACGCCCGCGCCTGAGCCATGCCGCCACCGCGCCGGCGTTGTGCGCCACGCACAGGACACCGGGCACGTACGGGTGGGGAGTCACCTCGCACCCTTCCCCTGCCAGCTCCTCGACGGGGGACACGGCGGCCAGCAGGTACAGCGGCGCGGGGCGCTGATTGGCCTGCAACGCCGCCTCCAGCTGGTCGGCTGGCAGCCAGGTGGCCCAGCGCTCCACCAGCCACGCCGGGTGAGAATGTCTCAGCCATAAGGGCGCGTCCTCGTCCGTGCACCAGCCTGCGGCGACGGCGCGCCGCAGCACGGCGTTGACCAGCCCGGCCGCCGCCGGCACCAGGGAGCGAGCCACCCGTACCGCCTCCGCCACCGCCACCGGTGCCGGCGTGTCCATACGCAGCGCCTCATAGAGGCCAGCCCGCAAGGCGGCGCGGATCTCCGGGTCGAGGGTGGCGGCCGGCTGCCGCAGGTGGGGGGCCAGCAGGTGGTCCAGCACCAGCTGCCAGCGCAGAACGCCGAGAACTAGTTCCCGCAGAAACGGCGTAGCATCACCCAGCAGGCGCGCGGCGTGGGCCCGCCGCACCTCCACCCGGGCCAGGGTGAGGACGGCGTGGCGGCGCGGGTCAGCCGAAGCGCTCGCCCCGTGCAAGTCGCTCCCCTAATGCGAAAGCATCGGCGGGCAAGCGGCGCTTGCCCTCCCGTTGCAACTCGGTGAGGTACCCGGTGGTGCCTTCGCCGAAACGCACCAGGATCCCTTTCCCCGACAGCGCCAGCACCGTGCCAGGCGCCTCCTCGCCCGACTGCGCCTCCCCCACCTCCAGCCCGTGCACCTTCACCCGGCCGCCGCGCAGGGAGCAGTACAGGCCCGGCCACGGGTCGAAGGCGCGGCAGCGGTTGGCCCACACCTCCGCCCGCAGGGAGAAGTCGACGCGCCCCAACTTGCGGTCCAGCTTGGGGGTGACGGTGGCGGCGGCATGGTCCTGAGGGCGGGGCTCCAGTTCGCCGGTGGCCAGGCCGGCGAGCGTCTCCACCACCAGGGAAGCGCCCAGCCGCGCCAGGCGCGCTTCCAACTCTGGGAAACGTTCCCGCGCACCTATCGGTGTCTCCCGCTGCAGCAGGATGGGGCCCGTGTCCATCCCCTCATCCAGGAGCATAGTGGTGACCCCGGTAACCGTGTCGCCGCTGGCGATCGCCCACTGGATGGGCGATGGCCCCCGGTGGCGGGGCAGGAGCGATGGGTGCAGGTTGACGAAGCCGAAACGGGGCACGGACAGCAGGGTAGGGGGTAGCAGGCGCCCGTAGGCCACGACCACCGCCACGTCCGGGGCCAAAGCGTGCAGCCGCGCCAAGCCCTCTGCATCGCCCGCCTTCTTGGGCTGGGCAGAGGGCAGGCCCAGGCGCCTGGCCGCCTCCACCACCGCCGGCGTGGCCAGACGCAAGTGGCGACCGGCGGGCTGGTCAGGGCGCGAGACGACCAGCACCACCTGGTGCCCCGCCGCCACCACCGCTTCCAAGGACGGAACGGCGAACTCGGGAGTTCCGTAGAAGACGACGCGCATAGTGAGGAAGTGTACACGCCAGTGGAATGGCCAGGTGAAGAAGTCGGGTTTGACTATGAGAGGGCATCTTGGCACCCTCGGGCACCCTCGCCACCATCGGGATCATCGTTTTCACCGACCTCATCGGGTTCGGTATCGTCATCCCGTTGCTACCCCTGTACGCCGAGCGGATGCACCCCTCGCCGTTGCAGTTCGGCTTTTTGATGGCCTCGTTTTCTTTGATGCAACTGTTCTTCGCGCCCCTCCTCGGGCGCTTGTCGGACCGCGTGGGACGCCGGCCAGTGCTGCTGGTCTCCCTGGCTGGCGCGGTCGCCGGCTACCTCCTCTTCGCCATCGCCGACTCGTTCGTCTTGTTGCTGCTCTCCCGCATCGTGGCCGGCGTCGCCGGCGCCAACATCGCCACCGCCCAGGCGGTGATCGCCGACGTTACCGCGCCCGAGCAGCGGGCGCGGGGGATGGGTCTCGTCGGTGCCGCCTTCGGACTGGGCTTCATCGCCGGACCAGCGCTGGCCGGCGTGCTGGTGCGCCTCTCCCCCGCCGCGCCGGGGATCGCCGCCGCGGCCTTTTCCGCCACCGCCATGGCCATGACCGCGCTCCGGCTGAAGGAAACCCTCCCCCCCGAGCGCCGACACGCCGCGCCCCGGCCTCGCCGGGGCGTCGCGGCGCTCCTCCACGCCTGGCGCGATCCCACCTTGGGGCCGCTTTTGGCCATCTCCCTCACCGTGGTGGCGGGGTTTTCCGCCTTCGAAGTCACCTTCGCCCAACTGGTCTACCGCCGCTTCGGCCTGCACACCGGCAACATCGCCTTTTTGTTCGCCTACGTGGGCGTGTTGGCGGCGGGGCTGCAGGGGCTCTTGGTGGGCCGCCTCTCCCGCCGCCTGGGCGAGCGCCGCCTCCTCCTCGCCGGTCTCGCCGCCACCTCCCTGGGCCTGGTGCTGGTGGCGTCCCAGCACTCCTTGCCGGCGCTGGTGGCGGTGCTACCCGTACTCACCTTCGGGCAGGCCATGGTCATGCCCGCGCTGTCCACCCTGGTGTCCCACGCCGCGCCGGCCCAACGCCAGGGCGAGACGCTGGGCGCGTACCAGGGAGCAGCCTCCCTGGCGCGGGTCATCGGCCCGATGGCGGGGCAGCTGGCACTGGGCCACCTGGGCCTGGGCGCACCGGCCATCGCCGCCGGCGTGGCTGCCGCGGCGGCGGCAGTGGCCGCGGCGTGCTTACCCGCGCGCCCCCCTGTCTCCCGCCTCTTGTAACATGGTGCCCGTGATGCCCGAACCTGCCACCCTGAACGCCAGCGACCGCGAGATCGCCGAGATCCTCAAGGCCGCTCGTACCATCGCGGTGGTGGGGATCTCGGCCAGGGCCGAGCGCGACTCCCACCGCGTCGCCGCCTACCTGCAAGGGGCCGGCTACCGCATCGTGCCAGTTAACCCCGGCCTCGAAGAAGTGCTTGGAGAGCGCTGCTACCCCTCCCTGACCGCCATCCCGCCGTCGATCCCCGTGGATGTGGCCGACGTTTTCCGCCGCGTGGAGCACCTGCCGGCGGTGGTGGAGGACGCCATCGCCCGCGGGGTGCCGGTGGTGTGGTTCCAATCCGGCCTGTGCCACGAGGCGGCCGCCGCCCGTGCTCGCGCTGCCGGCCTTACGGTGGTTCAGGACCGCTGCCTGAAGGTGGAGCACATGCGGCTTGCGGCGCGCTGAAAGCTGGTTGTCGGCCCCCTCGCCCCTGCTATACTCCCGCAGCCGCGGCGATGGCGTGGCGCTCGCACCCGTCCGCAGCGCTGTACCCCCGGCGCCAGAAGCGGATAGCAAACGTACGCAAGGGCTTAGAGACCGTCGGGGGGCGGCGGAGCCAAAACACCCGCGCGGTGATCTTCGCCTTGTCCAGGGCGAAAACCGGCCCCACCCATCCAGAGCAGGGCAGGGGCAACAAAGAGGGGAAGTTATGGCGAGCACGATCGTGAAAACCACAGTGGCTCCGGCGGACGTCCACACCGTGCTGGCGCGTCACATTCTGGTGGACGGCTACCACATCGTGCCTGACTTAGAGCGTTCCCGCGGTGCGCTGCTCGTGGATGAAAGGGACGGGCGTGCGTACTTGGACTTCTACTCCAACTTCGCCTCCCAACCCCTGGGCTGGAACCATCCCGCCTTCGCCGATCCCGCTTTCCGGGAGCGACTGCTGGCCGCCGCGGTACACAAGCCGGCCAACCCCGACCTTTACACCTGCCTGTTCGCCGAATTTGTAGACGCCTTTGCCCGCATCGCCGTGCCCCCTTCCCACGCCGGGCACCTGTTCTTCATCGAGGGCGGCGCACTGGCGGTGGAAAACGCCCTGAAAGCGTCGTTCGACTGGAAGATCCGCCGCAACCGCGCCGCCGGACGGGGCGAAGAGGTGGGCACCAAGGTGCTGCACTTCCGGGAAGCCTTCCACGGCCGCTCCGGGTACACCCTCTCCCTGACCAATACCTTCGATCCCCGCAAGACCGAGCTCTTCCCCAAATTCGACTGGCCGCGCATCTCCAACCCCAAGATCCTCTTCCCCTTGGAGGAGCACCTTCGCGAGGTAGAGGCCGCCGAGGAGCGAGCGCTCGAGGAGATCGACGCCGCCCTCGCCCGCCACGGCCACGACATCGCCTGCCTGGTCATGGAACCGATCCAGTCGGAGGGCGGGGACAACCATTTCCGACCTGAGTTCCTGCGCCAGCTGCGGCGGCTCGCCGACCAGCACGACTTTCTGCTGGTCTTCGACGAGGTCCAGACGGGTCTCGGCCTAACCGGGACGATGTGGGCGTGGCAGGGCCTGGGGGTGGAGCCGGACCTCTTCGCCTTCGGTAAAAAGGTGCAGCTGGGCGGGTTCGCCGCCAACCGCCGCATCGACGAGGTGGCCGAGAACGTCTTCCGGGTCTCCTCGCGCATCAACTCCACCTGGGGGGGCAACCTCACCGACATGGTGCGCGCCACCCGCATCCTAGAAGTGATTGCAGCGGATACGCTGGTGGACAACGCCCGGCGCCTGGGCGCCGTGCTACAGGCCGGCCTGAACGAGGTTATGCAGGAGTTTCCCGCCCTGGTGAGTCAGGCCCGGGGGCGCGGCCTAATGTGTGCCATCGACCTTCCCAGCCCCGAGCTGCGCACCCGCGCCATCGCCCTGGCCCGGGAGGAGGGGCTCCTGGTGCTGCCCTGCGGCGCCCGCTCCATCCGCTTCCGCCCCTTCCTGGACGTCACCGCAGGGGACATTGCCCGCGCCCTGGAACTACTACGCCGCGCCCTGCACCGCCTCCAGCACGAGATATAAGCGCCCCACCAGGCGGGTTCAGCGGGGGGAGCAAGCAACTCCCGCGGAGTCTGAGTGCACCGCCGGGCGTCGGCGTAGCTGACAGGTCCAATGTTCGCGGTGAGCGGCCGGCAGGCCCGCCCGCCACGGGGCCGGCTCCCAGATCCGAGGGCGTGCCCGTGCCGGTGACCTGTGTCGGAGTCGTTGTCGTGCCGGCGCACGGCATCCAAGTGACCGACATCGCGGGGCGGGCCCGGGGCTGCCGGAGCATGCCCGCCGGCTCCGGGGCCCTCCACAGATTCACGCCGAACGAGTCAGGGAGAAACAACGGCGCATGACCCTAAATGGAGGGAGCGTCCCCTCCACTCACCCCGCCAACGCCGCTTCAGGTGGCCTTGGCCGCCCTTGGGACGGCGCCCTGCCCGCGCTATCCTGTCTCCGTGGACAGAGATGAGATCGTCCGCGTGCTGAAGGCATTGGCGGAGGAGGGTGTGCAGTACATCCTGATTGGTGCCGCGGCAATGGGCTTCCACGGGCTCGTGCGCGCCACCGAGGACCTCGATCTTCTCATTCACCCCACGGCCGAGAACGTCGAACGACTCAAGCGTGCCTTCCGCCGAGCGTACGACAACGATCCGAATGTCGAGGAGATCACGGCCTCGGACCTGCTGGGCGAATACCCGGCGATTCGCTACTACCCCCCGAGTGGCGACCTTTACTTCGACGTGTTGACTCGCCTCGGCGAGGTGGCCTCCTTTGCCACTGTTGAGTCGGAAATTAAGGAGTTGGAGGACGTTCCCGTGCGGGTCGCGACACCACTGGCGCTGTACCGGCTGAAGAGAGGCACCGTCCGACCCCTCGATCACCACGACGCGGAGGCGCTCCGGCAGGCGTTTGACCTAGAGGAGGAGTGAGGTGGGCGTCAAGCGGTTCCGCTCTGCGGAGGACATGAACGCCAGCGCCGCGTTGCTGGTGCGACAAGGGGGATTCGAGCGATTCCTCCGCCACTGTGCCAGGTACTGGCGACTGGCACCGCGCGTCTACCCGCGCGGCGTGGTGAAGTTCCGATCCATCGAGGAGGCCCAGCGGGCTCGCGCGCACATCGCCCGGGAGAACGCACAGCGACTCCACCGGCGCTGCGCCGAGCCGGAGTAGGCAGCGGTCCGCCAATGCGCTGCCACCGATGGCGGGCCAGCACCGACCCCGGTGACGACTGCCGGGCGCTCGTTCGCAGCCCGCATGGAATTCCCAGGCGGGACGGACACCGACAACGGTGTGGGAGTCGCGCTGCACCAACGCAGGCCACGCTGGACGTGGCACGTATAGCCTCAGCCGGTTGGTGGTGCCCAGCACGGACAGCGTGCGCCCATCGTAGTGGACGAGATTCCCAGAGGGATCGCAGCTGCAGTTCTCGCTGGCGACGCCGGTGCGCTCCCCCCCGGTCAAGCCACTGACGGCGCCGCAGGTATAGGTCTCGCTCTCGGTCTTGATGCCGTCGGCAGGCTGGGGGGTGATGTCGCCCACACCATCGTACTGGTATCTCCCCGACGGCCAGTACGCCGCGTCACCGCCGGTGAGCGTCACACCTTGGGCCATGGTCCTCCACGGACGGACCATCAACGTGCTGTCGTCGAGGTCGGTGCGGTGCTGCACCCCCGCACTGACGGTGCCCCCGCCGGGCGTGCACCACCTCGGCGGGAAGGACGTTGGCGTGGTGGAAGAGCTTGTTCGCGTAGAACGGCAGCACGCCGGTGAGCGGCCCTTCAAAGTCGACGCGGCGGCGAGGAGCTTGCCTGACCGCCCCGTTGTCCGGCGAACTCGACCCCAACGGATGCGGGTAGGAGAGCTGCTCCACCTGCCCGCTGTGCTGCCCCCAGGCCCAGCTGCAGGTCGAAGGCGTGGCGGAATCCTCCCCCCAGGCCCCCGGTCACCTGCACCCGCGTCCGGCGCTTGCAGGCGGCACCTCCCGGCCGAGCCTCGACCTCCTCCGGAAGCTCGCACTGGCCCTGAGCGTCAGGGCCGATGGGATGCTCTTCGATGACGCGGAGAGGGGCCTAGCGGATACGCTCAAAAAGCTGCAGTTTGAGGCGGCGTCAGCGCGATTCGACGCCGACGAGAAGCACCTCCTTTAGAGGGTTCATCGAGAACGTGCTCCTCAAGCACGAGACCAAGCGCCGGATCAAGGGCAAGCACACGGCCCAGCCCGAAAGACGAAGAAAGAAGCGGCGCGAGTGCAGCTCCGCGAGCTACTCGAAGTGGTGGGGGATGCGAAGGTCGTCTTCGAAAGCGGTTTCCAGTACACGGGCGACGAGCTGCTCGTGGCGCTGCGCGGGGGCTTGATGGGGGCGGGCTCGGCGCCGCTGGAGCTGGTGCTGCACAAGGCAGAGAGGTTCCGAAGCCTGATGACACGGGTCGCCCACTGGATGGGCGGCTTTAGTCTTAGACTGCGCGGACATCCCCCGCACGAGATCACGGAGGTGCTCCAGATCCGCGCCGCACAGGCAGTGGCAGGGAGCCACCAGTTCAGCGTAAGGCTCGCCGAGCCAACAGAGCAGGCGCTGTTCGAGGAGGAGCGGGGAGCGGCCGCACGGCCCGTGCAAGCGTCGACGTCGGTGGTGAAGATCATGAAACTGCTCACCGGCGGGACCGTGGAGCAAATCAAGGAGTTTGTGCCACAGGACGACTACCGGCAGGCGTTCACCAGACTGGTGCGCAACATCGTCCCGACAGAGCTCGACGCCCTCGAGGTGGAGATCCGCAGGCTCGACGGAGTCCCCCGCCCCCAGTTTCTATGGACACCTGACTGGGGCAGGATAGCCCTGGAAGGAGTCTTGGAACGATGACGGACAAGCACGGTGCAGGCTCCCCGGAGGGGGCCCGGAAGGCCACCGGAGGGGAGCCTGCCAGCGCGACCGGCGAGCGGGGGCGGGTTTCCTCGCGGCGCAAGATGGAGGCGGTCCTGCGGGTACTGCGCGGGGAGTCGCTGGACGCGGTGTCGCGGGAGATGGGGGTCACGGCGAGCAGTTTCGCGTCGTGGCGGGACGACTTCCTGGTCGGGGGACAGGCCAACCTGAAGAGCCGGCCGACGCGCGGGATGACGAGCTGGCTCGGCTGCGCGGCAAGGTCGACGAGCTGACGATGGACAACGAGCTGCTCCTGGCGCGCTGCCACCGCCT
>Ga0209017_10001472_pt1 | contig 17898 bp, 12 predicted proteins | sample YNPBryunderm2012_FD_185812 | JGI IMG/M metagenome (GOLD analysis project Ga0209017, IMG submission 185812) | Anoxygenic and chlorotrophic microbial mat microbial communities from Yellowstone National Park, USA - YNP Bryant MS undermat 2012... ... | reverse complement strand
TGCTACCCTCGTTGCTGGATCAGCTCGACATCGGCGAGGGCAAACTCCAGCACGCCCTGCCCTTCGACAAGGTCCAGGCTCTTCCCCACGACCGTTTCGGGAAAACCAGCCCTGAGCTGATCACCCAACTCAACACCCTCTCCAAACAACGCAGGGACGCCAATGACGAATTCAAAAAACTCAATGAACGTATTCGCAAATATCTCGACCAGAAGAATAGCAAGACGGTCTCGCTCAACGAAACGATCTACCGCGAGCGTTACCTCAGCGAGGACGAACTGGAGGAAACCGCCGAGGAGCGCGCCCGCAAGCGAAGAGAGAAGAAGGAGCAGGGGGTCGTCTGGGATTCAAACTACTACAATGACGAAGTGATCAACGTTGTCTTGGACTATCTCAAGTTGGGAGGCGTTCAGGTTGCCGCGCCTCTGCGCGCCGCGGTTCGCTGATCGGGGTTGGTCTCGATGAATCCATCGAGGTGCATTTGAGCGGGCCGTTGTTGGCAGGGTCGAGGGCGATCGTGTTAGGGTCCATCCTGTCGCGACCGCGTCCTAAAAGCGTGGTCGCGGCGGGGTTGGCCGTTGATCGGGTTGACGTTCATCGAACTCCCGACGCAAACGGATCAAGGCGCGGTTGTAGAGACGATAAACCTGCCGATGGGTCAGACCTAGAGTTTGGGCGATGACGCGGGGTGGATCCCCCGCGAGGCGGCTTTGAATCACGCGACGCTGAGACTCCGGCAGTCGTTCGACCGCGTGTCGAAGCGCGTCGTGGTCTTCCAAACGTGTCGCTCGCTCCTCGGAACTCTCCTCCCGCGCATGGGGATGGCGCGAGGTCCAACAGGCCGCGCTCCTGGTTTGGGATCGAGAACTGGGTGGATCGTGGCGACCCGAAGGGGTCCAGTGGACGAACCGCTCGATCCGATACCCCTCCCGGCGCGCCAAATTGGCGCAGGCGTGACGAATCACCGAGGCGGCATAAGGCAGGAAGGGACCGCGTTCGGGACAATGATGACGCACGGCCCGAATCAAGGCCCACAACGCGGTCGATTCCAATTCATCTTGATCTAGACCGGCGAGTCGCCGTCCCCGCGCGTAACCACGCGCCACCCTCAGAGCCATTGCCGCATGGCTGGCGACCCGCTCAGATTGCTCCGGCGTCAGGTTGCCGGTGCATTCCTCGGCCTCCTCCACAGCGCGATCCCATGACTCTAGCCATCGTGGGGCGTTGACCTCGTTTCGGCGACGTGATTGGCCCTGGTCCAAGGAGACCTCCGCGTTGGTCACGTTGTCTGGTGGGCGATTGTCGGAGTCAACCTTGGACTCGACGAACGCGAGGGTTGGTGGATCGATGGATCTGGCCGATGTCGCGGACGGAAGCGGGTGGGCTGGGGTCGATCGGGATTCTATCTCGATGACGATCTTCTCCGGCTCGCTCCGTTTAGGGTTGGGTCGATGGCGTGGCATGGTGGCGTCAAATCATCATTGAGCGTGTCAAACTGGGCGTTTTCCCCTAACGATCGCGCTCGATTCAGCATCGTGGCGCGAGGGGACGATCGCGCAACGACTCCCTCACGCGACCATCCCCTCGGTAGGTACAATAGGAACCCCACGTTTGACTCCGCGCACCACGCGAAATCCCGAAAATCGCTCGTTTCAATTGATTCTTTGCGAAAGGTTACCACGATGTTGCCTGGCTTGTTGGTTTTGCCGATCTTATCGATTTATGAGGACGCTGCGTTGAATCGAATCAGGGTGACAGGTGGGCCACGGCCGGGGATCATCCGCCCCAAATTCAAATCGGTTTGGACGGTTGCTTCAGGTCGAACAGCGGTGACGGGACTGCTCGGCTGGCTCGTCGTTGCGATGGCTGGGTTCACGGCGCGTGGCGATGGGTTTGACCGTTTGGAAGGACCCGACCTGGGGGCGGCGTTGAACGACCCGGCCGCCCGTAAGGTCCAGACGGCGACGCTTGCGGAGTTGGATCAGTTGCCCCGTGCGCTCCCCGACCTGCGTTCCACCGTGCTGTTGGTTCAGACCGATCAAGGCGCGATCAGCCGTTTGGTGATCTCCTCGGCCCGTCGCCGCAAACCGGGTGGCGATCAGAAGCCGCTGACAGTGGCGATGGTGGAGCGGTTCGCCACATTCGACTCGACCGCCCGCGCGGCGCGTCGAACCGCCGCGGGAAGTAACCTGCCGCTGTTCGATGGTTTCCACCTCGATCTCGACGGCGGCTACGTCGTGCCTGCCGACCAAGGCGGCGACCTTCTCTACGACGCCAAGGAGAACCGTCTTCACGCCGGTCCCGGCTGCTGGTTGGTACTTCTAGACCAACCCCCTGCCGCCTGGACCATCTCCTCTTCTGACCCCGACGCGGCCCGTAAGCCGACCCCCGGCCGCAAGGTCGTCCCCCAGGATTTCGCTGGACGATTCCGCTACTTCGGCGACGGCGGTTTCGCCGGCGTCCTGACCCTCACCGTGGACGACCGGGGCGAGCTGGGCGGCTCGTTCCGCTCCGACGCCAACGGCGCGACCTACCCCCTCGTCAACGGTCGTCTCGGCGACTCTGCGCCCAACCACATCACCTTCACCCTAGAACTTCCCCGCGCCCGTCTCGAACACGACGCTCACCTTTGGACCGACGGCAAGGCGGTCCTGGCCGGCACCGCCCGCCTCCAGGACCGCCCCTCGGGGTTTTACGCTTTGCGCGAGGAGTGAGATGAAACCGCTCGCATGCCTTTTTGGGTTTGACTCTTCTCGATTTGCTTATGTTCGTTATGGTTCGGTTCAGTTTAAGGACTCACCGAGAGCTTCTTTCACCAACCGTTTGAATTCCTGGTTGGTGGAGAGCTTTTGAAGCGATTCCTCGATGATTTTCTGCGCCGTTTGCTCAAACTGATCTTGAAGCATTTTAGATAGCCGCTCTTGGGCGTCTTGGCGGCGTTGGAATTGCTCCAGCCCGGCGGTGTCAAGCTGAGATTTCAGGTCGTTAATCCTCCGATCCCTCTCGGAAATCTGCCGTTTGAAATCAGTGAGATCAGCTCGCAAGCGTTGATTGTCTTCGTTTCTCTGGTCTAAAGATTCTTTGAGAGACGTTATCGTTCGATTGGCTTCATCAAGGTCACTCTGAAGCATTGAACGTTCTCGTCTGAGGTCGTCTATCAAGTGTTCTTTGTCGGTAGAATCTTGATAGAAGTAGAACGAAGCGTACAATAGGATGGCCATAGTAATGATGATCGCCACAGCTCCAATTGTCCCAATCCTGAGAAAACGGCGATCGGATGCGGGTTGAGGAGGTGGTGGGGGACTGACCGAATGCAGCGGGTGCCAATCCTTGAGCGGTTCAGTAAGATCGTGGTAACGATGGGGGATCGTCTCCGACGTAACACTGAGATGTCTGAGATCGGTTCCGATCAGGAACGGCTGATCGCGCCAGGCGATTCCACACAGAAACATCAAGCGGCGTTGGTTCGTATCATGAGTGGAGTTGCTATCTTTGGGAAGATCAGTTTGGTTGGACGTCGATGTTGGTTCGAAGAGGAGCGCAAGTGGGTGGCTGGGGTCGAGTTGATGGGGAGGAACGGGTTTGGGCCAGGCTGAGGGCGAGGTGAGATAAAGGAGACGGTTGGCGTCCAGGGCGGCGTCGCGGGCAGGATCAAGCCAGACGAGTTCAACCCTCATAAGATGAGGTCGGTCGTCAGCGTCGCGGCCCAGGTCGAGGATTCGGGCCAACAACCGTCCTTTGCCCTCACCCAGAGGTTGAGAGCCGAAAACCGGGGGCCAGACCGAGGCCGTCGAACCGCTTTGCCACTCCAACGCGCGGCAGAACTGCTCGGCAATGTTCAAGGCCGAGGCGGGAAAATCGGAGGAATGACCCAACCAGCGATAGTCGCGTCGGACTCCGCCACTGGGCAGGGGTTGAGGCGGGCCTTCCTTGCCGAAGTAGGCGGAGGGCACGAGGATGGGCTTCGAGGTTGACGATGAGGTTTGAGGATCGTTCACCATTGGTCTCCCGGCGCGAGATACCACTTGGCAATAGAATGATCGCGTTCCGTGAGATCATCAACACTCATCTTGATGAAAAGTCGGTTGTCCTTAACGGAATTTGGCCACTTCGCTTCGATGAGGAGGTTCGTTCGGCCAACAAGGTCGAGGATGGCCCAACCCGGAGTCCCTCGACCGATTCCTCCGATTGTGGAGGAGGATGGAAATGGTGAACCGTCGGTGGACAGCCAAAAGTTGATCTTCTGACCAAACCGCCATTTGAGCTTGGCGATTCCCTGGGGTTGATCCCAGACCACGTTGGTGCTGGTTTGCCCTGAGTCGAGTCGGATCACCTCATCGCCGATTTGAAACACGATCCAGTGACGCTGGGCTTTGGTGAGCGTTCCGGTTTCCTGAATCGTGACCGTGTAGACTTGAGGCTCCGCACACTTCCGGGCAAGCGCCGCGGCCCGACGGAGATCGTCGCGCGTCTGCACGGACATGCTTTTTTCCCATCGGTCTACGTAGTCATCAATCAGCTTGGCTTTCTCAATAAGCTGGTAGGGCTCACTGACCCGACGGTTCCGAATCCGAGCGCGATCGACGGCGCGCTGGTCGTTGAGAACTTCGGTTTGAAAGCTCCGAACTTCACTGAGATAGGTTCCTTGAGGATATTCCCGGAGATAGTTCCGCCATTCTTGGTTGAAGTCGTTCACGGCCGATTCCATCCTGTCGGTTCCCTTTTCCGCGGCAACGCGATCACGGGCGTTTTTCACTTGGTTGAAGAGGATGTCCTCACGCTTGCGTTTGGCCTCGATTTCCAAATCCCGAATCGGTACCTGGAGGACACCGCCGCTCAGGCCTTTCAATTCCTCGATTGCTTTGGCGGCAATCTCCACATCTTCGAGGCTGCGCGCTTGGCCGAGGGACTGACGAATGGTCCCAATCTGGTCTTCGACAAGGGGTTTCTTTTGGTCATCGAGCGGCAAGCTCCTGACGAGGGGCTTGTTAAGGTCGATCAGCTTTTGTTTGGGGGACTTCTCTTTCGAGTTCAGAACGGATAGGATAAAAATTAGTACGACACATACGATCCCAATCCCAACCGCTAACACACCCACTAACGTCCACGTTCCCGTTTTTTTGAGACGATAATAGATTGGATGGTTTTTTCTAAATTCGTATTCGTTGATCCAATCAAAGAGCGCTTCGTAGCCTTTGGGAGTGAGGTTGACGCTTGGTCGCAGTCGAATCGCTCCCTGTTCGTCTTGAATTGGTTCGACCTTCCCCACGGCCGACAGTGGGAAGACGGTGATTTGGCCCACGAACTCGCGGAGACGCTTGACGACCGCGGCCTGATGTTTCTTGAGGAACTTGAGGGCGGTACGGGAATCGGTCGGTCTCTCGTCCTCATTGATGAGGTCCACCTTGGTGAGCACGACCGCGACTTCGGGGACTTGTCCCGATTGATCGCGCAGACGGTTCAGCGCGTCGATTTGCGCTTTGAGCCGATCGAGTTTTTCTTGGCGATTCACCGGTCGTCCGAGTCGTCCCTTGTCGTCGAGTTCCCGGCCCATCACATCGGCGGTGGCGTCCAGCATGAGCAGGAGGATGTCGGCCTGTTTGATCGCCTCTTTGATCCGATGTTGTTCCGGGCCCTCCAGGGCCTCCAGACCAGCCATGAAGTCGTCGCCAGGATAATCAATCAAGGTGAGGCGGGTTGGCTGTTGGTTGTGGATAATCGTCAAATCATATTCGATAGTTTGTATGGTGCCGGGCGGCCACTCACCGTTTCGCAGCGCCGCGGCGTGTTCCCGCAGCTTGATTTGGGAGGGACCGTTGACGGTCACGGAGAACCCGCTGGGGCGATCGGGTTCGGCGAGGATTTCCAGACCAGCCAGAAAGCAGGTCTTGCCCGCCGCGCGGGAGCCCAACACCGTGACTCGGGTGGGACGCTTGCCACTCCCGCCAGCCGCTTGGGCTGGCGGGGTGAGAACGGCGACGTTTTTAGGGCGAACCGGATTAGCTGCGGACATAGATCAGCCCTCGACGACGAGACCTTGACAGGATGAACCAGTAACAGAACACGATGAACACTGGTATGATCCACCAAACCAGGGCTAGAGGCGATTCGCTCAGAGCGTTGGCGACGCTATTGAATCCTTCGATGAGATCTCGCACGTGTTGGACTAAGTTGCGGTCAATCGTGTCGGCGATGGCCGCTAACTTGGGTTGGAGGATCTCCCAACCTCGACCCTGAAATTGGACCACCAGGGCCGAGGCCAACAAGCCCCGCGCAATCCATCGCTTGCTGGTGTTGGGCAGGCCGCGCCAGGTGGCTTGAGCGGTTTTCACGGCTTGACTGATCGACCGACCGCTCCAGACAATCGCCCGTTGACCGCTCCGCAGACCGACCAACACCACCGCTTTCGAGTCGGAGGCCAACTTGGAGGATCGAGCCAACATTGTCCGCAGTGACGATCGCCCACTTTGACGGCCCACCGCCTTGGCCGAGAGCCGGGTTCCCGCCGGGAGTGCCTTGGTGCTGGCTTTGACCGACTGAATCGCCGCCTGCCGAGCCGCTTTGGCCGAACCAACCGTCGCTTGCTTGAGCGATCCTTTGATCGCCGCCTTGCCGCCGGCGGTGACCAGGTTGGTCGTCCCGAAGCTGGCAAACAGCAATGGCACCTCGGCCACATCCAATGCCGCCCAACCCAACTCCGACGCATCGATCGGATAGCCGTTGACCCAGTTCTTCACGAGTGTGCCCGGCGCGCCGATGATGGGAAGACCCTCCCAGGCGTCGGCCTCTTTGGGGTGACCGTCGCGGTCGAACTCCTTGTCGAGGCGGCCGCGGTTTTCATGGAGCCAATCGAAGCCTCTATCGCCGTGCTTGACGAGGAATGGGACAACGCGGGCCCCGACCTGGCGATCGTTGAGCAGAGCTTGCAATTCCTCGTTGCGGGAGCTGTCAGCGTATTTGGCGAGAATGAAGATCGCCAGATCACCGAACCTGGCCACGGCCTCAGCGGCGGGTTTGACCGCGTTGGGATAACCAGTGTAGATCAGAGCGACCGCCCCGTCGTCGGCATTCTTCTCAAGGACCGTGGTCGCCCACAAGGGAGCCTCCAACCAGAGTTTGACCGCCAGGGGTTCGCGGCGGGCCGCCTCCCAGATGGTCGGTTCGCCGTTTCTGAGCTTGGAGAGCCGGTCGGCCACCGCCTTCACCGAGATTCCTCCTTCCTTGATCCATTCGGTCAGAAGAGGTTGGTTGAAATAAACCACGTCCAAGGTTTCTTCCAGGTTGAAACCGCGGTTGGTCACCAGTTCCTTGATGAGCGAGCCGTGTTCGACGAAGAGCAGGAAGCCGGGAGTCCCCAGTTCGAGCTTGTCTACCGCCTGACCCGTAAGCGGGGAGAAGTCGCGGGCGATTTCCAAGAGCTCGACGAGTCCCGCTGCGTGGGTTTCAGCGAAGGCCGATTCCGTCGGATCGTTGTCGTCATCGACCTTGACGATCGGCAGATCGGCCAGCACGGGGGCTAACCAGTCGCGCTCATTCACGTAGAACTTGCGCAACGCCTCATCCTCGGTTCCCAGCCAAATCATCACCGCCACGGGATCGTCTTTCACGACTTTCCAGGCCGCTTTGTCGTTCTCACGGATCGCCTGGACCTGGGCAAGGAACTCGTTGATCGAGTCCGGTTCGCCTAGTTCGGCCAAAGTCAGGCACAACGCGCCGTAAGAGGAGAGAAAGGCTTCACGCTCTTCGGGATTGTCAATCGTTTGGACCAGTTTGGCGAGATCGATGAACCATGATTGCTGGTTGTTAGCAGCACGCGCGGCGCGGGCGATTTCACGAAGGCTGGCCGGTCCCTCGTTGATGTTCTTCGACGCGAGCAACGCGGTGTTGAACGCTTCGGCGGTGGATTGCTCACGGAGCTTTTGTAAAGTTGCAGCGGTTTCGGGATCCTCAACCCGAATTGTGTGCAGTAGTCTGTCCACTTCGTACTTAGGTTCAGAACGAGGAGCCAATGGATTGCCCAGGGACAAGAAGGCGAATCCAACGACGACGCCCGGTATCAGCAGCCATTTGCAAGCCTGTTTCATAAGACCGAGCAGAGGATTGAAGAACATGGCTGAAACGCTCCTGTAGACGAGATAGGTCACACAAATGAGGGACGTTCACGGCGGCATGGCCGTGACACCAACGGAAAGGCGACGACTCAGACCCTGACTATAGAGTGCGTGCGGACGATGGACAAGCACGCGCCGGCGTTGAAGGACGGCGTTGTAACGCGGTGGTCCAGGCCCGGAACGCATTCAAGCACGAACAAGAACCGCTAAGAGGTTGTTGGACCAAACACGCCGTTGGTTGGAGGAACAGTCCCTGGTGGGCGGTTCATTGACCATCGGGTTGGTCGTCACCAGGAAGTTCGCCTCCGATCCGAGAATCTTGAACGGGTCTCGAAAATCTGTTGTTCGATATTTTGGATCGTTGAGTCTTGTGGAGTGTGACGCTTGATGGGAGCTGAATCCAGCGGGTTTTCGTCTCGCTTTGAGGGTCCGCTTGGGGTAAAACCCCGGATGACGCCACGCTTCACGTGGTGGGACCGCGTGGGACCGACTTCCAAGGAGGTGGAATGATGGTCATGGACGACCGACCCGACCGCAACGCGCCCCGGCCTCGCTGGCGATTCCAGCCCGAGTCGTTCGCCCAAGGAGGGGAATTGGAGGAGCGACAACTGCTCTCGGCCATGTTGCCGGCGGGTCCAGCGGCAGCGCGGATGACCTTGGCGAACTCGCCCTACCTCACGTTGACCCCCGCGCAGGCTGCAGCGCGGGCGGTCTCGCAACTGCCGTCGCGTCCTCCCTCGGCCATTCAGGCGGTGATGCTTCAAAACTCCTCGCCAACTCCGACCGACACCGTTCCCAACACACCAAGCCAACCCACCACGGCCGTCGTTCCTACCACTTCGCTTCCCAATCCGGCGTCGAGTTCGACCACCCCGCCGATGTCGCAAGCTCCCTCTCCCACCCCCGCCGACCCGTTGGAAGGCACCGCGGCTCGCGTGAATCCGTTACTCAGAATCGAGCGTTTGCCGTTCTTCCTTCAGTCGCTCGACCCAAATCGGATCTTGCCTGAAACCACAATTTCGAGCATCCAAACCGATCTGGGACTCTTGACGGGAACCCTCAACCGCCGCCCTTTCGACCAACTCCGCGCCTTCAACACCTTCCTGCGGCAGACCTTGCGCTTCGAGACCCTTTCGCCGGAGGCGGCGCGGACGATGAACGTTGCCTTTGGCCGGGTGCTGGACGCGGCAGGGGCTGACCCTGACCTCACCCAACGTCTGCAAACTCATCTCGACGACCTGGCTCGTGCCACCGTTGCCCAGTCGCGCAAGTCGGCCTTCGTCGCGGCCAACGACTACGCCATCGTCACCCAACTCGCGCTGGGAGTCGGTCGTCCTGAAGCGGCGCGGGCGCTTCAACTTCGAGCATGGAGGGCCTTCAATGGTTTCAATCAGGTGAGTCCCAACAGAAGATTTTAAATTTTAAATTTTAAGACGAAGAGAGGCCAGCCGCTTCTCAAGGGACAGCCACGGCCAGCTTCTCGTTTCGTTCTCCGGGACCAATCCGCTTCGAAACGCATCACCCTCGCGTCAGCGCACAAAAAGCGCTGATGCGAGGGTGCAGAATGGTCAATGCGGCTATGCGATAGGGCATCGAAGCGTTACAGACCGGCACCACCCAGGTGCTTGTTCTTGCGGGGGTTGCGTCCGGGACGCTTGGGACGGCGACCCTTGGCAACTGGCGAACTATCGCACTTCTTGCGCCACTTGTAACTTTTTCGATGACGGGTCTTCTTCTTCATCGCAGACATATCCCATAACGGCTTGTTCGACTTCGAATCGGACTTCAACCGGACGCAACATGGTCCGACGCCCCGATTTCAAGACCGTCATTCTAACCCTGGTCGTCTCTTGCTTCAAGGTTGTTTCGCTAGAACGGAATTAAAGGGGGGCTCCACTTCGATTTGGTCATTCTCACTGGTGGGGTTTTCCCCACGACGTGAACCCTTTGTGGATTCGATACTGTGGTGGATGAAGGCTGGGGCTTTCTGGGGCGGTCTTGATGATTTCCCGAATTGTTTGTGAGCGGGAAACGGGATTGTCCCTCGCTTCAATCGAGTGGGGGAGTCTGCTGGAACCACCTCGGAGTTGGCGGTCAGCGGTCCTTGTCCGTGCGGGTCCGTCAGCCGCCCGAGACGGGGGGAATGAGAGCCAGTTCGGACGAGGGGTCGAGAGGGTGGGTGTCGTCCATATATTCCGCATTGACCGCGATCCGACAGGCAGGCAGGAGCGGAGCTAGGGAGGGGTGGGACACCTCAAGAGCCCGTCGCAGGTCGCCGACGGTCGCGCCTTGGGGCAACTCCACCTCGGCGACCGGCGCATTCAGCCGTCTTTTGAGTTCGGCGAAGACCAGGACGCGCGCCCGCCACGGGGCGGATGAGGGCTGGGCAACGTTGGGCATGGATGACATGGATGACCTCGGTGGGTTCAACGGCTTGGGGATCTGATTCTGTTCAGTCTCTCTCTCGGGATGGCGTTTCGGCGAAGGTTGCAACCGTATCTGCGGCGGTGGGGACGCTCGATTCGGTTGGGCGGCGCGGTTCGACGCCATGCAGATGACGCACGAAGAAGTCGAACAGGCGACGGCGACCGTAGGCGGACCACCCTGCGCCGTGGCCACCATTGGGAAAGACAATCAAATCGAAATCTTTGTCAGCCCGGATCAATGCGTTGACAACCTGCATGGTCGAGGCGGGGTCCACGTTGCGATCGACCTCGCCCACCGTAAGCAAAAGGTGACCTTGCAGCTTGTGGGCGTGGGTGACATTGGAGTTGTCGGCGTAGTGGGGACCGACCGGCCAACCCATCCAAAGTTCGTTCCACCAAATTTTATCCATCCGGTTGTCGTGACAGCCGCAATCGGCTGCGGCGGCCTTATAAAAGTCGCCATGAAACAAAAGCGCTGCCAGTGCGCTTTGCCCGCCGGCCGAACCGCCGTAGATCCCCACTCGTTTCAGGTCGAGTTGAGGATAACGCGCGGCGGCCTCCTTGAGCCAAGCAATGCGGTCGGGCAGCCCAGCGTCCTTGAGGTTGCGCCAGCAAACATCGTGGAACGCCTTGCCCCGCCAGTTGGTCCCCATGCCGTCGATTCGCACCACCACGAAGCCCAGTTCGGCCAGATCCTGCCCTGAATGAAACGCCGCGAACGCCTTGGGGACGTGGTGGTCGTGGGGACCGGCGTAGATCTGTTCCACCACCGGATAGGCGCGGGTCGGATCGAACGTAGTTGGACGATAGATGACGCCATGAATCGGCGTCACCCCGTCGCGTCCCCGCGCCACGAATCGCTCGGGAGCGATCCAACCGGCCGTTTCCAACCCGGTCAGGTCCCCCCGTTCCAATTCGACGATTCGCCGTCCGGTCTCGCCGTCGCGCAGTTCGATCACCGGAGCGCGATCGACCCGCGAGTGACGGACAATCAGAAAGCGGTTGTCGGGCGAAAACCAAGCCTCGTGGGTGCCGTCGGCGTCGGTCAACGGCATGAACCCAGTTCCATCGAAGCCAACCCTTGCATAATGGACATAATAAGGGTCTTGACCTGGATGCAGACCCAATACTTTGAGCCAGAGCAAACGCCGGACGGGATCGATCTTAACAACATCTCGAATCATCTAAGGACCACGAGTGATTTGAGTCTTGACTCGCGCGGTTTGGGTATCGTAGAGATACAAATGATTCCAGCCGTCGCGCTCTGACATCCAGATCAACTCGTGGTGGTCGTCCAGATCGTGGCGGAACTGCTTGTGGGCGTAGTCAATGAAGGTGGGCGAAGTCTCCTCGACAATCGCGCGGGTCGCGCCGGTTTCGGCCTGGATCTCGACCACCCGCATCACCTGATGACCGCGTTGGTTGTAGCTGAATCGGAACCGCGAGGAGTCGCCGGTCCAGAGGAATTGATCGATGCTCCAGGGGTTGTCGAACAACTCGGTCGAGACTGGAATCTCGCGGCCGTTTTCCGCGTCGAAGAGTCGGGGACGGGTTTGGGGGACGCGGTCGCCCGGTTTGAGGTAGTCGTAGGTTTCAACCTTGGGTTGAAGTTGATCCTCGGGCGAGGAACGCACTAGGGTCACCCGTCTTGAATCCCCTTCAACCGTCCGAAGGGCCACGAACCGTCGGGAATCGGGTGACCAGAAGATGCCGCCCCGGTAGCCGTCGTGCGGCGTGCCGTCGGTGGTCAGCGGGATTTCGGTCTCTCTGGGTTGCTTGTCGTCATCGTCGTGTTCGGCGTCGTCAGAGCGGTGTTGTGCGATCAACACCAGGTTGAAGTTACGAATTTCAACTCGTTTGAGTCCATTGGGCGAGCGGTTGGAGCGATGCGCCCGTTGGGATCGAGAACCGCGGCCTTCGCCGTTTCGGCCGGTTTCGGAAGCCGGGTTGGTTGATTCGGGGTTGGGGTCGGCTGCGCTTCGGCTCAAAGGAGGCTCATCTTGGGGATTCCAGACCCAGGACGCGCCCAAGGCGTCGAAGCGAACGAGGTCGTTGGCGTCCACGCTCCAACGTTGAATTGGCAAGCGTCGGGGGTCAATGGGTTGGGCTGGTTTGGCGTTGGCTGCGCTGGGCGTCGCAGCCGTGGCGTCTTGCAGGGCGTGGGCTAGTCGTTCATGATCGAAGGCTGGACGGCGGATTCCTTGGGCAGTCTCGACCAAGACGAACTCGCGTGTTCCATCCGGGTTGTCAAGACGGTACCAAGCACGGGACGAATCATCCGACCAGCGCGGCTCAATTCTCAAATGGGGGGCGACGGCGTTGAACCGCTGACCTACCTGGTCGGCTCGCCGGTAATCCTCGGCGGTGCCCTGGGCGTAAACCGGGGTGGTTGCGATCCCCAACCTGGCCGTCAGCATCAAGGTTGCGGTCGCAACCCCAATCCACCTAGACGCGATTCCATGCAACGTCACTCCTCGAACTCGAACACGCTTGCTCATGCCGGTGTGGTTCCTGACAACTTAGGTGGTGGGGTGTCGTGGCTGTTGCAGGCAATGGTCCAATCTAATCCGCTCATCGGACCCCCCAGCGCAATGGCGGTGATGAACGTGATCAACAAGCCGATGCCGATAAGGACCGCCTAGAAACACACTTTGATGGAACGTGTTGATTTGATCATGGTATCAAAGACCTGCCGACTCACTGGTTGAGTGCGGTGGCATCGCGCTGGGTGTGGGTGCCTAACGGGTCGCGGCTCCCACCTGGCGGGCGAGGTTGGAGCTGGGGTTGGGGATTGGATTGCACTGGAGGTTCCACGGCGGGGCGGGACGTTTGGGGTCAACGGTTGGGGTAACGTTGATCCAGCGCCCGGATCAGCGCGTGGTGTCCGGCGGCGCGGGCCGCTTGGCGCAGTGTGTCGAGGTGACGTTCGGGGGGCACGCCGCGAACCGCGCCGGATTCGCGCAGGTCGAGAAGTTCGGCGAGGGCGGCGATACCCAAAGCGGGGTCGGCTTCGCCCTGGTCGTTGACGATCGAGTTGATGGCTGAACCGGCCAGGAAGAGCACCGAGTCAAGCCGTCCCTGGGCCTCCACCTCGTCGATGTTGAGCAACAGGTTGCCCTGATCCAGGCCGCCGGCGCGGGCGATCATAACCGGGTTGATGCCGGGCAAGGGTCGAGACAGGATCTCCTCGCTGGCCCGCCACTCGCGGCCGAAGGGACGGATGTAGGGATCGCCCACCTTGATTGGAGCAGTTTGGCGGAAGTCGATGCCGTCGAGCCGGGCGAGGAAATCGACGACCTCGCGGGCGATGCCGCCGCGGGTCTTGACGCCGATGCCGGCGTTGTGGCCGTAGATGAGGGGGGGATGGGGTTGACGTTCGCGGTGGGCTTCGCGGATCATGCGGACCGCGCCCCCAGCGAAACTCTCGGAGAACATGACGCCATCGGCCCCAGCTTCAAGGGCCGCCTCGACCAGGTCGCCCAGACGATGGGGGGTCGCGGTGCAGTGGGGCAGATAGACCAGGCCGCTCTCCACGCCAGCGTCGCGGACTCGGGCAATCGCCGCTTTGGCATGGCGGACCCGCTCGGCGACCGGCGAATAAGGAAGATCGGGATAAAGATCCTCGTCTTCCTTAATAAACATAAGATGAGACCAACTGGCGATTGAGGCGACAATGCGGCCTACCTCCTCGGGGGTGATGCCGGCAGTCGGTTTGAGGATGGTACCGAAGGCGGGGCGTCCTGAGGGGAAGCGGGCCAACCTCCGAGCGCCCTGGGGACCGTGGGCTGGGCCGGGGAAGCCTTGCAGCACTGCCTCGGGCAGGTCGATGGCCAGCAAACGGGCGTCGAGGTTCTCGTACATGTCGAAGATGACCGCCGAGGCCAGGGTGTGCAACAAGTCCACGCTGGTCAAACGGCCCTCGGGGTCGAGCATCATTTTGAGGGGGAAGGCGATTCGGAGCAGGCCGACCCGACCGGCCGCATCGAAGGCGCGTGCTCCGGCCGATTCGGCGGTGCAGGCGGCCAGCAGGCTGCCGGGCGGCGGATTTTTGATGCCGCTGGTGGCGTGATAGGCGATCTCCTTGACCGCCTTTTCAAGAGTCAGGCTGCGAAGCGCCAGGAAGTAGGTGGCGATCACCGCGTCGTCGCGGACGACCGGGGGCATTTGGGGCAATTCGTCGGCGAGCAGGTCACGCAGACGGGTTTCGCGGGCGTCGGCGTCGTCGATCAAGGAGGCGATGAAGTGGTCGGAAAAAACGGACATGATGGCAGGTTCCAGAGAAGGGGGATTGGCCAAACCAGGGGTCGGTCGATACACTCGAAAGGGTGGAATCCCATTCGGATGACGGAACGCACGCGGGCCTCAACGGAAATGGGTTCCAGATCAGCGGCGTTTCCGTCTGCAACACAACGGCCGGAGCCGAGTGGTGTCGATCCCGCCGCAGCCTTGGCCGGACGCCGCCGGAGACTCTGCAGCCATGTTGGAGCGTCCCTCGAAAGTGTTGGTGGTGGACGATGAACACCACGTGGCCCGCCTGTTGGAGTTTATGCTGACCCGAGTCGGCTACCAAGTCGTCATCGCCCGCGATGGCGTTTCCGCGCTGGAGAAGGTGGCCGAGTCGGTGCCCGACGCGGTGTTGCTCGACCTCTTTTTGCCCAAGCTCAGCGGCGAGGAGGTGCTGAACCGTTGGCGTTCCGATCCAGCGTTGAAGGATTTGGTGGTGGTGGTGCTCAGCGGTAAGACCTACGCGCCAGCTTCCACCGCCGAATCTACTCAAGGCGACAGAGCCAACGCACGGGTTTCCAAGCCGATCGCTCCGTCCGAACTGCTTCGCCTGCTCGCCGAGCTGGGGGTTCCGCCCCGCCGGTCGATCTCCTCTGGCACATCCTCTTCGGCTTCGTCGATCGAGGGAGCCGCGTCGTGATGAATCTCGCCATCCTCACCGGCTCGGAAAACGCTGTCCCCACTCCAAATGGAGAGACTCGGGACGACCCGGCCATTCTGACCGCGCGGTTGACCGCGCGGTTTCTGGAAGCGCTGAGCGAGTTTGCCCTACGTGTGCCCAGCCAAGTCGATCTGGCGATCCTGTTCCACCAGGACACTGGCGGACCCTCCAGCTCTTCTGAGCCGATCCTGGTGGTGGGCCACCTCCCAGCCTCGGACGGTTCGTCGCTTCCGAGTCGCAAGCATCCCGTCGAGATCCAGGGGCAATTCCTGGGAACCGCGATCATCGTTTCCCAACCCCCTCCCGCGGCCGTGGCGCTTCTTGGGGAGTTTTTGGTCGATCAGGCCATCCGCACCGCGGAATGGAAGCAGGTGGAGGAGGATCTCCTCCAAGACCTTTGTGAAAGCCACGAACGCCTCGGCGCGCTGGACGAGACCCAGGTTCGCCCCTTCTCCGACACCGCGTCGCACCTTAAGGTGATTGTGGAACGGGCTGCAGCGATCACAGCCGGTCTGCAAGCGATTTTGTGGGCCGAGGTCGAGAACCAGCTGGTCGCCAAAGTTCATCCCCCCGAACTCGCCTTGACGCCCCGCGATCCCAAACGCGGTCTTCTAGGTGCGGCCTTGAACAGCCACCAGCCGGTGGTCTGCAAATCCCATCGCGTGGTGGCCTCCTCAAGAGACGCCGAGGAAATCGAATTTGCCGCCGCCCAGGCCGTGTTGATCGTGCCGGTTCAAACCGCCAGGGGACAACGGGTCGTTCTGGCATTCTGGCACGACCAGGAGGTGATCCCCTTCGGCACGGCGGTCATCAAACACGCCCAAGCCTTGGCTCATCAAGCGGCGATGATCTTGGAAAACGATCGACTATTCAGCGAATCCATCGAAGCCGCACGGGAGTCGGAACGATTCAATCAACAACTTGATATTGGTTCGCGGATTCAGCAAACGCTGCTTATCAGCGCCACGCCCAAGAATTTCCCCGGTCTCTCGATCGGCGCGTTAGCCTTGCCCTCGCAGAAGGTGGACGGCGACTTCATCGAGTACATTCCCCAGACCTCCGCTTGTCTGGATTTGATCATTGGCGACGTGATGGGCAAGGGGATTCCCGCGGCGCTGACCGGAGCAGCCACCAAAAGCGAATTCCACCGCGCTTTGGGCCAGCTGATGGCGTTGGACAATTCCCGATTGCCCCGACCCGCCGACGTGGTCAACGCCGCTCATCGCCGCATTGTCGATCAACTCATCGAACTGGATAGCTACATCACCCTGAGTTACGCCCGAATCGACCTAACCCGGCGTCTGCTCACACTGGTGGATTGCGGTCACACCGGAATCATCCATCGAAGCGCATCCAACGGCTCAATCCGCGTCCTCAAAGGAGACAACGTGCCGTTTGGCTTCTCGCCGCGCGAAGTTTACAACGAGGTGACCGTGGAGTTAGAGAAGGGGGATCTCCTGGTGTTTTTCTCCGACGGCCTGACCGAAGCCCGTCATCCCATTCAAGGCCTCTATGGACAGGAACGGTTCCAGGAATGGATCGCGCATCACGCCAATTTGGAACCCAACGACCTAGTCAAGGCGATCGAACGAGAAATCCGCGGATACAGCGGCGAAAATCTTCAAGATGATTTAACGTGCGTAGCAATACGTATTCTTGAATGGGTTGATGGCGAGGGGCGCGACACCCCTGCGCCGTTTCGCGTCGCGTCGTGGGACGAGGTGGGTGGCGATCGGACGTCGAGCGAGCGGATCCCAAACGCCCGGGCGTTGGTCCACCACTTTGAGAGCGTTTCGCCAGACGATCCGCCTCCTCTGCCCCGTCCCAATTCGCTCAAGCAGCTTGCGGCCGCCTTGGGGGGGGTGCCGGACACGCCGCCACCGGCCTGGGCCGCTTCGCCTCCCACTGTTTCCTACGAGGCGACCCTGCCTAGTCACTACCATCAACTCAAGAAGGTCCGTCAACTGGTGCGTGACGCCGGCGCTGCGGTCCACGCCCTGTCCGGCAGTGGCTCTTCCTGGGATCCGTTCCGACTTCATGAGGTGGAAATTGCCGTCAACGAGGCGACCACCAACATCATCCGCCACGCTTACCGCGAGGCGACCGATCGCCATTTCCGCATTCGGGTTGACGCCCAGCCCGACCAGGTTGTAGTGCGGCTCACCGACGCCGGCGACGGCTTCCAACCTGAAACCGTCCCCATGCCCGCCCTCGACGGCCACCAAATCGGCGGGATGGGGTTGTACATTATGCGAAGCTATCTCGACGACCTGCACTATGAACGCAGCCCCGAGGGTCTGAACACCGTGGTCCTCACCCGACGCGCCATGACCCTCCCCCCCGAACGATCATGAGTTTTAATCGTGCTAAATCGGTCCCGACCCCGCCTGTCCCCCAACCCCACCTCGTTCGATCG
>Ga0209017_10001471_pt1 | contig 17900 bp, 9 predicted proteins | sample YNPBryunderm2012_FD_185812 | JGI IMG/M metagenome (GOLD analysis project Ga0209017, IMG submission 185812) | Anoxygenic and chlorotrophic microbial mat microbial communities from Yellowstone National Park, USA - YNP Bryant MS undermat 2012... ... | reverse complement strand
CCAGCACCTTGTCACTGGGCAGGCCGTCCACGGTGAGTTCCACCGTGAGCCCTAGGTCGGAGAGCTTGCGACGCGCTTGGTCCAACGACAGGCCGACCAGCGACGGCAGGCTCATTCGGGTGTCCAACTTGATCTCCGAGCCGCGTGGGACCGACTCGCCGGCGCGGGGGATCTGGTTGGTGACGCGGTCGCCGTCGCGGGGATCATCCGCCTCGCGATAGGCCACGTTGAACCCTTCGCGGCCCCGCAGCAGGGCAAACGCTTCGCCATACGTCAGCCCCACGACCTGGGGTACCCGCGCCACGGCTCGGCCTAAGTTGATGACCGTGCCTGGCTCCACCAGACTTCCCGGCGATGGTTGAATCGGTCCCACGATCTTGTCGCTGGCGCGGGGTTGGCCCAAACCGTCGGCCCCTTCGACGTCGGCGAACCGGAATTCGAGACCCAAACGTTTGAGCGCCTCTTCGGCCTGCGCGACACTCAGCCCCACGAGCTGGGGCACCTCGCGTCCCAGGGTCAGCTTCACGGTGTCCCGAAGCGCGATCAGGGTTCCCGGCTCGACCGACTGGGCGATCACTTGATCGCGGTCGCGGGGCGGGCGAATCGACGGGTCCAAGTCGATCCGGTTGGCCTCGGCCCACCGTGCCACCACCTCGAAGGGGGCCCGCTCCAAACGAGGCACGCGCACCTTCAACTCCAAACGCAGTTTTGAGCCGCGTGGCACTAAATCGCCCGCGGCCGGGGATTGCCCCACGACCACCAACGAGTCGGGCAGGCCTTGGGCGTCCAGAGGCTCCAGCCCCAACGGTTCCAGCCGTTGGCGGGCCTCCCGCAGGCTGATCTGACCGGAGAGGTCCGGCACCACCACCCGCGCGTCCAGTTTGACTCGTCCCCCCAGCGGCAAATGGCTAGGCTGACCCGGACCAAAGGGCGGCGGCGTCTGAGCCACGACCACATCCTCCTCCGGATCCGCGCCGGGGATCGTCTCGGCTTCCAATCCCGCTTTGCGTAAGGTGTCGATCGCCTGAGCCAAACGCATCCCGGTCACATCCGGCACCAGCGCCCCCTGGGGAGCCAGCTTGAGGATCACCGAGGCGTTGAGAGGCACGATTGTTCCCTCGGGCGGCTCTTGGGCGACCACTTTAAGCGGCACGTCGTCGATCCAACCCGCGGCGACCCGACCGACCAGTTCCAGACGCTCTAAGGTCTCGCGGGCGTCCTCGGCCCGATCGCCCACCAGGTTGGGAACCCGTCGTCCGGGGGTCAGGGTAATCTCGCGCGAGGCCGGTCCCACCGACCCTTCGGGCAAAAACAGCGCCGCACCGGCTTCGGGGCTTTGAGACCGCACTCGGATGTCAGGACGATCGAGCCACTGGCGGGCGGCGGGATCGGGCTCGAGTTTGCGTCGAGCCAGAATCTCGCGGGCCTCCGCGAAGGTTTTACCGGTCACGTCGGGCACGACCCGTTGCACCGCCAGTTGGATGGGCTGTCCCAGCGCCAGCGCTTCCCCCGGCGCGGGTTGTTGCTCGACCACGCGATCCTCGCCCAAAGCTTCGGCGGCCCGACGCACGGCGAATCCGGCCTGGGCGGCCCGATTGATCGCCTCGTCGAGCGTTGCGTTGATCAAGTTGGGCACCGGTCGAGCCAACTCCACCTTGAGCGAGCCACCGGCAATCACTGGACGGCCCGGCTCGGGACTCTGCGCGCGGATGCGGTCCCGGTCCGAAACCTCGATCCGAGGCACGCCCTCCCCCTGGGGCACAATCGGTTCCAGGTCGAGCTTCCAGGCGACAGCGCGTTCGCGGGCCTCCCGCCAGTTCAACTCGACCAACCGCGGAGCCGGCCGCGACCCCACCAACGCCACGGCCGTCCCCGGACGGACCCAGGTGCCCGGCTCGGGCCGCACCTCGTCGATGCGGTCGGTTCGAAACAACGACTCGTGTCCCAACGTGTTCAACCCGGCGTTGAACAGCCACCGAATCGCGGTCTCCGCCGACTCGCCCACCACCGCCGGAACCGCCACCTCGTCCGCGCTGAGACCGATCAGACGTTCTGAAGCCGTCAAGGTCCCCCGAACCTCCCGGAGGTCCCCCAAGACACGGCCCTGGATCGTCAAAGGATCGCCGCCGCCAGCCAACGCCGCTGAGGAGGACGAGAAGGCGGTCCAGGCCGTCTCGAAACGTCGATCGGCCAGCCAGACCACTTCAACCACTCCCGGAGCGCCATGAGTTCGAGTCGCCGCCAAAGCGCGTCGCAGATGAGTCGCTGGGTTGTCCAAACCAGCCCGGACCAGCCAACCCCAGGCCCAACAGGCCGCGTCGTCGGCCATCTGTCCGTCGCCGTCGAGGTCCAAAGCCTCTGCACGTCCTCGACCGTCCCCCAGGGATCCCGCCCAACGGCTCCAGTCCAACCGCGCCTGGTCGCGTTGGTCGGGCGACAGCACGATCCCCAGGTTGCGCGCCACGGTATCCAGTACCAACTCAGCCGGCAGGTCGTCGGGACCCGCCCCACGCCCCGCTCGGGCGACGAACTCCGGCTCGTGAGTCCGGATCGCCTCGGCGATCGCCCGCCCCACCAGACCCGTCGGCGCGGATCGACCAACGCTTCCCAAGGCGTCGATCCCCCCTAGGGCCAGTTCGAGAGCCAAGACCCGCTCCGCGGTCAGCGAGGGATCGACACCTACGAATCGCGCGCCGCCGCCGCGCAACGCCGTGGTCGGACCATCGAGCCAAACCTCGGCCTCCGCTTGACCTTCCAGCAACGACTCGTCCGGCAGAATCGCGGCTGGATCCTCAATCTCCATCGCGGCGTGGCGGGGGTTTTCGATTTTGGCGGCGATGTTGTCGGCGGTGCGCCCACCGGCCATCAACGCCACGCCGAAGGCGTCGGCCAACCGCTCCAACCGAACCGAGCGAGCGGCCTCGCCGAACGAGGTGGGCGAAGCGACGGCATGGGACGCCTTGCCGCTAACGAGCTGAGCGTCGCCGCCAGCGACTGGCTCCAGACGGGCCACCAAGGCGCGGCCCCGACGCGCCCAGGAGTCGGCGGGCCACCCTTGGGCAACCACCCTCCAGGCGTCGGGACGTTCGATCCCGGTTGTAAAATCGATCCGTCGCCCCGAGGCGTCCCGTCCATCCAACCGCAGCCCCGCGCGTCCCGCCTCACGCTCGGCTTGGATCGGATTGAGCCCCACGATTGTCGGAACCCGCGTGGGTTCGTCCAGTGGAGCGAGCTGGGCCTCGGACCATTCCCGACCACTTAGAAGCAGGCGGTTGTCTTGAACCCGCCACTCCACCGCGCGGGACCGCGAGCCGTCGGGATTGACTAGGCGCAACCGCAACGCGCCGTTGGACGCCCCCGCCGGAGGACCACTCCAGACCAGACGGGTCCAGACCACCGCCCCCCGAGGCGTGGCGTCGCCAAACCGCAACCAGGAGCCCGGTTGGGTACCCACCAACTCGAAGCGACCCGGTTGGTCGGGACGATCCACCCAGGCGGCCTCAATTCGGAAGCCTGGCCACACCTGTTGACATTGGAGAATCAGCACCCAACCACGAATGGTGTCGTAGCGTGTGAGTTCGAGCTGGGTATCCAACCGGGGCGGGGGAAGATCGACCCGGTAGAGTCCCCGACCATCCCGAGTGGCCAACCAGAGGCTGCGGGTTCCCTCGCCTCGGGACTCCAGAATAGCGGCGGCGGGGCCGGAGATGGTCCAAAGCGTCTGGTTGCCCTGGCGGCGGGCGCGGGTCTCCAGACCCTCGCTGCGGAGGGGCTCGACCCGTCGTTGGCGGCCTGAACCGCCAAGGCGGTCGATCTCGGGATCGCGGATCAATCCCAAGCCGTCGGGACCGCCGATGAGGCGAAACTCCAAACGGGCCCGGCCCTCCTCTAGGCTAACCCAAGATCCCGTGGCGGTCTGACGCGGCTGGTGGGGTGCCACGTCAGGCTGGTTGAGTTGGTCGGATCCGCCGGACTCGAAGTTCCAGGGAATGCGCGCTGCCAGGGGAAGCGTTGTCGCCCCCCGCACGGTCAAGGTCACCGGACGCACGGAAGCCACCAAGACGCGCTCCGGCGGAGTGGAACCGTCCCCGGACACGAAAGCGTCCCGCGAGGGGGACGGCTTGCGGACGCCGAAGGCGACCACCACCCGACCGATCGACTCAGCCCACTCAGAACGTCCCACCGATGGGACCGATTCGATCAACCAAAGCGGACGCTCCCAGGAGGCCAGGAACCGCGTCGTCGGCCCGGTCGCCTTGACCTTGAGCCGCGAGGCCCGCAACGGCAAGCCACGTTCGTCCCGAGCCGCGATCGTCTCTCCCGGCGCGATTGTCACGGGTTCCCAGGCAACCCACTCGGCGCGTCCCTCGCGCGAGCGTCGAGCCATTCCCTCGACTCTGAGCGGTTCCTCCGTCAGGTTACGGAAGCTCACCAGACGTTCCACGAAACGACGAGGTCGCGGCGGCTCGGGCAAGGTCAACGCGACGGTCGGCGGCGGGGTCGCGGCCTGAGCGGTTTGAGAACCCGACTCGGAGGCGGCCGCGACGGGCCGCCAATCGCGGTCACGGTAGGTCGTCCAGGTCCAGCCGCTCTCTGTCTCTGACCAGATCCGCAATCGAGTCACATTCCACGCGACGATCGGCTCGGGAGCAGGAGGCGACGCCTGGGACACCCCGTTGTCGGTCGAGCGGGTGAGCAACTGCCGCGAGCGGGGAGGTAGCAGGATAAGACGAGGCGGTGTCTGCGACGACTCAGGAGGACCGGGCAACCAGGAACGCTGTCCTGAAGCCTCCACCACCTCGGCACGTAGCCAGACGGCTGCCGTTTCGTCGCTCGGGTTCACCAACTCCACCCGAGACGACGGGATCGCTTGAGTCTCCTGGCCGCCCGCGGATTCACCCAACGATCCGGCGACCAGCCAAACCCATCCGATCATCAATGAAATCGACCTCGACATCGGCCACAATGTCGGACGCAAGGGATCCACGCGCTCCGCCTCCTCACGCCCCTCCAGCAAACCCGGCAACCCAAAGGAAACCCACCGACGCCACGCCCGCCTCTCCACACGCTCATGCGGGCGGAGCAGACAGCGACTCGGACACGGGCGAGGGACTCGGAACTGGCGCGGCGGCGGACGGAGACAACGGCAACTCCGAATCAGATTGAGACTCGCCCTGGGGGATCAGCAAAATCGACACCCCCTCAACCACGGTCAGACCAGGCCGAGGGTATTGAGCAACCACCTTGGCCTGTGACGAAACAGGGAGTGGTCCAAACGGAGCCAAACCGACGCGGGACGCCTCGGCACGGGCCTGATCCCAAGGACGCCCCATCAGGTTGGGCACCACCACGGACGCCGCTTGCGACTCGGCCGGCACGAAACGCCACACCCCTATCGTCGCGTGGTCGGCTACCGTCGAACCGCCCCGGCCATTCGCGCCAGGTTGGGGAAACTGAACCCCCACCCGGCGCGGGTCGAGTTCCACCCGCCACAACGCCCGCGGGATCGGCCAAAACCCCACCTCGACCTTGCGACCGCTCAACAGTCCCAGCTGGACGGCGCGATCGATCGGCTCGCCCCGCAAGTCAGGAACTGGCTCCCGTCCTAGTCCCAACGGCTTCCGATCAGCCGACCGACGATCCGGCCCATCGTCAAACACATGGGCTCCCGCCCCAGGCTCCCATCCCATCGCCCAAAGCGCAATCAACCCCAGCCGGACCCATCCGGCCCAACATCCCACGTCCCAACGGCCCACGCCACCATCCTTCTCCGAGCGTGATCGAATCCCAGCCATGGTTTGGAGGCTTCCTTCCGACGCTCCGTCCGGCTCGCGCGGCCATCACCGCGCGTTCACTCGCCGCCATTCGAACTCTTCCCAATCGCTGGATGTTGGCAAGCCAACATCGCGGTTCGCTTGAACCAATTTCATCGATGATTTGGGTTAGGCAAACTTTGCTGACCCGCTTGGCCCCGCCCACTCGAAACCTGGAACGACGCGAAGGCGGAAAGGCTTACGCGGACGCTTGCTTGACAGCAGCGCGGTGGCGGACCTAGACTCGCCTTCTCATCCGTCGTCTCCCTTCCACGCCTTCAGGTCCTAAGGCAGGGTCGTTTTCACGACATCAGCAACACCAGAGAGTGAGAGTGCGTTACGATGCTCAACCGCCGTTCGTTTCTAAAGACCGCCGCGCTGGCTGGCGGCGCGTCGCTGGGGCTAGGTTCAGGACGCTCAATAGCCCATCCATTTCCATTCTCGCCGACGCTCGACGAACCGACCGGAGCCCCGGCGGCCGGTCCTATCGGTGACTTCAAAATCTCGCTGGCTCAATGGTCGCTACACAAGGCGATTTTCAGCAAACAGATCGACAATCTCGACTTTCCTAAGGTCGCTCGGGAGCGGTTCGGGATCGAAGCGGTCGAATTCGTTAATCAGTTTTTCAAGGATAAGGCAGGCGACTCCGCCTACTTGAAGGAGCTCAAGACGCGGGCCGACGATCACGGCGTCACCTGCGTTCTCATCATGATCGATGGCGAAGGCGATCTCTCGGCCCCCGACAACGCCGAGAGGGCCCAGGCGGTCTCGAACCACGCCCGTTGGGTGGACGCTGCCGCGGCATTGGGCTGTCGAGCGATTCGGGTCAACACCGGCTCCAACTACTCAGCCACCAACACCGAAACCGTCGCTGCTGGTTGTGGCGCGCTGGTCGAGTACGGCAAAAAGGCCAACATCAAGATTATCTGCGAAAACCACGGCGGCCCCTCCAGCGACCCCGACGCCCTGGTGGCGCTGATGAAGGCGGTTCATGAACCGGAGTTCTTTGGCACCCTGCCCGACTTCGGCAACTTCCCCCGCAACCCGGACGGCACCTACAAGATCGACATCTATCAGGCGATCGCCCGCTTGATGCCCTACGCCAAAGGGGTCTCGGCCAAGAGCTACGACTTCGACGCCAACGGCGAGGAAACCAGACTCGACTACGCCCGCCTCCTCAAGATCGTCACCGACGCCGGCTACCACGGCTACGTCGGCATCGAGTACGAGGGGAGTCGGCTCTCCGAACCTGAGGGCGTCATGGCCACCAAGAGGCTGCTGGAACGGCTCCGAGGTGCCAAGTACACCCCCAAAGCGTGAGCGGACGGCAGGAACTCCTGTTTGGCTTCCCGACCCTGCTGTGATCCGACTCCATCCGGCTCAGGACCAACTCAATCGATTGACATCCGCGAAACGCGGGACGGCTGGATGATGTTCCAGTCGTCCCGCGTGGCGTTGACGGTGGTGGGCCCAACGCGAGGTGTGGGGTGTGGGGTGTGGGGTGTGAGAAGTCGGAAGTCGGTGTGGGGTGTGGGGTATGAGGAGTCGGATGTGGGCCGAGTGGAGTGGGGTGTGGGTGTTAAGGAGTGGGGTGTGGGTGTTAAAAAGAGTTGCTGACACGTCCGAGTCGCTGACACGTCCGACACCACTTGAGAGAGGATTTCCGGCGTCGCTTGGAAAAAAACGTCCGTAGGGGGGTCCACTCGGGAGCGACCACAACGTATGATGGCAGTTGACGACCGACCTAGAAGCAGGGTTCGTCCTCCTTTCTCACACTCACCGAGACTCACTCGGTTTCGTTCCGATCTCCGACGACACGTGCGAGTTCCGGCTAATTTGTTCGATTCATTCTCCCTTGTCACTCCGACCACGCGGCCACCAGCCAAGCCGCTTGGGACCAAGAAGGGACGAAGGAGGTCCGTCAGCCCTCGCAACGTAATTGATCGAATCGAAGTTGAGATAAACAGGGAGGACCGTCGCGCTCGAAGCGCGGCGGGGGCGCGAGAAGGTTGGTCGTCACCTCACGTCTTCAACGCCCCTGTTCCTCGAAGAGCGAGTTGAGCCATGTCAACGAGCCTGCCGCCAGCCTCGGGCGACAGCTACGCTTTGATGGACGACCCCACCCCGATTCTTCCGGGCCCGTCCGCCGTCCCCGCCGCGCCGACGTCGTCGATCCCCTCTTCGAGTCGCCAAACCAACCCGGCTGCCGACCCCGGGGAAGGGCTAAACCTGGTCATCGACCCTGAACCGATCGGACCGACGGTGGCAGTTTCACACGCGGCCACCACCGTGGACGCCCAGACTGCCGCCGAAGCCAAACGACGTGAGGCCGAAGCCAAGAAGGCTCAGGCCGAAGCCGAAAAACAAGCCCGTGCGGAAGCCAAAGCCCGGGCCAAAGCCGAGAAAGCCGCTGCCCGCGCTCGAAAGCGCTCCCAGCGGACCATGCCGGTCATCCCCGGCTGGGTCGGCTCGATGGCAGTCCACGCCGGGGTGCTGGTGATCCTGCTGCTGTTACCCGGCGCGGCTGAGGAGGCCATTGACCTCTCCAAACGGCTCAACGCCGCTGTGGACACTTCGGTGGCCTCGGTCGAGGAGCCGCTCAAGATCATGGCCGACCCGTCGCAGATTCGGTCGGAATACCTCACCGACCCCAACGCCAACCCAGTCGGCGGCGTCCTCAACCCGTCCCCCTCGGCAACCCCGGTCGTCGCGGCCGCGGCGACGGTCTCCTCCAAGTCGGCGATGCCCCAAGCGGTGGAACTATCGGCCTCCATCGCCTCGCCGCTGGCCTCGATGCCGTCGATGCCCGCGGTCGATTTCGCCGGGGGCGGCGGCATCGCCGGCGACGTGACCCAGGCGGTGGACAACGTCGATCAAGCCCTCGACCAACTGGTGCGGGAAATCCTCCGCGAACTCCAACGCACCAAACTCACCGTGGTCTGGATGTTCGATGAATCCAACTCGATGAAGGACGACCAACAGGCCATCCGCGACCGCTTCGAACGAATCTCCTCGGAACTGATCGACAACACCTCCTCCGAACAACGGCGCTCCGCGGCGCTGTTGCATGCGGTCGTCGGGTTCGGCCAGCAAATTCACTTCGACCTCGAACCCACCCCCGACGTCACCCGAATCAAGGAGGCGATCACCAACCTGCGGATCGACATGACCGGGACCGAAAACACCATGCAGTCGGTCCAGGCGGTCATCGCCCGGCTGGGAAGCAAATACATCACCAAGGAACGACGGATGCTCATCGTCCTAGTCACCGACGAGTCGGGCGACGACGGAGTCCGAGTCGAAGAGACCATCCAAGCATGTCTAGCCGCCAAGGTCAGCGTGTACGTCATCGGCCGCCAATCCCTCTTCGGCACCGACAAGCTGCATATCGCCTACACCGACCCCGTCACCAAGGACGTCTATTATCCGACCATTCAACGCGGCCCCGAAACTGCCGACTTCGAGATGCTGCAATTCGACGGCCTACACGGACGCTGGGACGAGGTGCCTTCCGGGTTCGCCCCCTACGAACTGGCCCGCCTCACCAAGGAGACCGGTGGAGCCTACTTCATCCTGCCCAACGAGGAAGAACTACGCCGCCGCAACCGCCGCCTAGAACGAATTTACTCGATCACAACCTTGAAGGAGTACGTGCCCGACTACGAAAGCCGCGCCGAATATCTGGCCAAACGGGAGAAGTCGGAACTCCGGCGGGTCATGGCCGCCTTCATCAACCAATCCAAACAATTTCCCTTCCGCCATCACTTCCCGGTCGATCCCCAACGCTTCGTCAGCGAGATTCAGGCCGTACAGCGACAAACCGCCGTGCGGCTGACTCAACTGGCCGAAATGGAAAAAGCGCTCCGCGCCCTGGAGAAACTCCGCGACCGCGAACCGGAAAAGCGCTGGCAGGCAGCCTACGACCTCATGCTCGCCCAAACCGTAGCTTACCAAGTGAAGGTCTTTGAATACCAGAACCTACTTGCTCATCTGTTACAAACCAAGCCGGTTCCCAAGGTCAAGCCGTCGCGTGAGCGCACCCCGGACTGGGAAGTGTTTCATTCGCCCAAGAAATACGCCAACCCCGACGCGACCGCCAAGAAATACGCTGAAGCCGAGGAGCTGCTCAAGAGGGTGATCGAACGGCACCCCAACACCCCCTGGGCCGACTTCGCCAAGCACGAGTTGGATCGGGGTCTTTCGGTCGATTACCACGAGCGGGTGCTTGACGCCCGCTACAGCGAGCGGGCGCGTCTCGTGCCCAAGTATTGACCGCGACCGCGAGTGGACGGCCCTGGCCGTTGTTCCTCGATTTGCGTTACCGATCGCTTGACCTCCACAATCTCCGTGGCGACTCGCTCGCTCGACTCCCTCTCCGCCTGATTGTCGCTTGCCCAAGCGGCGGGGGGAGGGAGTTTGGATTTGACTCGCGGGGAAGCGTCGTTGCCCTCTCGGTCGGATTTCGAGTCTCTTGAATCGGATTGCGGCATTGAGGAAACTGCATGGAGCAACCTGCCGCGGTTTCGCGCGGTCGTCTCCGCTCTGTCCTTGCCACCTTTGGGACGACGTTACCGATGAGCGCCGCTGATTCTTTCCGGATGACTCCCTCGAAGTTCGTCGCCACGCGCCGTTCGGCGATCGCCGCCGCAGGCGCGGCGGGTCTGGCCTGGATGAGCGGCTTGGGACGCGCGACCACCTCCACGCGGAGCGACGTGAAGCCCCACGAGCCGACTTGGCTGACCTATGCGGTCAACGCTGAAATGTTCTGGTCCAACCTTCCCTTCGAGGAACGGCTCAAGCGAATTGCCGAGGCCGGCTTTGCCCACTACGAGTTTTGGCCCTGGCGAAACAAAAACCTCGACCGGGTCGCGGAACTCAACCGCGAGTTGGGCCTAAAACCGGTTCAATTCACCGCCTTTTGGGGAATCACCCACCCCAACCGCCGGGACCTCTTCCTCAACGACCTTGCCGAAGCCATCGGCGTGGCCCAAACCTTGGGTTTGGATCTGCTGACGGTGGTGGCAGGCGAGGAAAGCCCGGGATTGCCCCGTGACGAGCAAACCCGCGCCGTGGTCGAAACCCTCCGCGCTGGGGCGGAACTGGTCGCCCCCGCTGGAATCACCTTGATTCTGGAACCGCTCAACGTGTTGGTCGATCACCCCAAACAACTGGTGGTGACTTCCCAACAAGCCGCCCAAGTGATCGACGCCGTCGGGTCGCCGCACGTCAAAATCCTCTTCGACGTTTATCACCAGCAAATCAGCGAAGGCAACCTCAGCGGCAACATCCGCGCCCACAAGGAGCGGATTGGCTACTACCAGATCGCCGACCACCCCGGACGCAACGAACCGTTCACCGGCGAGATCCACTATCCTCACATTCTCAAGGTTATTCACGAGACCGGTCAAACTCGGCCGATCGGCCTGGAACTGCGCCCTCGACGCGACCCACTCCAAGCGTTGGCCGCTGTCCGGCGTGCCGACGCCGAAGCCCGCGTTTTGGCTCAAGCCTGAGCGTCGCGCCTTGGCGTGGGATTATGGTCCGCTCCTTTTCCCACCCTCGATCCACCCTCGTTCGGCCCGACCCGCCAACCTGACTCGTTCCCTCCTGTTCGTCTTGTCCGATGCATCCCGACCGCCTTGGTTTCCGCCAAACGCCCCTCTCCGCCGGCGTTGATTGGCCCCCGCGGCACCGATGCAGTCGTTTCCTTCCCAACCGCGCCCCATCGCTTCGCGGCGGCAGATGCGGTTTGTTTGCGGACGTGCGTGTTCCATGATCGATCCCGAATCGTCGGTTTCGGTGGCGTCGCCCGATTCGCCGTCGTCAGACACACGATCCCCAGCCTTGAATTCCAAGAGAGGGTCGTCGGTGTCCTCTCAACGTCGGCCCAGCTCTTACTCGACCCCCTCGAATAGCTCCGGCGATTCACCACCCCGCGCGCGTCTGGGCCGCTACGAGTTGATCCAACGCTTGGGTCAAGGAGCGCAGGGTGAGGTTTGGAAGGCGGTCGAACTAGGTTCCGAACAGCGTTTGGTCGCCGTCAAACTCCTGGCGCGGGGTCTGGGCCGCGACTCGGCTAGGATTCGCCAATTCTACAAGGAAGTGGATCGTCAAAAACGATTAGCCTCATCCTCTCTTTCGTCGAAGCGTTCGGACTTTTTCTTGGGCAAAGGTGCAACCGCCTCCATTCTGCCCTTGCTGGATTCGGGCGAGGAGGACGGAATCGCCTACCTGGTGATGCCCTATGTCGAAGGCTGGACGCTCGCTCAAATCATTGAGCAACGATGGTGTCACAAACGAGGCCAGATCCCGGTCGAGTCGCACCGCTTGGCGCTGTTGCCTGAATGGGAATATCGCCGTGAGATGGCCGGTTTGCTGGCGCGGTTGGCCCGGGCGTTGCACGTTTGCCATCAAGCTCGGCTGGCACATCGCGACGTGAAACCCAGCAACATCCTGTTAGCCCGCGACCCGCTCCCGCTCCCAACGCGAAACGGGACAGGGACGCCGTCCACCTCAACCACCAGCCGCGACCCCACCACCGCGCCGGGTCAGGCGATTTATCTGGCCGACTTCGGTCTGGCGCGCGACCTGGACGACGTGAGCCTTGATCCTGAGCGCGACGCCCTAGGCACCCCCGCCTACATGGCCCAGGAAAAGCTGGAGGGGCGCGAAGGGATCGACGAAATCAAGGCCGACATCGCCTCGCTGGGTCTCACCGCCTTTGAGACCTTCACGCTGGCCAAGCCGCGGCAACTGCCAGTCGGTTTACGTCTGCGCGGGTCCCAACGCCTGGCCACCTTAGCGGCTTTGACGATGAAACCGCCTCGCGCTATTTGTCCCGACCTGCCTCGTCACTTGGAGGTCATCCTTCAAGAAGCAATCGACCCCGACCCCAACCACCGTTATGCCACCGCCCTAGAGTTCGCCGACGACCTGGAACGCTGGCTCCACGGTCAGCCTCCCCGCGCCCTGGCCCGCCGCCGTTTCGATCGCCAATGTCTCCGGAACCTCCAACGCCGCGCAGTCAAGCTCACGCTTCTTCTCCTGGTCCTCCTCGTGGTCGTGATCTCGATCGCCACCGGTTGGTCGATACGCAATCGTCACTTTGCCCAGCTCGCCTTCAACCGAGCCCAAACCGCCTTCGAGCAAGGCGACCTGGAATGCGTTCGCACCGAACTGGAACAGGCTGAGGCGTTGGGACTGGAGTCCGAGCGGCTGGTTGCCTTTTTGGTCCGGGTGCGTCCGGAACTCTTCGCCCAGACCGAAAAGGCGACCGCTTCGGGAGAACGCGAATGGCTGGAACGGGCCAAACTTTGGACCGGTCTGCTCCAGCGCCAACTGCCCGTTGCCGGCCAACGATTCGATGCCCTGCTCAACCGCCGCGTGTTCCTGATCAGTTCCGAACCTCCAGGCGCGGTGGTCACCTTCCGCTTGGCGTGGTCCAACGGCGAGCCTCGGGCGGTGGCCCCGGTAGCCCGGCTCAAGGCCGGTTCCTCGAGCCAACCGACGACCATTGATTCCCTCCTGCCGGGAGATTATTGGGTCACTGCCATCGATCCCGCCACTGGTGGTTTCTCGGAGCGTCCTTGGACCATCCCGTTCAACCCGCGCGACAACCATCTCCACCTGCCGGTCTTCGACCACGACCAGCTCAACCTGGACCTGGTTCGCTTCCCCGGTGGACCGCTTCCAAGCATCTCATCCCCTTCGTCCGCCAATCCGTCCGGCACAGTCTCCTCAGCCGAGCAATCGGTTCGTCCCTTCCGATTGTCCCCCCACGAAATCACCTACCGGGAATTCCGCCGAATCCAAACCGCCTTGGGCCAACCCAATCTGTTGACCTGGAGGGGCGACCAACCTCCGCCCCCGGATTGGCTCGACTACCCCGTCACTCGTCTGACTTATCAGGAAGCCCTCGAATTCGCCTGCCTGGTGGGCTGCCGCCTGCCCACTCTTGAGGAGTTGGCCTTTGCTCAAGGAGGAATCGACTGCCTTCAACAGCACGACCCCAACCGCTTTCAACGCCTGTTGGCCCGAGGCGCGATCCCCGATCCCGTGAACAGTTCGGCTGACGATCGAACCGAAACCCCCGGACCATATCCCCGGCGGCTCTCCGGCCTCTTCGGCAACGTCTCGGAATTCACCCTTCATCCCTCCCGAGGCGACCTCGACCCCACGACTGGCTTGATCATCCCCGGTACCCAAGGCCATGTCGTCAGCGCGGGCCTGATCCGTCTCTCGCCTCACCGCCCCGTGGAACTCGTCGCCGGCCTTCGCGGCAAAGTCCTCCCCAAAGGCGGACGTAACCCCTTGGTCGGCTTTCGCCTAGCCCGCTCCGAAACGCCCCGGTTTCCATTGACCGAAGCACCTTGAAACAACCTCAACCTAACTCACGCCAACCAACCGCAAGACGCCCCCACGGTCGCCTCAAGGCGTCAATTCCCCGATCCAACGGCTTTAGACTGACCACGCCGAGGGCCAGCCTCCGGTTCCCAAGCCCAGAAGGCGTGCCCCGACCATCCCAAAGCCATGCTTGCGCAAGACACACCCCGCCACAGAATCGTAGCGAGGCATACTTCATATTATGTAAAACTGGGCGCTACTGGACTCGAACCAGTGACCCCTACCGTGTGAAGATAGTGCTCTAACCAACTGAGCTAAGCGCCCGGGGGTTCATGTTGTTCATCATAACGGCTCGCCAACCAGTGTCAAGGTTCGCGCGACGGGGGTTGAGGGAAAAGAACGGCGACGCGACGAAGGGCGATTCACGAAGGTCAACGGGGGAATGAACGTGAACTGGCTTGAGCAACGTCAGGCTTCTTCGGTCGAGGAGGGCGAGGTTTCAACAGCGTGGAAGCCGTCAGGAGGCTTCCGGGCTTGGGAGTGGTGGCTCACATTGGGGTGCGGACTAGTGGTGTTGGCAACGGCGCGTCAGTTCGGCGTCACCACCGACGAGGGAGTGCAAGCCGAGTATGGTGAACTCGTCTGGCGCTATTTCATCTCAGGCGGAGTCGATCGACGTTGCAACGAACTCTATGACCTCAAGGTTTATGGACCTCTCTATGAGTTGATTTCGTTTTGGGCCTACGCTTGGAAACCGGAGTGGAAATTCGAGATTCGTCATGTGGTCTGCGGTCTGACCGCGACGCTGATGGTGCCGCCGTCGGTGGCGTTGGGGCGGCGGATTGGCGGCGAGGTTGGGGCGGTCTTCACGGCGTTGGGGTTATTAACGTTGCCTCAACTCATTGGTCACTCCTGCAACAACTCTAAGGACATCCCCACTGCATGCGGCTTCATCTGGTCGGTCTGGGCGTTGGTGGAGGTCGCCAGCGGACCGGCCCGGTCCTTTGCAACGCGGGATCGGATCATCACGGCGCTGGGACCGGGGATCGCCTTGGGTTTGACGATGGCGGTGCGACCCGCTGCCATGTTGATGCTCAACGGCCTGCTAGCGCTAGCGTGGTGGAGTCACGAACTGCGTGAACGAATGACCCAACCGCCCTGGTTGCGGTCGCGTTGGGGAGTGTGGAGCTTGCTGGCGACTCTGACAATCGCCTGGTCACTTATGGTGCTGGCTTGGCCTTGGGCGCGTCAAGCTCCGTGGCTTCATCCGTTGAAGGCGATCGCTACGGCGACGGCGTTCCATACCGTCTATCCGGTCACCTTCGAGGGTCGGTTACTCTGGAGCGACCAGTTGCCGGCTCGCTACTTGATTCAAACCTTAGCGATCACCACCCCGCTGGGCACACTGGGAATCGCGGCGCTGGGGTTAGGAATCGCCATCGTTCATCTGATTCGCCGACCTTGGGACGATCCATCGCAGGCTCTTCTACTGGTGGTCGCCGCCTTTGTGGGACCCATTCTGGGCTGGACGCTGACCCGCACGAATATCTACGACGGAATGCGCCAATTTCTGTTCGTGCTGCCGCCAATGGCGATCCTATTCGGAGTGGGATGCGCCCGACTAGTCCAGCAAGGTCAATCGCCTCAAACACGGGTTGGGGCGGCGGTCTTCCTGGCCTCGTTGACCCTCTGGAACCTCGGCGACTTGGTACGGCTCCATCCGTATCAACACACCTTCCACAATGCCTTCGTGGGTGGTGTGGCCGGAGCTGACGACCGCTACGACTTGGATTACTGGCGCGCTTCTTATAAGGAGGCGATAGAGTGGGTCAACCGCCAGCCCCGCTCCGATCCTCGACAGCCGCTTCGCGTACTGGTGGCGGGCCATCCCGCGTCGCGCTGGTGTGCCGACTGGTATAAAGCCGATCATGTGGAAACGATTCTCATGATGGGTCCAGCCAGCGGTCCGTTGCCACCTGGCATTGACTATGTTGTGGCGACCAAACGTCCGCTGTTGAGGGCCGTCACGTCAATCGAGGAGGCGCGGCGGGCCGGCCGCAACGCAGCGTTTCGGCCCGATCAGAATTACGCCGACGCCCCCGTTGTCCACCGCGTTGGGCGTGGCGGCGCGACCTTCACCGTCATTCGAGGTCGGGCCGCTACTGCAGATCGAAGTCGTTGACGTGAGGAACACGCGGATGTGGGTCACGCGCAAGCGTAGTGACGGTTGATCAGATCGTTTTGGATCCAGAGAAGCTTTTGGAAAGCGCGCAAGGTGGTTTGCTCAACGTCGCGGGGCAAACCCAGGCTGAAAATCGTGGCGGTCAAGGCGTCAGCCACGAAGCCCATGAGCGCATTCATTTGAACCAACGGAACCACCACGTTGGGCGAGCCGGCCTGCTCGGTGTGGATTCGGCCCACCATGTCGAGGTATTGGGCCATCTTGAGGTCGTAAGGCTTGGAGACCAGGTTGACCAAATCACGCGCCAGGTGCTGCTTGCGGAATTGGATCGCTGCGTGGTCAGGGGTCAACTCCTCCAAGGTGGCCGCCACGGGACCATCATCGCCGGCATTGCGGGTGAGAAAATGCCGCCAAGTGGCGTCGTAGGTGCGGAGCTTGGCGTAAACCGCGTCCACCAGACCCGGGGCACCAATGGTGCCAGAACCACGGCCGCGCTATGAACGGCTGCCTTGTCCGCTTCGGTCCAGCCCACGAATTCGGTCAGGTAACCAAAACGGTAGCCCAAGTCACTCTCCAAACGGGCTTCGTTGATGGCTTCAAACGTCAACGCAGACGAAGACTCGGTTGTCATGGACATCGTCTTCCTCTCCTCTGCGACGCATTAATGTGTTCATGAAAGCGAGTTACTTATCCTTCGACAAACCTCATCGGTCCATTTGCGTCCGGTTTGTCAAGGTCGGGGGGGCCAGGGGTTGAAATCGTGAACCCGGCGGGAAACAATCAGCGATAACGTTCCGGCGACGTGTGAAACACGGATCTGAAGGCCCACACCGAGCGGGCAAGCGGAAGTTCGCGCAGCGCGGAGTGCAACCACGAATGAGACGTCTTTGGATTGACTGTATCGGGCATTCGTCCTGGTTGAAGGTTTCGATCGGAACTAGCCTCGTCGCGCTCATGTGGACAACGACGGCGTGCTGGTTGCAGGGACTGGGCTATCCCCTGGCGTTGGCCAAGGCCGATGGGAACGAATTGGCGGGGGGAACCAACTATAAACCGCGCGCCTTGTCCGAAACCGAGGCGGAACTCAACGAACGCGCGGAGCGCCTGCACCGCTCAGCGTTAGTGATCGACGGCCACAACGATTTGCCCTGGGTGCTGCGCGTCCGAGGCGACTGGTCGTTTGAGCGTCTGGATTTGAGTCGGGGTCTAGGTGACTTGACCCACACCGACATTCCTCGTCTCAAGGCTGGCGGGGTCAAGGCTCAGTTCTGGGCCATCTTCATTCCAACGACGCATCCCGAACCATCCAAGACGATTCTTGAACAAATCGACGTGGTTCATCGGATGTGCGAGCGTTACCCGGAAACCTTCGCGTTAGCGACCACGGCCGACGAGCTGGAGGCGGCGGTGGCCTCGGGTCGGATCGCCTCGCTCTTGGGAATCGAGGGCGGCGTGGCGATCGAAAACAACTTGGCGTTGTTGAGGATCTATCGACGTCTGGGGGTCCGATATATGACGTTGTGCCACAACGTCACGCTCGACTGGGTTGATTCGGCGACCGA
>Ga0209017_10001467_pt1 | contig 17938 bp, 8 predicted proteins | sample YNPBryunderm2012_FD_185812 | JGI IMG/M metagenome (GOLD analysis project Ga0209017, IMG submission 185812) | Anoxygenic and chlorotrophic microbial mat microbial communities from Yellowstone National Park, USA - YNP Bryant MS undermat 2012... ... | reverse complement strand
ACGGTGACCAATGCGGGTCCGGTGGGCAGTACACTCATTGATTCATGTCTCCAAACCTGAATGGAACAATCGCAGCGTTGCGTCTCGAAGCCTTGTCGTTTGAAGCCCACAAGATGGCATCTTGAACCTGGCCGTCAACGGGTTTCTCTCAGCCAGTCCGCGACCGTTTTCGCCAACCGACACCAGTTCGGCCCCGAGTCAGGATCCGCGGCCAGTTCAAGACGCTCCCCTCCCTTCAACCAGACGAACCGCTCGGCCGGGGACTTTTGGGCGAAGGCGGGCGACACTTCGAGGGTGGCGTAAAGGGTGGGGGCCTGCTCCACTTGTTCTTGGGTGGGCGGGGGTTGCGCGTCGAGATCAACCTCCAAAACCAACGCCACGCCGTCCACTCCTCCTTCGGCTCCTGGAGGCGGCAGTTCCAAAATCACACCGGGATAACGACCCAGCCGCACTGGATGGATCGCAATCGCCTGGGCGTCGAAGGGACACGGCCCGTGGCGAGGATCCACTTGACGATTCACCCAATCCAGCACTTGCTGGAGCAAAATCGGTCCGCGAGGTGACGCCAGGGTGTTCAACATCCGTGCCCCCCCTTGCTCCAGCAGACGAGGCAACACGCTTCGCGTCAGCACGTTGCGATGATCGGCGATGGTTGACGGCAACGACACGGATCGTGGCGTAACCGCTTGATCAAGTCCCTTGAAAAACTCGGCAACATAGTCCGAGGGGAACTCAGGGTCGGGTTCGGGCGCAGAGGGAGGAATCAAGTTCGCAATGGTCCTGATTTGGTTCGGGAATGCCAGCCGAAGTGGTCGAATCATTCAGTCGGACCGACTCGTTTGGAACGGTTCAACGGTTCGAGCGGGGACGGAAGAAATCTTCCAGCGCTGGTTTCAGATCGGGGAAGGCAAACGCGAAACCACCTTCGAGCGCGCGACGGGGCAACACCCTTTGACCAGTGGCGATGACGTCGGCCCCCTCGCCCAGAAGCAACCTCATCAGCGCCTTGGGAGGACCGATCGGCAAGGCGGGCCGCTTGAGGACCGCCGCCAGTTCCCGGGTGAACTCGGCGTTGCGGACAGGCTTTGGCGCAGTACCGTTGAGGGGACCGGTGAGTTCGGGATGATCCAGGGCCCACAGGAACAAGGCGACGATGTCGCGGTGATGGATCCAGCTCAGCCACTGCGCCCCATTGCTGGGCAAGAGCGGGTTGTATCTAGGGAGACCACCTACAGGAGCCGCCGCGCCGGGAATCCACCGGAACAATGGAACCATGACCGACAGTGCGCCGCCGGTCGGCTCCAGGACGACGCCGACCCGAACCACCACCACTCGGACCCCCTGGGAGCGAGCCGTTTCGGTCATCCGCTCCCACTCCACGCAAACCTCTGCGAGGAAGTCGGAACCCGGCGGCGCGGATTCGTCGAGTTCAGCGTCCCCGGTGGGTCCGTAATAGCCAATCGCTGACGCCTGGACCCAGACCGCCGGACCCTGGCCGCGCGTCTCGCGGGCCCGAGCGATGGCTTGGGACACCAATCGGGTGGATTCGACACGACTTGAACGGATCAAGTTCTTGGTGGCTTGGTTCCATCGTTGGGAGAGAAACGCGACCGGACCAGAGGGAAACACGGGATGTCCCACGAGGTTGATCACGGCGTCGGCCCGCGCGACCTCCTCGGTCCACGGTCCTTCTTGGGTGGGATCGCCCTGAACCCATTCCAGTTGAGTTGTGGCGACGCCGTTGGCCTGGGATGAACCGAAACGCCGGCGAGCCGCCTCGGGATCACGCGAGAGGATCACCGGTTGGTCGCCCCGGATCTTGAGTATGTTCACAATCCCACGCCCAATCAGGCCGGAGCCGCCTAAAACCAGCACACGCCGAGACGTCACCTGGGTTGAAGGAGAGGCGGCCGGCGAATCGAGGACGGCTGGCGTCATGGGATCTGGTCTCGTAAGGAATGCGCGAGCTGGTCAGTTGACGGTTGAAGCGGTTCGCAATGGGGACCACCCTGGTCTGGAGCCCGGACGGAACTCTCGCCGTGCGTTCAACACATCCTAGTCGATTTGATCCTCGCCGAAACCCTTCAAGGGCAGCGAATCGCAAAGGTTGGAATCGGTTCCCAACCGATGTTGAAGCGATGCGTTGAGTTGAACGGGATGGCGTCCCCGACGCGCAAGGCGAACGGCGGCGAGGGTTGAACCGATGGTGGGTAAGCGAGGCGGCGGTTCTGGCGGGGGGACTTCCTCGGGACGATCCGGCGGCGAGGGTCGGGACGGCTCGCCCTGGCTCGTTTTGGTGGCGATCCTGATGGGGGTGGGCTTGGCGTTCTGGACCCTGGTGCGCCGAGAAACGATCAGTTGGCCACCCCGCGAACTGGTCTCGGGCGGCTTTGTGATGTCCTGCGGCCTGGCGCTGGTAGGTCCCATCGTGTTGGGCGCTCGTGCTCGCGAGGTCGAGGGAAGCGGCGAACGCCTTTGGCTTTCTGGTGGCCTCTTCCTCTGGGCGCACGACCTGGCGGCCCTGATTCGAGGCGATTGGCGGTTAGAGGCGTGGATTACCCCACTTGCGCCGACGACCTTGGGGATGTTTGCGGCCGCCGTGCTGGCTGCCGGTTTCAAGTCGCGGCGGGGACGACCTTGGGAGTGGACCAACGTCGTGGGTTGGACCCTGGGACTTGGCTGGATCGCACTGGCCGCCTGGTCCTCCTGGTCGAGCCTGTCGCGCTGATGGCTTGGACTAAGGTTCCTTCCCGCGAGGAGTTCCCGCGTGTCAGCGTTTGGACTCCGTCTCACTGGGAACGACACCAACCGCGTTGCCCAGTCCGATCCGTGCTAGCAATCCTTGAGTCACCGCCCAGGCCATGACGAAGGGGGTCGAAGGGTGCTTGAGAATCGTGGGTAGGTTCTTTTCAAACAAGAAATGGCCGCTGAACATGAAGGCGTAGCCGCCGAGAAACAAGCCCAACGACCAAAGCGGACGAAACGGCAACAGCAGCAACGACGCCCCGACCATTGGCCAACCAACGCCGACGTGCAACGCATGGTTGATCGGGTGTTGATGGTCGCGGCGATACTTCTCGACCAACCGCCCACGCCAAGTGTCGCGGGGTGATGACTGCTCGCTCCGAGAACAGGTTTCGGGAGTGGACGGTGGGATGGGAGCGGAGGTAGACATCGGTTGAACCATTCGTGATTGAAGCAAACGACAAGCGGCGGGATCGACGTTGAACGTCGCAAACGGAGCGATTGACCCGTCGCATTCCACCTTGGCTTAGTGATCGTCGTAGCTGCGCCTGATTCTAGGGGGTGCCCCCCGTCGCGCCAATGTGACCTCAACAGCGGACGGATTCAGTCGGGGAGCCAACGATTGGCCCAGAGTTGCAACGCCAGAAGGGTCCAAAGTGGTTTGCGGTGATCGGCACGACCGGCGCGATGCTCGCTCAAGAGGCGTTGCACCGCGTCGGGACGAAACCAACCCCGGCGCGCGATCGCCTGGTTCGATAGCAGATTGTCGGCCAGATCGGAAAGCGGTCCCGGCTCCCTCAACCAACGAGCGACCGGCAAACCAAATCCTTTTTTGGGACGTTCCAGAATTGTCCGGGGCAACCGGCCGGCCATCGCCCGTTTGAGCGTCGCTTTGCCCCGCTTGAAATGGGCAGGGATCGCTTGAACCCAACCTAACACTTCGGCGTCGAGAAACGGAGCGCGGACCTCCAGACCAACCGCCATCGACGCGCGATCGACCTTGAAGAGGATGTCCTCTGCCAAATAGTTTTCCTGGTACCACGCCAGCAGGGCAGCCTCAGGGTCCTCGCTCCAGGCGGACGATCCCACGAGCGCCTCGCCACGCGCTACGAGTTCGGCCTCCACATCGACAGCGGGGGGATTGACCAAGAGGTCAAGCAATTCGGGACCATCGAACGAACCGAGCCAACGTTGATGGCGCAACGGAATCGGCAATGGCTCGATCGCGCCTCGGAGAAACCGTTTCACTTTGAAGTCGAAACTGAAGTTGGTATGACGGGTTGGCAGGGCGGCTCCACCGGCCTGGATCAACCTTCGAAAGGGGCGCGGCAGCCGACCAAATTGCCGCGCCACCGGCTCGGCGTCGAAGGTGGGATAACCGCCCATCAACTCGTCGGCTCCGTCTCCGCCCAGCGCCACGGTCACTTCTTCGCGGGCGAACCGGCAAAGCAAATGGGTGGGCAAAATCGAGGCGTCGCCAAACGGTTCGTCGAGCCAGTTGACGACCTCAGGAACCAGCGCCGCCAGGTCAGCGGCGGTGAAGATGCGTTCGTGGTGGGTGGTACCTAACGCTTCGGCGACGGCGCGGGCGTGGGGGCGTTCGTCGAAGCTCGGATCGTCGAAGCCGATCGAGAAGGTCTGAACCGCGTCAGGACGACCGAACACGCCCGAATCGACCACTGAAGCAGCCACGCTCGACGAATCGACCCCGCCGGAGAGGAACACTCCCACGGGCACGTCGGCGCGACAATGGCGAGCGGCTGCGGCGATCAGCAGCTGGCGCAATTCCGCAGGATCGCACGGCGTCCGTCCCGACTCGCGCTGTCTCGCGGGTTGGATGGGAGGACCGGATAGGGTGGTGATGACCGGTCGGCAGGGCGGGCCGTCGGGTCGGGCGTTCCAATGCCAAACAAGAACACTGGCGCGGGGGAGTTTATTGAGTCCACGCCAAATGGAAAACGGAGCGGGCAAATATTCATAAACAAGATAACGCGCTAATCCGTCGGGGTCGATCTCCCGGACGACCTCGGGGTGTTCGAAAAGCGCTTTGGGTTCTGAGCCGAAGACGAACGAACCGTGAGGCGTGAGGGTCCAATAAACTGGTTTCTGGCCCATCGGGTCACGGGCCAGGATCAAACGTTGGGTAGGGGCGTCCCAAAGCGCCAAGGCGTACATCCCGTTGAGCTTGCGGACGAACTCAATGTCCTCCTCTTCGAAAAGATGGAGGAGAGTTTCGGTGTCACACGCGGTGGCGAAGCGGTGACCGCGTTGGATCAGACCGGGCTTGAGGTCCAGTTCGTTGTAAAGTTCTCCGTTGTAGGTAACGACCAGCGAGCCGGTTTCGTTGGTCATCGGTTGCGTGCCGCCGGCCCGGTCGATGATGGCGAGGCGACGGTGGCCCAGGGCGGCGGGTCCACCGATCCAGAATCCCTGGCCATCAGGACCGCGGCGGAAGAGGGTGCGGGTCATCCGTTCCAGAATCGCCTGGGCTTGCGAACGTGGGCGGACCTGTCCGGGAGGGTCCACGAAACCAGCGATCCCACACATCGTTGGGAATAGTCCTTCCTTTGGTTGGTTCCGCTCACATCATTCGCGTCGCGGCGCTGCGTCGGCTGGACAAACTCGTCTCGCCGTCGTCTGGTCTTTTCTCGATTCTCGTCCCTCCTCAAACTTAGCCGGGATTCCAACCGGCGAGGTAACGACGGCGGGTGCGATCCCACCAGTCGTGAACCGATTCGCCGCCTTGAAGCAAAAGCTCGAACCGGGAAGGGTCCTGGGTCAGCGTGTCAACCTTGAGCATGTCCAACTCGGCGGTGAGACGATCGCGCAGGTCGTCCAACACCGTGGCGCGTTGGGCACGGTCTACCTCGACCACCTCGCCCAGGCGAACGAACGCCTCGGGCCGTTCATCCTGCCAGAAGTCGTAGCGGAAGGCGGTTGGGACGACCCGAAGGCGTCCCACTTTTTGGAGGATCAACCGCAACCCGCCCTGGAATTCCAACGGGCGAACGTCGTTGCAAACGATTTTCCCCTGGGGAAAGAAGAAGACCGCGGTTCGAGGCTGTCCCAGCAGCTCGCTGGTGTAGTCGATCGCCTCACGAACGCTGATCGGGTCGGTTCGATCGACCGAATACGCACCAATGCGTCGGAAGAAGCCAAACTTGCGCAGGTTGGAGTGCTCGGTCATGCCATAGCCATCGAGACCCAGGGTCTCGAAGGTGAACGCGGCCATGAAAAAATCCCACCAGCTTGAGTGGTTGGCCATCATAAGAACGCCAGGTTGGGGCCGGGCGGCCATCTCGTCGCGCAGACGCGGGAACCCCTGGCCGTAAATCCGATGCATCCCCGTCCTCAGTTTGTAACGCATCAAGGCCAGCACCGCCCGGCGTGGCCATCCCCGCTTATAGGCCCGGATGATTCGCGATGGGGACGGGGTGGGTGGCGGATTGGAAGGACGGATCGCCGTCGCGTCGCGCATGAGGTGTTTCAAGGGGAAAGTTGAGTGAGTGTCGCAACCGGATTGGAATCCCATCAACCGACCGGCACGCCTTACCATAAAATCCAGTCGAGAGCTGGGTCAATGGCATGACGAGCCGGAACAAAGGGGGTGAGAATGGGGAGGCCACCCGCCGGTCGAACGGCGTGGACAACGTGACTTGGATCAGTCGGCGCGTGTTTGAGTCCACGCCGTTTCAACGAGTTCACGAGCGCGACGCACGACCAGATCATCTAAAGCGGGATCGGGTCCCAACGGGGGACCAAGATGAAACTGAACCTCGGGGAAGCGCTGGGCTAGTTCGTCACGCGCGGCGGTGAGATCGCGGGTCAAGTGGACCCCCATCGACAAGAAGTAGGGAACCATCACGACCCGTCGCGCACCACGACGCACGCACTCCGCCCCCCCGGCGGCGATGTCCGGCTCGGCCAGTTCGAGAAAACATGGGACCGTGATTGTCCAACCTTCACGAGTGGCCAACCGATCGGCGAGAGCGATCAAGTCGTCGTTGGCCGGTTGATGACGGCTGCCGTGCGCGATCAACAGAATCGCGGTGTCAGGGGGGAACGAGACTAAGGTCGCGCTTGACATCATCGGAGGAAAATCCCGAAGAGGACCGCAAACAGAAGCAGGACAACGGGCAACTTGGAAACAGACTCACCACCCACGCCGGTTCGATGAGGACGAGGTTTGGACCCAGACCCAACCAGGGTCGGCCAAACCCCATCTCGCCCTGGAAGGAAGACGATTTCCAAGCCGTTGCGAACACTGTATTCCGGAGAGGAAAGGAATCGAGTCGAACGATATGGACGGCGTAAGGTAAACTAAAGTATGGTTGTGATAACCCTATCCGAGGCGTCCTCCGTCTCGTTGGCGAAAGCGAAGTCTCGCCGGCTCGACGAGCCAACGTTGTCTCGATCCATGTCCGCGTCGATCCCTCCTTTCGTTCCACTTCGCTTTCATCATCCCGGCTGGTCCGCCTCCCAATTCGCTGAGCTTGCGAGTTCGTCACTGGCCAACTCGTCTAGACCACTTTCGAGTGGACGAGGCCGAATGTGAGTGGTCCCAACGATAACCGCGTTCCCGACCGGGTTGATCCTCATCCCCGCGACGCCGAATTTGGCGAGCTTCGTGATCCGAAGCGTCCCTCTCCGGCTAATGGCTCGGGCGTCCCTTCTCGGGATCCACGCGCTGCGTTGCCCGAAGGTGCCGGTCTCTCCTTCTCGCGTCTGAACCTGGACGACGAGGAGCCGCTGGATCCCTCGTGCTATTCGTTGGAGGACTCTGGAACAATCCCGGCGCTGGTGGATCCCGGCTCCGAGTCCTCTTCCGACCACCCGATCTTCGGTGGTCTAGACTTTCTCAGCGACGATGACAACGACCCCGCCAACGCCTCGAACCGTTCCTCCAACCCAGTCGCCAACTCGTTGTTCGACCAGTCCGAATCGAACGAGATTTCGATTTCCTCAGGCGGCTCGTTTGCCAGCCCATTGGCCCAGTTAGATGTGAACCGGGACAATTCCCGAGTGGCACCGACCAGCTCCTCAAATACCATCGAGCCGGACCAAGCGGGGGCCACGCCCAGCGAGAAGTTCAACGGCGGCTTAGGCGGTTCGGAACTCGGTTCGCCATCCTCCGAATGGAGCAACCTGGCCGACCTGCGTTCGGCAACCGATGATGTCTCCGTCTCCTCCACGGGCGACTCCTTGTTCGACGACTCCGAATCGCGGGAAGTCTCCGGCCATCTGCGTCCCTATGAGCGCGCGGCCGGCTCGGACGACTCCCAAAGCGTCTCGATGAGCGACCTTCCTTCCCAAGTGGGAACCGCGACAGACCCTCTCCACACCGTCACTCCCTCAAACTTCGCCTCGGACGACTCAAGTTCGTGGCCGCCTGAGTCGATCGGCCCTTTGGAAGTCGATCCCAGCTCCGGCTCGAGCGCGGTGTTTACGATCGACGAATTGGCGGGCGAAGCGGTCTCACGCGAGCTGGAGCGGCTTCAAAGTCTCGGCGAGTCCAAGTCAATCGCCCCCAAAGGGAAAAAAGGGCCGCTGCCTCGCGGCCGCTTCGAGGAACCCCCCCGTCGTTCAAACGACGCGACCGTCTCTCAACGCGACGATCTCAAGGAATCACTGCCGAACAAAGGCAAGAAAGAAAAGTTCCCCAAGATTCCCGGCTACGAAATCCTCGACAAGCTGGGTGACGGCGGGATGGGTGTGGTCTACTTGGCGCGCCAGAAAGGCTTGGGCCGGATGGTGGCGCTCAAGATGATCCGCGGCTCAGCCTCGGAGGACGCCATGCAACGGTTCGTGCTGGAAGCGCGAGCCGTGGCTAAGATCCGCCACCCGAACATTGTGCAAATTTATGAAATCGGCGAGGTCGATCACGTTCCCTACTTCTCGTTGGAGTTGCTGGAAGGAGGCAACTTCACCCAAAAGCTGGCCAACACCCCGCAAGACCCGCGCCAGTCGGCCCGTTGGGTCAAGACCTTGGCCGAGGCGATGTACGAAGCCCACTCCAAAAATGTCATTCACCGCGACCTCAAACCGGCCAACGTGATGCTGGCTGGCGATGGAACCCTCAAAATCACCGACTTCGGCCTGGCCAAGGAACTGGAGAAGGAACAAGCTGAGGGTAACACCGTCTCCGGCCAGATCATGGGCACCCCCAGTTACATGTCACCCGAGCAAGCCTCCGGTAAGGTCGAGGAACTTGGTCCCTTGACCGACCTGTACGCCCTCGGCGCGATCCTCTACGAAATGCTGACCGGCCGCCCACCCTTCAAGGGAACCTCGGCGATGGCCACGGTCTTCTCGGTGATTCACGAGGAACCAGTGGCCCCCAGCAAACTGGTCCCCCGCCTGCCCCGCGACATCGAAACCATCTGCCTCAAATGTCTGGAAAAAGACCCCGCTAAACGCTACAGCGATTGCCGCGCCTTGGCGGAGGACCTCCAGAACTTCCTCGATGGCCGTCCCATCAAAGCCCGTCGCGCCTCGTTGCTTGAACAAACGTATAAATGGGCGCGACGTAATCCCTACGCGGCCGTCTCGGTGGGTCTGGTGACCTGTCTTATCGTGGGCGGCGTCTCGGCTGCGTTCTACGTCCAGAAGCTTCGAGCCGATCAAGCTCTGGAAAACCAACGTCGGGAGCAAGAACAACTCGCCGCCAAACAGCGCGCGGACAACCAACGTCGCGAACAACGAATCGCCGAGCAGCAGAAGCTGTTCAGCATGTTGGTCGATCTGGACAAGGAAGCTCAACTCAAGTTCGACGAGCTTCAGCGGATGTTCCAGGTTGATGAACCCGACTACGTCGCCGTCCGCAACGAGGCGATTCGCTTCCTGGACAACTTCCCAGCCCAAGCCCGTCAAATGGTGCGTGCTTCACCGCTTGGTGATGATCTTACCGACGGGATTCGCAAGCAACAGCAGGAGATCGACGAACTTGGCGAACGAGTCCAGACGATTCGCCAAGAGGCTGAACGCCAACTGGCGTTGACCAAACGTCGCAACGAATTGATCGCCCAAGTGGATCAATTCCTTGCTCAACGCGATCGCGTGGTCTACTTGGCCACGATGTTCGACGGCCTTACTCTCCAATCCGACCCCGACGCCTTTGGCAACGCCACCCTCGCCAACCTGAACAACCCCCTCGTGACCGCCACCGATCGAGAGGTGGATGGGATCACCTACACCGTCTGGCAACTCAAGAGCCGACCGGAAGAACTTCCCGAAGGCAAATGGACCCAGCTTCAGGACGCCTTCGACGAGGCTCTGCTGCTGCGAGCCGAAGCGCTGGCGCGAGAGGATAACCCACTCCAAGCCGCCCGCGCTGCATGGCTCTTCCTCAACGATCCCCAGGTGGCCAAGCGGCTCGACCCATTCCTGTTTTACCACGAACGGTTGGCCGAGCTGGCCAAGCGTCTGGGCGATTCGTCGGCCCAAGCTCAGGCCGAACAACGGATCGAGGAGCTGTCACGCCAACCTCTCAAAAAGCCAATCGACCACTTCGCACTGGGGCTTCGTGCCTACTTCAAAGGGGACTGGTCCCAGGCCGAAGCCTCGTTTGCCGAAGCCCTGTCCGCCAACCCCGGCACCTACGGTTTCTGGAGCCGGGTTTTACGGGTCATTTGCATCGCTCAGAGCCAGGATTCACGCAGTTACTCCAAGAATCGCCTTGAGACGGCGATTAGCGAGCTGGTCAATTTGATCCAAAACCGGCCCAATCCCGAACCCTGGCTCTGGATCCTGTTGGGCTACATTCAAGCCGCCGACGCTGCGCTTTACATCGAAGCCTACGAACGCCTCCCCGACTCGCGGACCAAACTGGGGGCGTTGGTATCTACCCGGATCAACGAGGCTCGCAACTCGCTGGAGGAAGCACGGCTTCTGCTCGAGCCGCTCATCGCAGACAAGGATCCGGCCACGCTGCCCTCCAACCTCCGCGAGATGATTTACGCCCTCAAGGTCAACTTGGGCATCGTTGATGTTCATGCCGGCAAGTTTGCCCGTGTTCAATCCCGAATCACCCAAGCTCAAGGCGACCCGACCCGCGCGGCGGCGTTCCAAGACCAAGCCCTCGCCCATCTTAACACCGCCCGCGCCCGCCTCCAGGAAGCGAATCAGCTTGATCAGCGTCAATACCAATCCCACGCGCTGCTGTCCAAGGTCCTGGTCGATCTCGACGAACCCATCGAAGCGCTGCGGGAACTGGATCAGGCGATCCTCTGCCACCAAACGATGCTGGAAAACCGAATCCGTCATCAACGCGACGACACGCCGGCTAACCTCTTCGCCAGCGAGGAATTCCAGATCAAGGATAGCCGTCTCGCCAAGCTCCATCGCTCCAAGGCTCAAATCGTGATCGAACTGGCCCGGCGGGAGCAGTCGCTTTCCACCACGCGTTGGGATGAGGCAGTTGAAGCCCTCACCCAGGCCATCGAACGCAACACCGACCAATACGAACGGGCCGAAGATCTGGCCAACCGGGCGCAATTTCGGCTCCGCGCCTTCGAGTTGAACGACGGACGCCCCCCCGAACCAGAGTTGGCCCTGGCCGATGCGCAACACGCTTCCGAACTGGACCCCCGCCTGGCCATCGCCCAGTACTGGCAAATTGTCGCCCTGATGGAACTGGAGCGGTACGACGAGGTGCTGGAAGCTAGCCAGTCCTACATCGAACTGATCGGGCAGGGAGGACTCCAAACCCTCGGCGACCGTCGCGCGTTGGGTAACCTGGCGGCAGTTCGCCAACTGAGGGGTATCTGTTTCCTTCGGAAGCCACGACGCAACCCCAGCGCGGATTCCGAAGCGACCACCAACTTCGTTCAAGCGATCGACGAGTTCACCTTATCGCTGGAACTCCAACCGGACTCAGCCCCGGTGTTGCTGAGTCGAGGATTGGCCCATCTAGCGCTCAATTCCCACAAGCTTGCCCTCAAAGACTTCGACGCCGTTTTAGAGGTGATCCGTCGGCCACGCGACAACTCGTCCCCCTCCGCTCCACCTCGCCCGCTGAGCAGTCTCAACGACGCGGAACGTCGGCTGGTCCTCACAGCGCTGAGCGCCCGCGCGCGAACCCGCGTGGCCGAAGCCGCGCGGGAACGCGACCCTGAGCGGTTCCTGCGAACAGCGCTGGACGATCTGGAATTGGCGATGAGCCTGGCGGGTCCTGGCGATCTGGCCGACCTCAAGGTCGAGTCCGGCCTGATCCTCGCGGAACTCGCCAATCGACTCAAAACTTCCTTCTCCGACGATCCTCAACGGCTGAAGCGTCAACTCAACGAATTCACCAGCCTACGCAACCGCGCCTTCACTCTCATCAACCAAGGTCTGCAAACCGCCGACCAAACCAAACGAGTCGCACTAGCCCGCAAGCTCGACGCCCAGAAGTCCTTGATCGACGCGCTTCGCTAGTCGATCCGCTCCCTCTTGGTCGGTCCCGCAGTCCACTTCTCGCAACCCCCATGCGTCGAAATGGTTTCAAGTTCAACGGCGGAGCGGGGACCAACAACCGGCGCGTCGGGGTTGGTTTTCTCATCGCCTTGTTTCGACCTCCCGGCCCGTGCTTTGCCTTGCTCTGACCATGTGTCCCGGAACCGCTTTGGGGCGGTATTCTTGGTACGAGGACGGCCAACCCCGTGGGTTTCAATTCCAGGGGGGTCTTCGTGCCATTCCCAACGTCTGATGCGTCGGGAATCCGCCACACGAAGTTGTTGCTGGCTCGGTTTGGTGAACCTCCCGCCTTGGCCCCGCTTCCCAGCCTTCGTTCCCGCCTTTGAGTGTCGCTGCCATGTCGCCGCCTCTGGAACCGACCTCCAACTGCGTTGCCTCATCCATCCGCGCCCGGCGCGGCTTGCGGGATCGGCTTCGGAATCGCCCCTCCTCCTCCGCCAGGGTGCGTCCGGAGACCTCGGCGCTCGTCTGGACACTGGAACCGCGGATCGCGCCAGCGGCCCAACCCTCGGCGGCCCTAATCGACCTACCCCCTTACGCCCTGCTCAACCAACGCTTTGAGTTCGGGGTCGAAGTGGCCAACCTTTCGCCTATCAGTCCCGGTTATCGTCCCTTCGTCGATCTGACCTTGCCGGATTACGCCAGCTACGAGGGACTGAGCCTGGACCAAGCCCGCGTGTTGGGAACTCCCATCACTCCGCTCACCCGCGTCTTCGACTCCACGGGGTACGCGCCCCATCCGCTGGCCACCGACCCCCAAGGCCAACCGCTGATGGTCCGCGGCCAACCAGGTCATCTCCTCGTCACCCTCCCGCTACCCACCACAGCGCTGAGTGGATCGTCCCAGCCCTGGCGGGTCGAAGTGGACGCAAGGGTTGGCCCCCGCGCCATTCCAGGCCAACCGCTGGTCGTCACCGCGCGGGCAGGCTTTGCGCTGGGCAACGACCCGCTCGACAACCCTGCGCTCGACCCACCGATCCTTCAAAACGATCCGACCGTCTCGTCGATCGAACCACGTTTATTCGTGGTATCAACCCGTCTGGAGCACCTCGACGGGACGCCAATCGCCTCGCCCCTGCCTGGCCCCAACCACGCCTTCGACCTCGTCCAAACAATCACGGTCGCCCCCGGTTTAGACCTGTTCGACCTGACGTTCCAGACACGTTTGGACCCCTCGACCCGTTGGCGACGAGTCTTCGATCCCCTGGTCAACGGCATCCCGACGCCCACCGCCTTCACCACCATCTCCGACGGTGGGGTGACTGGCGTCCTTCCCTCGGTCGTCGCGCCCAACGCCACCACCTCCAGCGTGGTGGAATGGCGTTCCCGTTTGGAACTGGATCCCGTCACGCCCGAGGCGTCTTCCTGGTGGATAGACTTCGAGTCGCATGCCTCGGCCCGTCCTTTCGGCGGGTTCGTCACTGACCAGACCCGCGTTGGTGAGGGTGACCAGGCCGGACCAATCGAAACGGTTCGACTCGAGAGGTCCCAGCCGCGCTGGATCGAAGATCGCGGTCCCGCAGGACTCTCTCCCGGCGATCGGCTGGAGTGGCAGATGCGGTTCGATCTGGCCGACCTCGCGGCCTTCGACCAAGCACGTTTGGAGATTCATCTTCCCGACGGGTTGCAGTTGGACCCCACCTTCACGCCGACGCTCACCTGGTTCGACCCCCTTGGAGCGATCACCGAACAACCGTTCGAGCCCCCCCACTGGAGCCTCGACTCTCGCCGCGTCGGCTTCACCCCCTCAGTCGCGCCCGACGGCACCGACGGCGTGACAGAACTCACCTTTCGATTTTCCGACCAACTGGCCGCCTGGCGACAGGCCCACGACGGCGGGGAACGCCTCCTCGGCGGTCACACCGGCGGGTTCAAGAACGACGCTTCCCACGGCTGGGTCCGCCTGCGCACTGTGGTGAGAGAGGGTCCGACCGACGGCCACCCCGACCGACCCATCCTCGACCAAAATCAGACCTTGCCGATTTACACGCGCTGGACCGCGCGTCCGCTGGCGCTCGACGACTTCACTCCACTCCATCAAGACCGGCTCGAACTTGAACGGATAAGTCCCGTCGCCACCGCCCCTGGGCAAATCGCCACCGATCTGATCACCCTCAATGAGGCCCCGATCCCACCTTCCGGTTTCACCCTTCGTCAAGGCGATCTGGCAACCCATCGCGTGCGCATCGAATTGCCCACGGGACGAACCAATGGGCTGACAATCCGTCTCGAACTTCCCGACCTCATCCACCCCGGCGACGGAACGTCCTTTGATGGTCGCCCTGCCCCGTTCTTCGAACCGATCGGCTCCCACGGCCCGCTCAACGCGGGAGGCGTGCGGTTCGGCCCCAACGATCAGTGGGCCGAACGCGCGGGAACCGTCCCTCAACTCGATTTCGAGCCGACGCGAAACACGATCCACCTCCACTTCCCTGCCTGGCAGCCCGGAACATCCAACCTCAACGGCCCCCACGACCAACCGCTGACGATTGAATTGTTGGTTCCTCTGCGAGTCGCCAACGCTCCCTCCTGGTGGGTTGATACCCAAGCGTGGACTTTGGGCGTGTCCGCTATTCAGGCCGATGGCACGGCCTTGGTCTCTACCAGGGGCACCGACGCGGCAGCCGCGGAGGATTCCATCACCGCCCTCAACACGCCAGCCTTCGACCCGCCTCGTCTTTGGTTAGGAGCCGTGGCAGTCAATTCGCCCGGGTTCTTGACCAGTCCCCCGCCGGTCAGCTTCACCCCGCCGGGAAGCGTGGGCAACCGCTTCAGCGCGACGCTGTCGAGTCAGAGCCTGACCGTGAATCCCCTGGTGGCCTCGGCCCAACGCATCGGTCGGGGCAATTTGGTGACCCTCGCGCTGGCGGTTGAGAATATTGCGAACGTGGGCGATGGCCTGTTTGAGACGCTGGTGAGGGTGGAACGGCCGGCCGGCACCGAGATTCCCACCACCGGGCCAGGTCTGAACCTCCGTGTGGTGGACGGCACAGGCGCGGCGATTCCGTTCGTTGCGGTGGGCAACGGTCTATTCGACCCCAACGGCGGCCTGCGGTTGCTCGATCCGGGTCCCACCGCTGGCGCTGGGGCCAACGGCGCGGTGGATCGCTTCAATCTGACTTCGGGTCGGAACATCGCCGTGATCCTCTTCGATTTGGCCATCGCCCAAGACGCGCCGCTCGGCGTGCCCTTGGTGATGCGTGGCATCCTGGAGGACTACGCCGAAACCGCCGGCGGAGCCTCTCAACTGCCCGGTGCCGCCAACTTGACGAGCCAAATCCTGTTGCTGCCCGACTACGTCGATCCCGTGGTCTTCCCGGTCGCCACTTCGGAAGCCCACACCATCGGGACCGAGGTGGCCATCGGCGAAGTGGTGCGGTTCCGAACCGTGGTTCCCCTAGGCACCACCATCCCCAACCTCCAGGTTCAATTCGCCCTTCCCAACGGCTTGAGCTACCTTCCCGGCGACACGACTCGGGTCGCGGTGGTTTCGAACCTGCCCAACGGGGTCACGCTCGCCAACCTGCCCGCCCAGCCAGGCTTGCACGTGGTTGGCGACGAGTTCAACGCGATCAGCATTCAGCCCAGCATCCCGCTACCCACCAACCTGGTGAGCGTGACGGGTAATCTAGTCAGTTTCAACCTTGGTTCGATCAACAACACGGAAAACGACCCCAACCTCGAATTCCTAGTCTTTGAGTTCAACCTCGTCGTCGCCAACCGGACGGGGGTGGTGGCGGGATCGTCTCCGAGTTTTCAGGTCATCGCGCGTCCTAACAATGTTCAAACCTTCAACTCGCTCTTGACCACGTTGAACGTGGTCGAAGGGGAATTGGCTCCGCCGGCCGTCGCGCCGTCCAAACCCCGCCCCGCGCCCAATGAGACCTTCCAGTTCGTGAGTTCATTCGCGCATCCGGGCGGGTCGCGCGAGGTGTTCGACGTTCAATTCGTCCAGACCCTTGACCCCGGCTTGACCGATCTGGCGATCGTCAACCTGACGGGAACCGGAAGCGCGGTCCCCATCGGCCAAATCGTCGGCTCCAGCTTGATCGTGACCGTTCCGCTGATGGCCCCCGGCGCGACCGTGAATGTCACCCTTTCCGCGCGAGTGGAGGAGACCGTTCTCAACAACACCGTGCTGGCCGCCCAAAGCGTGCTGACCTGGACTAGCCTGCCCGGCCCCAACGGCACGGTCTCCAACCCCACCGGCTCAGCCACGCCAGGAGCCCCTGGCTCAACCACCGGCGAACGCATCGGCACCCCTGACCCCAACGACCCCAACACCTACCGCCTCACTCGAACCGACACCGTCCGCGTCCGCGCGATCCCCGGCCTCTTCAAAACGGTCGAAGCCACTAACCTGCCCGATTCGGCCACCAGCGGAACCGACGTCACCCTCGGCGAACAGGTCACATACCGCTTGAGAATCCGGGTGCCCGAAGCCTACGACGGCATCGTGACCCTCACCGACCTGCTGCCGCCTGGCCTGACGATCGTTGCGATCGACTCAATCACCGCCTCACCGACGGTCGCCACCAACCGGCCCGGCGGCTTTGCCGCAATCCTCACCGAAGCCAACGCCAACCTCGCAGCGCCTGGCCAGACCTTCACGCTCAACCTAGGCGACCTGACGAACTCCGACCTCGTGGTGGGCACACCCGAATTTCTGGACATCCTTTATCGTGCCACCGTCCTCAACGTGGCGGGCAACCAGGCTGGCACCCTGATCGGTGGCGGTCAGGTCGCTTTGACTATCGACGGTGACCCCGGTCCCGTTGCCTCCGGCCCCACCTTGCGGGTCGTCGAACCGTCGCTCACCCTGACCCTGGCCACCCCCCGCGTCCTGGTTCCTCCCGGCGGCCAAGTCCCCTTGATCGTCACCCTGGCCCATCCTGGCGGCGTGGCCGCCTCGCCCGCCTACGACGCCCTGATCGACCTGACCACCACCCTGCCCGGTCTGACGATCCTCCCCAACTCCCTGACGATGCTGGGAGGGGTCGCCAGCAGTACGGCCCAGTTCCTCAACGGCGGCGCGCTGGTGGGGGTCGATCGGCTCAACCCCGGCGAATTCAGCCAGTTCCAGGTGCTGGCCCAAGTCGCGGTGGATGCCCCGCTCAACGCTCCGCTCGATTTCAACGGCGTGCTGACCTGGACCAGTCTGCCCGAGAACGGCGTCAGTCCCCCGGGTTCGGTTGTCTCCTCCCCCTTCAACCCTGCCGCGATTGAGCGTTCAGGCAACCCGAACGCACCGGGAGGTGCCCTCAACGACTATCGCGCCTTGGCCGGAACCACAATCACCGTCCAACCCGCCTCACTCACAGGCCGGGTCTTCCAAGACGACAACGGCAATGAGCTGTTCGATCCGGGCGAACCGGGCCTCGCCGGGGTGGTGCTGACCCTGTCCGGCATCGACATCGCCGGCCAAAACGTGCTGCGTCAAGCGATCACCAACGCCAACGGGATTTATGTGTTCGACAACCTGCGGCCTGCGTTGGGAACCGGCTACCAGATCGTTCAAACCCAGCCCGTCGGATTCGCCGACGGACCAGCTCGGGTCGGCTCGCTGGGCGGTCAAGCCGACCAACCTAACCGTATCTTCGGCATCCTCATCAATCCCCTCGACACCAGCCCAGGCGCGCTAGACGGCGTGGGCTACGATTTCGCCGAATACCCCTTCTCCAGCCTCTCCGGGCGGGTCTTCCTCGACCTCAACCGCGACGGTCAACGTCAGCCCAACGAA
>Ga0209017_10001463_pt1 | contig 17956 bp, 19 predicted proteins | sample YNPBryunderm2012_FD_185812 | JGI IMG/M metagenome (GOLD analysis project Ga0209017, IMG submission 185812) | Anoxygenic and chlorotrophic microbial mat microbial communities from Yellowstone National Park, USA - YNP Bryant MS undermat 2012... ... | reverse complement strand
TTTGAAAGCATTTCTAACTTGTCTATCTTGGGGTCAAGACATTTTTTTATGGTTTTTTGCAGAACCTCCACGGGGATTATTAGCATACCTGCTAATTGTTCAATTGGGTAAGGGCAATTAACATTAGCTCTAATATGCCCATCATCTTTCGCGGCCAGGGCCAAAAGGTCAATCCAAACAGACCTTTCCTCTGGCGTCAGTTCTATTCTTGTAGAACCAAACAGCCATTTGTCTATCCATAAAGGAAGCCATTGGTTTTCAGAATATCTCTTCTTCATTATGTTTTACCTCATTTAAGATTTCTTCTATCTTTGCCCAGCTCCAGTTTTTCATAATGCTGGCTTCCCCAGAAGGGACACCAGCTTCTCGGAGCAACTTATACTTGTCAGCCTGGTCTTTGGCCATACCTTTATACCTTCCTGTCCTTTTTCGCCTTTTAAGGCGTTTAGTTAAAAGATTTTTTCCCATGGCTACCCGACCTCTCATTACCTTGAAATCGTCGCTCTACGGGCCTCTGAAGGCCAAAAAAGGGGTAAGGCAGGGTCAGGCGGGAGCTATTTCCTGCCCTGCCGGAGACCTGGCGGCCTACCACGGTTTACCCCTTTACCAAAATTTTCGTCTTGAATATTTTTACCCCTGGGATTTTCGCCGCCCCACCCATAGCCTTGACATATTTTCGTATTTTCTTTTCATCTGGCATGAGGAATTCCCTTGGGATAAGGCTTTCGTCTTCAATTTCAAACTGCCAGTCCTCTCTGTAATGAAGGCCTTCTACTTTGGGAACTTCATTTTCAATTCTGACATTCGGGACGACCACTTCTTCTTCAATGAGCCGCTCAGCCTCTTCTTTCTGGCCAGCTTTTTCCAGCTCTTCAGCGATTGCCAGCCTTCTTTCCTCTTCTTTTTTCATCAATTCCTGCCTTATCCGTTCTTCTTCTTCTCTCCTTTTCTTTTCCTGTTCCTGCATGAAGGCTACCATTTCCGCGGATAAATGCTTTTCAGCTGGCTCAAGTTTCAGCAACTGCTCTTTTTCCTTTTCGCAAATTGATTTCCAGGCCTTATAAGCCTGAGTTTTCATCGGCTCAAAAAAAGCGGTGATTTCTCTCTTCAGGTCTTTAACTGCCTTGACCAACTCGGCTGCCTGGCTATAAGTCTCTGGATTAAATACCTTGACTGATAGACAAGCAACCAGCAGGTCGTTTTCCGCTAATTCAAGTTGCTTAATCTTGTCTTCCATGTTTCCTTACTCCTTCATTGCCTGTCTCCACTGATAAATCCCTAAACCAGCCTGAAAAAGTTTCCAGCCGTTATGGATTTCCAGCGGAGTAGCTTCTTTCAAGCGATACCCATTCTGGCGAAGGTATAAATTATAGCCCTTTGGCCATCCTAGCTCTTTGTAGTTATCATAAACGAGAGCCTGATAGGCGGCGAGCTGTATAGCGTGCCACGGCTCTGGTCCGCCCGTCTTTATGTCGATGATAGAATATTCTGGCTTGTTTAATATCCTTAAAATAACAAACATATCTGGCGTTCCCTCAAATCCTGCGGGGTGAACCAAGTGCTTTTCTACAAAAATTAGGCCTGGTTTGTGCTCCTGCCAGAATTCAACAAATTGCTCAAATTGAGGCCGAAGTTTTTCATCAAGGCTGGTCTCGTCCAATTCGCCGTTCAGCCACCAGGCAATAGCCTGATGCAAGAAAGTTCCCTTCGTCGGGTCGGCGTGGTCAAAATACCCTTGCGGAAGGATAATCTCTCTTATAATCTCCGTTACCCTCGGCACTGGCTTTCTCCTTAATCAGGGTTCTGTAAATCAAGAGTAGCCTCTTTGTCTTCAATTTCCCTTCTTATTTTTCGCAGAATAATCTGACAACCCTGGTCTTTAATTCTGGTAATATCTCTATGCCCTTTGATCAACTTGCCATCTCGCTTGCTGGTGAAAGTCGTTTCCTTTTCCAGCCTTTCCAGAGCCTTTTCAGTATCTCCGTCGTAAAGTTTCATTAAGGCTTCCAATACTTCATTCTGAAGCTCCGTCAGCCCTTCTACATACTTGGAGACAGGCTGGGGTTGGGGTTCAGGTTGGGGGGTTTCTGGCCTGCTCTCTTCCGCAGGGATTTCAATAACCTCTCTCTTTTTTGGCGGTGTTATTTCCTGTGCTATCTCTGGCTCTTTCCCAACTTCATAAGTCGGGAGCTTAGTAACGTCAACTGGCATTTCCTCGGGACTATAAAGCCCTTGGAACTCTTCTGGAAAGGCCTCTCTTAAAGCCTGGACTAGGGCAACCTTTCTAATCATCGTGGCGGGCATTTCTTTCCAGGGCCTCATGAGTTCGCCGTTGGCTTTACGCCTCTCATATTCTTTTAGAGAAACTTCAGCCCTTATCGGATTTTCCCAGTCCTTCCGATAAACCACGGCCCAGCCCCCCACCAGGGTTTCCCCCTCAATTACAAGGCTACCTTCACGATAGGTAACCTGGCCCGCGTTATCAATTACGATAACGCCAGCCCGAAAACCATTGAATATGGGTAGACGAGCTGCCCGCTTCGTGAAAGTGTCTTTCCCCGTAACGAAAGCGGCTTCCTGATTCTGCGAGTATTTAATCAGGTAAGCCTCCCGCAGGAAGGGGTTAAGCCCCTGAGCCTTACAAAGCTGGATGAACATGTAGATTTCCTGGTCGCTTGCCAGGGGGTTTATATACTTTTTTACAATCTCTGGCGTTAACTCTACCTCTTGCTTTTTTACTATGTCAGTCATTGTCTTTCTCCTTTAATTTTTCTTCCCCGTCTTCCAGAGCGGAAGATATTCTAAAATTTTTATACTCTTTGATTTCTTGCTCTGTGAGCAACATCTGGGATTTATAGGCCTCAACAACAGCATTAATTACCAGCCTATAAACCGGAATTCCGTTTTTAATTGATAAGTATTGAAGCTCCTTGTAGAGCTTGATGGGGAAGAAAGCTGTGGTTCTTTTGATTTTTGTTTTCATTTTAACCTCCGACTTAATATATAACGCTTTTGTGTGATTATGTCAAGAGGTTTTTTTATAATTTTTTTAATTTTCTTCAAACACTCGTAAGCCACAGATTTTACATATTTTAAGCGTTTTCCACTGGTGCTGGCATTCGTCGGAGGCTATTTTCCCCTTTGCTTCCCGCAGGGCATTTTCAAAGTCTGGCGCGGGTAGCGTCTTGGCCTTTTCGAGCCAATCTATCTTTGTCTCTTCATCAGCGTTCCGGACAACAGGAAGAATTCTGGTGAGCCGTGTGTAGCCCGCTTCCACTGCATCCTTCTTGTATTTGGCAAATAGCTCCCAGATATCCATAAGGTTATGGGCCGTTGACAGGCCTATATTATATTCGCTGTGAAAGTAATCCTTCTGATTTTCATAGCCCAAAGCCCTATAATCTTCATTGGCGATGGCCTGGCTAATAAGCCGGCCAGCTTCCAGAAACCAGGCCGTCCCGTTCTTCAGGGCTGTCTTTATCTTTTCTCTTCTGTCGTATGCCTGATTTACCAATTCATTATTAAGTTCCATAATATCAGCTTTCATAAAGCCTCCTTTCTGCTTGTCGTCTTTTTATCAAACCAGGGAGTATTTGCCCCCCAGCCCAAACCCATTTCAGAAACTCCTCGCCGACCTCACTGGCTGGTTCTCCTCTGTTTATTTTAGCTCGCATTGTGCTTCTTTGAAAAGCTGCTGGTCCAACATTAAATATAAAACTCAAAAGTGCTATTAACTGATTATCAGTCAGTAACCAATACTGCTTTTTATCAAGCAGATTATACAGCTTTTTATTAAAGAACATCAGGTCAGACTGAAGATAATCGTATGCCTCGTTTATGCTAATCTCTAATGGTTCGCCCTCTTTTACAATGTGGCCCACCCCGATAGTCAGGTATCCAGCGGGACAGCGATAAGCCTTTAACCTTAACCCCTCAAAAGCGATTATAAAGTTGTAGGTTTCTTCTGGTATGCGCCTCATTTAAGCTTACCAGATGACCGCATAATTTGTCGTCCACCAAACCAGAACATTATTACCATCGCCACAAACCCTGCGTCAGTATCAGTCCAGAGCTTAATGATTGCTTCAAAAACATTATTCGCAGAAAGAGAAATGACCTTAAATTGAGCATATTTAACCCAGATGTAAAGTCCAACAAACAAGTAAGTGATGATTGGCCGGACCAAAGAATTAAAAGCGTAAATCAAAACCCCAACGATATTAGAAAATCCGCTTTTCATCTCTGGGGCGACGACAGGAGAATAAGTATAGGCCATCTGGTCAGCCTGAAGCGAAGCCGATGTGCTGATTTCTTCAAGTTTCTGATTACCCAGAATTTTTGCCTGTTCTATCTGTAGCTTGTAAATTTCAATCTCGTGCTTGTGGTCTTGTTTGGTCTTGAATAACTTTATCAATTCGGGCAAAATACTGCCCGTTAAACCTAATGTTGCTCCTAATAATTCTTTAATCATTCTTACTTACCTCCATTAAGTTTTATCAACAAATCATATATCTTATCAATCTTATTTTCCAGCCGATAAATATCAGCCTTAATGAACCCAAGTTTATAATCGCATTCTTTGGTATGCTCTTCTTTTGAAAGATAATTCTTGACTTTATTATTGCTATTTTTCTCTAAATAAGAGAATAAATATTTTAAGCTGAAAATAACTATAACTCCGCCAGCCCCGATTGAGCCAGCCAGCTTTAATATTTCTTCCATCTTATTCTCCTTTTGGTAAGGCTTTATATATCGCTCTCTCTTTAACAACTTCGCTAAACCATTTCATTATGTCTTTGTAGGTCACGCTATACTTTTGAGCATTAGTCGTAATAACTTTCAAAGGCATCGGGTCGCCAGTGGACATATGTCCTATCGTTACCATCTCCAGAGCATACCGGTTGTTCTTTTCAATATCAGCCATAATGTCACCCAGAACTTCATGCATAGCGTAAATGTCCCCATTGGCTATTCTGTATGCCAGCCTCTGGGCCACAGGATCTCTGTCAGCATTGATTAAAACTGATTTGAATCGCTCTTCTGCCCTATCTTTCGTTCTCTGATACATTAAAGCCAGCTCTTTCATTAACTCTGATAACCTATATTGCTCTTTCAGTCTCAACGGAGTAAAGCCAAGGGATTTTTGTATAATCTCGTAATCAGAAAATTTCAGTATCAGGTCATTCTGGACTTGTTTGCCTTCCCTGGCCCACTCATAAGCAGTAATTACATTAGCTATCGTCCTGAACGGCACTAATTTAGCTGCCGCTTCAGTATATCTTCCTCTTCTGACCAGTTCAAGGCCACGCTTTATGTCATCGCTTACGCCATATGCCGGCCCAACTAATTGCCCCAGCGGGTCATAATTCGGACTTATGATAGAGCCAATATCCAAAATATCCCGTAAATCCATATTGCTTAAGCCTAATACTCCGTAAGTCAGGGCAATAGCAATATTCCGTATAAGGGGGTTCTTGCTCATTTTGAGCTTCATTATTTCTTTTTCTGGGTCTTCACCGGCCAGAGCCTTAAATACAGCCCTCAAAACAGCATAACTTAACGCACCAAAGGGCAAGGTTCGGAATAATCCCATCGTCAAGAACCTTACGCCCAGCATTCTGACTTTCGCCCCTGTAGTTCCCTTTTTCATTATTGCTGCCATCTGATGAAGATAGTTAAGGTGGGTTGACTTAAACAGATAGAACAGCTTGATTATCTGCTTTATCAAACCAGTCTGATTTATGATTTCGGGAGCATTAAATTTGCCATAAACATATGCCGTCTGATGGACAAAATCCTTCACAAATTCATAAATCTGTTCATCCTGGACCATACCCAGATGTTCAGTGGCAAGTTTGTAAGCTGCGCAAACAATATGAACCCTGTTCATAAACTCGCTCTGGATACCAAAAATGTGAAGGAAATTCATCAAGTTATTGGTTTTGTTCATATTCGCCCCATATATCTGGGCGATATACTGACCAGAAATCAGCTTTTCATCAATAGCTCGCTGCAAAATCAAACCCAATTGCTTTTTCGGAAATCTATCCAGATGATTATGGTTAGCCAAAAAGCTCAATGCGTCTTTGTAAGCAGAAGCAAATATCTTCTCTGGTTTTGTTCCTGACACATAATTAGCCAATACAGGCAGTAAAGTGTAGAAGTTCTGCAGGCTCTGCTGCATCAAATAAGTCAGGCTGAAAGACAGAGTAATCGTTGAAATCGCCCGCCTTATACCGAGCCATTCCCTATCAGATGCCCACAAAACCTGTTCAATGTATTTTTCCCAATAAGTCCTTGTCTCTGGCTCAAGCTCACGGATAATCGTGTTAATATTGCCCTTGGCTTCTTTATATGCCAGCGATGAATAATATCGCCTCGCAGCTATCTCATAAAACCGCATAATAGAAGCTGCGAAAGCATCAAAATCAACTTTATATCCCGCCACATGTCGCCGCCTCATAAAATAACGGGTGGCTGCGGCAGTCTTTCGTAGATAATCTTTCAGTTCCCGGATCTCTGCTGTCTCTTTAACGCCAGCAGCTTCAATAAGGCTCTCCAGCTCATAGACAGATAGCCGTTCCCTATACTGCCTGCTTTCTTTTAAGAATTGAAGCGGTGAATATACCCTGGACAGGTCATAGCCCATCTCTTTTAATATCTGGGCTTCTTTCAGAGCATCTTCGTAATTATCGTGAGCAGCAAAATAAGTATCGTCAAATTTCTCTGCTGCTTCTTCTGAAATCAAGTTGCTTTTAATCGCTGTCGGCTCTGCCGACCTCGCAGCAAAAACAAAATATTTCCCTTCTCTTACCAGCGGGACATAGGCTTCTATCTTTTTGAGTTGCTTTTCCATCCTTTCGTCAAACCTTGCCTTTTCTTCTAAAGTCATGTTCTCGTAATCTGCCAACAGCTTCAATCGTTCTATCAACAGCTTTTTGCCTCTCATCTGTAAGTCCATAAGGCTCTGGTAGGCTCTTATCGCTAATGGGGATAATTTATATTTTGCCAACATATCAGCCGAGAGTATCTTCCCGCCAGGGCGGTTGCCAAAATCCAGAAGTTCGGCCAGCTTTGCTTTTTCGTCTCGCGTGAGATTTTCAAACTCTTTTATATCCAACTGCTTGAAAGTCTTTGCGATATGTCCGTTAAATGCATAAAAAGCATTGTCAACGATGGACTTCCAGATATTTTTGACAGCAGGAATATCGCTCATAAAAGCTTTCCAGAACGGGATGGAAAGCATCTGGTTATAGAGATAGCTGCCGATGTCTTTCAATTCATCAAACGGGCCGGGATGCTGAATATTTTTATCACGATAGAATAGTCTTAAAAATGTGCCTTTAATGGCATTGCCTATGCTCTTCAGGAAGGTCGCTTTTTCTGGGTCAAGCTCTCCTTCTTTTATCTCCAGCATTTCTTTTATAGCCCTGATCTGCGGAAAAGCCTTCTCCATCGCAGCTGTGAAAGTCGGAGCTAAATCGCTGGCAATTGTTGAGTGTAAATTATACATTACAAACCATTCGGCAAATAGCTCTTCGTTCTTCGCCCTGTATCGCATAAAACCTTCGTTTCCTGGGGCAAGAGCGTTTTCGTAAAACTGCGATACCAGGGCAAGCTCTTTCTTCAGCGTGGCTTCAATACTTTTATCAAGCCCTATCCTTTCAGCCAGCGTATTCAAAAAGTTGTGCTTTCCAACGACAGCAAAATCAAAAAGATGGCCTGTTTCGTGGAGCAGAGTGGCATAGTTATAAATATTATTGACAGAAATGGTCATCGTGCCAGACATCATGCCGACACGGAATACGCCACGGCTCATCATTTTGGAATCTATGGTAATATAATTAATGCCTAATGATTTAGCTAACTTTACCAGAAGCTCTACCCATTTGGCTTTATTTAACCGAAGCTGGGCAGCGGTCTGGAAGTCCCATCGCTTGTCTATAAGTCGCTTTCCCCCTGTGCCACCTATTTCTGGACTTGTCTGGCCCTTGCTCTCTTTATATTTATTAACTCCCTCCAAAATATCAGACCAGAATTGCTCTAAAGAATTAGCTGCTGTAGTCTCGCCCCCTGCTGGCTGGGGTGCTTCCTGAACACTATAGCTTTCAGTTTTATTCTTTCTTTTTCTTTTCGGTTTGGTAACAACCTGCGGAATAACAGCATTCTGTGACCTGATAAAATCTTGAACCGCCCAACTTGGGTTTTCCTTGAATGCTGCTATTACCCCAGCTTTTTCTTTATTTTTATAGACACACAACAATGTGCCATCTTGAGATAATCGGTATTCAACACTGGGGTCGCTCAAGGGATAGCGGCTCAATAATTGATTCACAAGATTAACATTAAAAAAACTTAATTCATTTGTTCCTTTTTGCCGAAAAACAATACAAGATGGGTATTCTTTGTCATATTTTATTGTATATAAATTTATCTCTGTTGGGCTAAAAATTCTTATATTTTCATTCCGAGATCCATCCTCAAATTCAGGAGAAATATAACCAACCAGAACCGCTTCTGTTGAATATTCGTAATGAGGTACAACAACTGACGGGTTTTCATGAATTCTTTTCTTTGCTGGATTTCTAATTAGTCCAGGGCCATTCTTATCTTTTTCTGTTAACTTAAAACAAATGTGTCCATCAGAATACCATTCGTTATCTGGGGATACAATTTCTTCGTCTGAATAGAAATTTGCATAACCTTTCCTGTGCGTTTTAATTTTTGCTGTGTCTAATAAAGAAGGCGATAACTCTTCTAATGGCGAACCCAATTTATTTTGGATTGATTTCAGGTATTCTGCTTTATTCTCTTGCGTTAACCTTAATACGAGCTTTTGATAATCCAAAAATATTAGAACATATGGTAACTTATTTTTTTCTAAATAATGATAAATGTAATATGCTTTTGCCAGGTTACTATCTGATGTTTCAAGCCATGTATTCCAAGCTTCGTTATCAGCAAAAGTTCTTTCATCAACTATGGTATAACCAGTTTTTTGAGCTATAGTGGTCTCATCTTCAATTTGATAAGTTATGGTTTCAGTTGGTTCGGATTTTGGTTCTGACCCTGTCTCTTCGGCCTTTTGCTTATTCTCATATTCCATTTTATAATACATCCTGCCGGCTGTTCTAATCTCTTGTGGCACTGCCTCATGCATTAAACGAGCCAAATTTTCGGCATAAAAATATATCATGTCAAAATTGTCATAATTAGGCTCTTGATTAAATTTATTTATAAATTCATTAAGGTTATTCCAATAATTCAATAGCTCTGATTTGCCGAAAGAAGACAGCTTCCTGTCATCAAAAGCGTAATATTCTTGAAATAGCTTATACAGGCCAGCCTGAAGATATTCGTTAGCAGTTTGCGGGTTTTCTACTGGTTCATCAGGGTCAATTATCTTTTTCGTTCCAAGTTCCGCTTCTGTTTCTGCGGGCTTGGTTTCAGCTTCAGTTTTTTTCCTCACCGCCTTCCTTGGCTTTTCTGCAGGCTTTTCAGGTTCTGGCTCTTTAGTTTCTTTTGGGGTTTCTGGTCCAGTAGAGACTTCCGGTTCAGTTGGGGCTGGCTGGACTGCAGGGGGTGGTTCTGGAGCAGGAGCTACAGCGGGCTCTACCGGGGCTGCGACAGGCTCTGGAACAGGCTGAATTTGGGGTTCAGGCGGCTCTGGAGCGACAGAAACCGCTGGCTCTGTGGTCGGCCCAGGGGCTGGCGGAGTTTGTGGCTCTACGGGCCTCTGAACGGCCGTTCTGGACAGCTCAAGACTGAAAGAGGCTGGGTCTATCCCCAACCGCCGAGTAAGAACAGAAAGCGGAGCATTGGCGTAAATTTGGCCCTTCCCACGCTCTAATTGTAGCGATTTGCTTATACCAACCAGCTTTTCCCCTTTCCACGCAGTCAATAAAGCAGACTTGCCATAGGGTATTATGGCCCATTTAATATTCTCTGCTCCGTAGTTGTTTACTATATGATGGACAAAGCTCTGCTCAAATACAGCATAAGCTGGCTGCTCCTTAAAATTAAACCTGAAAACTATCCCTGTCGGATTGCCCTTGCCCTGGTTTTTTATGCCACGCAACATTACGCCAAGAAACTTGTCGTTGCTGGCAATATAATAAACAGGCGTTGCTTCAGTCTTCTCTGCAGTATTAACAAAATCTACGATTTTTTCAACAATTTTCTTGACAGGCTCTGCTGCGGACTTTTTGTTTTTGATTGTGCTGCCCTCTATTATACTCGGCCCAGACACAGCAAAATCCTGGTTTATTTCGCTGGCAGTGTTAATCTTTTGGCCAGCAATAATTTTGCCCAGGGGGTCTCCTTTTATGCTCTTTGCCAGTGCCACAAAATTACTGGAGACACCTGGCACAAGCAGATACCCGCCATTTATCTCAACCAGATGATAAGCCCCCTGCGTGGCGGGGAAACCTTGCGTGGTTACAGCTTCAATATCGCTTTCAATTTGATTTTTGATTCCAGCCACATCTTCGCCTGTATAGCTGAAAGTTGGCACAGCTGGTATGTCTGCTTCTCTTGGTTCAGACACAAAATCAATCTGTGGGGCTGTCGGCTCTGTGGTCTTGACCGGAGCTTTTCCCGCTATTTCAGTCGCCAGAATTTCGTCTTTGGCCTTTTTCAGAATATCCCGCAAGTCCGGATTGGCTATCCGGTCAGCTATCATTTCAGATCCAGCAAAAATTATGCCAAACAGACCACCCATAAAGGCCTGTTCTTCCATAGCCTTGTCCCAGGCTATCTCTTTTCCAGCCCTTTTCCGCTGGATAATTTCCTGCAATGTCTCTTCAGATAACTCGCTCAAACCTTCAAAAAATAATGTCCCTGTTCCTTTTACAAGAGAGGGCAATTTGCTTAAACCAAACCTTCTCGTTGCCAGTGGCAGAAAAAGCTGGGCAGCATCAGACGCCACTAAATATTGGTTGTCTTCATATACTTTATTGGCAATCTCGGCGGCCGTCGCTTTGTCTTTGCCCTCTTCTATAGCCTGCATATAAGCCTGGCCACCCTCCATCATGCCCTCTACTGAACGGCCTATCTTTGCTCCAACTATAGACCCCAAAAACGCAGCTAATTTTGGTGATAATCCCAGCCTGGTAAGAGCAGTCGTTGCCCCTATCGTCCCGCCGATATAGGGCAACATAAGCGGGAGCATTAACCCCGTCTGCTCTGGTATTTTCTCTACGAGGTATTCAGGCTTTAAGAGAGAGCTTATGCCTTCCCATTCTTCATATGTAATTGGCTCATAAATTTTCTGTATAAATTCTCCTGCCTTAATCAGACTATTAGGTTCAGTGGCATCTGGGGTTTTGGATTGTATCATCTGGCCGAGGCTATATAATGCCCCACCCAGACCCCTGAATATGCCTCTGTAAAACCTTGTAAGTGTCCCCACTGGTTTCAATATGCCAGGGAATTGTTCATACCAGATTTGCTTTGATATTTCGTTTACCTGTTCTGGCGGAACATTGAAAAGATAAAGCAGTTTCTCTATGCGGGACAATTCTTCAGGCTTCTTCTCTACACCATAAAATTGGAGCTTCTCTTCCGGTGTCCACTGCTCCATAGGACGGATATTCTTATATTCGCCAGCAAGGATAGCTTGCTGGACATCTTCCGGTAAATATTCAGGGGGAACGCCATAAAACGGGTTTTCTGGTTGTTTCGGCTCTTCTGGAAACAACTGCGACTGCCAGGTTTCCAGAGCTGAAATATCAGCTTCAATATTACCCGTCAACGGGGGAAGCGGGGGCAAAACAGACTGCTCAGACATATCCTGTCTGGTTTTTGTAGTTTTTTTAAGATTAAATCCCGTTGGATTTTTAATCATTTTTCCTTATTTTCTTTTTTGGATTTTGTATGACTATAAACCAAATTTGATACTTTGTTCAGCAAATCAGTCAAAAACATCTGCAGGCCGCCCTGATTTAGCTCGGCGTTTTTCGGTTTCTTCGGTGTAGCTTGGGGCTCACCAGCAGGCTCTTTGGCAGCCTCTCTCTCTTTGCGATACTGCTTCATCGCAGCTTCTTCAATTAAAACCTTCTTTGAAAAATTATCTGGCAGTTCTCCAACAGAAACAGAAGCCAGCACTCCAGATTTCAAATAATCCCAATATAAATTCCTGAATTCTTCGGCCTTCGCTGGGTCTTCTATCTGTGGCATTATATTCTGGCTAATCAGCATAAGGGACTGGTCAGGATTCAGTTTAATCCCGCTTTCTAAAGACGCCCTCGTCAGTGCCGACTGCTTGATTTCTTTATAAATGTTATTGTAAAAATTCTCAATCTCAAGACTGGCTTTAATATCTTTGTCAGAATACGCCGGGGCAATGGGTCGACCAAACAGGTTGGCATAATAAGCCTTGCCTTTATGTTCTATGATAGCTCTGGGGTCAAGGCCATACTTTGTAACAGCCAAATCCATAGCACCGCGCAAATCACCAGCCTTAATAACTTGGGCCACATCAGGCATTTCATTTTTTTCAAAATAATCGCTCAATGAGTTCATTACTTCAAAATACTGCTTTTTGCGGAGCTCTTCCTGTTCAGCCAACCGCCTATTCAGTTCCTGTGTAGCAATATTGCTTTCAGTCAGCATTTTATTCAGGTTTAGCTGTTCCTGTTCACGAAGCTGTTTTAATTGCATTTCCTTTTCAGCCAGCAAGTTCTGCAATCCGCCAGAATACGCCACGCCAAATCCCAGCCCTGCGTTCTGTAAAACTCCGCCAACGCCACGGCCAGACATCGCAGCCAGCCCAGCAGCTATAAGGCTTCCGTATAAAAGCCCTTTCTTTTCGTCTTCAGTCAAAGGTAGCATATCGTTTTCTTTCATCGCCGTCCCCCTAAAATGCTCTGAAAAATACCCGCCCGCTGGATATATGGGCTTTGTATCTGTGTTTCCGACCTCGCCCCTGTTGCAGCTGCAGGCGGATAAGACTCACGCTCTTTCATCGCCATAGCCACGGCTGCCAAGGCTGACCCTATACCCTTTATCATATCTCCCCAATTAGTCTTTTTCTTTCCACCAGAGGCGGTCTGGAGAGCAAATGGGTGAATCGGGCCAGCCTGGGCAGCTAAAGAAAAATTATTCTGTGGCTTCGCAGCTAAACTAAATTGGTCTATTAATGGATTAGATACAGACTGCTGCTGTAATGCCCCATTTATTAGAATGCTTAAAAATTCAGGATCAAAGTATGGCATTTTATTTCCCCCTTATCTCGCCTACCGATGTTTTATATTGATAAGGATTTGATATGGATTCACTCAAGTTTGAAGAATAACCGAGTATAGATCTGCTGTAAGGGTTAGAGAGATATACTGGTTGTTTTCCGGCTGGAGCATTAGCCTGCGGATAACTTTCCCCAGGCTTTATAGCAGAATACAAACCAGCACCAGCCGAGATAGCTGCAGACGCTGTGTTTATATAAGGCAGTGCGGTTGCCATCTTATTTCCCCCTCATTGAGGTAGTTGTTCCGCCATACTGCCCGCCAATAAGGTTGAAGTAATTGGCGAGCCTTGTCCAGGGTTCAAGCTGTCCAAACTGCCAGCGTTCCATAGCTTCGTTAATCTTTGCTTGCTCCATTCTTTGCTGCTCTTCGCCCACCGCAGCCAGCCGAGCTAAATCTCCCCACGCAGCTTCAGAGTAAGCCGGAGCTAATTGGGCAGCCTGAAGCTGACGCTGTCTTTCAGCTTCATAAGCCTGGCCATAAATATTTCCAGCCAAATCAGCCATAGTTCTGCCTTTGGCTAACCCCCACGCTCCGCTGCCATATCGTCCAGCAGCGATAGCCGATGTGTCAAGCTGGGGGAGGGCCTCTTCAAATGCTCTCTTGGTATAATAACTCAAATAAGGATTGCTCTCTGGAGTAAGGTATTTACCGCCCAGAATAGACCGCAATTCCGCTGAACCAGCTGCTATCTCTGGAGAACCTGCCAAAGCCCTCTGCCTCATAAGCTCTTGGGCTTGACGCTGTGTCGCAGTAAAGTCAGCTATCGTAGAGCCAGGGAAAAAACTCATCGGAACTTGGTAGAGTTTTAATGCTTCAGATAAACCTGTCTTAATATATGGCTGCTGTCCAGACCACGGCTGGACTTCTGTAGTTCCCCTTGATTTAGACATTGCTTATCTCCTTAATGAATTCAGTATATCCCTTAAAAAATCCCATATCTTTCAGCCTTTTTTCAAACGCTTCTTCTCGCATTGATAGAAATCTTATAGTATTACAATTTTGCTCTCTTGCGAACTTTTCTATTCTTCCCAGCCCGTCCAGTAGAATTTCCTTGCTAAAATCCTTCCCGTAAAGATGAACTATCCAGAGAATTCTTCCTTCTTCTGGAACTTCTTCAATTTTGGTTGTCATAAAACCTTTATACTCGCCATCAATATAAATCACCCACAGGAGTAGATTTCCGCCCAACAGGTCGTTATAAACCTTTGTCATGTTAGTATCTTTGTAAGTAAAGCTCAATATTCTATTCAGCCCATCACAGACCATATTCCAGGCATTCATAATGCCACGGATATTATAGATTGGATAAATCGTTAGGTTTGACATTGTCTTATAACTCCATTTTATACCTTTTACTCTCCTTATATTATCGTTACCTTTGCTGGCGTCCATACACCATTTATCTTTACCCAGAGATGGTTGCTATTAAGAGAAGCGTCCAGCAGAAACTCATCAAAATTAGAATCTAAGCTATAGAAACAATTATTCATAAATACCCTAACATCTTTAAAATATCCAACAGCCACTTTTCCAAGAACTGTCGGCAATATTCTTATTCTTATCTTCACCTGCTTCTTGGTAGGAGTTAGTATAATATCTTCCCAAGTGTTAGCATTGCTGTTTGTTTTGCTATCGGTTATCACCCCATCTTCCTCTATCTCGGCAACCATCTTTTCTGCTACGCTATATTTGATTTGTAGCTTCACAGTGCCTGGCACATCATTAGCATTTATCAAAATTTCATAAACCTCTCCCGACCTTAACTTCTTCCCGTTGTTAACACTATCTATTCTTGGGTCATACCATCTGCTTCTGAATAAACCAGCTTTACAGTATATACCTACATTGGTATAATCCGACAGCACATAGCCATCAGAATAAAATCCGTCTACTTGAGCCATCACGCCGCCTTAATAAAACAGGTTGTGTTGCTGCCGCCAATCACAACCAGCCAAACATCTTCTCCAACTACTATCGTATCTCCATTTGCTCTCCCAGATGGACAATTGCCAACACACATCACCCCGTCCAATATCCCGATTAATTTAAAAGGTGAGTCATTTTCTTGAGCCGTGCTTTCAAAAATATAATGCTGTCCTGTCGTAGTCCAGGTATCAAATCTTGGGAAAGAAGCGGTTGTAACAAACCCAGTAACAGATAAAACCTGATTAACAGCTCCAACACTATTCTTGAACCATCGCCATTCTGCCCCATAAGCAACACTTGGATTATATGACCCCGCCAATGGATTAAAAGAATAAACGGAGTGTCCTGAGTTAGAATTGTGTCCAATAAAACAGGGCGTATCTTTTGTCTCATCAAACCTTCTTGGATAGCCAAGATAATAAGCAAACCCACCATTCATAACTGCCAATACAATTCTTCTTTTGTTTATAGAGGCATTAAAAGTTCCCGTAGCCTTTCTTATTCTTAATATATAAGTTGAGCTATTCCCAAAGGTCATTGAGTTTCCAACACCAGCGTGAGTTTCAGTATTCCAATCTTCCCAATATTCAATTGTGGCAAAGCCTGTCTGATTATCTTTTACAACTAAAATAAAACTGCTGCCGCTATCTGGCTGGCACTTATACACCCCGATGTTTGTTCCAGCGTTGTTGTCGTGTATGCTCCACCCGTATCCGTTCTCTTGCCCATAGTTTGTAATAATATCGTCCAGAAAGGCTTTTAACGCCCCAGCTGCGTCCGTTTTATATTGCGACACCCAAGCCATCTTTTTGCTCCTAATACTCTATCCAGATGTCTCCGTTATTCCCCTCACCACTCTGCGGTGGTCGGCTCATTACATAAATTTTTCTTCCCTCTATTAGTTTTGCATTGTCAACGACGCCGTCGTTGTCTGTATCATAAACAGATTTCAACATATCACCCATTCCAGAATGAGTGTGATTAACCAGAGCAAAAGCAGAAGCGTGATGCCCATCAACCTTGTCAACATCTAACTGACCCTCGGTTTTGCCATTGAGTTTTTCGGCGTCATCAACAATGCCGTTGTTGTTTATGTCATAAACCGATTTCAACATATCGCCAGAACCGCCTCCACCGCTCCCTTCTATCTTTTGCCAATTATTAGTAGCATTATCCCATCTATATAACCCCTTGCCTCCTCCAGGATTCCAATTCGTTCCATCGGCATAGACCAGAAACCCGTCTCGCTTCAGTTCATCTGGCGGTTCAGTTTTGCCTGCATCTCTCCAAAGAACAGGCATTATCCACTTTATACAGGCAAGAAGTTCGTCTATCGGTTTCATCTCTAATCCTTCGTCACAGAAATATTCAGAGCGTCACGAGACACCAAAATAGTTGACAATAGCGTTATACCACCTATTGATTTGATACTTAAATTATATGCCAACTTGCAGTTTTTAATATAACCCCCAGGCGTGTCTGCATAAGCATATACCCTGATATAATCTCCGTTTGCAAATGTAGTAAAAAGATCTGCATATTTAGTAGTTTCAACTTCATTAAATGATAGACTGCCAATAACCTGATCGTTTTTATAAATTGTAACATTTATGGAATCGTTTGTGTTTGCATGGCCCGTAAGATATAATCTGATATTACCAACAGCTTCATTGCACTTAAACTCTTTCAACAGCGTTGGCGTAGTCATGACTACTCTTAATGCATTTGCTTCATGTCTTATCGTAGAAGACGGTATAGTATCCAGAGCTATATCTGTTCCTCTGCCGGAGATTTCTACATTCACTCTTTGGTTTACAGAGTCGTCGCTTACTGATAGCTCAATGTTATTGCCCTGAATAAAATTTATTGCGGTTCTTTGTCCGACGGCTAAACCCCCTGCCTGGACAGATACTTTCTGGGGGTCAAGAAGCTTCCCGGCCAGTCCTTCTACGCTAATTTCATCATCTCCGCCAGCTTCGTGTGTATCAGCGTGTTCGTAAATTTCGTCCTTCTGTTTATACCACGATGTCCCATCGCTAAAAATGTGCATTGTCTTGCCAGCAGAAATTGTCGGATTGCTCTTACCATCTACCGAACCAGAAAGCGTAATCGTCCCAGAACCAATATTCTTTATCCAATAATGCTTTGTATAACCGCTTCCAGCTACAGAACTCGCTGCTGGCAACGTGATTGTAATATTCCCAGAACCCAGCACTATGCTGTGAGAATAATCCAGAGTAAGGTTATTTGTCGTGCTGATTATGGCATACTGATTTTTAATCGCGGTCTTTATCTCTCTATCTGAATCATTCAGTTCAGGTAGGTAGGAAGCACCTTCAGCCGGCGTAGAAGTATTAAGCTCTTTAATGTTTTTAGCTGTATAGGGCATTTTATCTCATCCCCCTCGTTGTAATATCAGCCATCAGCTTTGAACTAATCTTCTCAAAGGTGATGGCTAATTTGAAACTTAAAAACCTGTTAGACATAAGCATATGAGCCTCGCCCTTTCTGTTTATCGGGCTAATAGAACTGGATTTTTTCTGCTCCGTAGAATAATACCTGTGTTTTCCGACAACTACTCCTTCATAATCTCCCTCAAAAATCACAAAAAGATTTCTACAGGTCAGGATATTCGGGAAGCTGGAATAGTCGCCTGTTTCTATCTCCGCAAAGAGCTTATCTCCTGTAAAGGAGGCAAAATAGCCATCTTTATCAAGGGCCATTAGCTCTTCCTGTTCTGATATGGTTTTAAGCTGGTCTATCTTTATATATTCGGCGTCAATTAG
>Ga0209017_10001457_pt1 | contig 18028 bp, 15 predicted proteins | sample YNPBryunderm2012_FD_185812 | JGI IMG/M metagenome (GOLD analysis project Ga0209017, IMG submission 185812) | Anoxygenic and chlorotrophic microbial mat microbial communities from Yellowstone National Park, USA - YNP Bryant MS undermat 2012... ... | reverse complement strand
GGAACTGGCCGCTCGTTGCTCCGTGCGACGCCATTTGTTCCTGCCCTATTCGGCCCCTGAGCGCTGGTTGATTAGCTTGCTCGGCTGGCCGGAGCAGCCGACGCACTTCTACCAGGCGCTCGAGGCCGCGCGCTGTCGGGCGGACTGAACAGAGTGGCAAGCTCGGGCTTCCGAAGCTGAGCCGCAGCCCCAGGCGGAACTCGCGCGGGCGGCCCATCAGGTGTGAGGTTGGCGTGGCGAAGACGCGTCTCGCTTGTGCGCACCGGCGAACCGGATTATCAACCTCCGGCCACGTCACCACCTGGAAGCACCCCAGTGGACATTCACTTCTTGATCAACCACACTTCCGAAACCTGGCAGCCGCGGCCGTTGCCGCCCAGGCCGGGCTCCTGATACCAAGTCAGCCACAGCTCGCCGTCGGCGGTAGCTTCGGGCGGGATGTCGAACTCGAGCGGGCGGAAGGGGAAGGGTTTTTCGATCAGCGGATGGACCTCGTACTTGTCGTCGGCCACCAGCCGGATCCGCCGCTTGATTGCGTCGCCGGCGTAAACCACGCGGATCCGGTACCGGGCCGTCCGATCCAGGTTTGTGTAATGCATGCGCAGCGGCGCGTCGAAGAGGGCCTCGGCGTGATCCCGCCAGGACGTGCGCAGGGAAGCGCGCGGGGAAAAGCCCACCAGCGCCGAGCGCCGAAAATCAGGATCCTCATCGAAGCCTGGACCCCGGACCAGGTGAGGCTGCGCCGTCAAGTTGCCCAGATCGTCATAGAAGCCGCCCGGCCCGGGGTTCGTCCAATTCACGATCTCTTCGATCGCGCGCAGCCGCTCGGCCTCGCTGGCCAGCTTGCGAATCTCCGCGAACCGCTCTTTGAACCACGGGCGGTTGTTCAGCGGAACGTCAATGGAATCCAGGTTGGCGCCGCGCTCCACAGCGATGGCCTGGTAACGCGGCACGCTCAACTGCATCCGCACGCTCTGAAACAGCGCCTCGGCCAGCTCGAAGACGCGGGCGCGCCAGGCGGAATGCGGACCCGGCAGATCGGCGCGATCGAGAATCCGTTCGGCCTCCGCCATCGCTTCCATCGAGCCGCGGCGAGGCGCCTCGCGAAGCACGGCCATGGCCTCTTCTTCCAAGGCCGTTTCGCGGATCAGCCGACTGCGCAAACAGGCGTCATAGTAGGCACGGTAAAGCGCCATCTGAAGGCGCCAGTTGGCCAGCTCCTGCGGCGTGGCGGCCTGCTCGATGGCGCGGAACTGCGCCAGCGTCGTGTAAACGCCGGTATTGGTCGCCAGCGGACCCTGCCAGTTGCGTTCCAGAGCCAGCAAGCCTTGCGCGAACGCGTCCTCCCAGCGCTCGCCGATGAAGTAGCGCGCATACTCGCGCAAAATCCGGACCACGTCCGCATCGGGGTCCCAACCCAAGGCGCTCCAGACAATCTTGTTGACGTCGTCGTTGCAGCCTTCCGAATACGTGATGAAGCCCTCGGTGTGGGGGCGCGCCAGCCGGTAAATACGAGCGTGCCCCAACGGTCGCGGGTTGATCACTTCGCGGCCCTCGGTCAGCGCGAAGGCCGCGTCCCAGTCGGGGACAGGATACTGGCAGTGGCGGCTGTGGGTAATGTCCGGGTAATCGCGGATGGGATAACGTTTCGGGACGCGGGCGCGCAACTCGGCGAGGCTGATTCGGATCTGAGGTCCGGCGGCAATGCCTGTCAGCCATGCCGGTTCGGTCTTCAGGATGGCGAAGAACTCCTCGAGCCAGGCCTGTGTGAAGCCCTGTGGCGAGACCCACAGGCCCGCGCGCGGATGGTAGCGGCGCAGGTTGGCCGCCTGCTTTTCCAGCAAAGCCATGAGGTACTTCGGTTGGGTATGACCCGGATCGCCCCCCGGGACAAATACGTGATCAATGCGAGGGAGCTGCCGGAAAACCTCGCCCCATTCCTTCAAGGCGAACTCGACGGTAGCGGGGTCCGAGTAGTCCTTGTCGAGCGCGGGATACCAGATCCACACGTCCAGCCCGTATTCGTTCGCCAGGCGCGACATTTCGATCATCATGCGCATGGGCGGCAGCGGGAAATGCGGGCTGTCGGCTGCATCGTCCGAGCGCGGCGGGATCAGTTCGATGGCGTTCGTGCCGAAGACGGCCAGGTCGCGGATGTACTGCTCCCACATGGCTACGTTCCAGCCATCGTAGGAGTTGGTCTTCGGGCGGTAACCGAGCTGATGGCCCCGCAGCTTGACGGCGGGCGACGTGGCGATCCGCAGCGGCCCGTCCAGAGTGACGGAACCTGTCTTCATGCGAAGCGAGCGGAGCAGCCGGCCCACGCCGAACAGCACGCCGCGCGCGTCATTGCCCACCACGAAAACGGCCGGCGCCCCGGGTGTTTCCTGGGTCCAGATCCGGTAGCCTTCCGCCCCCGCGGGCGCTGCGGGCTCGTTCTGGTAGCGACCGCGGAATTCGCCCAGAGATCCCGCCGGCGTGACCACCACGGCCACGCTGCCCGTCGCAGGCCACTGGGTGGCCACCGGCCAGCGAACCGTGGTGCGCTTCTCGACCTCCTCCACCAGTACGGTGACAGCTTTTTGTTCGACAGGCGAGAGCCTGGCGGGCGTGACGACGACCGCCTGCGTCAGATTCCAGGCCGCCAGCAACAAAGCGAGCATGATTTTCCCCTCACGCGGAATATTTCGCCGCCAGCTCACGCAGCCGAACGAGCAGGCGGGGGACAGCCGTCTCGGGCGGCTCCTTGGCTTCGTACTCCAGCGCCAGGTAGCCGCGATAGCCGCTTCGGGCGAACATCGAGAAGATTCGATCCCAATCCGATTGGACGACGCGTCCGGAGTCGTCCCGCATCTGGCTCTTGACCTGAGCATTCACCGCGTAGGGCAGGCACATTTCGATCTGCCGATAGGCGTCCTGGCTGAAATTGCCCGTGTCGAGGTTGATGCCGACCCACGGCGAATTGACCTGCTTGACGATCCTGACGATGGTCTCAGCGCGTTCGGTGACGCCCCCATGGTTTTCCAGGCCGAGAATCACGCCTTTGCGTCCCGCATACTCGGCCCCCTGAGCCAGGACCTCGGCCGCCCAGCCCGCCGCCTGATCCTCGGTGGCGCCGGCAGGCACGCGTCCCCCGAAGACCCGGATGTGGCCTGCGCCCAGCAAGGCAGCGACATCCACCCATTTCCTGATTTCTTCCACCTCCTGGCGCCGGAGGTCGGGCGTGGGACGGGTCATCTCGGTGCGCACGGAGATGCTGTAGATCTCGACCGCGTTGTGGTAGGCCAGCCGCTTCAACTCCAAGAGCCAGGATTCGGCAAGCGGCTCGGGGAACCAGTACACGGTGAGGTCCAGCCCGTCGAGTTTGTGCTCGACGGCGTAGCGGACCAGGTCCGGGTACGTCATGGCGCCGGTCCTGAGGGCATCGCGAAAGCTGTAGGCGCACAGGGCGCTTCGCAAGCGAGCCTTCGGGACGGGGGGCCGGCCCGCCGGCCGCGAGGCCGCAACCGCCGGCGCCAGCTTCAACAGGTTTCGACGTGTCATGGGGCTCTCCTTGTCCGAATCCCCGATTATAGTTCCGCCACAGGAGGCTCCGAACCACCGGGTCCTGTGGTATCCTAAGAAACGGCAAGACGGAGAGAGAGGAAGAGAGGTAAGGAGTATCTATCCGAGGATGGCCCTGGCGACAGAAGTCAAGCAAGAGATCGTTACGCAGTATCGTCGTCACCGCAGTGATACGGGTTCTCCCGAAGTGCAGGTGGCGATCCTGAGCCGACGCATCGCGGACCTGACCGAGCATCTGAAAACGCACCGCAAGGATCACCACTCGCGTCGGGGCCTGATCATGTTGGTTGCCCAGCGCCGGCGGCTTCTGAATTATCTGAGGCGATGCAGTCCGGAACGCTATCAGAAGCTCATCCAGCAGTTGGGCCTTCGCCGCTAGAGCCGTACTCGCCGACACCGCGAACGTCCGCAGGTCTGGCCTGGACAGCCGGCCGGGGCGCTGCCAGGCGAGCCGGCGGGCCGGGCGCTCTTTATTGCTCCACCCACTCCAGTCTCTGCTCCGGGCATGGAACCATGTGCCTGGAATTCGAGCCGGTCGGCAGACCGAGATTGGAGGTTCCCCCAGATGGCGATCCACTGTTGTGAAATTGACCTGGGGACCAGCCGGATTACGCTGGAGACGGGCCGGGTGGCCAAACAGGCCAATGGCGCTGTGCTGGTGCGCAGCGGCGACAGCGTGGTGCTGGTCAGCGCCTGCGCGTCGTCCGAGCCCAAACAGGGCGCCAGCTTTTTCCCGCTCACGGTGGACTACCGTGAATACACCTACGCTGCGGGCAAGATTCCCGGCGGCTTCATCAAACGCGAAGGACGGCCCTCGGAAAAGGAGATTCTCACCAGCCGGTTGATCGACCGCCCCATCCGCCCCCTGTTCCCGGAGGGCTACACCCACGAAGTTCAGATCATCGGCATGGTGCTGTCCGCGGATCCCAAGCGCGATCCCGACACCCTGGCCATCGCGGGCGCGGCTGCGGCGCTGGCGGTCTCCGACATCCCTTTTCCCGAGGTGCTCGGGGCGGTCCGGGTGGCGCTGGTGGATGGCAAGCTGATCGCCAACCCCCTCTACGAAGAATCCAAGGACGCCAAACTGAACATCGTCGTGGCCGCCACCGAAGCAGGGATCGTGATGGTGGAGGCGGGCGGGCAAGCAGCCACCGAAGACGAGGTGATCCGCGCCATCGAATTCGGTCACGACTGCTGCCGCAAGATCATCGCCGGCATCCGCGAGCTGGCCGAGCGGGCGGGCAAGCCCAAACGCCCGTTCACGCCGCCGCCCTTCAACCAGGAACTTTACGACCAGTTGACCGCCCAGTACCGCGAGTCGCTCCTTGACGCCATGGATGCCGCCAGGTACGGCAAGGTGGAGAGCTACGCGCGCATGGAGGCCCTGCGCAAGCAGGTCGTCGAAGCGGCGCCCGAGGAACTCAAGGAAGAAACCGGGCGGCTGTTCGACCGCCTGAAGGAGCGCGTCTTCCGTGACCAGGTGCTCATCGAGCGGCGGCGGCCCGACGGGCGCGCCTTCGACGAGATCCGACCGATTGACATCGAGGTTGGCGTGCTGCCACGCGTGCACGGCTCGGCGCTGTTCACCCGCGGCGAGACGCAGGCCTTGGTGACGGTGACCCTAGGGACCAAGGAGGACCAGCAAAAGCTCGAGCTGCTCGATCCCTCGGAGACCTACAAGCGCTTCATGCTCCATTACAACTTCCCGCCGTTCAGCGTAGGCGAGGTTGCTTTCCTGCGCGGACCCAGCCGGCGGGAGATCGGCCACGGCGCTTTGGCGGAGCGCGCCCTGAGCGCCGTGATCCCGGACGAAAGCGTGTTCCCATACACGCTGCGGGTGGTGAGCGACATCCTGGAATCCAACGGCTCCAGCTCCATGGCCACGGTTTGCGGCGCCAGCCTGGCGCTGATGGACGCCGGCGTGCCGACCGTCGCGGCCGTGGCGGGCGTGGCGATGGGTCTGGTCAAGGAGGATGATCGCCATGCGATCCTGACCGACATCGCCGGCGCCGAGGACCATTACGGCGATATGGATTTCAAGGTGGCGGGCACCAAAGAGGGCATCACCGCCTTGCAAATGGACATCAAGATCCCCAACATCAGCCTCGCTCTGATGCGCGAAGCCCTCGAGCAGGCCCGCCGCGCCCGCCTTCAGATCCTCATGAAGATGCAATCTGTGCTGGCGGCGCCGCGCTCGGCCCTGTCGCCCTACGCCCCGCGCATCTTCACCATGACCATCCCCCAGGAAAAGATCCGCGAAGTCATCGGGCCGGGTGGCAAGGTCATCCGGGGCATCATTGACCAGACCGGCGTCAAGATTGACGTCGAAGACGACGGCACCGTGAACATCTACTCGGCCGACGAAGCCGCGGCCGAGAAGGCGCGCCAGATGGTGGCCGAAATCGCAGCCGTCGCCGAGGTGGGCAAGACCTACCTGGGCAAGGTCGTCCGCCTGGTGGATTTCGGCGCCTTCGTGGAGATCTTCCCCGGCACCGACGGCCTGCTGCACATCAGCGAGATCTCCGAGCACCGCATCCGCAACGTGCGTGACGAGCTGCGCGAGGGCGATCAGATCCTGGTCAAAGTGCTCGCCATCGAGGGCAACAAGATCAAGCTCAGCCGCAAGGCGGTGTTGCGCGAGCAGCGCGAGAAACTGCTCAAGCTCGGCAAGAACTGAAGCGGCGCCGGCTCAGGCGCTCATGGCCGCCAGCACGCCGCGCATGTAGGCGAAGGATTTGGCCATTCCCAGGAACGGATCGTCCGCCTCAATCTCGTATTCGAGGTTGACGCTGCCCCGGTAGTTGATTCGCCGCAGCGCGCGGAAAATTCCCGGAATGGGCAGCACGCCCTCGCCCACCGGGCAATCCGAACCGCGCTTGCGCGTGTCGCGCAGATCCTTGATGTGCACGTCGAGCACCCGCGGACCGGCGCGCAGGATGGACTCCACCGGATCCGCGCCGGTGCGCGCCGTATGGCCCACGTCCACGCACAGGCCCACCCGCGGGTCCATGTCGCGGATCACTTCCAGGGCCGACTCCGGCGTGGGGAAGTGCTTGTCTTCCGGCCCGTGATTGTGCACCGCGACCTTGATGTCGTACTCCTTCACAAAGCGCTCGATGCGAGGCAGCGTCTGTCGCGTGGGTGCGATCACCATCAACGGCATGCCGCAATCGCGCGCGTAGTCGAAGTAGAAGCGGATGTCGGCGTCGTCGTCTTTCTGAAGGGTGATCGTGCCGCCGCCGACGATGACCAGGCCGGCATCCTGGAATTCCTTGCGGCCGGCGGCCCGGGCCTCGGGCGAGTCCGCATAACGCAGATGGAACTCCTTGATGCAAACGTAGCGCACGCCCAGGCGCTTGATGATGTCTATAGCCTGGCTGCGTGAGAACTTGCGCAGCGAGTAACTGGCCACGCCGAGGGTGAAATCGCCGGCGGGAGCGGCCGCCAGGCGGGCGGCTCCCAACACCGCGGCGGTCGAAGGCAGGAAAACGCGTCGCGTAATCATGGGTGAGACTCCGAAACTAGTAGTGTACGCGCACGCCGCGGGCCTGTGCTTCAGATCGGTGGCTCGGGCATCAACCGGACCGTGCGGCCTGCCACGCTGAGCGCGCCGCCAGCTTCCAGCGCCTCCCTGCGCAAGTACGCCAGCGCCACCACCTGGGCCAGAGCCGGCGAAAATGCGGCGGAAGTGATCTCGCCGACCTCCTGTCCGCCGGACGAGACACGCGCGCCCGGGGAGGGCGGCTCAGTGCCTTCCAACAGAAGCCGCACGAGCAGACGATGAACCTGGCCGCGCGCCCGGATCCGCTCGACGATCTCCTGGCCGATGTAACAGCCCTTGGTGAAATGAACCGCATGCAAGAGCTGCGTCTCCTGCGGCAAGCGCTGATCCGTAATATCTTCGCCGTAGCGCGGCCGGCCCTGCTCCAGACGCACCGTGCGCACCGCCTCCCCGTCCGCTTCAGGCACGCCCGCCTGCGCGATTCGCGCAAGCAGCACGTCCCGCATTGCAACGGGAGCAAAAATGCGGAAGCCAGGCAGGCCCGTGGCGCTCACGCGGGCCACACGGAACGGTTCGCGCTCCTCGTGCGCGAATTCCGTTTGGGGAAGCGGCAGGCCCATCTTGCCGAGCGCCTCCGCGCTCTGCGGCCCCTCGACGGCGATCACGCAAAGCCGGCCGCTCCGATCCTCCAGGACCACGTCGTCGGCGATGATGTGCCTGTCCAAGTGAGCGAAAGCCCCCTCGCGCACCTCGGGTTCCAGATCCAGCAGGAACTGGTCGCGCAGGCAGAGAATGTTGGCGTCGGCCAGGATCCGGCCCTGTGCGTTCAACAGGAAGGCGTAGCAACCCTGTCCGGGCTCGAGCCGCGCCACGTGGTTGGTGACCATGGCGTGCAGCCAGCGTACGCGGTCCTCCCCACGGACAGTAAACACGGTACGCCCGACCAGATCCAGCCACGCGGCGGCCTGCCGCAGCGCTTCGTAGCCTTTCATCGGTTCAGTAGATGCGGCGCAGGTAGGCGGCGATAGCGATGACCACAAGACCGGAGATGGCCGCGCTGGCCGCCCTGCGCTGGCGCGGATCGTCATCGCGCGCAGCCATGGCCAGCCCCGCCGAAACGAACACATGCACGGCGAGCAGCAGCTTGATGAACATCCAGATCCAGTAATAGCGGCTATGGCCCGTGGCGGCGTGCAGATTATAAAGACCCGACACCGCCAGCCCCGCCACCGTTCCCCAGATCCAGAAGCGAAGCTTGCCCCGAGCCGCCTCCAGGGGCTGATCCGCGACAAAACGCGCGTAAAACATACCCCCGACCAGCAGCGCGGCGCAGCCCACGTGCACCCATCGCATCAGGATGCGCAGCAGCTCGGCGAGACCTTCAGCCATAATGAAAGTTTAGCTCATGATCCACGAGATCCTCGCCGTAGGCCCGCTGGCCTGCAATTGTTCGATTTTCGGGGACGAGGCGACCCAGGAGGCCATCGTCGTGGATCCCGGCGACGACGTGGACGAGATCGAGCGTATCCTTCGGCGGCACGGCCTGCGGGTGACCGCGATCCTGATCACGCACGCCCACATTGACCACATCGGCGGGGCGCATCGCCTGCGCACCCTGACGGGCGCTCCCGTCTGCCTTCACCCCGACGATCTGGTCATCTACGACCAGCTCGAAATGCAGGCGGCCTGGCTGGGCATGACGCCGCCCCCTCGCGTCTCCATTGACCGCGCGCTGCGCGAAGGCGACAAGTTCGTTCTGGGCCCCGCCGGCTTTCAGGTGCTCCACACGCCCGGGCACACCCCCGGCAGCCTCTGCCTTTGGATTCCCGAGGAAAACAAACTCATCGCCGGGGACACCCTGTTTCGCGACTCCATCGGGCGGACCGATTTGCCCGGCGGCGACGGCCGCCGGATCCTGCGCTCCATCCGCGACAAGCTTCTGCCGCTGCCGGAGGAAACCTTCGTCATCCCCGGCCACGGGCCCGCCACCACGCTCGGCCGCGAACGCGAGCGCAACTTCTTCTTGCAGCACTTGTGAGGTCGCTCGCCCTCACTCCTCCATGAACCGGTAGGCGATCATGTGGCAGACGACCAGGTGCGCGTCCTCGATGCGGCCCATGTGAGGCTCGGGGACGTGGATGGTGAGCTGGGCCAGCGGCGCCAGCCGGCCTCCGTCGCGTCCCGTGAGCGCCAGCGTGCGGCAGCCGATGGAGTTGGCGTACTCGATGGCGCGCAGCACATTGGGCGAGTTGCCCGAGCCGCTGATGCCCATGACCAGATCGCCCGGCCGGGCGAAGTTCTTCAGTTGCTCGACGAAGACCGCGTCGTAGCTGACGTCGTTGGCATAGGCGGTGAGGGTGGAGACGGAATCGGTCAACGCCAGGATGCGGAAGCGCACGGGCCGGCCGTAGCTGGCGCCCTTCACCATGTCGGTGACGAAATGGGAGGCGGTGGCGGCGCTGCCGCCGTTGCCGCAGACGAAAATCTGCCGGTCCTCATCCCGCGCCTGGCGGAACCACCGGACGGCCTCTTCCACCGCTTTCACATCAATGGCAGCCAGCGTTTGAAACAAAAGTTGACGATATTGTTCCGAATAGCTCATGCCTTCCTCGTCAGGGCCAGCGCGCCGTAAAGCACGCTGTCATCTGCCAGGGCCGCCGGCACGACGTCAATGCGCGCCCGCGACCACGCCGTGATTTGCCGCCGCAGCTCGGCCCGCAGCGGGACGAACAGGGCGTCGCCCGCCTTGCTGATCCCTCCCCCGATCACGATCCGCGCTGGGTTGAGCAGCATGATGCAGGCCTTCAGCCCCAGCGCCAGATCCACCGCGTAGCGGCGCACGAATTCCGGGTCCTTCATCAGCTCGTGGGCCGGCCGACCGTGATCGAGCTCCATCCAAATACCGGCGCACATGCGCTCCAGACACCCACAGGCGCCGCACAGGCACTGCGGGCCGTCCGGGCGAACCGTGAGGTGACCGATCTCGCCCGCGTACGAATCGGCGCCGCGATAGATCTCGCCGCCGATGATGACGCCGCCGCCGATGCCGGTGGAAAGCGTCATGTAAAAGAGCGGATCGAAACCGGCGCCCGCGCCATAGACCGCCTCGCCCAGGGCGCCCACGTTGGCGTCGTTGTCCATCACGGCAGGCAGGCCCAGCTCCTGGCGAACCCAGTCCACCAGCGGGAAATCCTGCCAGCCGCCCACGTGGGTGGACAGCGCCACGCGCTGCCCGGCAAAATTCACCGGCCCTCCGAAGCCGATGCCGCAGCGGTCCAGGCGCCGGTGCCGGCGCCACTCGCCCGCGACGGCCCGGATTTGCGCGAGCATCCAGTCGCGGCCTCCCTCGCGATCCGTGGCGCGCGTGGCCCGCTCGACCATGCGGTCGTCCTCGAAAACCGCGATCGAAAACTTGGTGCCCCCGATATCAATGGCCAGCGTGTTCATGAGCGCGCCGCTGCCTCCGCCGCCAGCACTTCTTCGGGGGAAGCCGTCCCGGTTCCCTTCTTCATGATGGTGACGGAAGCCACCAGGTTGCCGAAGCGCGCCGCGGCGACGGGATCCCGCGTTACCGCCAGAGCGAGGGCGGCGCCCGCCGAAAAGCTGTCGCCGGCGCCGCAGATATCCACGGGTTTTTCGACTTTTCGAGTGGGCACGGGCGTCTGGCCGGTTGGGGTGACGACCACCACGCCCTCGCCGCCGCGCGTGACGATGAGCAAAGGGCTTTCCAGCGCGGCCCGCAGTCGCCGGTAGTCCACCTCGCCGAACAGGCGCCGGCAGGCCGCCTCGGCTTCCTGCTGATTGGGCTTGAGAATCAGGCGCCGGAACTCGTGGATGCGAAGCCGTGAGTCCGCCCAGACGACCTTTTCGGGAAATTTTTGAGCCAGCTCGGCCAGCAAGGAGCGCATGGCAGGGGTCACCACTGCGGCCTGCCCGGTTTCGGCCTGGTCCGAAACCAGGATGACGTCGAACTGGGGGAAAGCTTCTTCCAGGGCCGCCAGCAACTTGCGCTCGACAGCCTCGGGCAGCGGGCGTTCGTTGATGAAATCCACGCGCGGCCGGTCCTCGATGCCGCTCTGCCGGTTGATGAGCTTGGTGTACGTGAAGGTCGGCAGCCCCGGCTCGCACAGCAACCGCTGCGTTCCGACTCCGCGCTCGCGCAAGGCCCGTAAAAGTTCGTGACCGAAACCGTCCTCGCCCACCACGCCGATTGCCTCGATGCGCCCGCAGCCCAGGGCGGCCAGGTTGTTGCAGACTGTGCCACCCGCTCCCGGCGTCACCTCGGTGGCCACCACGGCGATGCGCGGGATCCCGGTTTCGCGCGAAGGCTCGGAAGCCGCCGGATCGTAGGTGCACCAGCGATCCAGACAGATGTCGCCCACGACCAGCGCCGACAGACCAGGCAAGCCGGCGAGGATCTGCGCCGTCGTCATGGCAAGGTCTCCGCCAGAGCAGCCAGAGTCATCCGAACAGAGCGGCCGTCAATTCATCCAGACAGAGATAGTTCGGGATGATGAGGTCGGCGCCCACCCCGATCAGCCGCCGGCGTTTCCACTCGTCCACCCTGCGACAATCCGGCTCGTCGGTGGCCACGCCCACAGCCACGCCGTTCACAGCCTTCACGTTCTCGATCTCGACGTAGCCGTCGCCGAAGCCCAGCAGCTCCTCGCCGCGGCATTCGGCGGCCTCGATCATCCGGCGGATGAGGATCTGTTTGTCGAAGCTCTTGTAGTCGTCCACGGCGCCCCAGACGCCGCCGTCGAAGTAGCGATCAATGTCGAGCAGGCGCGCCTCCTCGCGCGCGTACTCCTGATCGGTTCCGCTGGCAAGATACATTTTCAGGCCGCGTTGTTTCAGTGCTTCCAGCAAGGCGCGCGCCCCGGGCACCAGGAACTCATCGGGGGCGGCCTTGCCCGTGCGCAGGGCCTCCCGCCGATCCTTGATCTTCTCGTGCAGCCGCTCCAGGTACATCTTCTTGTAGACCAGCGGATCCAGCGGCTTGCCTCCGCGCAGCTCCACCTGCCGCGCCAGCTCGATCATCTGGTAGATGGTCTGCTGTCCCGTCAACCGCGCCACGAAGTCCTCCACGATGGCGCGCAATTCCTCCCGGCTCTCGCCGGTCTTCAGCTCGAGCAGGATGTCCACCATCATGGGCACCATGACGTTGACCCACCCGGTGCGGATCAGCGACAGCGTGCCGTCGAAATCGAAGAGGACCACGCGGGCGTTGCGGGCCGAGACGCCCGGGCGAATGAATTCGATCATGAGTTTCTTATTGTGCCACGCAGCCGGCGGCGCGCGCCTGTTATGCTCAGTGAGTTCGCATGGGCAAGGCCGTAACCGACCGCGAAGTGGAAATCAAGCTGGCGGTCCCTGGCGCCGGTTGGGCGCGGCGGCTTCTGGCCCGGCACGGTTTTCTTGTCGTGCGGAGGCGGGTCTTGCAGGACGACGTGATCTTCGACGACGCGCAGGGCACGCTGGCCGGCGCGGGTGCGCTCCTGCGATTGCGGCGCAGCGGGCACGCGGCCGCACTCACCTACAAGGGGCCGGCGGCGCAGGGCCGGCACAAGGAGCGCGAGGAACTGGAAATCGCACTCCACCTGGCGCAGGCGGACCGCATCGAACAGATTCTGCGCCGCCTGGGATACCGGCCCGCCTTTCGCTACCAGAAGTACCGCACGGAGTTTGCGCGGCCTGCCGAGCGCGGCGTCGTGGCCCTGGATGAAACGCCCATCGGGCCGTACATGGAGCTCGAGGGTCCGCGGGCATGGATCGATCGCACGGCGCGTGAGCTCGGTTTCCCGGGGGAGCAGTACATCACGGCAACGTACGCCGAGTTGTACTACGCGGAATGCCGCCGTCGCGGGCGCCGACCGCGGGATATGGTTTTCCCGGCGAGCAGGAAAGGGTGACCCCGGCCGCATGGTAGACTGAGCAGCGCGGGGGTGTCCAATGAGACGTGGGATCCTTGCCATCCCGGTCCTTGCCTCTGTGTTCCTCGGCCAGGAGTTCCGGGGCTCCATCCGCGGCCGCATCCTCGATCCCAGCGGCGCAGCCGTGCCCGGGGCGACCATCGAGGTTATCAACGCCGATACCAACGTTAAAACCTCTGCCGTCTCGAACGAGGCGGGCAACTATCAAGTCCCGTTCCTGTTGCCGGGCAACTACACGGTCCGCGTCGAGCATCCCGGCTTCAAAACGCTGGAGCGTCAGGGCATCCGCGTATCGCTCAACGAACAGATCGCGCTGGAGCTCACGCTGGAACTCGGGCAGGCCACCGAATCGGTCACCGTGACCGCCTCAGCGCCCTTGTTGACCACGGCGTCCGCTGATCTGGGCCAGGTCATCGAACGCCGGATGGTGGAGACCATGGTCGTCTCGCTCAGCCGCAACGTGATCAACCTGCGCAACCTGGCGCCGGGCGTCACGGGCGGGACCGGCACCTACACCAGCAGCGCGCAAGGCGATTTCTCGATCAGCGGCGGAGGAGGCACGCGAGGCGACAACGAGATCGTGGTGGACGGCATCCCCAGCACAAGCGTGGACGGCACCATCGGCTTCGTGCCCGCGCTGGACGCCGTGGACGAAGTGAAAGTCCACACCACAATGTTCGACGCCGCTTTCGGCCATTCCAATGGCGGGGCTGTCACCATCACCACGCGCGGCGGGACGAACGAGTTGCACGGGAGCACGTACCTGTACAAGCGGTGGGCAGCTCTGAACGCCACCAGTTGGACGAACAACCGGCTCGGCCTGCCCAAGCCTCCCGTCACCTACCATCAGTGGGGATACGCCTTCAGCGGGCCGATCTACGTCCCTCGCGTCTTCGATGGCCGCAACCGCACCTTCTTCTCCACGACGCTGGAACGCGACCACGACGCCCGTGCGCTGACGCGCCAGGCGCGCGTGCCCACTGAAGCCGAACGCAAAGGCGATTTTTCGCAGACCCTCAACCGCCTGGGCGGCCCGTTCGCCATCTACGATCCGGCAACCACGGTCGTCGAAGGCACCCGCGCGACCCGTCAGCCCTTCCCGGGCGCTATCATTCCTCCCTCCCGCATCAGCCCCATCGGCGCCGCGGTGCTCGGCAAGTATCCCTTGCCCAACCAGCCGGCCCGACCGCTCATCGCGGCTTACAACTGGGCCTTGAGCCGGACATACGCGGTGGATCAGCACCAGTACAGCGGCCGCGTGGATCACGTCCTGAGCGATCGGCAGCGGCTGTTCGTCCGTCTGGGAGTGCTCGATCGCATCCAGATGGCTGATGAATTGATTTTCGGCGCCATCTCCTTCCCTGTCTCAGGCGGGTCCGATCTGGAGCGCCCCCTGGCCCGGCGGCGATTCAGCCTGGCGGTGGATGACACCATCGTGGTGTCCCCCACCCTCGTCGGCTCGATTCGCCTCGGCGTGCTCAGCTACACCAGCCGCACGGAAAGCGGCGCGGCGGGCGCCGACCCCAAAGAGCTGAACGTTCCGGATATCATCGTGCGCAATCAGGCCATCCGCGGCTGGCCCAATTTCTCGCTGGGCGAGAATCTGCCCGCTCTGGGCAGCGGCAAATCGTTCTCTCGCCAGTTGACCAACTCGCTGGTCTCCACGTGGACCAAACTGGCGGGCGAGCACTCCTTCAAATTCGGGGCGGACTACCGGATGGGACGGATCAACAGCGTCTCACCCGGCTCGAACGCCGTCGGCTCGTTCACGTTCAACCCGGTCTTCACTCAGGCCAATCCGTTCGACGCGCGGTCCGCCGACACCTCCGGCTCCGGCATGGCGTCGCTGCTGCTCGGGCTGGCCGCCTCGGGCAACTTCGGCTACAACACGGCCACCTCCACGCAAAACCACTATGTCGCATGGTTCTTCCAGGACGACTGGAAGGTCACGCGCCGCCTCACCCTGAACCTCGGTCTGCGCTACGAGCTGGAGACGCCGTTCACCGAGCGTTACAATCGCATGGGCTGGCGCTTCGATGAAAACGCGCGCTTGCCCGTGCAACCGCCGGGAATGGAGTTGCGCGGCGGGATTTTGTTCGCGGGCGTGGACGGCAACCCGCGCCGGCAGGCGGCCGACAAAAACAACTTCGGTCCTCGCTTCGGCTTGGCCTGGCAAGTGGCGCCGCGCACCGTCATCCGCGGCGGCTACGGCATTTTCTACAGCATCGTCTCCATGAACACGACCTTCTTCGGCTCGCTGGGCGTCTGGAACGCCGTGACCCCTTATGTGGGTACGGTGGACAACGGGGCCACGCCGTACACCACGCTGGCCGACCCGTTCCCGCAGGGTTTGCGCCAGCCGTTGGGAAGCGCGGTGGGTCTGATGGCCCAGGTGGGCGACAGCATCGGCTTCCTCGGCGAGCCCCGCATCAACCCGTACAACGGGCAATGGCAGTTCAGCGTCCAGCAAGAGTTGCCCGCCCGCACCCTTCTCGAAGTCGCCTATACCGGCATGCACAGCGTCAAGCAACCGGAAGCCTTCAACCTCAATGAAAGGCCGGATCTTTACCTGGCCTTGGGCGCCGAAGAGAACCGCCGGGTACCGAATCCCTTTTTCGGGCTATTCCCTCCGACCTCGACGCTCGGCCAGAGCTCGACCATCACACAGAATCGGTTGTGGGTGCGCTTCCCGCAGTTCACCACCGTGACGCTGAACGCGGCGCCCACCGGCCGCGCGCTCTACCACGCGCTGCATGCCAAGGCGGACAAGCGGCTCACGCACGGGCTGACCGTGTTGTGGACCTACAGTTTTTCGCGCCTCATGGACAACAACACCACCAGCATCGTCAACCGGCGCTTCTACCGGGCGGTGTCGCCCTTCGACCAGAAGCACGTCACGCGGCTGGCCTTCGTCTATGAGCTCCCGGTCCGCTTCCGGGGCTCAGGCCTTCGAAAGGTCTGGGACTACGTTTTGGGCGGCTGGTCCCTGAGCGGGCTGGCGCAATTTGCAACCGGGACGCCCCTATCCGTCACGCATGCCTACGGGCGGCCTTTGCGGATCCGCAATCCGAAGCTAAGCGGTCCGGTGCACGAGCGGCTGGGCGATCGGCGCGATCCGGCGACGGGCCGAGTTCTCAACCCGTACTTCGACATCACGGCGTTCGAGCCTTTGCCCAATCAATACACGGTCACGCCCGAACCGCCGGCTCTCGACGAACTCCGCGCCCCGGGCACGCGGAGCCTGAACGCGGCGTTCTTCAAGACCATCCCGTTGCGCGAGCGCCTCAGGCTCGAGATCCGGCTGGACGCCACCGGGCTGACGAACACGCCGAACTTTGCCGCGCCCGGCACGAACATGTCGCAGGCTGCGACGTTCGGCGTGATCACCTCGGCGGGAGGCAGCCGTTCCATGCAGGGCTCGGCGCGGATCGCCTTCTGAGGCTGACCCGTGCGGGCTTATAATGGCCGCACCGATGTGGCTCCTCCGGATCAGGTTTCCTTGGTCGAAGGCGGCCCTGCTGGCGGGCGCTGCCCTGGTTTGTTCCGCCCAGCCCGATTTTCCATTCCGGCTCGAGGCGCCCGTCACCTTGAAAGTCGCCGCCGTGCAACTGCGTTCCGCTTTCGAAGTCGCGGCGAACCGGGACCGCATCCTGAGCCTGCTGGAACGACTGGCAAGCCAGGGCGTGCGAGTGGCGGTATTTCCCGAGTGCGCGCTGACGGGCTACGACAAGGACAGGATCAAGGCCCCCGACGCCGAGCTGGTGCCTGCCGCCGAAGAGGCAATCCGGGCAGCGTGCCGCAGGTTGCGCATCGCGGCCGTGGTCGGAAGCATTTACCGGATCAACGGGCGCACTTACAACACCGCCGTCATCTTCGACTCGCGCGGCAAACTGGTGGAACGCTACGCCAAGTTGATGCCGGCTGGAGAAAAATGGGCAACGCCAGGCAACCATATTGCACTGTTCGAGCTGGAAGGCGTGCCTTCCACGGTCATCATCTGCCACGACGAGCGCTATCCGGAGTTCGTTCGGCTTCCGGCGCTGGCCGGGGCCAGAATTATCTACCACATCAGCCACGAGTCCGGGCTGCGGGAAGAACACAAGCTCAAGCCCTACCGGGCTCAACTGATGGCGCGGGCCGTAGAAAACCAGGTTTTCGTGGTCGCAGCCAACGCGCCGGCCAATGATGACTTGACCGGCTCCCACGGCCAGAGCCGGATCATCAATGAAGACGGCAACGTCCTCCGAGAGGCAGGATTCTTTGGTGAACAGATCCTGATTGAGGATCTTGCGATCAAGCCGCGGCGATTGGAGCGGCCTCTTGAGGGGCTGATGGGGCCTTGGTGGAGACAGGGGCTCGAGTTGATGCTATCCTGGCGCGGGCGCAACCTGGAGTGAACTCTTTGTAACCTGCCTGAGGGCCCCTCCACCTCGATCGTGGCGGAAGGCCCCTTGGGAGGCGCCCAAGGCTGGCGGCCATGCCAACCAGTCCGAGGTTTCTTTCCCGCAGGGTGGCCGGCGCCGCGGGACTCCGCCCGCAGACGCCGGCGCCCGGAAAGTTTCCACCAAAGCAGGGGCGTCAGCTACGTTGTTGACCCCGAACTTCCCCACCGATCTCTCCCAGATCCTGGAGAGCTTCCGCCGCTCGATTGACCATTGCTTCGACAGCGTCTGTGGGACCACCCCGGGGTCACGACCGAGGAGTGGGTGTTCAGCCCGGCCGTGGAGACCGGCTGGAGCGACGAGCATCTCGATCTGCCTGTCGCCCGGCCGTGGGTTTTCGACATGGACCTCTTGAAAGACTTGACAGCTCCCCCCGCCGACATTAGAATCTGTGGTGGGTTACCGTGACCCGGTACCCAACGGGCGTCAGGAAGCTAATTCGCGTCAACGTTTTTTCCGCGCGCACAGCGTCAGCCGTGCCGACGCGCGACGGTGTCCCACCCGTAGTTGAAAGTTGAGGCGGCGGTTCGCCCTTGATTCTCAGTAGAACCGGGGTGATCAAACCTTGCAAAGGAGAACCGCCGTGA
>Ga0209017_10001449_pt1 | contig 18111 bp, 9 predicted proteins | sample YNPBryunderm2012_FD_185812 | JGI IMG/M metagenome (GOLD analysis project Ga0209017, IMG submission 185812) | Anoxygenic and chlorotrophic microbial mat microbial communities from Yellowstone National Park, USA - YNP Bryant MS undermat 2012... ... | reverse complement strand
GCCTCCACCAACGCTTGACACAGGCCGGAATGTCCGACCCGCCCACCTCTGCGGCCACCCCAGCCCCATCACATACAACGGCCTCGTCCCCTTAAAAATGACCTGGCCTGGCCCGGCCCAGCGCGCCACGCCGACCTCATGGGCGATCGCAACGGTCTCGCCCTGTTGAAGCAAGCTCCCCTCAGTCCGTCCATTGGTTCCTCTTCCGGTCTCGACACTCCCGGGCGAGAAACCCCCGTGACGACGTCGCTATGATTGCGAAGGGAAGAAGGCCTGGTTGGATGACCGACCCGACCGACCCGGTCCTCCCTCCATTCACGGCTTGTCTTGGCGCGGATGGTCGATCCGGTTTAGGCTGAACAACCAGCGGAGCGTGCTCCGATCAAGCGGAGCGACACCGACGCCGCATGGTCCCGTTCTCAATCAGCGGCCCGGCCCCACTCCCCAACGGCGTCCCCGCTTTGACCGCCCACCGGTTCATACCGGAACGCGATCCACATCCGACGTCGAGAACCCGACCCCGCCAGGGCCGGACCGGGATGGATCCCCCCTCGCCGTTCGCCTCCCCCTTCCCTTACCAATGGATCTTTTGGACATCCGGTCATGGACCTGCTGACAACGATTTGGGACAAAACCACCGACACGTTGACCGCCGCCACCGAAAAGCTCTCCGGTGGCCTGGTCCGCCTCTTCGGCGCGTCCAATGAACGAGTGATCCGCTCCTACCAACCCCTCATCGAGCGGATCAACGCCCTGGAGGAAGGTCTGGTCGGCTTGACCGACCAAGAACTCCGAGCCAAAACCGATGAGTTCCGCACCCGCCTAGACAACGGGGCCACCCTCGACGACCTGCTGCCCGAAGCCTTCGCCGTGTGCCGCGAAGGCGGTAAGCGCTTTATGAACATGCGTCATTACGATGTCCAGCTTCTCGGCGGCATCGTGTTGCACGGAGGCAACATCGCCGAAATGGTCACCGGCGAAGGCAAAACCCTGGTGGCCACCCTGCCCGCCTACCTCAACGCGCTGACCGGTCAAGGGGTTCACGTCGTGACTGTCAACGACTACCTGGCCCGCCGCGACGCCGAATGGATGAGTCCGCTGTACCAAGGCCTCGGGCTGACGGTCGATGCCATCCAGGCCGACATGGATCCGCGTCGTCGTCGTCGTGCTTACCGCTGCGACATCACCTATGGGACCAACAACGAATTTGGCTTCGATTACCTGCGCGACAACATGAAGCCGGATCGGGAACTTCAAGCGCAGGGTCCACTCAACTACGCTATCATCGACGAGGTGGACAGCATTTTGATCGACGAAGCGCGGACCCCCCTAATCATCTCCGGCCCCGCCTTCGACGATGTGCGTAAATACACCGAGGCTGATCGGATCGCCCGTCAACTCAAGCGGGGTGAACACTTCGAGATCAAGGAGAAGGAACGCACTTGCCACTTGACCGAGGCCGGCGTGCGTGAGGCCGAACGCCTCGCCGGGGTGGAGAGCTTTTACACGCCCGGCAACATGGAGTGGCCCCACCTCATCGACAATGCGCTCAAGGCGCATTATTTGTACGAACGCGACCGCGAGTACATGGTCAAGGACGGCGAGATCGTTATCATCGACGAGTTCACAGGGCGACTAATGACGGGTCGTCAATGGTCAGACGGCTTGCACCAGGCGGTCGAGGCCAAGGAGCGGGTCAAGATCAAAGAAGAGAATCAAACGCTAGCAACAATTACGCTGCAAAATTTTTTCAAGCTGTATCGCAAGCTGGCGGGCATGACCGGCACGGCGATGACCGAGGCCAACGAGTTTTACAAAGTCTACGGCCTGGACGTGGTGGCCATCCCGACCCACCGTCCCATGAAGCGGATCAACTACCCCGATAAGATTTTCAAGACCGAGAAGGAGAAGTTCGACGCGATCATTCAGGAGATCCGCGAGATTCACGCGACCGGTCGGCCGATCCTAGTGGGGACAACCTCGGTGGCCAAGAGCGAGCGGTTGTCCAAAGTGTTGACGATGCATGGGATTCCCCACGCGGTCCTCAACGCCAAATACCACGAGAAGGAGTCGGAGATCATCGCCCAGGCCGGAGCGCGGGGCCGAGTCACAATCGCCACCAACATGGCTGGTCGAGGGACCGATATCGTGCTGGGAGGCAACCCAGAATACCAGGCGTGGGCCGACCTGCGGGTACTCAAGCACGAAGACGGCCGACCGATGTACCCAACCCGTTTAGACGTGCCGATTGAGGTTTGGAAGGCGGCGGTGGCCAAGTACGAGCCCACCATGAAGGCTGAGGGCCGCGCGATTGCCGAACTCGGCGGTCTGCACATCATCGGCACCGAACGGCATGAATCGCGCCGTATCGACAACCAATTGCGCGGACGCGCTGGCCGCCAGGGCGATCCCGGATCCTCACGGTTCTTCCTCTCGCTCGAGGACGACCTCATGAGGCGCTTCATTGGCGATTTCGCCGCGCGGATGATTGCCTCCGGCCTACCCGACGGCGAAGCGATCGAAAGCCCGATGGTTTCTCGCCAAGTCCAAAACGCCATCAAGAAGATCGAGGAACGGAACTTCGATATCCGCAAAAACCTGCTGGAATACGACGAGGTCATGGACCAGCAGCGGCGGCGGATCTACACGTTCCGTCAGCGGATTCTGGACGGTCATCCCGCCAAGGACGACATCCTGGCGATGATCGACCGTCAGATTGAATGGGCCGTCCGCAACTTCCTGTCCCCCACCTACGGCGCGGAGTGCTACGCTGCCTGGATCAATCAGCGTCTGGGGGTCGATCTCACCGCCAAGGAGTTTGTGAAACTCACCCCTGAAGAGGCTGAGGAACTCGCCCGCGAGCGTGCGCTAGAGGATTCGCGCGAACGCATCCGCGAAGCGGTCGAGGAAAACCTGCCGGGTGATGTGGATTCGTCCGAGTGGAACTGGCGGGCCTTGAGCGAGTGGTTTCAGCGTCAGTACGGGGTGACGGTCAAAGACAAGGATCTCAAGGCGTATCAGACGATCAATCGCGACTTCGACGACGAGGTGGATCTCGATCGTGAAGGGTTGATCGAGCATTTGGCCGAACAGGCCTCCAAGGTCATTGCTAAGGCCGACCTCAAACCGGCCGCCGCCTTCCTGGAGCCGGATTGGGGCATACGCAGCCTGGCCGAGTGGTTCCGCATCAAGTTCAACCTGGGCGTCGAGGTCGCCGAACTGGCCAAGGCCGCCGAAACCTCCAGCGAGGCGGTGGCCGACCAACTGCGCAGTCGCGCGCGGGAGTTCTACGTTCGCAAAGAGATCGAGTTTCCCGTGCGGGTGGGGATGTCCAAGTATCAGCTAGAGCGCTCGGCCAACGCCGGTCCCCGCTACGACCGCGACGGCCTGGCGGCCTGGGCCGCCGAGCGTTTCGGCCAACCGGTCGAGCCGGAGACCTTCCGCACCCTGATGAAGCACGAACTCGAAGCGGAACTTCTCAAACTTTCCGAAGCGACCTACAAAGGGGATCGCCTCGCCCGCGAACTGGAGGCCAAACTGACGGCCTGCTATGGTCCGCCCAACCCCTCCAACTTCGCTCGGGCGGTGGACTCCACGCCTCTTTTGACCTCCCGACGCAACACCAAGAGCAAAACGAACCCAATCGTAGACGAGATCGCCGAACGCAAACCGGCCAAGCTACCTGAACCTGCAGCGCTAGCCGACTTGGCTGACTGGGTCCGCCGCGAACTCGACATGGAGGCCGACCCCGCCGATCTTGCCGAGATGACCCGCGACCAGGCGCGGAACCAATTGATCGCTCGGCTCGACCAACTCCATCGCCCCGAAATGCGCGACATGGAGAAAATGCTGGTCCTTCAAATCCTGGACAACCTTTGGATGGAACACCTTCGCGCGATGGACCACCTTCGCGCCTCGGTGGGTCTGCGGGGTTACGCCCAGGTTGATCCCAAGAGCGAATACAAACGCGAAGGCGTCAAGCTCTTCGAGAACCTCTGGACCACCCTCTCCGACCGCGTCACCGATATGATCTTCCGAATGGAGCAGTTCGACCCAGGCTTCCTCTCCCACCTGGCCGACAAGCAGATGGCCCGCGCCGTCACGGTCCACGAAGCCTCCGCCCCGAGCGCGTCCAGCGAGATTGGCGGTGGTCCCAACGCCGGGACCGCCACCGAGTCGTCCGGGTCGGCGAATGGTGAAACCCGCAGGGAACCATTGCGCAACACCCAAAAACGAGTCGGCCGCAACGATCCTTGTCCCTGCGGATCAGGTAAGAAATACAAAGCCTGTTGCATGAGACTTCAGACCACCCCCTAACCCGGTATCTCTGACCCCTCCCCCTTCTCCATTCACTCGCAGTAAAAAGGCTGAATCGGAACTCACAACCTGCATGACTTCAAGCGATTAGGATGGAGAGGCCGGTGAGGTTGGCGATTGGAGCGCGATTTCTGGTGAGGAGGCACGCGGGTTGCTCGAAGACGGTCGATCCAACGCGCGTTCGTCCCGCGGGCTGACCCAAGTTGGCTTGGCTCGGCGGTTGCATGGAGCTTCGCTAACACGAGGGGACAACCGTTGGGGGGAGGGTTTGACCCAACTCCGATCCGACGGAGGGATCGGAACGATCGCCGCTGGAGGGATGGGGAAGGATCGGCTCGATGCGCTGGCTGCTCGACCTCGGTTATTTGCTGGCGTTGGCGTTGCTCTCGCCTTACTTGGTCCATCGCCGCCTCAAGCGGAGCGGTTCGGCGAGATCGATCGCCGGCGGGGGTTGGCTCGCGCGGGTCTCTGGACGCGCTCCGCGCCGCGTCTCGACTGCGCCGTGCATCTGGTTCCACGCCGTGAGCGTGGGCGAGGTGTTGTTGTTGCGTTCCATCGTGGCGGAATGGAGCCGGCGGCGTCCCGACTGGGAGGTTGTCATCTCCACCACCTCGGAGGCCGGTTTGAGCGTCGCCCGCTCCACCTTTCCCGAATTGGTGACCTTCCATGCCCCGCTCGACTTCTCCTGGGCGGTGGCTCAAGCGATGGATCGGATTAAGCCGCGATTGCTAGCGCTGGTGGAGCTCGAATTATGGCCTAACCTGATCGCTGAGGCGGAACGTCGCGGCGTCAAGGTCGCGGTGGTCAACGCGCGGATGAGTCCCAACTCGTTCCGAGGATACCACCGATTCCGTTGGGCGTTGGTCTCCACCTGGCGGCGAATCGCCGTGGTCGCTGCGCAAACCGAGGAATACGCCGACCGCTTCCGCGCCTTGGGTGTTCCCGCCGGCCGGATCGAAGTCACGGGGTCGGTCAAGTTCGACAATCTTCCCACCCAACGCGACCAGCCCGCCACTCGGACCTTGCGGACCTTGTTAGGATTGAGGGCGTGCGATCATGTGTTCGTCGCCGGCAGTACAATGGAGGGTGAGGAGGAGCAGGCGTTGCGGGCCTATCGCGTTGCCCGCGCTGACCACCCCACCTTGCGGTTGATTGTGGTACCGCGCCACCCTCGTCGTTTTGACGACGTGGCCCGTTTGATCGAATCGCAGGGTGAAATGGTCGTCCGACGCTCTCGGCTGGTCACCCCGCTGAATCCGGCTTCCTGGACCGACTCGGGGCGTCCGCCGGTGATCTTGGTGGACACGCTGGGCGAATTGGGGGCAGTTTGGGGATTGGCCGACGTCGCCTTTGTGGGCGGTAGCCTCTTTGCAGGGCGCGGCGGGCAGAACATGATGGAACCAGCTGCGTTCGGTGCCACGGTGTTGTTCGGTCCTCACACGATCAACTTCAAAGCCACCGTCGAAGCTCTCATTCGCCGGGACGCCGCCCGCGTGGTGCGCGACGGCGACGAACTGACCGCGGCCTTGATCGATGCGCTCGACGACCCCGAAACCGCCGCCGAACGCGGTGAACGCGCTCGTCGTTTCGTCCTAGCCCAACGCGGAGCCACCGCCCGCACCGTGGATTGTCTGGAACGTCTCGCGCCGTTGAATCCCCAACCAAGTCGCTCCGCCGCGTCGCGCTTGAGCAGTTCCCCCAGCTCAACCCACGCCAACACGCCTCCAATCTCGTTGGCGTCTCATTTCTCCTGACGGATGACCGACAACCCAACCTTGACCTTGATTACTAGACAACCCAACCTTGACCTTGATTACTAAGGTTAAGACGCCCCCTTGTGAACCAGGGAGGCGATCGATCCCAAGCAAAAGCCAAGACCAGTGGCGAGCGACGACGGGTTGGCGGAGCCGTGCGGACGATCGAAAACCAAACCGCAACGGTCCTCGCGCCGCGCGGAGACGCCCCTATGAGGTTCCCCCTGCGATTCGGTTCGGCTTCTCGTCGTTGGATGGTGATGGCGACCTTTCTTCTGGTCGGGGTCGTCTTGCTGGTGGGTTGGCTCCAATGGCGTTCCGCCGCCGACGCCGCGTTAGCGCGCGAGCAACTCGCCGAAGCCCGTCGCGCAACGCTAGCGCGGCGCTACGACTTCGCGCAAACTCGGTTGGCCGAACTGCTCGACTCGGGCCGCGGCGACTCGAACACCCGCGCTGAGGCGCTCTACTGGCAAGGAGTCTGTTGGCTCGAAACCGGCAAACCAGGCGAGGCGGTCGAGGTTTGGAGCGTCGTGGGTCCGGGAACCTCCGAGTGGCACCACCGAGCCATCGTGCGGCGCGCTGATGTGTTGATCCATCGCTTGGGACGCTTCGAGGAAGCCGACGGCGCGCTCGCCCTGCTTTTGGGACCTGACCACGCGCGGGGAGGGCCCCTAGCCGAAGCCCTGGAGGTGCGGACCAAACTCTGGCGCTATCAGGGACGACTCGATGAATTGGCTGAGGTGGTCCGACGGGTTTGGTGGGCCTGTCCTGATCCCGCCGATGCGTTACGGGGCCTTTGGCGTCTGGAGACCGACCCGTTCCCGCTGGACGGCGTGCGGACGGCGTTGGAGCAGGCCCGCGCGCTCAACGAGTCCGACCCCGGCGTGCGACTCGGCTTGGCTAACCTCGCCACCTACGAGGGACGTTTCGAGGAGGCGCTGGCCCTTCTGGAATTGTTGAGGGAACAACGACCCGAGCAACCGGCTATCGCCCGCGCGGAGCTTCGACTAGCCCGCGCTTGGGATCGTCCCGACCTGGCCGGACCGGCTCTTCAACGTCTCAAACCAACGGACCTGAGCTGGTTGGAAACCCTCGAACTCAACGCCTGGCTCCGCGAGCGGACCGGCGGGACAACGGCCGAACGGATCGCGGCTTGGTCGGCTCTGCTGGAGTTGGCTCCCAAACATCCCCAGGCCTTGGAACGTCTAGCCGAACTCGCCCGTACCGAGGGTCGTGGCGAGGAGGCCGACCGGCTCCGTCGTCTCAAACGCGAGGCCGACGACGCTAAGGAACGTTACCGCGCCTTGCTCGCCGAACCGATTCCTCCACCCCGACGCGATTGGCCCGCCTTGGCCGAGGTCGCCGGTCAATTGGCGCGCCCCTTCGAGACGGCCGCCTGGCAAGCTCTGGTCAAGCATGGCCCCCACGCGGGAGAATCCCTTCGTGCCGCAACGGGTTCCCTGATCGATCCCGCCACTCCGCGTGGCAACACCCCCACGCCTCGGACGTTGGCAGCTCTGATTCCAGTGTCCGCTGCGCGTCCTGAACCGCCCGGCGTCGATGATCCCGCCGACCCGTTTGGTCCCCGTCCCGTCTTCGAGGACGTGGCCTCCGCAGCGGGCTTGGCGTTCGTGTTCGATCCCGGCCACTCTGGAGCGCGTCAATTGCCCGAAACCATGAGCGGTGGAGTCGGGTTGATCGACTTCGACAACGACGGTTGGTTGGATGTTTACGCGGTGCAAGGTGGTCCGTTCCCGCCGCCGCAGTCTGCCGCGGCCTCCACGGCGGCAGCGGGGGACCGCCTCTTTCGCAACCGAGGCGACGGCAGCTTTGAGGACGTCACCGACAAGGCAGGCCTGGCAGCGATCCCCAGCTACGGCCACGGCGTCGCGGTGGGCGATTACGACAACGACGGCTTCCCCGACCTGTTTCTCACCCGCTGGGATCGTTACCTCCTGATGCGCAACCGAGGCGACGGCACGTTCGAAGACGTGACCGAGGCGGCCGGCCTGGCTGGTCTCCAAGTCTGGCCGACTTCAGCGGCCTGGGGCGACTTCGACCGCGACGGCGACCTCGATTTATACGTCTGTCATTATCTGGAGTGGGACGCGGCCAACCCCCGGTTGTGTCGCCGCGGTCCCGACGACCCGACGCTGATGTATTGCGACCCCCGCAACTTCCCCGCCGTGGCCGATCGGGTCTTTCGCAACGATGGTGGCGTGTTCGTCGATGTTTCGGTGGCGTGTGGAGTCGCCCCGGCCGACCAGGACGGACGCGGACTCGGCGTCCTCGCTGCCGATCTCGACGGCGACGGCTGGCTCGATCTCTACGTCGCCAACGACACCACCGCCAATTTCCTGTTTCGCAACAAGGGCGCGGAGGGACAGCCTTTTGTCTTCGAAGAACTCGGCGCGTTGGCCGGGGTCGCGGGCAACGCCGACGGCGGTTATCAGGCTGGAATGGGGGTCGCTGGGGGCGACCTGGACGGCGACGGCCTGATCGATCTGTTTGTCACCAACTTCTTCGACGAAGGAACTACTGCTTATCTCAACCTGGGCCACGGCCAGTTCGCCGATCGCAGCGCCTCGGTGGGCATCCTGGCGGTCAGTCGGCCGATTTTGGGCTTCGGCCTCATCGCCGCCGACCTTAATAACGACGGCCACCTTGACCTGGTTTCGGCGAATGGCCATGTCAACGACTACGCGCCCTACGTTCCCTACCGCATGCCCGGCCAGGTCTTGTTGGGGGACGGTCGGGGCAAGCTCAAGGATGTCACCCGGACGGCCGGCGAAGTCTGGACCCGTCCCCGGCTGGGACGAGGCTTGGTCGCAGGCGATTTCGACCACGACGGCGGCCTCGACTTCCTTCTGGTTGACCTAGGACGCCCCCTCGTGCTGGCCCGCAACCTGATTCGCCAAGCCCGTCCCGACGATCCTAGGCGCAATTGGGTCAATCTCGTCCTCAAAGGGGATGGCGTCAAATCGCCCCGCGACCCCATCGGTGCGGTAGCAACGCTGACCACTAACCAAGGCGTGCAGGTTGTCCCTCTTCTAGGTGGCGGCAGTTACCTCTCGGCTCCCTCGCTTCACCTCCACGTTGGTCTGGGATCGGCTGATAAGGTTAACACGCTAGAAATCCGCTGGCCTTCCGGCCGGATGGAGCGGTTCGAGACAACCAATTGGCCTATCAATCAAACTTGGCGCGTCGAGGAGGGACGTGGGCGCGTTCCCGATGGAATCCCGCCCAACTTGGGATGGTCGGTCTCCACTCGGCGCAAAATGAAATCCGGTCGGAACGCTTCGACCAAAAAAGTCCGACGGATGGAGGTCGTCAATCGTCGAACGCCGATTGAAAGTCGGATCACGTTAGCGTCAGGCACCTTCTCCTCAACAGGATCTTGCCCCTTGGAAGAACACCTCCCGTCGTCGAAGTCATGTCGAATCGATGTCGATTTTATTTTGGTTTGGCCAGACTTGCCTTGCCCGACGCCGAAATTATGATGCAGGTGGGGTCTACGAGTTAGTCAGTGGTGAGCTGATCGTGTCATCGAAATTGGGCTCGCAAATCCAATCCGAGTCCGTTTGGCCACCATGTTCCTGAGAGTGAGGTTTTCAGTGATACCCAAGGTTTCCACCATGACGATCGCATGGGCGGGGCTCATGCTGTGTCTTGGTTCGTTTTTAGGTTGCGGCGGGACTGCGGGAGACATTCAGGTTTACGACGTGACCAAGGAAAAACTGCCTCCACCGCCCGAACCGCCCAAGCCCGGAGCGCCGGGGACCGCGCCTCCCAAGGGTGGTGGTAGTCCCAGTCAATTACCCGACTTCTACACCAAATAAACCAACCGCGCTGTGCGTCAATAATTTTCAGGGAGGGTTGACGTACTAAGTAGACCTGTTGCCTCACCTAGTCGCCGCCACCGCTTGAGGCTGGTGTGGGATCACCTTCCTCGTCTCTCTTCTTCTCCGTTCTTCGGGTCTTCTTCCCGTTTCCGAGGAAGGTTTACGAACACCTTCTCCCGTTTCGTCTTTCTTCCTTTCTCCTTCTCTCTTCGCTTTCTCTTTCTGCAGGAGGGTAACCTAATGTCTTTCCATGACCTCAACCAAGGTTCGCGCCGGGGATTCACCCTGATCGAACTTCTGGTCGTCATTGCGATCATCGCCGTGTTGATTGCCTTACTGCTGCCCGCGGTTCAGGCTGCCCGCGAGGCGGCTCGCCGCAGTCAGTGCGTCAACAACCTCAAGCAGCTGGGTCTGGCTTTGGCCAACTACGAATCGACTCACGGCAGCTATCCGATGGGCGGCAGCCCTGGTCGTCGTCGGGACAATCCGGCCGACCTGATTGGCGGCATCAGCGGCTCTCCCTGGGGTTCCTGGAGCGCCCACTCGATGATGTTGCCCTATCTGGAGCAGAGCGCGTTGTACAACACCCTGAACTTCATGGTGGCCACCCAAGGTCCCCTGGAGTTTGGTCCCATCGCGCTGACCACCGGCATCACCACTCGGATTCAGTCGTTCATCTGTCCATCGACACCGGAGATCGTGGGTACCTTTTATGGACGTCCCCGTCCTGGTCTGAGTTATTTTTCCTCGATGGGCGCAAGCATGTTGTTCGACGGCAACCTGACGGCTAGCCGTCCTAATGGCCTGTTCAACCACGGTGGTCAGCCGGTCACGGTCGCGGGGGTTACCGACGGCACTTCCAATACCATCGCCTTCGCCGAATGGCGGATTGGCGACTTCAATCCGAATCGTCTCTCGATCCAAGACGTCATCAACATCCAAGGGACCTTCCCGCCCGGAGCGAGTTGGGGTTCGCCGTTGCTGAACATGCCCGCGGGCGGTCAACCGTTCCAGCAATGGATTCAGATTTGCGCCGCGCAGTACCAGCCCAGCCTGGGCAATGGCAACCTGAACCGTTCCTGGATCGGCGAGCAATGGGCTACTGGGATGCCGGGACGCACGATGGGCACGATCCTGCTGCCGCCCAACTCGCCGTTCCCCAACTGCAATATCAACACCTGGGGACAAGGCGACTGGGATACCCCCGGCATGTGGAACATGTCCAGCTACCACGCCGGCGGCGGCAACGCCTGCTTCGCCGACGGCTCGGTGCGATTCATCAAGACCTCGATGGCTCTGCTGCCCTTCTGGGCGCTGGGCACCCGCGACCAGGGCGACGTGGTGGACGCCAGCGCTCTTTGAAATCGAATCCGAACTGGGTGTGACGGCTGAGGCCACGTGAACCCCACGCGGTTCTCCTGTCTTTCCACGCCCTGCCGAGTCGATTCGGCCTCCCGCCCGACGCGATTGACCGCGATCGAGTGTGGAGGCCGATTGCGTTTCAATCGATCAAGGCGAACGAGTTCGGAATGCGGGAGGTTCCTCTGGACCCCGATAGCGCTGGGATCATTCTGTCATGTTGATTGGAAACAAGACGGGGTCTGTTTTGATCTCAACGTAAGCGAATGTGTCGCATTGTCAGATGGGAGCCGAATCGTCGCGGAGAACAACACGACCATGAAAGGGATGACCGAATGAAAAGGATAGACCGACGAACCAAGGGAGTCGGGTTGATTCTGGTCCTCGTGGGTTTGACCGGATGCGGCAGGACCGATTCGGAGATCAGTGTAGGGCAAGGGACGGCGGACTTGCCGCGGTTAGGTGAGCCCTCTGGATCGGAGGTCGCCCCTCTGGTGCGCGTCGCTCCCAGCCAGGGAGTGGCCGCGCGCGTCGAGTTCTCCGGCAAGCCGGTTGGGCTGACCGTAGGGCCCGACGGCGCGGTGGTGGTGGGTTTGGAGCACGACGTTTGGATGGTCCAGGGGCAACCGCCAACCACCACGCGGCCTTCGTGGGTCTCGTCTCAAGACCTGCTGATCGCGCTGGCTGGCGATCTCCGCTTCAACGGCGTAGCGTTGGCCCATTTTCAATTCGATCCCGCCACCTCCCAACCCAACACGCTGATTCGGTTGGTCGCAACCGCCGACGGAGCGATCTTGAATGAACAGCGTTTCAAAAGTGAAATCAAGTGCCTAGCCATCGCCCCAGCAACCCGTCCGTCCGACGAGGCCGACTCATCCCCCAAGCCGGTGGTCTTGGTGGGAACGGTCTGGAGCGAGAACGCGTCTGGGCCTCAACCGCTTGGGGTAGTCCTCCAACCCTCGACCGATGAGCAGATTCCGTTGCGTGGTTTGGTTGGCGAACCCTCTGCCGCGGCTTTGACCACCGATGGTCGGTTGGCTGCGTTGGCAGCGGCGCGTCGGGGCGAAAACTTCGTCACCTTGGGCGAACTCAAAGTCTGGAGCCTGGACGATCCCTCGCAACCCCGTTGGGGCGTGAGCGAGAATCTCGCCAACATCCACGGCTTGATCTTCCGCCCCGACTCGCAAGCATTAGTTTTAGCGCACAAGACCGCGGGCGGTGACCCTGTAGCGACGCTCTTCGCCGTGGAAGACGGCGCGGTGCTGAGTCGCACGCCACCGTTGCCCGCCAACGTCACCACCCTCAAGTTCACGCCGGAGGGCTCTGGATTGGTTCTGGGTCTGGAAAACGGCCTGATTCAACTCCATCGCGCCGACGATCTGGCCCAGCCCCCGATGGTCTCCCGCCAGGCCCATGTGGGACCGGTTCAAGGGGTCGGGTTCGCCAAGGACACCCATTCTCTGATCTCGATTGGACGCGACTCGAAATTGCTCTTCTGGGAACCAAGCCTCTGGACACCGCCTGGCTCAACCGAGTCACTTCACCAGCTCTAGGTCGAGGTCGAGGGGGATTCCAGGCGACTGGCCAGCCATTCCAACGGATGTCGAGGCGCTTGGCCGTGGAAATCCTTGATTTGACTGCGGCAGGAAAAGCCGGGGGCCACCACTTCGATTTCGGACGATTGGGCCGCGCGGGTCACGGCGGGCAGCAACACCCGATCGGCCAGCGCGCGGCTGAGTTCATAGTGGCCCACCTCGTAGCCAAACGACCCGGCCATACCGCAGCATCCCGAGTCAAGCGCTTCGACCCGCACGCCAGGGGCGCGTTTGAGCGCGGTTAGACTGGCCGCGTTGCCCCAAAGCGCCTTTTGCTGGCAGTGACCATGAAGGTGAATTGTGGTCGCTTCGCCCGCTTCTGGAGCGCGGAGCGGCAAGACGGGGACGCATGAGGGATCGGCGAGGAAGGCGTCAGCCATCCGGGCGGCCTGAGCCACGGTCAACGCGCGGGGACCGATTTTGAAGTCGCGGAATTCGTCGGCCAGGGTTGCCAGGCAGCTGGGTTCGCAACCGAGGATGGGGGTGCCGTCGGCGACGCGGGGTTCTAGACGATCGACCGCGACCTCGGCCAACCGTTTGGCCACGTCGAGCACCCCTTTGGAGACGGCGGGGCGTCCGCAACAGGGGATTCCGGCCAGTTCCACCTGGTAGCCTGCCGCCTCCAGCAGCCGAACCGCCGCGATCCCCACGCTGGGAGTGTGCCAATTGGTGAAGCAGTCGTCCAGCAGGATCACCTTGCCCTGGGGAATCCGGGCGGTTCCTCCCTCTTGGGTTTGGTCGAGCTCGCGCCGATGACGAGCGAACCAAGCGCGGAAGGTCCGACCAGGCGTGACAAAGGCGGGCAAGACTCGGCGATGGTCAATCTGCAACAACCACTCGTTGAGGCGGCGAGTCATCTTGAGACGAGCGGCGGAGTTGACAATGGGAGCCAACGCCGAGGCCAGGGGATACCACTCGTGTAACCGGGCCATCAGCCGGGCCCCAAGCTTGGGCGGCTTGACCTGATAGCGTTGATAGAGGGTTTCGGCCTTGAGCTTGGCGAGATCGACATTCGAGGGACATTCGGTTTTGCACGCCTTGCAGCCCAGGCAAAGATCAAGCGCCGCGTCGAGATCGTCTGAAGCCAGGCCGTCGGCGGGCAACGCGCCGGAGAGTACCAACCGCAGCAAATTGGCGCGGCCGCGGGTCGAGTGGTCCTCGTCGCGGGTCACCATGTAGCTTGGGCACATGGTGCCGCCATCGGTCTTGCGACATACCCCCACGCCCGAACACATCTCGACTGCGCGGGCGAAGCCGCCCTGATCGGTATAGTCGAACATGAGATGGGCCGGTTCGACGACGTGGTAATCCGGCCCCTGGCGAAGATCGGCCCCCGGATCGGGTTGAGCGACGACTTTGCCGGGGTTGAGCCGGTTGAGCGGGTCGAACGCCTGTTTGACCGTCTGAAACGCGGCGTAGACCGTGGGACCGAAGAGCCGTTGGTTCCAGCCGGAGCGGGCCAGGCCGTCGCCATGTTCGCCACTCATCGCGCCGCCGAACTCGGCCACCAGGTCGGCGACCTCGCGGGCGATCGAGCGGAGTTTCTCCACGTCGCGCGGGTCTTTGGTGTTGAGAACCGGACGAATGTGCAGACATCCCACGTCGGCGTGGCCATAGCAGGAGCCCACGGTGCCGTGGCGGTGGAGGATGGCCTGGAAATGGCGATAAAACTCCGGGAGGCGGGTGGGGTCCACCGCAGTATCCTCCACGAAGGCGACCGGCTTGGCGTCCCCCACCATGCCCATGAGCAGCGACAGACCGGCCTTGCGGACCTTCCAGAAATCATCCTTGCTGGAACTCTTGAGGTTGACTCGCACTCCCAGCACCCCCGCCCGACCGTGGAAGCGATGCTCCAAACGGTCGGTCATCCGTCGCAGTTCGTCGTCCGACTCGGCGTGGAACTGGGCGGCTAGCACCGCCTCGGGACGGCCTTCGACGAAGGTGAGGTAGCGGGCGTATTCCGGGTTGCGGGCGGCCAGATCGAGAATGGTTCGATCGACCAGCTCAACCGACGCCGGGCCGGTCTCGACAATCTCGCCCACACTCTCCAACGACTGGATCAGCGTCGCAAACGACAGGATGACCAGACCCTGAGCCTTGGGCTTGGGCATCAGCTTGAGGGTCGCCGCCACCGCGACCGCCAAGGTCCCCTCCGAGCCGACGATCAGCCGCGCGAGGTTGAATCGAAATGGCTCGATGGGCCAACCCGCCGGTCGAACCGGCAACCCCGGCACGAACTCGTCGAGGTTGTAGCCACTGACCCGGCGCAGAATGCGGGGGAAGGCGGCTTCAATCGCCACGCGATTTCGCTCGACCACCTCGGCGACCACCCGATGCAATCGTCCCACTCGATCGTCGCGGGCGATCATGGCCGCCAGTTGCGACTCGTCGAGCGGACCAAAGGTCGCGGGGGTGCCGTCATCCAGCACGACTTGAAGGGTTTCGACATGATCGACCATTTTGCCGTACTTGAGCGACCGCGCCCCGGCGGAGTTGTTGCCGATCATGCCGCCGATCGTGGCTCGGTCGGAGGTCGAGACGTCAGGACCGAACATCAAGCCCAGAGGCTCCAAATGGGCGTTGAGATGATCCAGCACCAGGCCGGTTTCCACCTCGACGGTCCTCCGCTCCCGGTCGATCACGCCGATGCGACGCAGGTATTTGGAGCAATCGAGAATGAGCGCCCGGCCGATCGTCTGACCCGAAAGCGAGGTCGCCCCACCCCGAGGCAACACTGCGACCCCCTCCTCGTAGGCAATCCGCACGGCACCGGCGACATCGGCCCGACTCCGAGGCAATACGACCCCTACCGGCTCGATCTGATAGAGGCTGGCGTCGGTGGCGTACAACCCCCGCGCCGCGGGATCGAACCGCACTTCGCATCGGGTCTCTTCGCGGAGCCGTTGCTCCAACCGCCGTTGGGCTGGCGACGCCGAGGCGGTGAAACGACTCACCGGAGAAGACGAGGACAAGACAGACTTGGGTTGCGTGGCAATCGCGGGGTGGGCCATCATGGCGTGGGTCTCAAAAGCTCCTGAACTTCGTCGGCGGGTTGAATGATTCTATCCCCTCCCACCCATTCCGACCACCAATCCGGAGTGCCTGCTCGTTCCGCCTGCTCCGCCGTCGCTGGTCGATCAAACCAAAACCGGTTGGGTCGAGGACCGGCGACAACCCTCTCTGGATTGGGAATGGTTGAGGTCGTTGCGGCGGTCTCGAAGATTGGGTAAATCCTGTGGAGGGCCAACCCTCTTGTCCGCTCGACATCCATTTGTCGGGAGATGGTTTTCCATTCATCTTTGTAACGTGAGGTTTCTCTGATGGACCAGCACCGTGTCCAACCCGCGGTCGTTCAACTCGAATCGCGTCAACTCCTCACCACCGCGATTCTGAATGGAGATGCGCTGGTGATCCAAGGCACCGAAGGGAACGATCTCATTCGGGTTTCCCAGGTTCGTTCGGTGTGGCAGGTATCCGGAGTTTCGACTCGTTTCGACGCGCGGCTGGTGCGTTCGATTCAGATTTCCGCCGGCGGGGGCAACGATCGGGTGCTGGTCGAACGCAACGGGGCGGCTGGCTTTGCGATCCAACTGGTCATCGACGGTAGCGACGGCAACGACACGATCGACCTGAGGCGCTTTGGCGGCATGGCCGCGGTCGCGGTCGGCGGCGGTGAAGGGGACGACCTGATTTACGGCAGCCCCTCCAACGACAACCTGTTCGGCGACGACGGGGAGGACACGATTTACGGCGGAGCCGGCAGCGATCGCATCGACGGCGGCGACGGGAACGATCGACTCCTCGGTGGACCCGGCAACGACGAGATCCGAGGTGGTCTGGGCAACGATTTCATGTCGGGCGACTTCGGCAACGACATCCTCATGGGAGCATCCGGCGACGACACCATTCGCGGAGGTCCGGGCAACGACCAACTCCTAGGCGAAGCGGACAATGACCTGCTCTTCGGCGACGAGGGCAACGACCTGATCCGCGGCGGCGACGGCAACGATACCCTCAACGGAGGCTCGGGAGCTGACACCCTCGACGGCGGTTCGGGCGTCAATCGGATTATCCCCGGCCCCGGACGACAGAAAGTCATCATCCCTTCCGGCACGACTGGGATCACCTCGGCGTCCGCTCGAAACGAAGCGGTCACCTCTTCGGCGTTCGCCTCCGCCAGCGCACGCTCCACCACGGTCGCCGACCTCGGCGTGAGTTGGTTCGACTCCAATCGGCGGCGGCTCGGCTTGATGCGTCGGGGTTGAAGCTCCAGACCCTCTCCTGCCAACAACATGGCCCAAATTCCCTGGTTTTCAACACACCCCCTCTCTCGCAGTGAATCCAACCGCAGGGACCACGGGAGGATCTGCGTGATCGACCCCGCGCCTGTTTGAGCGATGTTGAATCCTCCGTTTGGGACGTGCTAGGATGAACCCAAACGCGGTCCCATCCCGTTGGATTGTCTCCACGGCGAAGTTGGTGTGGCGTTGCGGCTTGCAACGTTTGGGACCGCGCCTCTCCCGAACCAACAACGACGAGGATGATGATGTCCAACTCCTCCGGCCCGATTCGGTCCCGGCGGAATCAGCGCGGTTGGGTTGCGCTGGGGCTCTTGCTGGGTGGTTTGTTGATCGGTCAGGCGGGAGAGATTCCCGCCGCCCCACTCCGCGACGACGTGTCAACTCGTTCGGGCTTCGACCGCACGACCGGGGTGGTGCCAACTGACGAGGCTGGACGCCCGCTCAATCTCGGCTTCGAGACCGGCGATTTGACCGACTGGCGAATCGTGCGGGGCGACGCCTTCGCCGGTCAACCGATCGAGGGTGACACCGTTTCGGTTCGACGCGGCGACATGACCAGCAACCACGCCGGGCGGTTCTGGTTGGGCGGCTTCGAACGTCACGGTGACGCGCCTCGAGGCGTGATCGAGTCGGCCGCGTTCCGCGTCACTCATCCCTACGCCACCTTCCTCATCGCGGGCGGTGCCCACCGCGAAACCCGGGTTGAACTGGTAGACGCGCATCGTGACGAGGTGATTTTCACTGCGTTTGGCGACGAGAGCGAGGTTCTCAAGCCGGTCGCGGTCGATCTCCGCCCCCATCAGCGTCGGTTGGTGAAACTCCGGGTGATCGACGACCATTCGGGGCATTGGGGCCACATCAACTACGATGATTTTCGGTTCCATGACCAACCGCCCGTGGTTCCCAAGCGTTTGACCCGCGACCAGTACGCCCACGAGGGCCT
>Ga0209017_10001446_pt1 | contig 18123 bp, 11 predicted proteins | sample YNPBryunderm2012_FD_185812 | JGI IMG/M metagenome (GOLD analysis project Ga0209017, IMG submission 185812) | Anoxygenic and chlorotrophic microbial mat microbial communities from Yellowstone National Park, USA - YNP Bryant MS undermat 2012... ... | reverse complement strand
TTTATGACTAAAGTTAGATGGAGATTAATAGAAGAATTAAAAAAGCTTGGTTACAAAGTTTCACATACTTACGGATACATTACCAAAAGCAAAAGAATAGAGTTAAATCTTAAAAAATCCCATATTAACGATGCATTTGTAATAGCAGGAGGAAATAGGCAAACAAGGTTAACTACTTATTATTTTATAAAGCAGGTAAGAAAATGTAATCGCAAACTGTTTAAGGGAGACAGATCACATATTAAAAATACAGCTGAAAGATTTATAAAAGGATTTCAAAGGTTTGATAAGGTTTTATGGAAGGGAATTGAGTGCTTTATCTTTGGCAGAAGAACAACGGGATATTTTGATTTAAGGAAACTGGATGGAACAAAGGTGTATGCATCTGTAAGTTATAAACAAATCTCTCTCCTTGAGAGAGCAAAAACATTACTGATAGAAAGGAGAAACAGGCTTCTCCTCTCCACCCTAAAGGAAGGAGTTTCCGAAGCCTGATTTTTATATGAAAACCTTACTTCTTTGTGAAAAGCCATCGGTTGCACAAGATTTTGCCAAAGCAGTTGGCAATTGTAAGAAAGCCGATGGCTATTTTGAAAACGAAAATTACATAATCACATGGGCATTTGGGCATTTATGTGAACTCAAAGAGCCTGATGAATATAATCCTGCTTTAAAAAAATGGTCTTTGGATACTCTCCCAATTTTCCCTGAAAAATTCCAATACAAAGTAATTAAATCAGGAGCAAAACAATTCCAGACAATCAAATCTTTGCTTAGTAAAGTTAGCAGTGTCTGTATATGTACAGACTGTGGAAGAGAAGGGGAAGCTATTGCAAGACTTATTCTTTATCAGGCTGGATGGAAACACTGGGATAAAACATATCGTTTTTGGACATCAGAGGCATTAACTCCTGAAGTAATCAAGAAGAACCTAAAAGCACTAAAGAAAGCAGCAGAGTTTGACAGGCTTTACAAGTCTGCACTTGCCCGTCAGTGGGCAGATTGGCTTGTAGGGATAAACTGCACAAGAGCTGTTACATGCAAAAACAGTGAATTATTTACGGTTGGTAGAGTTCAGACAGCAGTTTTAGCTCTTACTGTTCAAAGAGAAAAAGAAATCAGAAACTTCAAACCACAAACCTATTTTAATGTAAATGCAACATTTAAAAGGAGCTTAGATGAATTCACAGGCATTTATTTTAAGACGGCTCAAGGTGACAGCAACGAAGAAGCTGATCAAGAGACGGATGATGAAGGCATTACTTCAAAGTTTGCTATTACAAAGAAAGATCTTGCAGATAAAATCGTTACAGATGTCAAGGGTAAAACAGGCTTTATTAAAGAAGTAAAAAGCAAAGTTTCTTCTGAAAAACCACCACTGTTGTTTTCCCTTACAACATTGCAACAAGAATGCAACAGACTTTTTGGTTTTTCAGCAGACAAAACCCTTGAAATAGCGCAATCTCTCTATGAAAAACATCGTATTTTATCTTATCCAAGAACAGAATCACAGCATCTTGACCCGCAGTATGCAGAACACTGTGGAAGAATTCTTAATCAGATAAAAAGTGTTATTAAGTTTGATTTAAGAAAATGTAGCATTGACAAAAACAACAAAAGAATTTTTGACTTAAGCAAATTAACAGATCATCATGCACTAATCCCACAGGGAGTGCCTACACAACAGCTTACAGAAGATGAAAAGAAAGTGTATGAATTAGTCTGTAAACGTTTTATTTCTGCATTTTATCCAGACTGCAAATTCAAAAATACCACTGTTTACATACAAGTTGGTGGATACAACTTTATGGCAAAAGGGAAAGTTTTACTTGATGCTGGATGGAGAGAGATTTATGGTGGATTAAAGTCTGATGTAATACTCCCTGAACTTGCAAAAGGAGAGAAAGTTTTAGTATCTCAGGCACAGATAGCTGAGAAACAGACACAACCACCACCAAGATACACTGATGCAACACTGCTTGAAGTGATGGCTAATGCTCATAAAGTTGTTCAGAACGAAAGTCTGAAAAAAATACTCAAAGAGAATGCAGGTATTGGAACACCTGCAACACGTGCAGTGATATTAAAAAATCTTCAAGACAGAAAATACCTTGTAAGGAAAGGTAAAATACTTATCCCGACACAAAAAGCAGAATTTTTGATAGAACTTCTTAAAGGAGAAAAAGTTGCATCAGCAGAATATACAGCAGTATGGGAACAAGAGCTTGAAAAGATAGCAAAAGGAGAAAGTGGTAGTATTTCGCCGTTTTTAGAAGATATAAAAAAGTATGTGACTGAGTTTTTAGCAAAAATAAAAAGCAATCAGGCTGTTTATCAAAAGCCTACTTATCAGAACAGTAATAAGCAATCACATAATAAAACAAGTCAAGAAGAAGTTCACCAAAAACAATATAACAAAGCATATCAAAAGACAACATACAGTAAAAACACTCAAAGAAAAAGCTATTCAAACAAAAGCAACAAATATCAAAAATCTAACAAATCAAAAAGCTCTTTTTCTTATAATAAAAAAAGCTATCCCAAAAAGAAAGGAGGTGAAAGATAGTGACAAAGGCAGAGCTTATTACTGAGATTGCTCGCAAAGCTGGTTCAACAAAGAAGGATGCAGAGAAATTCCTTGAGGCTTTTATTGGAGTTGTTTCTGCTACTGCAAAGAAAGGAGATGTAATTAGGCTCCCACGTTTTGGTGTGTTTAAGGTTGTGACAAGAAAGGAACGTATAGCAAGAAACCCAAGAACAGGAGAAAAAGTTAAAGTTCCAAAAACACGGTTACTAAGGTTTACTCCTTCTTTAGAGCTACGCTCTCTATAGCCCCTCCTCTTTGAAAAGCTCCAGAGAACCCCTCCCTCTGGGGCTTGTTTTTTTAATGTTTTATAAAAACAGTTATGCATGATTGCTTGATATTGCTTATTACATAAAGTTACTCTGTTTTCTGTTATTTTTATGAGCTACTCTCTCATGTAGCTCCTCCTCCTGATTTACCAGTCGCCGAAGAGTTCGCCCCTCCCTTCGGTGGCTGGTTTTTTAAAGAGCAATTTTGTTTTTGATTTATAAGGTTACTTTAGTTTCTAATTGCAATACAATGCAATATTTAGCAGAACATATAGAATATATACAACAAGAAACTGCTGGGAGTAATTCACACGACCTTCATGAAGTTGAGACTTTTGGGCAGATTGTTGATTTTATAGAAGAACTTTCTACTGAGTATGAAATCCCATTTGAAGATGCTTTAGACCAAGCAGAGTTTGCGTTAAGTTATGCTTTAAGCGAGAAATTAAATATAGATATTCAAGTTTATCTAAGGCAGAATTGTAGAATTCTTGGTTTTTCTGACAACAAATCTTTTAAGATCAAACCAAAACAAATACCTAAGGATGCGATTGCTTATGCAAAGGATTTTCTTAGGTATAGATTTCTTTGTTTGAATGCACAGAGAATTCTTTATGATGCAAAAAAACTTACAAGAACAGTTGTAACAGGAACAATAAAGAGAATTATAGAGAAAAATCTTTACGTAAAATTTCAAAACCCGCATGCTATGACCGAAGGAGGGAGGGTTTTAATAGGGATATGCCCCCTGGAGCATCAAACTCCGAAAGAAAGAGGGGCATATAGGGAGGGAATGATTTTACCTTTCTTCGTGACAAGCGTGCGGGGCATAATTGAAAATGAAATGCCGAAGGTTGTAATTACACTGAGCAGGAATTCTATATCTTTCCCTGAAGCATTGCTTAGGCAGTTGTTGCAGGATAATGGCATTTTTATAGAGCTAAAAACAGTTCGTCGCATTGCAGGAGCTTATGCTGTGATACATGCAAGTGAAAAAGTGCCTAAAGAATATATAAAAAAAGTAACAGAAATACTTAAGGAAGGAGTAATTGTTAAATATTAAGGAGTTTTGCTATGAGCATGATAAGAAAAATTTTAAAAACTCTTGGATTTTCTGTTAATGGAGGAAACTTGATTGAAAGAGCAAAGCAAGAGAAACTGACATTTTTAGGTGAAGGGTATGCTCTTTCTGATACTCACAAAAGAAAAATTCCTCTTTACATTCCTGATTCACACAGAAAAGGGCATTTTTGGTGTTTTGGGACGACCCGTGCAGGTAAAACCAGACTAATGGAGAAAATGATTGAGCAGGATATAAGAAAAGGTTATTCAGTGGTGGTTATAGATCCTAAAAGCGATATTCAGTTATTTAGCAAAATTGTTCAGGTTGCTTTTGAAGAAAGAAGGCACGAAGACTTAATTTTTATAACTTCAATATTTCCTGAATACTCTGCTGTTATAGACCCACTTGCATACTATTACATGCCTGAAGAGCTTGTTGCCCATATAATTTCAGGAGTGCCTGTTGAAGAACTATTTTTCTACAAAGTTGCATACGAAATCAGTATGGTTCTTGTTCAGGCATTATTATTAAAAGCACAGGTAGAAAACAAAAAGCATTCTTTTAACATAAACGAAATTAAAGACAGAATGAGCAGAGAAGAAATTGCAGAATTACTCAAAGAAATTCAGGTTATAGACAAACCAGAAGCAAGAGAAATAGAAAAGAACATGGAGAAAATAGTCAACTCTCCGCATGATTATTATTCAAAAATTTCCACATCTTTAAGAGTAGCATTGATGCAACTTTCTGCTGGCAATATTGGAAAACTTGTTGGGAAAGCTGACGAAAACAGATTCATAAAAAGACTTGAAGATGGTAAAAGGGTTATTTTGGTTGCACATCTTGGAGCATTGCTTACTGAAGATGCAGCGAAAGTGCTTGGGAAAGTAATTGTGAGCATGATAAAAACCTATGTTGGGAGAATTTTTTTAAGTGGTGGAGTGGTAGATCCTCCACTTTCTCTTTATATAGACGAAGCACAAAATGTGCTTTATTATGGCATTGAAGACTTATTTGCAAAAGCTGGTGGAGCAGGTGTATGGGTTCATGCTTTCAATCAGTCTGTAAATCAGATATATAAGGAAGTTGGGCATAATTTGGGGCGTTCTATACTTGACAATGCAAACACCAAAGTCTTTATGAGGGTGCCTGATACAGATACGGCTGAATATGTAGCAAAACACTTTGGCACAAGAAAGAGAATTTCTCCTTCGATATCTCCTGGTGGGGGAATAATTACCAAAGAAGTTGAAGAACCGCTTGTTAAGCCTGAGGATGTTCTTAAGCTTGGACCGAGACAGTTTTATCTTTTTACTTATAATGGGCAGTTTAAGGGGAAAACACTTGATGTTGAAGAAAATTATATAGAAATAAAATTCCCGAAAATTTCAGCAGAGCTTCAAGGAGTATTAGCATGAAAGAGCCTTTTTTGGTAATGTTTGTAGTAGGAGTTTTACTTCTTCTGTGGGCATTAAAACCTGCGAAGAAGAATGCTGAAGAAAACAGGGCTAATGGAGAAAAGCAAGAAATTAGCATAGAAGATATTTCTATTATTTGGACAAAGAGAAAAGAAGCTGTAATCAGGCTTGAAGAACTTGCAAGATTATGGAGAAACTTTAATACAACTCAGGAACAAAATGATATTCCACACTTTTTTACTCCTGTAGTAAGGGAATTTTTTGAAAAACACATAAACAAAAAGCCTTTCTATACAGGCAATGTAAAGACAGTAATAAACAATCTTCTTACTTTACTTGACACAGAAGGTAATATCCCAAGTGTTGTATCAGGGCAGAATGAGACTGAAAGCAAGATACCTGAAAACACATACAAAATGCTTGCACAGGTATCATTAGCAGAGCATACTATACATGTTGCAGAAGAAATACTTGCAATAGTGCCTTATGGTGCTAATCTTCCGATAGCACTTATTTCTGCACTTGCACATGATTTAGGCAAAATGCCAAAGTTCAGGAAGCAGTATTATTCACTTGGAGATCATCCTTTTATATCTGTGACAGTGCTTGAAAGCATAGGTGGATTTAAAGAGCTTGTGTATAAGGATGACATAATGCAAGCAGTAAGAGACCACCATCTTAAACCAAAGGGCTATGTAGGAGAAAATCTTAAAGAAGCTGATACAAGAGCAAGAAGGAGAGAGCTTACGGAAGTTCAGAAAAAGCTGGCAATGTCTCCTCCTCCAGATGCTTTTGAAAAATCCGAACCAAACATAGACATAGAAATTCCGAAAGACAACATAAATACAGAGAACTTAAAAGAAGGAGTTGTTGACGAAGTAACAATTCTTATGGAAACTCCCACAGATGAAATCCCTATTACTACTTCAAACCCAACAAACTCATCAAACCAAACTCCCACTCAAACTCTCACCAAACAGCCATTTACAAACCAAACCCAAACCCCATCAAACTCTTATCAAACTTTCTCATCCTTCACCCCTTCTGCCACAAAGCCTGACAAGTCTGACAAGTTTGACGCAGGCTATATAGAGCTTGACAAGGCAGATGAGCCTGATGATATCCCTGCAATATTTAACTATCAGCCTGCAAAGCTTAAAAAGCCTGAGCCAGAAACAACAGTAGCAGATATATTCATAAACACACAAACAGAGACTCCTACGGAAGAAGAGCAGAAGCCTGAGGAAATTCCTATGCCGTGGTTTAATCCTGAGGAGTTTCTTTCAAAGATATTGCCTTATGTAAACAAGATTATAAATGGGAGATGGTCAGCAGTAAGTATGCCTAATGGAGTGGTATATATACAGCCAAGACTGTTTTGGAATGTGATTACAGAGATGGCAGCAGAAAAAGGTATTACTGAGCTTGTGTATTATGAAAACGATAAAACAATGAAGAGAAACTGTATCTATACAGTTTTAAATCAGATACAACAGCACAAAAATGCAGTTGAAAGCTCATTAATTAAAAAAGGATATTTTTCTGCTCCTTTTATTGTAAAGATGAAGTCTGGTGATACAAGTAGAGTGCTTTACATACCACTTAAAGCACAGGAAGCCTTTGGAATAAGTGTTGGTGAGCTTGAGGCAAGAAAAGAAGGTAAGGTAAGAGATATAGAAGATATCTATCCACCATACAAAGAAATTGATTGATAGATAAGGTTACTCTGTTTTGCACTATTATGTTAGATCGTTTCAGATTAAATCATTACTGAGAAAGTGAGGGGAGTTATGCAAGTTAACTGGTTATCGGTGAATATATCCAAAACAAAAAACCATAAGGCACTTTTTTCATTTGCGGGGATTAAAGTTGTTTATGGAGAGTCTCAGGATACATTTACTTCGCAAGTAATTGAATCTACGAATGTTAAAGATGCTTATAACTATCTGCAAACGAAAAATATACAGAGCATAGCGAAAGCGGTTTTTTGTGAGGGCTGTGAGATAAATTCTTCTTGTCTTCCTTTTATAGAAGCTCTTGCATATAAAGGCTATGCTTATTTTTGGCGTTTTGATGATTTACTCTGGTTTTTGAAATTTGCGATGAGATTAATTTATAACCCTAACGACATTATTGATTTAATGCATACTGTTGAAAGAGGCAATCATAGTGCAAATGTGGCTCAATTATGTTCTTATCTTGGAGAGGCTTGTGGGTTAACAGATTTCCCATGGGAAGATGCTTTGTATCATGATATAGGTAAAATTGCTATCCCACAGAGTTTGTTTTTTGCTCCAAGATATCTAACAGAGGTTGAAAAAAGATTTGTTCGATTGCATGTTATACATGGGAGAAACTTAATAAAAACTTTAAACTTTAATGGTATAAAAGAGCTTTTTGCTTTATATCATCATGAAAAATATAATGGCGAAGGATATGTGAAAGGATTAAAAGGTTCTGATATCCCGAAGTTTGTGAGAATTCTTACTCTTTGTGATGTTTATGAGGCATTATCCTCTAACCGTTCATACAGATCAGCACTTGATGAAGATATTATATTTTCGTTTTTACAGTCTAAAAGTGGGGGGTGGTTTGACCCAGAGTTGGTTACTATCTTTTTAGATATTTTTATAAGAAAACAACGATTCGAAGAAAACTCAGAAAAGGGGAACTATAAAATATGAAAGTTAAGCACATATTAATTACAGTATTAATTTCGATTGTGATTTCTGCTGGCAGTGTCTTTGTTTATGACCAGTTTTTTGCTCAAAAAATTATAATGTTAGACCTAAAAGGTTATGTGGCAACACTGAGGGATCTTTATATAGCAGGCAAAATTGATGACAAACAACTTCAGTCTGCAATAGATAGAATTGAAGTTGTAATAAATAATCAGCCAAAGAGAGAAGTAATTATTACTTCAGATGTAATTCTTGGGAAAGGGAGGGTGAAAGATGTCACTCCACAGCTTATTGGGAATGCTCAAGGGACAACTACAGAAAAAAAGTAAATTTATTCAGTTAAAAGCTCAAAGGGTATTAAAAGATAAGAGAAAACTGGCAGTTTTTTTGCTATCTAATATTGGTTTAATTCTTGTAGCTTACTATTTAGCAAATACACTTGTATTTTCAACGGGAGATAGTATTGATAAGCATGTTTTTATTAAAACTGATAAAACCCCTGAATATGGAGACTATGTTATTATCTCTGGATTAAATGACCCAATTGTAAAAGAAATGCTTATTACTAAAAAAATAGTTTGTCAGGGCGGGCAGATTTTAAAATTGGTTGTAGATGATTATTTTTGTGATGGGGAATATATTGGCAAATCAGTGAGAAAAACCAAAGAAGGAATTCCTGTTGAACCATACAATCCTTGCATAACAGAAGAAAAGAGACATTCTCCATTCGAATTTTATAGAAAAGATGTTGTAAATATAAAAATCTGCGAATACAAAATTCCTGACGGCTATTTTTTTGTAGCTGGAAGTCACCCAAGAAGTTATGATTCCCGTTATTTTGGATTAATAACAAAAGAAAACATTTTAAATGTGGTAGTTCCTTTATGGTGAAAAGAGTAGCACTGTTTTTTATAACCATAATGCTATTATTTGTTCCATATTATGTATGGGCAAAGGAAATTCAGGGTAATAAAGCAGATACAGATATTCTATCTGCAGGCAGTCAATCTGAAGAACAAAAAAATTCAGAAAGTCAGCCTTTCTATAAAAATTCTGATAAAGAAGGCTGGTGGTGGTATAAAGACTATGTAAAAGAGCAGAAAAAAGAAGAAAAAAAGAAACAACAGACTGAGCAAGTAAAACAAGAACCTAAGCAAGAACCAAAAACAGAAATAAAAACTCTTCAAGAGTATTCATTCCAGGAACTTATGCAAATGCATCCTGAAGAGTTGAAAAAAATTTATGAGCATTATTTAAATCTTGCAGTTCAAAAACCAACTGAAGAGAATGTATATAATTTTTATAACATACAGGATGTAGTAAGAAAAAAATCCCTTGCTTTTGCAAATGTTTCGGGATATGTATGGCAAAAGTATCCTGAGCTTTCAACAGAAAAAGATGTTCCCATAGTAGGACCAGGTATAACACAGAAAGCGAGGCTTACTATGCAGGAAATCCAATCATATGTACGAAGCGTAAATCAAGATTTTGGACTTATTGTTTTTGTAGCTCCTGGTTGCCATTATTGTGAGACACAGCTTGGGATTCTTAAGTATGCAGAAAGGGATGGGGTTTATGTAAAGGTTGTTGATATAGCACAGAATCTTGTTGCGAAGGCAAAGTTTGGGATAGAAACTACTCCTACAATAATTCTTGTTGATAAAAACTCAGGGCAGTATATGCCGATTTCTTCAGGTGTTGTTTCGCTGGAAGATATATATATAAGAATTGAAAAAGCAATGAGGGTTCTTAGAGGTGAAAAACCAGAACATTATGGTATTTATGAATATCAAAAAGGTGGTGGGCTTGATGTAACAACTCCACCACCATTATGGAGAAATAAGGACGGTAAAGGGGGGAAATAAGTGTTTGAAGGTTTAATTAGTTTGGTAGGGCTTAAAAAAACAGAACAAGAACAAAATGCTCTTACTCAAACAGAGATTGAGCAAGAATGCTATAGAAGTCAGTTTTCAAAATATCTGATGCCAGTAGCTTATGATACTGAAAGTAAAGCTTTTTACTGTCAAGATGAAACCATTGGTTTAATGTTTGAAGTTACGCCAGTGTTGTTAATGGGATTACAGGATATAAAATCACTTGAAGGGCTATTCAGAATAGGATATCCTGATAAAACAGTATTACAGTTTATTCTTTATGCTGACCCAGATCTTAAAATGTATTATGACTATTATGAAAAAACAAAACAGCATGCACCTGATTTTATTAAAAAAGCATATAAAAGCTTAAGACAGTTTTATGAGAATCAAGTCTACGGTAGCCCACCCGTAAGAAATTACAGAGGATTTATTACAATTAAAATGCCTGTTAAAGATCTTACAGAGCATTTTATTAAAGAAGTTTCTACAAATGTATTAGAACTTCTAAAAGCAATAGGATTAAATCCAATTCAATGTACTGCTGAAGATTATTTAAAGATTATGAGAAGATTACTGAATGTTCGGATAGATCAAAACGAAATGGTGTATGATAAACGTTGTCCTCTTAACAGACAAGTTATTTATAGTGATACAGAAATAGAGTATAATTCATCTGAAAATTTTATACAAATTAAAGGGCATGATTATGATGAAAATGGTAATTCTATCCTAAAAACTAAATATTTAAGATGTGTTACACCAAAAAGTTTACCAGAAGAGATAGGCTTATTTTGGACAAATCTTATTACGGGTTCTTACGAAGGAGTAAGTGGTGATATATCACAAATAAATACTCCATTTTTATTGGTTTTAAATGTAATAGTTGAAGATTTAAAAGCAAAACTTCATGCAAAAGCAAATCTTATTCTTACACAACAGTCATTTGGTTCTTTTATTGTTTCCCTAAGGAAAAAGCAAGAAGAATATATATGGGCTACTGGAGAACTTGACAGGGGAGAAAAGTTTTTTAGGATTATTCCTGCAGTCTGGCTTATGGGAGAAGATAAAGAGCAAGTAAGAACAGCAGTTTACAGATCTATCAGGTTGTGGGAATCTACAGGTGCAGTAATGCAGGAGGATAAATATATAGCTAGACCACTTTTTTGTTATAGTCTTCCTTTTGGTTTTTATGCAGATAGCAAAATTCTTTCCTTGCTTGATAGAGACTTTATAGTTCCTATTCAAACATTGCCAGCGATGTTACCAGTTCAAACAGATTTTGCAGGCACAGGAGAACCTGTTTTAATTTTTGGGGGGAGGAAAGGTCAACTTATTGGTTTTAACATGTTTGCAAAAGGGGCATCAAATTATAATTTTTTTGTTGCAGCTCCTACGGGGAAGGGGAAATCCTTTACAGTAAACTATCTTGTTACAAATTATTATGGTGCAGGAACAAAAATAAGAATTGTTGATATTGGTGGCAGTTACAAGAAACTTGTCAAGATATTTAACGGGAAATATCTTGAATTTTCTCCAAAAACAGATCTTTCTCTTAATCCTTTTTCAAATATTAATCTTGACCCTGATGAATTTAAATATGAAGTCGCCACTATAACACAGATTATTGTTCAGATGGCGATTTCTTCTACAGGAAAATTCTCAGATAATATTAACCAAGAGAGTGCTACAAATTTAATATCAAAAGCAGTAGAATGGGCAATTTCAACTTACGGAAGAGATGCCACTATAGATAATGTTCAAGAATGGCTCAGCAAGTTTCCTCAATATCTTGATGATGCATCAGTTTTGTGTAAAGATGACGAAAAATGTGTTGATGATTTTAAACTTATTGCAACCCATGTAGCATTTAATCTTGACAAGTTTAGTTCTACGGGGAAATATGGCAAATGGTTTCAAGGGAAAAACTCAATAAACATAGGGCAGGATGATTTTGTTGTGCTTGAACTTGAGCATTTAAAGACTCTTGAAGATTTATTTAATGTTGTTGTTTTGCAGGTTCTTAACGAAGTAACAAGAGACCTTTATTTAAGTGATAGACAGAGTAGAAGAATGATAGTGGTTGATGAGGCATGGCAGTTTTTACAGGATACTCCACAATTTCAGAGAGTTATAGAAGAAGGATATAGAAGAGCAAGAAAGTATGGTGGAAGTTTTGGAATTGTAACACAGTCTTTACTTGACCTTGAACAATTTGGAAGAGTAGGAAGAGTTATAAACGAAAACAGTGCATTTAAATTTTTCCTTGAAAGCACTGCCTTTGGAAAAGCAAAAGAGCATAAAATTATTGATTATGAAGGGATTCTTTTTAACATTCTGACGTCTATAAGATATAATGCACCAAAGTATTCAGAAATATTTATACACACTGATGAGTTTGGCAAAGGTGTAGCCCGTCTGATGGTTGATCCGTATTCTTACTTTGTTTACACTTCTAACCCCCAAGAGATGGCAGAGATAGAATCTCTGGTATCTCAAGGAATGGATTGGGAGGAGGCAATTAATGAAATGGTTAAAAAATATCGTAGTAATAAGTAGTTTTTTGTTGTTATTTGTTCAGACTGTTTTTGCAGAGGATCCGCCCTCTGCTCAAGATGCAGCCAAAAATCAGTACGAAAGGTTTAGAAGTCTTTCAGGTTCTCCTGAGAATCTGAAACAGAATTTTCTTGACCCGACATTAGGAGGAAGTCCTTTATATACAATAGATAGATCTCAATCAGGCAATGTTGTTGTAGGCTGTCCTTCAAGTAATGCTTTTTTAACTATAATGATTACTCCACGCCCAACGGGGGATTTTGACGCAACTATATTTCAAAATAATGTTGGTAGATTTTCTATATCTGGAGTTTCAGGAGTATGTTCGAACGGATTTATAATTTGCGACCCTGGAACATGGATAAATTGTATGCCGTATAAATTTTTTGGGAGTGGTGGGAATTTAACTATTGGAAGAGTAGGCATAGTCGAGCTTTCAGGTTGTTTTTGTATAAACAACTCATGTGGAAATGGACTTGTCTGGCATAATCTTCCTTATGTTTTGAAAATTTTCGGTGGTGCAGCTGCAGGATCATTACAAAAAGATGACCCAAGATTTGCAGTTAGCCATGTAAAAATAGATGGTAATACTATTCAGTTTTTTGGGCAACAAGAAGGAGGTTGTTCTATATCTGAAATTACTAATAAAGGGGGTGCTTTATATCCTGAAAGATATTACGGTTCTCCTGCTATGATTCAGTCTGGAGTTGAGTCTGAAGTGTTAGCACAAAGGGCATCTTCAGATTCTTATTACAGTTTATTGTCTGGATTAAGTCAATCTCAAGGAAATTTAAGAAGCTGTGTTATAGAAAGAAATGTCTATACAAACAGACTGGATTTATATGATATTATTGCTCCTGTTTCAGGTAATGGTGGAACTGTAAGACCTTGCGGAGACAAATGCATACAGGTTGTATTAGGCTGGGAAGGAGATAACTACTGGTGTGGTTGTTGTAATATACATGAGCTTTACTACGATTTGATGGTTAAAAGACCTGATTTAATTGAAAGTGCAACTTTAGTTTATGCTGTATGGGATGACTGGATTCAGTTCTGGTTTAACAATTACCTTATTTGGAATGGTCCTTACGGGAACTGGACATCTCCTACTGGTCTTCCTCCAGGACCCTGTGAACTGTCTACATCATGGAGAAGGGAACTTAATGTAGATGCAACAAGTTTTTTCAGTGGAGTTCCTGCAAATTCCATTGTTAGAACAAAAACTCGTGTTGCAGTCTGTGGGTGTGGTGAAGGCTTTGGACTGGTAAACATTAAGGCTAAAAATTTCTGTGAAAAACAGGAAAATATTTCTAATACCTGTCAGCAGTATATTGAAGACCCAACCTGTGTTTTAGTAGATGAAAAAGTTGATGGCGTATATACAATTAGAAATCAGGTTAAAACGGGGCTTATTCCAATACAGCGGTGTGAAAATGTATGCGGAGACTATGTTTGCCCAGATTTTTGGAGAAAAGAAAGAACATATCGTTGTCAGAGTCCTGATTGGGATTTGTCAGATGCAAAGCGAAGGCTTGCAACTGTTGTTCCGACATCAGAGTATGACGGTTCAAAAATTACTTTTACAGACGTAAGAAAAGAAAATAACTTATGGAATACTTATCCCAATCAGATATTTTATGTTCAGCAAGGGCAACAACCAGAAGATTGTGAAAAAGCATGCAAAGTAAAAGTTGTTATAGATAATACTCAGGTAGGGATTGGAACTCCTGTTTCGCAGTTTAATCTTACAAGTGGAAACTATGGTGTTCGTTATTATAGAACTTGTTATAACGACCAGTGTCCACTTAAAGACGGAGAAGTAATGGAGGCACCATGTCAGTGTGTGCAGAATTTTCCAGGTGCTGTTACTGCAATGCAAGCTATAAGAATGGCAGGACAGGATATTATTTGCAGTAGCGGAAATATTAAAGCATTACCTGGGGCATCACGATAGAGGGGGAAGATGAATAGAAAACTTCAAAAAATAATATCACTGTGCATAATTCTAATTTTTGTTTTCTGTGATTTTAGTATTGATATTCTTTATCTTAAAAATTTTCCAGTGCCTTATCATATTCCTTTAGTCAATCTGCAGGAGTCTTTTTCTGTTCCTGTTATCAAATTACAATCAGGTTCTACAGCATATGCAGATATATTGTGCATGCCCCCAAATGAAGGAGGGCAAACACCAGTTTTTGATCAGAATATAGGACTTTGTACTTTACCACCACTTGACGAATATAGAAAATGTGCTATTCCTTATATGTATTCTCTAAATTATAAGACGTGTATTTTGAATCCAATGTGCACGGGTAAGCAATACTGGGATGCAAGTACAAAACAATGTGTCACTCCCCAGTTACAGGGAGATATATCAGGAGGAACTCCTTCACCAGATAATAAAAAATACTGTATGATTGATGTAAACGGAAATGGCACCATTGAAGAAAACGAAATTTTTCAGTGTGATCAGACACCACAGGGATATATTTGCCCTCAAGGGCAGGTTGAATGTGTTCCACAGTTTACTAAGCCATTTTGTCCTGCTGGATATACTTATGACCCTGCTACCCAAAAATGTGTAGCGACTGTTTCCTGCCCCTCAGGTGGTAGCTATGATACATCAACTAATAGTTGTTATGCAACGCCTGGGATTAGCTGTCCTTCTGATTTTACTTATAACCCTACTATTGCAAAATGTGAAGTAGCTCCTGGATGTGCATTAGGAGGCACTTATAATGCTAATACTAAACAATGTGAAGCTAATGCTAATCCTCAATGCCCAACAGGATATACTTATAACTCAGCAACTGGAAAGTGTGAATCTACTCCAGAATGTTCGCAAGGAAATTATAATTCTTCGACTGATAAGTGTGAGTTATCAGTAAGTCCTACATGTAGTTCTCCTTATACACTTGGAAATTCAGGAGGTTCCAATTATGTGTGTTACGCTTCACTTATTTGTCCTTCAGGAAGCACTTACAATACAACAAGAGATAAATGTGAAACAGCCGCTGGACAACCTTCTTGCCCTCCAGGATATTCTTATGATAGTACTTCAGGCAGATGTCAAACTCCTGCTACTTGTCCTAGTCCTGGCTATTACAGTTATTCTCTCGGGAAATGTACGACAAACTATATTCAAACTTGTCCAAGTGGAACAACTTACGTTAATGGAGTTTGCCAGGGTTCTCCAACAATAGGAGCACCCAACTGTGGTAATAGCTCTAACGCTGGTTCATGGACTTATACTTGGAATGCATCGGTTGGAGTGTGCCAATCAAACTACAATCCTACTCCATTAACAGGTTTGTATCAAATGGTCTTAAATAGGATACCAGATCAAAGTGGACTAAACTACTGGAACAGTGTATTTTCTCGCCCACCTACTTATAATAATATTTTAGCTTTTATAAATGCTGCAAAAGTCAATTATCAAAACAGGATAGAGGTTTATCCTCCTTGCGGGAGTACTAATTATTCGATAATGAGCCAATGTTCAACTTTAGATCCTGAAACAGGATTTACGTATGCAGAAGAAATAATGGCTATGTATGTCTGGTATCTAGCCAGATGTCCTGACTCGAGCGGTTATCAATACTGGTGTGCTAATAATGCTCTTAACTGGGTGAGCGGTGGTAGCAATCTTGCTGGCAGAATGCAGAATTGGCAAAACAGTGCAAGGACTGAATGTAATATAAGCGGTTGCCCTAAGCCAATACCAAGTGTAACCAGTTGCCCTTGTCCTGATAATTTTTTTACAGGCGGTTATTTAACTTGTTTGGTTCAGCCATATTATAATTCAAGGAATAATAAGTGTGAATTTAACGCAAATGCTCAATGCCCATCAGGAACAAGTATGCAGAGAACACCCAATGGTTATTACTGTGTAGGTTGTAGGGAGGGTACATATAATTCAAATACTGGAAAATGTGAAAGCAGCCCTACGAATAGTTGTCCTTCTGGTTATGTCCCAAGCGGAAGTAGCTGTGTTTCTAATCCGTATTGTCCATCGGGAACTACTTTAAATGTTTCAACAGGAATGTGTCAGCAGACAACACAAGCAACACCTAATTGCCCTAATGGTTTTACTTATAATTCAACGTATAATGTTTGTGTAGCAGCTCCTACTTGTCCTACTATGAATGGAGTTACAGGTACGCTCAATCCTTCAACAGATAGATGTGAGGTAGCTCCGATTAACAGCTGTCCTTCGGGAATGACATACAATTCTTCAGTTGGGAAATGTCAGCAAGCTCCTACTTGTCCTATAGGTAGCATGCTTAATACAAACAATGATGTGTGTGAAACATCTGTAACTTATAATTGTCCTAATGGTTACAGTTATAGTGTTACAAATGGAATGTGTGTTTCACCTGTAAACTGTTCTTCTGGAACATTAAATACTACAACAAATCAATGCGAATCATCACCAGTATATAGCTGTCCTACGGGTTATTTTTACGTTGGGCCTACTGGTGCTGATGTTACTGGAGTTTGTCAGGGTGCTGCGAGTTGTCCTCCAGGGGGCACTTTAAATACAACAACTAATAGATGTGAAGCAGATCCTCAATGTTCAATTGGGGAAATGCAGTCTCAGGGATGTTTTACAGGATATAGTTGTCCACTGGGGAATTATCCGTGTCAGCAAGTAGGAAGTCAATGGCTTTGTTCTCCAAATACATGTGCTGATATACAGGATGAGGGTGATTTAATGGCAAGTGGATATGAAAATGACGGAGAAAGAGATGCAAACGGAAACTGTCTTGGTACTATATACATATTCAATGGCAAAAAAATGAGATGCAGGAAATCAGGCTTTCAAACAGGATTTCATAATTGCTGTAACGAATCAAAAGGTAAAATGTATGATTCAACAGGTTCAATAGGATTTACTTCTATTCCTGATATGATAAAAGCGATTGCTGCTGTTTATTCAGTAATAAAACTTGGTTCAATTATTTATAAAGCTCAATTTGTAACCATAAATCTTACAGGAAATACCGTAAATGTATTAACGGGTCCAGGGTCAGTTGTTACATACTCCCTTAATAGTGCAGAAGGGGTTGCGATAGCAAATACTATGATGCAATACGGAACCCAGGTAGGCGACCCTTCAGGACTTGGTGCAACTTTTATCCCAGGGTCAGCTTCAAAGGATGTGTTGGTAGGGAGTACAATGCAAAATTACATTCAAGAACTTGGTCCTCAAATAGCATGGGCAATAGCTCAACTTGCTCTTTCAAGGATAATCAAAGATCCAGTGTTATCATCTGCTGTAAATTTAGTAGGAACAGTAGCGTTAATGAAATTAGGTGTTATTCCAGTAAACTACTTTATGATTGCTCTTCAAGTAGTAGGTTTAGTAATGGCTCTGTTTATGGCAAGATGCGATCAGATTGATATAATGACTTCTACACTTAATGATTCTAAATATTGCCATGAAGTAGGAGAATATTGTGCCAAAAAATTTCCAGTAATTGGTTGTGTTCAAAAAGCAAAAGGATTCTGCTGTTTTAACAGTAAACTTGCAAGAATCATACATGAACAGGGAAGACCACAGCTTGCGGGATTTGGTTCTGATGGAGGCTGGGGGCAACCTAAAAATCCAAATTGTCGTGGATTTTTACCAGAGGAATTTCAGGCACTTGATTTTAACAAGATTGATTTAAGTGAGT
>Ga0209017_10001445_pt1 | contig 18126 bp, 11 predicted proteins | sample YNPBryunderm2012_FD_185812 | JGI IMG/M metagenome (GOLD analysis project Ga0209017, IMG submission 185812) | Anoxygenic and chlorotrophic microbial mat microbial communities from Yellowstone National Park, USA - YNP Bryant MS undermat 2012... ... | reverse complement strand
TATCTGTGCAAGACGACCCGACGACTGTGTTGCGAAAAAAGCTCGACGGCCAGAACTACCAGCGGCTGATGGCCATCGACAACGCGCGTTTGCATAGTTTCGTTGCCGATGCAATCGAGCTTTGCGAGCCGGAAGCTGTGCTGGTGCTGGATGATTCGCCAGAGGCTGTGGCAACGTCGCGGCGCCGGGCTGTGGAGTCGGGTGAGGAAATACCACTGAAGACCGAGGGCCACACCGTGCACTTCGACGGCATGGACGATCAGGGCCGAGACCGCGAGGTCACCAAGTACCTCGTGCCCCCAGGCGACAGTCTTTCCCAGGCCCTCAACCAGGTCGAGCGCCAGCAGGGACTGGAGGAAGTGCGCGGTCTGCTGAAAGGTTCGATGCGCGGTCGGACGATGATCGTCCGCTTCATGTCGCTGGGGCCGACCAACTCGGCCTTCAGCATTCCTTGTGTTGAATGCACCGATTCCTGGTATGTATCGCACAGTCTGAACCTCCTGTACCGCTTGGGTTACGAGCAGTTCAAACGCCTCGGGCCGCAGGCTCAGTTCTTCGCTACGCTGCATTCTTCCGGCAAAGTGGACGAAAGGATGGTCAGCGTCGAGTCCGACAAGAAGCGCATCTACATCGACTACACGACCGATACGGTCTACAGCGTCAACACGCAGTACGCCGGCAACACCGTAGGACTGAAGAAGCTGGCCCTGCGGCTGACGATCCGCAAAGCCGACCGCGAAGGCTGGCTGGCCGAACACATGTTTCTTATGGGGGTTCACGGCCCCGCTGGGCGCAAAACCTACTTCGCCGGGGCTTTCCCCAGTGCCTGCGGGAAGACTTCCACGGCCATGCTTCCCGGCGAGACGATCCTCGGCGACGACATCGCCTATTTCCGCGCGGTGGATGGTCAATGCCGGGCCGCCAATGCCGAGTCCGGCATCTTCGGCATCATCCAGAATGTCAACGCCCAGGACGATCCGGCCATCTGGGACGTGCTGACGAAGCCGGGCGAGGTGATCTTTTCCAACGTGCTGGTGCACGAGGGCGTTCCCTATTGGCTAGGAATGGGGAAGGAAATACCATCGCAAGGGATTAACTTCTCTGGCCAGTGGTTCAAGGGGAAGACCGATGCCAAGGGGAACGAGATTCCCCCGGCCCACAAGAACGCCCGTTATGCTGTGGCCCTTCCTGCCCTGGCCAACTGCGACCCGGAACTGGAAAACCCCGACGGTGTGCTGCTGGGCGGCATCATGTACGGCGGCCGCGACGCCCACGGCTACGTTCCTGTACAGCAAAGTTTCGACTGGGCGCACGGCATCGTGGCCTATGGGGCTGCGCTGGAGACGGAGACTACGTATGCCATCCTCGGGGAGGAGGGAATCCCCGAGATCAACCTCATGAGCATCCAGGATTTCGTCTCCATACCGCTGGGCAAGTACATCCGCAACAACCTGGAGTTTGGCAAGCGCCTGGCGGCCCCGCCGCTGATCTTCGGTGTGAATTACTTTCTGCGCAACCGGCAGGGCAAGTTCCTCAATGCCGTGCGCGACAAGCACATATGGGTCAAGTGGATGGAGCTGCGCGTGCATGGGGATGTGGGGGCGATCAGAACTCCCACCGGATGGATTCCACACTACGAGGACCTCAAGCCCCTGTTCAAGCAACTGCTGGGGAAAGACTACGCTTACGCGGACTATGCCGAGCAGTTTACCATCCGTGTGCCCGAGAACCTGGCCAAGATCGAGCGGGTGGAGAAGTTCTACCGCACCGAGGTTTCTGATGCCCCGGCCGAACTGTTCGCCGTATTAGACGCGCAGCGGCAGCGGCTGCTACGGGCCAGAGAGCGTTTCGGCGATTACATCAAGCCCGAGCCCTTCGTGCAGCAGGCTGTGGAGTAGTTCGAGGAAGGGCCAATGGGAAGCAGGCCGGCGGTATTCTGGGATCGCGACGGTACGCTGATCGAGGATCGGGGACATCTGGGGAGTCCTTCTGAGGTAAGGTTCTTCCCGGGCACCATTCCTGCCCTGCGACGGCTGGAAAAGGACTTTCTGTTTTTCATCGTCACCAACCAGCCGGGGGTTGCCGAGGGACAGATCAGCCTCCAGCAGGTGGACGAGGTGAACCGCTACGTGACCGGCTGTCTGGCGGAGGCGGGAGTGCGAATCGCTGCCGTTTACGTCTGCCCGCACCGCCGCAGCGACGGTTGCCAGTGCATCAAGCCCAATCCCTACTTCCTCCATCAGGCCGCCAGCCAATACGACGTCGATCTGGCAAGGTCCTTCGTGGTGGGCGATCATCCCCACGATGTTGAACTGGCCCGCCGCGCTGGCGCGCAGGGCGTGTATGTGCGTACCGGGCATGGGGAAAAGCATCTGGCCGAGTTGACGGGCAACACCGTGATTGCAGCCGACGTTGGCGAGGCGGCAGAATGGATTCTCATGCTTGCTTCCACTTCGGCTGGCAGTCGAGGCGTCTGCCGAACGGCCGCGACGCGGTCGCTGCCATAGTCCGACGGCAAGCTGCTTGCCGCGGTGCGCGGATCGGCCGCAGGCGGAAATCGGTGGCGGAGTAATAGTTTCCGTCGGGAAAAAATCGTTGCGGCAAGACGCCCAATGTTTACCTAGAGAATTGAGGAATGCCAAACAAAATATGGCACTGGAAGCGAATGCTGCTGGCGACTTTCCCAAGGTGGCGCAAGGCGCCTTTGTCCATGAAACGGCGACTCTGATCGGCCCGGTTGAGATCGCCCAGGGGGTGTTTGTCGGCCCGCAGGCGGTGCTGCGTGCCGACGAGCCGGGCGCCGACGGCAAGGTGCAGCCGATCGTCGTCGAAGAAAATGCCAACATCCAGGACGGGGTGATAGTACACGCGCTGGGCGGCACTGGCGTGCGCATCGGCGCCCGCAGTTCGGTGGCACATGGGGCCATCGTGCACGGTCCGTGCCGCATCGGCAAGGACTGTTTCATCGGTTTCGGCAGCGTGGTATTCAAGGCGGAGCTGGGCGACGGAGTGATCGTAATGCACAGCGCGCTGATCGAGGGAGTGACGATACCTTCGGGGCGTTTCGTGCCGTCGATGATGCCCGTGCGCTGCGAAGCGGATGTCGGCGCCCTGGCGATTGTCTCTGAGGAGCTTGCCGCCTTCGCGCGGCGGGTGTCGCAAACCAACAACTACCTGGTGCAGCGCGCCTTGGAGATGCGAGCTACAACTTGTGCTGGAGCGCAGAAATCGCCGAAAACATTGTGATTTGGCGCCGCTTTGCGGGCCGTGCCGACATCTGCGGATGCGCAGGCTCTGCTGCTGGACGCGCGTGGGTCAAACAACGGTTTGCGACATCTGCGGGCGCCAAAACCGAGCCGCAGCCGCAACGCCGCGGATACCCCTCATCCTTTGAATTCACCCATCCGATCGTTTGCACAACGCCTACCTACAAAAGTGACGCACACACCCCGGTATCCTTGCCCAACGAACTATTCCAATCGGTGCATCGCAGAAGATGGTGGCTGACTGCCGACGCGCTGCTTGTCGCCCTCACGTCATGCTTTCCGCGTCGAAGATGCGCTGAAAGCGCTGGCGGATTTGTCGGGTAGCGCTTTCAAAGTCTTCGAGCAACAATTCGGCGTCTGAGTAGCGCAACAGGTGCGCCAGTTTGGCCAGCTCGGTAGGGTCTTGCGGCAGACGGTCGCGGGCCGACGCGTTGAGCAAGCCCAGCCGGCCTTCGATTATCCGCAGCAGTCGGTAAGCGTAGTAGAAATAGTCGTAGTCGTCGGCCGTGAGGTGGCCGGCGCGGTACAGTTCGGCCAGTCCGGCCAGCGTGTTGGGGGTGCGCAGTGCGGGATTGTCCGCAGCGTACTTGAGCTGAAGAGTTTGCACCAGGAATTCGATGTCCACGATGCCGCCAGGGCCGCGCTTCAGATCGCCGGCAGCAGCGGCGGTCTGCTCCAGCCGGTGGCGCATCTGGCGGATCTGGTCGAGCTGCTGCGGCTGCCACGGAGTGCAGAAAATCGCCCGGCGGATGGCCTCGCTGGCTTCTTGCGCTATGCGCTGGGAGCCGTAAACCACGCGCGCCTTGCACAGCGCCTGTCGTTCCCATAACTGGGCTTCGCCTGAGCGGAAGTACCTTTCGAACTCGGCCAGCGATGTGGCCAGCGCCCCGCTGCGGCCGGTGGGACGCAAACGGGCGTCGATCTCGTAGAGCCTTCCCGACGGTCCGACCCGGCCGCAGGCCCTGATTATCCGCTGCCCCAACTGGCTGAAGAAATGACTGTTGGTGGTGCTGTGTACATTGGGGGCGAACGGCGGCGGCACAGTATTTCCCTCGGCTTCGTAAAGGAAGACCACATCCAGGTCGCTGTGATAGTTCAGTTCTCTGCCGCCCAGTTTGCCCATGCCCAGAATGACGAACTCGCACGGCTGGCCGGCGCGCGGGCCGTCGGCCACGGTGGGGCAGCCGAACTTGGCCACCAGGTTCTCGAACTCCCGGGCGGCGATCTGTTCCAGGCAGGTTTCGGCCACGTCGCTCAGCGCCCCGATGACCTGCTCGACATCTTCTTTGCCCAGCAGGTCACGCACCCCGATCCGCAGATGCTGGTCGTTCTTGAAGCTGTGCAGGATCGGATCGAGGTCTTCCGCGCCGCGGCACAGTTCGGTCAAGCTCTCTTGCAACCACTGGCGCGCAGGCAGCTTGTCGAGCACCAGGCTGTCCATCAGGCTGTCGATCATGCCGGGATTGCTGACCAGCATTCCCGACAGATAGGGGCTGTAAGCACAAATTTCCACATACAGGTGCAAGCTGGGCGGATTGAAACTGAACAGTTCCCACAACACGCCCTTGCCGCCCAGCGAGTCGCTGACCTGGCACAGGCTGACCAATGTGGCGTCGGGATCGGCGGTGTTTGCAATAGCCTGCAACAGCCGAGGCGCGATGGCCGCCAGGAAATGCCGGCACCGCCTGGTGGACAGGAATCGCAGCTTCTCTTCGGCCAGCGCCATCAGGTTCCGATAGGCCTGCTGCACATCACGGAAGCGGTACTTGCCGAGCACCTCGGCGATCTGCTGCGGCGAAGGCTCTGGATCGAGCACCAGGTCTACCTCCGGCTCGGCCTGCACGTCGTCGCTGAAGGCATTGTGCAGCAAATGGTTTAAGATGCGACGGTTCAGCGCAGTGCGATGGCTGTAGTCGGCCATGAACCTTTCGCTGGCGGTCTTGCGGTCGCTTTCCGTGTAGCCCAGCCGCAATGCCAACTTGGCCAGCTCATCCGGGTCGTGGGGGAGGGTGTGGGTCTGGAGGTCGAACATTATTTGCAGCCGGTGTTCGACTTTTCGCAGGAAGCTGTAGTTGCTTTCCAGTATTGCCCGCTCCTGATCGGTCAAACACCCGGCTTGCCCTAGCCGCGCTATTGCCTCCAGGGTGTTGCCGGTGCGCAGTTGCGGCAGTTCGGCGCCGTTGAGCAGTTGAAGGAACTGGATGGCAAACTCGATATCGCGAATGCCGCCGCGGCCGGTTTTCACGTTGCGATCGCTCTGGCCGGCGTGTCGCCCTTGCTGCTCGATCCGCCGCCTGAGGGCTTTGATGCCGGCGATGTCGGCTGCGCTGAGATACCGCGGATAAATCCACGAAGCCAGCCGCTGAAGGAACTGCTGGCCGAGCGACAGATCGCCAGCCACCGGACGGGCCTTGATGTACGCTTGCCGCTCCCAGGTGCGTCCCCGCAGGTCGTAATACGCCAAGGCGCTTTGCACCGATGCAACCATCGGGCCGTGGCGTCCTTCGGGCCGCAGACGAAGATCTACCCGATACGCCGCGCCAAGCTCGGTGCTTTCGGTGAGCAAGCGCACCAGCTCGCGGGCCAGATGTTCGAAGAACTCGGTGTTGCTGGTGGATCGCGGGCCGTCGGTGCGGCCGTCGCCGTCGTAGAACAGCACCAGGTCGATGTCGCTGGAGTAGTTCAGTTCCAGTCCGCCCAATTTGCCCAATCCCAGCACCACCAGCCGCGCCTGCTGTCCGTCGGCGGTGCGGGGCGTTCCGCGCTGCTGCGTGAGCTTGCGGTACGCAGCTCGCAGCGCGGCTTCCACGATCGCATCGGCCAGGTAGCTTATCTGCGCGGTGACGGTAGCCAGGCTTTGCTCGCGGATGATGTCGCCGTAAGCGATACGAAGCGTTTCGCGGCGCTTGAAGCGGCGCAGCGCGCGGAGCACCGTCTGCTCGTGCTCCAGCGCCTGCACCTCGGCCACCAGTTCATCGACCAGCGCTTGCCGGGAAACAGGCTGGCCTTCAGTCAGTCGCAGCAGGTCGAAACCTTCCGGGTCGATGATCAGCAGATCGCTCAGGTACTGGCTGGTGGAAAAGATCTGTAGCAGCACAGGCAGCGCTTCCGGATCGCGCTCGAAAAGCGTGCCGATGGCCAAGGGATTTCGGGCTGCGGCCACGAACCGGTCCAGATTGTTCAGCGCCATGTCGGCGTCGGCACACTGCGGCAGGCGGCAGGAAAGCTGATCGAACATCACCGCCAGCAGGTCCACCGGCACGCCCGCGGCGGCGATTCCCCGCAGGCTGGCGTGACCGCGCCGCAGATCGCGCACTCCCAGCCCTCGCAGCCAATCGGCCGCTGCTTCAGGGCTTTCCAGATACCGTTGTACTTGCCCGAGGTCCATCATGCCGATCGCCGATTCCGCGCTGAAACGAGCCGGTCATCCGCAGCACTGCCATGGGCAATCGCCCGCCGGAGTCTGGCCGAAAGGTTCTTCACAACCTGCACGCCGAAAGCGGCCTTCAGCCGCAACCAAATGGAGGTATTGGTGCAGCGCGCTGCGGTCGCGTCCGTTGCACATTGGTCAATGCCCGTCAATGCGCCTGAATGCGGCCACGACGGAGCGCGGCCCTCCGATCGCCCGAAAACACGCGCGATCACCCGAAAACATGCGCGCAAAACGCGCAAGAGTTCCGCCCTAAGGGACTAATCATTCTAACTGCCGCTGCCCAGCGCAACACTAAGCGCCGTGTACCGCCAACCACCGTTAGCCACCAACGACCGTTCACCACCAACCGCCGTTCGCCAGAAACCAATGTTGGCTGCCAGGCCGGGAACAGCCCCAGAGTACAAAGACGCCTCGCTGCGACATATTCTTCACCGAGATATGTCGTCTCGTTCGGCGGCGCCCGAAGCCCACCATGCCGGCCGCAAGTTGCAGACCTACCGGCTTGCTAGTGCCGACACATCCAGCGCTTTGTCGTACGACACTCCGGTGGTAAACTCGCAGTATGCATCAAATCGACAAGTGTAACGCTTCGCATCGGTCATTTGCACTGTGGTGGCACGAAAACAAACAACCCGGCTGGTGCTGCTGGTACAACTGCCGATTCCGCCGGTAGGACTTGCACGGCCGCGCGGCAACATCCCACTTGCTGCTGGGTATCTGAAGGCCTACGCCCAGCGCCACTGCGGCGGCGATGTGCAAATCGAAATCCTGCCGCAAGACATCGCCGATCGCTACGGCGACGCAGCCCTTGTGGCCGAAATTCTCGACCGGGAACCCTGGCTGGTTGGCTTCTGTTGCTACCTGTGGAACATCGAGCGTACGCTGTGGGTGGCGGGACAATTGAAGCAGCACCGGGCCGAAACGCTGATCGTATTGGGTGGCCCGGAAATCACGCCGGACAACACCTGGGTGCTGCAAAGCGGCGCAGCCGATTACGCCGTCGTCGGCGAAGGCGAAGCGACTTTCGCCCGGTTGCTGCACGCCCTGGGCAGCCGACGAGTTTCGCCCGATGCGATACCGGGCGCTATTCCGCTTGGCTGCCGTGGCGCTGCGCTGTCCGATTTCGGCCTCGGCCAGCCAAATCCTATCGAGCCACTTGACGAAGTGCCCTCGCCGTATTTGAGCGGGGTGCTTGCCCCGGACGGCGAAGGGACGATTTACCTGGAAACCCTCCGCGGCTGCCGCTTCCGCTGCAAGTACTGTTACTATCCGAAGAGTTTTCGCCGGCTGCGGATGTTTTCGCAAGCACGGGTACTGGAAACACTGCGCTGGGCCAACACCGCCGACGTCAAAGAAATCGTGCTATTGGACCCTACGCTCAACGGCAGGCGCGACTTCGATGCGCTGCTGGACCTGCTTGCCCGCGGCAACAGCGCAAAGCGGTTCAGTTATTCGGCGGAATTGCGGGCCGAACTGCTCGAGCCTGTCCAGGCCGAAAGGCTGGCGGCGGCCAGAGTGTCCGAGGTGGAGATCGGCTTGCAAACCGTCGATCCGCTGGCCCAGCAGTTGGCCAGCCGTCGCACCGATCCGGAGGCGTTCGCCCGGGGCGCCAAGGCACTGGCCGACGCTGGTATTCGCCGCCGGGTTGACCTGATTGTGGGCTTGCCTGGCGACCGGGCCGATTCGGTGCGCCGCGGCATCGAGTTTCTGGCCAGGCACAAGCTCTACGACGAGGTGCAGGTTTTCAACCTTTCGGTGCTGCCTGGTACGGCCTTCCGGCGCAATGCGCGGCGTCTGGGGCTGGTTTACCAGGATCGGCCTCCGTATGCCGTGTTGCGAACCCCGACGCTCCAACTGGAGCAAATTGCCATGCTGATCGAAGAGGCCGAAGCGGCCTTCGGCACCCGGTTCGACCCGCTGCCAGCAGCAGCCGAACTGGTCCGCTTTGCCGACAGCGGCCGCTGCCAATCAACTGCTCAGTCGAGTGCAAGCCGGGCGGGCCTGTGCGGCAATCTGACCTCAAGCAGCAGTCTGGCGGAAGTCGTTCGCGTACCGTTGGATCGTGCGGGGGGCAATGAGCCTTGGGCGCTTTTGCCGCCGCCGCAACGCTGGGCCAATAGCCTGCTACTGTGGATGCAAGCGGCCGATTTCGACGCCGCCCGACACACAGCCGCCGCAGTGCTGGATTACGTGCTCCGCCAAGCGCCGCATACCACTTTGCACGCGGTGATCGAGCCGCAGGGCGACTACCGACAGGTTTCGCCGCGATCTCTGGCACTGCTGCTGGAAACATCCTACCAGACGGTCAGCTACTTGGACCGCTATTACAGCGTGCAGCCTGGCCGTCTACGCGGCGCAAAGCGACTGGTGGTCGTCGCCCCTGAACCCGCCCGGAAGGATCGCCACTGGCGACAGGCCGCCAGCCAATACGCCGAGCTGGTATTTCGTTCAACACGCCCGGGAGGCTCACTTGATGCTTCCCGCGGGGTGAAATCATACGTTTCGGCACCGAGAACGCTCCATCGATGCCCGCGCGCACTATAACATGCCCAGCATGAGCGTGGCTGCAACGACCCGCTCAGACGAACTTGGTTATTCCTGGCATGGCCACGGGCGGCGTAGGCAGCGGCCCCCACTCGTACTTCGGCGGCGAGAGGTCTTCCTTGGAGTTGATCGCCTGTTCCCAGGTGATCATCTGCCCGGTGTAGGTGACCATCCGGCCCAGGATAGCCAGCATGGTGCTTAGCGCCATGTAGCGCCCGTTGTTTATGGGCTGGCCTTTGCGGATGCTGGCAAACAGCTCGTCGTGTTCGGTCTGGTAGATGTTGTTTTCCGGGCCTTCGTAAGTCCAGTTCACTTCGCCGGTGATCCGCAGCCCTTTGCGGCCTTCGCTGATAAACGCCCGGCCCTTGCTGCCGGCGGCCGCGGCGCTCATATCGTTTTTGCAACCGGGCATTTGCCGGGTGTTGCTGAACAGCTTGGTGCCGTCTTCGTACTCGTACACCACCGAATGATGATCGTAGATGTTGCCGTACTCTGGCCCGGTGCGCACCTGGCGACCACCCATGCCGATAGCCCTGGCCGGATACTGGTCTTTCATCATCCAGGCGCATACGTCGAGGAAGTGTACGTGTTGCTCGACGTTGAAGTCGCCCGACAACCACGTGAAGTAATACCAGTTTCGGCACTGCCAGTGCATATCGGTCCACTCAGGCTCGCGCTTTTTGACCCAGATGCCGCCCCGGTAATCGTTGGCCTGCAAAGTGTGAATCTGCCCGATCGCCCCGTCCTGTATCCGCTTGATGGCCTCCTGGAAACCATAGGAATATCGCAAACACAGGCCGGAGACTACCGACAACCGCTTCTGCTCGGCCAACTGGCAACTGGCCAGCACCGAGCGGACGCCGGGGGCATCGACCGCCACCGGCTTCTCGGCGAAGACGTGCTTGCCGGCCTCGATGGCGGCCTTCAGATGGGCCGGGCGGAAGTGCGGCGGCTCGCACAGCAACACCACATCCACTCCGCAGGCGATAAGCTGCTTGCCCGCGTCGAAGCCCGAAAACTGCCGCTCCGGAGGAACGTCGATCTTCTCGGCCAGCTCAGGTCTTTTTTGCAAGCTGCTGAGACAGATTTTCATCCTGTCGTCGAACAGATCGGCCAGTGCGACCAGCTTGACGTTCTTGTCGGCCGAAAGGGCCTGGGCGGCGGCACCGGTGCCGCGTCCGCCGCAGCCGATCAGCCCGACGCGCAACAGGTCGCTGCCGGCTGTGTGAAAACCAAAGGCCGGCACTGCCCCCGCCAGCCCGCCCGCAGCCGCCAAAACCGCCGAACGCCGAAGAAAATCCCGCCGCGAAACAGTCGATCTTGCGCTCATAACTGCTCTCCTGCCATACAGCCAGTTGCTTCGGTCGCACCTGCGAAAACGCCGGTTCTAGAATAGCAGGGGCGACCGTCGCGCGGCAAGCGCGCCGACCCAGAAGCCGAGAAGACAGGCCTGAGCCACCTGCGGGCAGTGCTGGCCGCCGCTATCGCCTGATTCCCATCGGCCGATATGGTCTTGGCGCTGCTATCGACTGGGCGCCGCTGGCCAATCGGGTTGCGGCCGCTGGCACCGGCTTGCGGATCAGCGCCGCCGGGCCGAGCGGTCGTCGATGTCGTGGGGACGGGGCAATAGTTGTGCCTCGTCTGCATCGGCGACAAAAGCGTTCCAAACGTCTCTGGAAGCCGCTGCCAGCATGCCGCCATCCACCGGATCGCCCCACGGGTCCAGAGGACGCCTGGTCCGCTGGCGATCGGCAATGCTTGCTTTTGCGGCAGTACGTTTGTGCTGGTGAGGATTGCACTTCTGGCCCGAAACGCGTTGCGCCCGATTGTGCTGTTTGCTCATACGTTGAACCCTTGCTGAAGAAAGCAACATATACTTTCGCACTGGCCGACCACTGTCTGGCCGCGACGGCTCTCCGGGGCGTCACTGCGGCCGGCCTATCGCTCCAGCTAAACCTGGGGATGGCGAACAGCCCCGGACTTTAGCAGCCTCGTAGTGTACGTAAGTACATTATCACAAACCGGGCGTAAATGCAACAGATACTTGGGCCAAAATGCCCGATTATTGTGAGCGGCTTGCCGCTGCTGGTGGAGAATCGTCCTCTTGCTGGCTGAAAAGCCGTGCCAAGCCTAGGCAGAACCATACCAACCGCTGGCGGGGTGAAGGGGAGGATCTTCAGCTACACTTCACGCGGCCAAGAACAAGTCATCCTCCCTGGGAAAAACATCTTATTTCAGCGCGTGCGGAGTATAGTTGTCTCGTTCACAAACCGCAGCATCCCTGCTGCAACCCAGAAAAGCCTGTCAGTCAGCGGATCGCCTCAGTCGCCGGCGGATTGGCGCCAAACGGCGACGGACCGAAAAAGCCGCGGGGTGAATACTCACGAAGCGCTTGTCCCGACTTGTCGGCGGATCGCTCGCCTGAGTCCCCAGCTAGTTTTAGTCGTGTGGACTCAGAAGTGGCACCCGGCATTGAACTGGCGGGCGGTTGCATAGACGAATCGGAAGGCTCGCGCGGTTCCACAGAGAAATCAGAAACCTGCTGCGATGGTGTGGCATTTAACGACTGCTGGTTGCCGGCCGTGCTGTGAAGTTGACAAACACGTGTGGCTTGGGCCAACAAATCCGCCGCCTCCAGCGGCCAGATGCGCGCCGCCACATGGCCCGACGCCGTCGCAATACCGCAGCCGGCTATCAGGCTGCGGCCGTTGTTGCCCACGCACATGCTCACCACCGGCCCCCAATGGCCGCGCAGCACAAGCGAATGTGCCGCGGTCGAAGCTGCCGACAAATCCCACAGGCGTACAGTTCGGTCGTCGCTGGCCGTTGCCAATCGGCGGCCGTCAGCAAGAAACAGAATCTTCCGCACCCGCGCCGTGTGACCGGAAAGCACAAGGCAGGAATCGCGGGGATCGGCCGCGTGCAAGTCCCACAGCCGTACCGCACGGTCGTAGCCGGCGGTCGCCAGATAGCGGCCGTCGGGACTGACTTCCATCACATCCACCCAGCCGTTATGGCCGGAAAGCACGCGGGGGTTAGCGCCCGGGTCCGGTTGCCGGAGGTTCCATAGCCGCACTGTGCCGTCGTAACTGGCCGAGGCCAGCCAGCGCCCATCGCAGGCGAAGGCTACGGCGGTGGCCTGGTTTTCGTGGCCGTGCAAGACGATCTGCTCGGCCGAGGGGAAACTGGATCGCAGATTCCACAGACGCACCGTTTTGTCTGCGCCGGCAGTGGCCAGCCAGTTGTTGTCGGGACTGATGGCTGCCGCCCGTACCTGCCCGAAATGCCCACGCAGTGGCAACCCCGCGCCAAGCTGAGCGTGGGCCGACAATTCCCATAGCCGGGCAGTGTCTTCCATGCTGTCGGGCCGACCGGCAGCGGCCACAAGCCAGCGGCCGTCGGAGGAAAAAGCAACCGCATTGACTGCACCGGAAAACCGGTGGATGATCGTCGCGCGGCTGGCCAGGTCCGGCGCTGTCAAGTCCCATAACACCAGCAGCCCGGCGCGATCGCCGCTGACCAGTCGCCGGCCATCGGGGCTTATCGCTATCGTGCTGATTGCCTCGCCGTGGACTCGCAGGACGACCGGTTGGTTTGCCTCGTAACCAGCGGCGGCTTTTTGTTCGGTCGATACCTGAGGCGTAGCGCCACGTGGCGTGCCGGAGACGGCGGCGGCCGGCGGAACTTCGGCCGTGTTGCCAAAGATGTTGCCCCAGCAGGCCGTTGCTGCTTCCAGGTTCCAGATGCGCAACGTGCCGTCTTCGCCGCCGGTGATCAGCAATCGACCCTGGCGGTCGGTTTGGCAAACCGTGATCGCCCCGTCGTGTCCCGGCAGCGCCGGAACGCCCAGTTCGGCCAGCGCGTCGCAGAGTATCTGTTGGGTACTCAGATCCGCAGCGAGGCCTTCGGCGATCTTTGTTCGTAAACTGGCGGCAGCCAACAGGCAGCTTTGCAACGGCTGGCTGCGCAACAGCAGCAAGGCGTCTTTGGCCTGCTGTTCGGCCAGGGCCAAACGGGCCTGCCGGGCCGCCTGTTGCCGTTGCTTTTCCGCTTCCAGTCGTTCCAGTTCCGCACGGCGGCGCTGGGCTTCGGCCTGCTGTGCGCGGAGTTCGGCGGCCTGACGCGCGGCGGCCTCGGCTTCGGCCTGACGCTGTTTTTCGGCAGCCAATCGGGCCTGCTGGGCGGCAAGGGCTTCGGCCTCCAGACGTTCTTGTTCGGCCTGCTGCCAATTGCGGGCCGTATGGTGCAAACGCAGCTTTGTCACGCAGAAGCCCGCTGTGCCGGCCGCCGACGCCACAACAAGCAGACACAACACGCCCAACACCAGGGTGCCTTTGGCCGGATTGTTCCTGCACCAGCGAAGCAAGCGTTGCCATTGTGTCAGTTGCGGCTGGATGATCGGCGCGCCGGACAGCCACTGCTGGAGAAGCGGGTCGGCCGGCGTCTGTTCGGCCGGTGCGGATGAGTTCGACTTTGCCGAGTTGCCATTTTGGCCCGCGTTGAGCTTGTATCGCAGCCCACATCCCGAGCAGACTATCGGGGCGTACTCCGCGCATGGAGGCACTTCTGTCACTTGGCGGCACAGCGGACAAGCGGCTTTCAACGGCGGCTTGTTCGTGGTTCGCTTCGAGGGAATGCCAAATGGCACGGTACAGGTCTTGCTCGGTGCGGGCAATTCCACCATACGGCAGCTACCGACAAATCGCGTCCTACGGCATATCCGGCAGATTCGCTCTACCCCGAACGAAGGCTGCATCAGAAAAAATCGGACGCGGCCGAACAATCCCCTCGAAAATCGCGTCCCTTCGGTACATCCCCGTCAGCCCGAACTTGCCCCAAAACCCGCAGTTCCGGCATATCAGATACTACCGCTACCGGACCGATAGGTTTATTCCGGGCGGTACAAGCCTGGCGGGGGGTATGTGGCCTATCGCGACTTGGTCCAGCCCAGCCGCCCTGCCGCCACGGCCGCGCTGATAGCCCCCGGGGGCAACTTGCTGTAGCCGTTGGGCCAACATGCCGAATGTCCTCGTGGTATTCCTGGTCGCGCACAGCCCCGCCACCAGAATTGCTTTGGCGCCCGAAATGCAAAACGGCGCTGCACGAGATGAGCGGTCGGATGCTAGGAGCACCTGGCCGCCTTTAAGCGCTTGGCGGACTACGTTATCGGGCGATGAAAAACTCTGCCGCTGGAAAATCGTTTCGCGCTTATTGACACTGAGTCTCAAAATCAATATAATCAAGTGCTGTTCGATGACCGACCCGGACGCCAGGGTATGTCGGCCCAGGCAACATGCAGCACCGGCATGCCGGTAGGCGAGCCGGCAGCGGCAAGAGGTATTGGCGGCATCGCGCCGAGCCAGGTTGGGGCCAGCAAACAGTCGAAAATGGGAACGTTTTTCAGGCAACGCAGCGCTGGCCGGCACAATGTGCAGTCTGCCGCTTGGATTGCGGACGCGCGCCATTTTCGGCAACGCCACCCTGACCGGCCGTTTGTAGGTCTTCAGCGTCGCCAAGATTTCCAACGCTAGACAGCCAGCAGCACCTGCCACGTGCGGCCGTTGTGCTGCCAGCCATCCAGCCTCGAACCAGGTGCACCCCACCCAGCGCGCACAGTTGGCCCAAACCATTCGTTGGGGTGCGCCATGCTTTGTATTGCTCGACAGCAAGGAGCATTCGGCCAGTAATGCCCAATACGCCCGGTCTGCATTCTACGCAAGTACAACAGCCTGTTTGTGGCTGCAAGCACGGGCGGGAGGACTGCGCCGTCTGCCCGGAGAAGCGAGGAGCCAGGGTAATCAGTTCCGAGGAACTGCTCGGCGGCGGCCGCCAGTTGTTCATTGTGCATAAAGGACAGGTGTACCGCCTTATTCTTACACGCAACGACAAATTGATTCTTCAAAAATAGGCTGCCGAGGGTAGGCGCACACTACCAGCGGCGGGTCTTTCGCCAGCAGGCTATTGTGCCGGGCGGTCGCCCAGGCAAGGCCAGCCAGCTCTTAGTTTCTACCAGATGCCTTATGGACGGCGTGGACGGTCTGCGCCGTTTCGGTGAACTTCACAAGCCATAAAGGATCGCAAAATGAATGATTCGATCAAACGTGCGGGATTCACACTCGTGGAGATGCTGGTCGTTATTGCGATCATCGCCATGCTCATCGCTATGCTGCTTCCTGCGGTGCAAATGGCCCGGGAAGCGGCCCGCCGCATCAGTTGCTCCAACAACCTGAAACAGCTTGGTCTTGCCTTGCACAATTACCACGCTGCGACGGAGTGTTTTCCTGGCTTCGGGCGGACCAGCCAGACCAGCTTTTCCGTCCAAGCGCAGCTCTTGCCTTACGTCGAGCAGGAGAATGTGCGAAAGCTGATTGACTTCAACCAGCCGCTATATGTTGGCCGCAGTCACTCGCAAACACTCAATCCCCATCAGCGCTCCGCAGCCAGGATGCGGTTGGCGCTGTTCCGCTGTCCGGCCGACGGCCAAGCAGACCTGCTGGAGGATGCGCCCGACGAAGTGCTGGCCGGCGGAAACTATATGGTTTGCAGCGGTTCTGGAACCGGCACGAATTACGATTTGCGCTATCCGACCGACGGCCTGTTCCACTATGGCTCAAACTACGGCTTGCGCGCCGTCACCGACGGGTCGAGCAACACGTTGGTGATGTCGGAGACGCTGTTGGGTTCGGGAAAACGCTTGAGCAACTACACCCCCACCAGCGCCGAGAAAAAACGGCTGGTGGGTTTTCTCGACGGCTTTTATCCCCGCAGCGGAGCACCAGGGCTTACGCGAGGTGGCACAGTCCTCCAAGACCCTGACTTGCCTGCCCTGGCCGATGCCGCAACCGACTGGTACGGCAATCGCGGCTTCGGCTGGATTGCCGGCAAGCCAATGGCCACGAGTTTCTCGGCCTACTTGCCGCCCAACTCCGATGTTCCAGATATGCACGCGCATGGCATCGGGTTTTTCTCCGCACGCAGCAACCATCCGGGCGGCGTGAACAGCTTGTTTGCCGATGGCAGCGTGCGGTTCGTACGCGACCGAATCGATTTGGCGTTGTGGCGAGCTTTAGCGACTCGGGATGGAGGCGAGGCCGTTGAAGCGTTCTGACTGTTGACGTTCGCAATGCCTGGGGACACCGACCAATAGGAAAACTTTAGACCAGCCGGTCACTGCCTTTCGCGAAGATCAATAGGAGAACAGACAGCCATGCGCCGTCCGGCCCTGGCCATAAACCGCCGATGGGCGGTGCTGACCTTAAATAATCGCTTACGGTGTAACTTGTGCGCATTTGCGAGCATGTTTTCAAGTGATCTGGCGCATGTTTTCGGTTGATCTGGAGGGCTACGCTCTGTCGTGGCCGTATTACCAGTGCCGGTGGACGCGACCGCAGCGTCCCTTCAAACCATCGTTTGGTTGCGGCTGAGGGCAGCGCTGGTCAGCACGAACAAACAAACTCGCAAAAGCGCAGCTGTGCCGTCATGGGCGTTCTGCGGAGCAATCCTCAAAGCGGTTGTTACGCGCTACAGCATTATGATTGTGCGGTGTGTTGTTCTAGGCCTGTGTTTCAGAGTGAAAGGAGATTTTTCAATGGTTGCTGGTAGGGTGCGTTTGGTAGTAATTGGTGGTTTGTTGTTCCTTGCAGCCAGTCGTGCGATTGCGGCAGAAGACTTAGGGCTGCTGTTGGTGGCCCACGGTTCTCCTAGCCCCGACTGGAATCGCCCCGTGATCGAGCTTGCCCAGCGCGTAGAGCGCCAGGTGGGACAGAAGCACGGCTATCGGGCGGTGAAGGTCGCCATGTTGGAATCGGCGAAACCAGATATCGCTGCTTCCTTGCGCGAGCTGGAAGCGGCCGGCTGCCGCCGGATTGTTGCAATACCGCTTTTCATTTCTCACTCTTCGCACACGCTGTTCGACGTTCCAACGGCGTTGGGAGTCCTATGGAGTCCCAGGTTAGTTCAGCAGCTCGATTCAGAAGGAATCGCCGTAGCCCGGCCGCGCCTGCCGGTTGTGATGACCACCCCGCTGAGCGACGGCAATTTGCTAGAAGATTACCTGTTGCGCGAAGTGGAGCGTCTGTCCAAGTCGCCCTCGGACGAAGCCCTCGTGCTGCTTGCCCACGGCGATGAAGACCATCAACCGCTTCTTACTCGTCGCTTTCAGCAACTGCTGGACAAGGTGGGCGACAAGACCGGTATTGAGCATCGCAGCTTAGCCTTTGTGGCCGTCGGCCAGCAATATGCCGATAAGGGACTGCCGGCCATCGAAAAAGCCTTGGAAGCACGTCGCCGGGTGCTGGTTGTCGCCACGTACTTGAACCTTACCGCCGAGCAACTCCATCGACGATGGGTAGCCCAGGCTGCCCGCGCCGCCCGAAAAGACCCGCTGGCCAATCGCAACGTGGTGTTTTCCGATCGGCCGTTGATTGCCGAAGCTGCTTTGCTGGAGTGGATCGACGAAATGGCCTCCGGTGCTGCCCGACATTTCGGTTCCAAATGAACCCCGGCCTGGCTTGCCAATGACCGAACTCGGTGCGCGTGCAGCGGCACTGCCGCAAGCGATCGAGCGCCCTGCCGCCGATGCAACCGGGCAACCAGCAGGGGCGATTGAATCGCTTCTGGGCAGGCTAACATCGCCGCCCAACTACAGCCGAATCTTGCACAGGTTGCAGTGCAACCAGGATTCTGGCAGTTGCTGTCCGCGTTGCAGCCGTAGCGGTCGGATGTAGTAGCGCCCAGCAATGCAGGTCGCCGACTTCTGCGCAAGCCGGCCAGCAGGACGCAGCATGTCTTCCGGCGACGATTCAGACGCGAAAGTGCAGCCGTGATAAGCGGAGGGCACGGGATTCGAACCCGCAACCCCTTTCGGGGCACCACATTTCCAGT
>Ga0209017_10001444_pt1 | contig 18128 bp, 9 predicted proteins | sample YNPBryunderm2012_FD_185812 | JGI IMG/M metagenome (GOLD analysis project Ga0209017, IMG submission 185812) | Anoxygenic and chlorotrophic microbial mat microbial communities from Yellowstone National Park, USA - YNP Bryant MS undermat 2012... ... | reverse complement strand
TATCTCGAGGAATTAGAACGGTCTGGCGACGACGGCAGCTTGGCAGCCGCCAGTACGGCCATTCCTGCCCCGTTTGAATTTGATCTCTGTCCGAATTGCTATCGACGCTGGCTGCAAGATCCGCTGGGGCGTGATCCTGTCCGGAAATGGCAGTTCAGCGCAAATTAGCTGCGGCTCGGCTGGCACGATCAAGCGGCCCGACATCCCAGATTCGCACGGTTCCATCCTGTCCGCCGGTGGCAAGGAGATCGCCGAATTTGTCGAAACGAGCGGCAAAGATTGTCCCCTGATGCCGACGAAATGTGGCTAGCAGTTCCGTTGACTCGGAATCCCAGATCCGCGCCACGCCATCCTGACCCGCCGTGGCCAGAAGAGTTCCATCCGGAGAATACTGAACCGCAAGTACTCCCTCGTCGTGGGCTTTGAACTGCTTCTTAAGTGTGCCGGTATCGACATCCCAAAGAATCACGGTTTTATCCCAGCTGGAGGTCGCGAGTTCGCGGCTATCCGGGGAGAATGATAAACCGTAAACCGGGCCACCATGCCCTGTGAGCGTAAAGCGTTTGCGTTTGCCGGCGATTTCCCAAAGAACCACGGTTCCATCGGTACTGACGGAAGCCACCGTCAGATTGTCGGGGCAAAAGGACACTCCGTTGACGGTGCTTTCTTGCTGATATTGCAACAGAATTCGCTCTTGCGCAAGATCGAAGACGCTCACTTCGCCGAACCGGTCGCCGATGGCGACCCAAGCACCACTCGGGCTGATCGCAGCCGTGCGGACCGGGGTGCCAACCGGAATCGATTTTCGCTGGCGGCCACTGGGGAGATCCCAGATTTTGATCGTGCCATCATCACTGGCGGAAATCAGCTGCTTACCATCGGGGGTGAAATCCAGTGCCCAAACCGGGCCTTTGTGAGCAGGTGCTTGATCATTAGTTGCAGGATGCAAGTCAAATTTCAAACGTCGACCGGGAACATCCCAGACACTGATGCGGCCGTTTTCAATCCCCATCACCATGGTGCTGCCATCCTGGCTGAGCGCCACCGACCAGATCGCTCCAGATCGGGCGGGCAGGATGGCGATAGGCTCGGGGCCGGGATCGGCGATCGCGAGCTTTGAGTTGGGGGTTTTTGGCAGAAGCCAGACCGTCAGCAAGCTCCCGGAAATGGAACCAAGTAAGAATGTCAAGCTCAAGACCAGCAGTTTCTTCCAGCACGCCTGAATGCGCCGCCGAGTCATGCGGAACGGGTTCAGGAACCCGGGGCAATGGTCCGCCGAGCGATTGTGTGCGGCCAGGGGATGCAGATGGCTTGCGAGAATGTCGGCGACCTCGGCGGCCGATTGATAGCGATCCGCCGGATTCTTTGCCAGCAAGGTTTCGATAATCTCTTCAAGCCACGGAGGGACATCAGGATTGACACGATGCAATGGCACGGGTGGATCGTCAGCGACGCGGCGAAGCACCGCCAGGGGGGTTTTCCCATCGAAGGCAGGGGTCCCCGCGAGGGCTTCATAAAGCACCGATCCGAGGCTAAATAAATCGGCTCGATGATCAATCTCTTCGCCGCGAGCTTGTTCCGGAGACATGTAAAGCGGGGTGCCGGCGACGAAACCGGTCCGAGTTAATTTCATGTCCACCGTGGCACGGGCCAGGCCAAAATCGGTTAATTTCACTTTCTCGGTGCCGGCTTCAATTAAAATATTTCCTGGCTTGATGTCCCGGTGAATCAACCCACATGCATGAGCGCTTGCCAGGCCGGCAGCGGCTTGCATGCCGATGCGAGCGGTTTCCAGGGGGGTCAATCGACCCACGCGACGAAGCCGTTGCTCCAGGGATTCTCCGTTCACCAGTTGCATCACTAGAAACGGCAAACCCGACTTCTGATCCTCGTCAACCTGGTAAACCGCGACTAGGTTATCGTGGCTGACGGCAGCGGCCGCGCGGGCTTCCCGGCAAAAACGTTGCCGCATCGTGGGATCATTGGCCAGCTGAGGATCAAGGATTTTCAACGCCACATCCCGTTGCAGATCGGGATCAAAGCCTTCCAGGACAACACCCATCCCGCCACGGCCCAAAACTCGGGTAACCTCAAAGGATCCGAGCCGGCCGATCCGCCCCGGCTTGGCGATCGGTTCCAGGAAATCCAGGGACAATACTCCGCGGGCGTGGTCAGCCAAAATGTCAGGTTCATAGGTCGCGGTTCGCGTCGTGCTGCTGGAAATTTGCGGAAAAATTTCCCAGTATGCGGAATCTTCGGCTGGCTTGGCGTCATCGATATGGCGAACAAGTTCCGGAAAAAGAGAATCTCCACCGGTGGCAAGTTCCTCGAGCCGTTGCTGGCAAATTTGGCATCGGCCAACCAGCTCTACAAGCGATTCATCTTCGCTGCCGCTACTGTCGCCGCGAAGCAAACGTTGCAATTGCTCCGTCGTCGGGCAATCAGCATTGCTGCATGGAGGTGATAATTTGCTGAGAGTGTCAGGCATGGCATCACCTTCCGATTCCGAGCGAGGTTGAAGAAACGGAACTCATTCGTCCGTTTCCGCTCGTAAGCGTTGAACGACTTCACGCAAGCGGGCTATGATGCGACTTTTGGCGACATACACTGCACCCGGACTCATCCCCAGTTCTTGACCGACATCGTTTGCGGAACGGCCTTCGACCGCAGTGCCCCAGAATGCTTTCCAAGAATTCGCGTGAAATTCATTGCGGACGATTTCCATCGCCTGAGCGGACAATTGCCGCTGATATTCCCGCTCCCAGTCGGCATCGGGAGGGATGGAGGCATCGGGCAGGGCATCGAGCCGTTCTTGTGCATTTGTATCTCCGAAGGCACGCGGCCGGTGTTTTTGACCCGAGAGGAAATTGTAAATTTTGTTTCGAGTCACCGTGTACAGCCAGCCTCGAAACGTTCCTCGACGCGGATCGTAATCCATTCGCGAGGCGTTTCGGGCGACGCTGCGTAGCACTTCTTGCATCAAGTCGGCGGCATCCGCATCTTGCAGCCCCCGCTTCCGGGCAAAACCGTAGATCACGGGGGCATACAGTTCCACAAATTCTTCCCAGGCACGATCATCGCCACCGCTCTTCAGGCGCGCCAGTAAGCTGACTCGGGTTTTCGGGGGATCCGCCATGCGGACGGTTCCTTTCCTTGAAATACCAGCAATGACTGGCCGCCTAACACAATCTTCAATCGGAGGTGATTTTCATATCCTCGGGAAGCAACAACTTTGGCTCTGTTGTATAAATCCAGGGATCTCGAAGACATTGTCCAAGATTCTCCCAGGCTTCGCCATCTGAACAGAAATAGCATTAGGAGCCATCGCGATGATGCTACCGGAAACGGCTACGTCCAGCAACGTACATCAAGGCGATCATATCGGATGGCGGCGATTTCGGCTGCCGCTGTTTGTGATTCTCGTCCCCTCTCTCATGAAAATCGCATTGGTGCTAGTGCATCGCTTCGAGGTTGTTCCGGAAGTGATTTTCCCGTTGACCATCGCTTTTCAACTGACGGCGTTGCTGGCTGGCATGTTGTTGTTGCTCTGGTTCTTCCTGGCGAGTGGCTTTTCCCGGCGGGTCCGACTCATCGGGGCGGGACTTGTGGCCGGCATCGTGGCGATGCTGTTTGCCCTGATTCGATCGGTCGAGTTCGACGGCCAAATGACGCCGCTCGTCAACTTTCGCTGGGAGCCGGATCCTGCAGTTGTCCTTGCCGAGCATTTGACTCGCGCGGGACCACCGCGGGGAAACGCTGACTTGAGCGTGGGAGACAACGATAGCCCCGCATTCCGCGGTCGAAACGGCGATGGCGTTTATCCCGATGCAGGGCTGGCCCGATCCTGGCCACCACTGCCGCGAATCCGGTGGAAGCAACCGGTGGGAGGAGGTCACTCGGGGATCGCGGTTGCCGGCAATGCCGCAATAACGCTCGAGCAACGGGGTGAGTACGAGACGATCGTTTGCTACGATCGTGATTCCGGAGCCCAGCGTTGGCACTTTTCCTACCCGGCGCGCTTTCAGCACTCGGAGCCGATGGGAGGCGACGGACCCCGAACAACGCCAGTAATTGTCGATGGCACGGTGATCTCCCTGGGGGCCACAGGCGAACTGGTATGCTTGGATGGGGCGACTGGGAACAAAATCTGGCAGACAAATATCCTTCAAGACAACGGTGCGAAAAATCTCGAGTGGGGGCTAGCGGCTTCGCCGCTGGTGCTTGGCTCGCTGCTGATCGTCACTCCGGGAATCGACCCGAGAAACAACCGCGGTCAGGCGGTCGCCGCTTACGATCGATTGACTGGTGAAAAACGCTGGGCAAACGGCCGTTACCCGGCTGCTTATGCCTCGCCGATGCGAGTGGTTCTTGGCGGGCTGGAGCAAGTGCTTGTCTTCGACGGGGCCGGGCTAGGCGGATATCACCCGGCCGACGGCTCGGAACTGTGGCGTTATCCCTGGGTCAGCGACATGGGGATGAACAGTGCGCAACCCCTGTGGCTGGGAGATAATCGGCTGTTTGTCTCGTCGGAAAAAGCAAATGGCTGTGCCTTGATCGAAGTCCGTCTCGAGCCGACGGGTGTCTGGGAAGTTCGGGAATTGTGGAAGACTCGAGCCTTGGCGGCCCGCTTTTCCAACATGGTCAGCCACGGCGGCATGGTCTATGGCCTTAGCGATGGCCGGCTTACTTGCGTTGATTTAGCCACTGGACAACGACGCTGGCGTGACGGCAACTATGGCAACGGACAGATCATTCTTGCGGGATCACTGTTGATGATCACTGCCGAGTCCGGGGATGTTGCGCTTGTGGCCGCAGACCCTGATCGCTGGCACGAACTGGGTCGCATGACGGTCTTTTCGCATCGGACCTGGAATGTCCCGGCACTTGCCGGTCGGCATCTGTTTCTCCGCAACCACCGGGAAATGGCTTGCCTTGAGTTGCCGACGGACAAGGAATGAACGATGCCATGAATCCAGCACGACGATACTGTTTTTCCCCAGCAAGTCTGACAGGGTGTGGAACTTCTCCAGGGGTTGTCAGCGAATTGCGGTCCGTTACGGCTAAGCGATCGTCGTTCTTAAATCGGCACCAGGTGCGTCTGGAGCAGTCGATCATGGGGAGTGCGATCGGGCCAGCGGACAGCAATCAGCAGTTGAATCGGTAAAACGGCGATGGCGGCAAACCACAGCAGGGCTCGCAAAACGGCATATTCGGGGGCGGCTGCCTGGATCCAGACCGATATCAGCAGCAACAGCATCAGCGGTGACCAGATTACCAGTTCACGGAGGGCACACCGCCAACGTTCAGCCGGTCGGCCATCCGCAAGCACCAGGGTCAAGCCAGCTAAAGTCATGGCCAGGCCGCCACGGAAAATGAAGGCAAACCCTGCCCAGAATAAAGGCACGACAAGAATGACGGCGATGGCCGTGGTTGTCATCGCATGACGAATATCCAGGGGTTTTTCGTCAACTCTGCCGGCGGAGAGTTGAATATACAGATACGCGTTCTCCAGCAGTCTGGGGGAAGGTTTTTCGGGCTGTTCCCCGACTACAATTTCTTGCAAACGTTTGACGAGTGATTGTTCAAACGAGGTGAGATGGCCCAGATGCCGGACGAGATTTTGATTCCTGAGATCAAGCCATTCTTTCAGCCTCGCGGTGGTGGTGTCAACTCGTTCTGGGGCCAGTGCTTGTTGCAGCCGTTGCCGGAGCGGATTATCCGAGGGGAGCTGCTCGATTTCTTGCAGCAGAAGATTGCGGCGAGCCTGGTCGCTGATCGTGTCAAGAATTTGGCTTGGCGCCCAGACTTGTGCGGCCGCCAGAACGGATAAGGCAAAGGAAAGCAGTCCGGTCATCAACAACATGAGAATGAGTCCGGGGGTCAGCATCATCCCGAGAACGCTCAGGTAGGCGGTCCGCATCGCGGTAGTGATCTGGGCCGGATGAGTGTGTGTTTCGGCGAGATCAGTCTGAAGGCTCGTTAAGCTCAGATAACCTTCGGCATCGTCACGGAATAAACGGCTGGTCACTTTCGCGGCATGGGGAGGGATAGGTGCTCGGACCGGGCCGCCGCTGCTACGAGGCTGCCCTTCGAGTGCTAATGTCGTCACCAGGCGAATCAACTGCTGTGGTTCGGTGACTCGCCGTTCATGTTCACCAAGACGGAGGGTGGCATCTCGTCGGCATCCGGTGGGCAGGGGAAAATCCACAATCTGCAATCGCCCTCCGGGTTCGACCCACAACTGGCTGACCGTGAGTTCGGGAATCGTGGTGCCGTCGGCATCCGCGGCCAGAAATTCTTCGGTTAATTGTTCGAGCAGGGGGCGAGTATCCGCCCAGTTTAGCGGTTCATGGGGTGTCACCACATCGACGAGTGGTGCCCCGGCCGGTGCCACCACCGCGAGCCAGGCTTGTTCGTGGCCGTTCCACATCGTTAAGCCGTGGCCGAGGTGACGCAACCGAGTGGGTCGGGCTGTCGGTGGTTCCGATGCTGTCGGCACCGGTTTTCCTGGCGGAAACAGGCGGATGAGGACTCGCCGGCCCAGTTCTTGATCTTGTGCCACCCAGACTTGCCCGCCATCGGGAAGGTCAGCGAGTTTACCTCGCACCACAAAGCCGCCGACTTCCCGAGGCAGGGGGATCAACGACGGTTGAATGCGATTGAGGGGATTCGGATACCGGCTGAGGAGTCGTTTCCTTCGGACCGGCCGCGGCCGTTGGACTGTCCGGCAGCCCGTCAACAGGTCGTGAATTCCACGAAAACTTTCCGATCGCAGTTGCCAGGCGAGAACGCTGACGCCAGACACAAGCGCGATGACCCCGGCAAGACGCAGTGGCAGCCGCGGACCTGGCGGATAAATGATCCAGCCCAGCCCGATTAAAGTTGAAAAAAGGACCAGGTGAAAGGCCAACGTTCGCAAAAGCGCGTGGCCGAGTCCGGGAGGACTCGTTTCCCCCTGCCGAGTGACACGCAGGCCAAGCAAGCGTTTGCCGAGGGTTGCACCGAAAAGTCCTTCGAGTGGAGCGAAATACAGCAAAGCAATCACCAGATCCGTGAACGTCACCGCGGATTTCGCCAAGGCGCTGGGAGTACCGATCAAAATCCGGGGCAAAAGATCGACCAGAATCACTGGGATTTGCAGCAAGAGAACATCAATCAGGTAGGCGAGCACGAGCGCCCGCGGAGACGCGGGCCGCTGATTTGCTGGCAGCAATGTTTCGAGAGCCTCACGAAGATCATCGAGTGTTTGATAGCGGCGGTCGCGATCTCGTTCAAGGCCGCGGAGGACGATTCGATCCAGTTCTGCGGGAATTTTTGGCCGGAAACTGCGGATCGGTGCGACTGGATCGGAGATAGCTTTTGCCACAGTCGCCGTCACACTTTCATGCTGGTGCGGAGCCCGACCGGTCAGCAGGAAGTAAAGCGTTGCGCAAACAGCATAAACATCGGAGTCGTAACCGACCGGTTCGCCACGAATTTGCTCGGGTGAAGCGAAGAGGATGGTACCGAGGAACGCCCCGGATTGCGTCAGTTGCTGTTGTGCCCCTTCTGGCGACACGGCCAAGGATTTGCTGAGCCCGAAATCGCCGACTTTCACTCGGTTGTCAGCCGTCAAAAAGCAATTGCTTGGCTTAACGTCCCGGTGAATCACCCCAAGCCGATGAGCTTCCCGTAAACCGTCGATGACATCGAGAATTCTCTGAATGGCTTCCTGTGGATTCAGCGGGCCGTTCTGATCCACCAGATCTTTGAGCGTTTTGCCCGGCATTAACTCCATGACGATGAAGGGCCGGCCAGCATCAGCATCCGCGCGTAAAACAAACACGCAGCGCGGATGATTGATCTGGCTGGCGACTCGCCCTTCTTGGCGGAAGCGCTCGACGGAAACTCGATTGGCCATCAGTCGCGGGGACAGTAACTTCACGGCGACCCGTTGCCCGGATTCCTCGGCGACGGCTTCATAGACCGCCCCCATTCCGCCAGCGCCGATAAAACGCACCAGTTTTAAGCCGCCGATCCGTTCAGGGGGGGCATGCGGAGGTGGATCAAAATCCCCGGCGGGTGTGTACGATTGCGTGGCGACATCGGCTGTGACTTGCTGCGAATCCGCTCCGGGCGAGTCCTGCTGCAAACGCTGCCCGCAATACATGCAAAACTGAGGTCGATTGTCCGGATCGTCCGAATTTGTCAACAAACGATGGCAGTTCGGGCAGGACAATTGCATGTGGCTTCCCGTCGCCATAATTCCATCATCTCGGTTCGGACCGTTCGCTCAGGGGAGTTCTGAGAATTATCGGAAATCTCACGGGTAACTCAAGAGACTTAACGAAGATGAGTGCCCCGCGGATGTTGTTTGCCGGGGAATTTCCCGGGTGTTTCTTGGTGACATCGCTTCGTCCTTGGCCGCAGAGTCGAGGAACCGAGCCACGGGTATCTTGCCCAGGCTCGGCCGTGGAATTCTGGCAACTGATGCTCGAGCAGGATTGTTTCCCCGGTCGCCATCATCGCCAAGCTTGTCCCGAATGATTCATCAGCGGGCTTGTTCATTCGGGGAAGGGCCAACCTGCCATCGGATCCGTGATTGTCGGAGACTCGGCGGTACGGTCTTTCCTGCGAGTTTGGCCGCTGCGACGGGATTACGCTTATTTCGTCGGCGAGTAAGCGGTCGCTTGAAGCATCAATGACTTGACTCCATCCGGAGCTGTTAGGGAGCCACCAGCCTTGGCTTCCGAGGCTTTTCGCGCTGCGATCCAAGCCGGATCATTCCGGAAGGCATCGAACGCTTGATCCCGCCGTTCCTGACTCGGGTGGGCGAGCAGGTAAATTAAGGTGTCGGCCTCTCCTTTTTGTCCCGGGGCCGGCACCCAGTAACCAACATTTGTCATACCATGTTTCTCGAACAACTTGAGCGTATGTTCGCGGAAGCGACTGTTCAATGCGGCCAGCTTACCCGGAGAGGCTGTGTAAGTCCGCAGTTCGAAGACCCGAGGAGGGTTTGCGGCCGCTGGCTCGATTTTCGGGGAATAATCGGTCGGGATCAGATAAAGGCGTTCAATCTTGGCCACCAGTTTGCCCTCTTTTTCCGACTCGGCCTGGGCTTTCTTCCAGGCTGGATCGGCTAAAAACCCGGCCCATGAAGTCTTTGCCGCCTCGGGACTGGAATGCCGTAAAAGATAAATCAGCATATTGTCTGGGTTTTTGATCGGCACCCAGTAACCGATATTTGTCATCCCGTGTTTCTCGAACAACTGGACGGTGTGATCGCGGAAGCGGGCATGCAAGGCATCAAGTTTGCCTGGTGCCGCATAATAGGTTCGCAGTTCGTACACGGCTTTCTCCGAGGCTTCGGGTGGTGCCTGAAATGTTCCGATCATAATGGCCACGGCAAAGGCGACTGGAGTCATTGTCTTTCCTGCAACTTGATCCAAGGGTAAGGAAAAGGAGGCTTCATCCGAGGTTGATACGCCCATCACGTTATGGTTTCGACGAGCAAGTACAACTGCCACTTTGAAACCAGAATGATTCAATTTTTACTTTCAATTCCGCTTGCAATCCTGTACAGTTATATTTGACGCTGCCCACCACTGACACCTTATCACTCGATTACCAAGTTCATTATCTACGATCGACGGATAATCATGCTTCAGCGAAATCCGACTCTCGGAATCATCGTTCTCGGTACTGCCACACTTTTTGTGAAGGCTGCGGAGCCCCCGGTTCAACCCGATCATGCCGCTCAGATGGCGGCCTCCCGAGAATTATTCGCTTCCACTGTCCGGGGATTTCTCACCGAGAATTGTTTGCACTGTCACGGGGGAGAAAAGGTCAAGTCAGGATTTAATCTTGCCGATCGCGATTTGCTGTTGCAAGGCGGGGATCGCGGACCGGCGGTGATTCCCGGCAAATCCGAAGCCAGCTTGATGATCAAACTGCTTCGTCGCCTTGAAGAACCTCACATGCCGCCGAAGAACCCGGCACCGCAAGTCGCGGTGGATGCCATCGCCCGCTGGATTGATTTAGGGGCGGCATATGACAAACCTCTGATTGAACAAACAAAACCACGCGGGAAACAACCCCTCGTGGTCACGGACAAAGATCGAAATTACTGGGCATACCGGCCGTTGCTGCCGCCGCCGATTCCGCAAGTGAATCACCCGACCTGGCAGCACAGCCCGATCGATCGATTCCTGCTGGCAAAAATGCAACCGGCGGGGATCAGCCCGGCGGCGGAAGCTGACAAACGTACACTCATTCGCCGTGTCACCTTCGATTTGATCGGCTTGCCGCCCACTCCCGCCGAGGTCGCTGCCTTTCTTGCCGATTGTTCCGAAAATGCTTACGAACGGGTGGTCGATCGCTTGCTAGCTTCCCCACACTTTGGCGAACGCTGGGCCAGGCACTGGCTCGATCCGGCGCGATTTGCCGAAAGTCACGGCTTCGAGCATGATTATCTTCGCCCCTATGCTTATCACTACCGTGATTTCGTCATCCGGGCCTTCAACGCGGATATGCCCTACGATCAGTTCGTCCGCTGGCAAATCGCCGGCGATGAATTTGCCCCGGACAATCCCGATGCGCTTGCGGCCACCGGCTTCCTCGGGGCTGGTGTTTATCCGACCCAGATCACCACCCGGGAAGCCGAGCGGGTACGCTACGACGCCATGGACGACATGCTCGCCACCACTGGTCACGCCATTCTGGCACTGACGGTCGGCTGTGCCCGTTGCCACGATCATAAATATGATCCGATCCCGACCCAGGATTACTACCGGATGCTCTCCGCCTTCACTACCACGGTCCGCAGCGAAATCGACTGGGACTTTGGCAGCCCCGAAGAGATCGCGGCGATGAAGGCGTTCGAAATCGAGCATAAGAAGTTGACGGACGAACTTGCCCGCTATGAATCCCAGGAGCTGCCCGCGGCCTTGGCAGCATGGCTGAAGCAACAGCCCGAGCCTCTGAAGATCAGCGACGGCACCGTCAGCCAGGCAGTCGAGTTATTCCGCAACGGCACCGCCTTTGACAAGCTATCAAAACCGCAACGTGATGCCGTGATTCGCTGGTTCGGTCCGCAAGAGTCCGGCTGGCAACAACGCCAAGCCGCGATCCAAGCACACGCCAACAAGCGACCGAAGGACACGCGGACAAAGATTCAAGTCTGCAGCGAGGGGCTTAAACCGATGCGCCATCACACGGCGGTTGGCAGCATCCCCGACTTCTACCCGGAGACATACTTCCTCAATCGGGGTGATGTCGCGCAAAAACAAGGTGTGGCCGAACTCGGCGTTCTGCAAGTGCTCTCCCGGGGTAATCAGGCGATCAGCCGCTGGTATCCCCCGCCACCTCCAGGAAGCCGTACCTCCGGAAAACGCTCCGCTCTGGCCAATTGGCTAGTGGACACCGAGTATGGCGCGGGGGCCTTGGCAGCGCGGGTCATTGTCAATCGCCTTTGGCATCATCACTTTGGCCGCGGCATCGTCGCTACCGTTAACGACTTCGGTTTTCAAGGCGATCCGCCCAGCCACCCGGAATTACTTGAGTGGTTAGCACATGACCTCGTCCAGCACGGCTGGAAACTTAAACGGCTGCATAAACAACTGGTGCTCAGCCAAGCCTATCGACAAGCTGGGACTGCGAATCCGCAGGATCCGGAGAATCGCTACTGGTCGCATCGGCCCCGCCGCCGTCTCGAAGCGGAAGCAATTCGAGATTCCCTCCTCGCCGTCAGTGGCCGACTCGACCCCAGCATGTTCGGCCCCGGAACACTTGACGAGCGCATGACCCGCCGCAGCATCTATTTCACCGTGAAACGCAGCCAGTTAATTCCGATGTTGCAGGTTTTTGACTGGCCGGACACCCTGACGAGTACGGGTGTGCGGCCAACGACGATCGTCGCTCCGCAAGCACTGGTCTTCTTGAATCATCCCGAGGTGAAAGCCGCCGCCGAGGCTTTTGCCAAGCGAATTCACAGGGAATCCGATCCGATCGCCGCTGCTTACCAGATTGCCTTCGCCCGGCTTCCTTCCACCCGAGAACGTGAGGCCGGCCAGGCATTTCTGAAAACGCACTCCCTGGCTGAATACACCCAGGTACTCCTGGGACTGAATGAGTTTATTTACATTGATTGATCATGATCAGTCATGATCACCAATCACGAGATGGCGACGTCTCTGAATGTGAAGGAGCCTGCGGATGTCCGTATTTCCCACTCGCCGACAATGGCTGGTACGCTGCGGCCTCGGTTGCGGTAGCCTGGCGTTGGCGGACCTGCTTTGCCGTAGCCAGGCTGCTCCCGCCTTGAATCCCCTGGCACCGAAACCAGCGCACTTTCCCGCGAAAGCCAAGGCGGTGATCTGGATATTCGCCAACGGCGGCGCAAGCCACGTTGATACCTGGGATTACAAACCGGAATTACAGAAACGCGACGGTCAGCCTCTGCCGACCCTCGACAAGGAATCCGGATTCTTCATCAATCAGGTCGGGCCCTTGATGAAGTCGCCCTTCACCTGGAAACAATGCGGTCAGTCGGGCAAGTGGGTGTCGGAATTGTTCCCCCATCTCTCGGCACATGTCGATCGGATGGCGTTCATCCACTCGCTGTGGAACGAGTCAAATAACCACAGCCCGGCACTCTACATGATGAACACCGGCTTGCCTCGGATGGGGGGACCCTCGGTCGGATCATGGGTCACGTACGGACTTGGCAGCGAGAATGAAAATCTGCCCGGGTTCGTCGTCATGACCGACCCGAAAGGCCGAGGGCTACCGAAGGGCCACGCCCTCAACTGGACAAACGGCTTCCTCCCGGGTGCCTTCCAGGGCACTTGGCTCAAACCGAGTGGTGATCCGATCGACAACCTCGCCCCGGCCAAAGACCGCAGCCCCGCCGCACAATCGCAGCAACTCGCCTTGATGGAACAACTCAACCGACTGCAACTCTCGGAAACTTCTGCCGCCGATCGGGAACTGGAAGCCCGCATCAAAAGCTTCGAACTCGCCTACCGCATGCAATCCGCGGCCCCGGAAGCACTTGACATCGGCAAAGAAACCCAGGCCACTCAAGAACTGTACGGGATCGGCCGTCCTGAATGCGATCATTTTGCCCGGCAATGTCTGATGGCACGCCGCCTGGTGGAACGTGGGGTCCGCTTTGTCCAAATTTATTCCGGCGGCATGGAAAATCAATTGTCGTGGGACGGTCACATCGATATTCGAGGCAATCACTCACAATTTGCCGCTGAAACCGATCGACCCGTTGCCGGCCTCATCACCGACTTGCAGCATCGTGGTTTACTTGACAGCACCCTGGTCATCTGGGCGGGTGAGTTCGGCCGATTGCCCGTCAGCCAGCCAGGGGCGAAACCGGGACGTGACCACAATCCGCACGCTAATACCGCTTGGCTCTGCGGTGGTGGGGTCCGGGGCGGCGTCAGCTATGGAGAAACGGATGAGGTTGGCTACCGTGCCGTCGTCAACATGGTCGATATCCATGATTTCCACGCCACCTTGCTCCACTTGCTGGGCATCGATCATGAAAAATTGACCTTCTTTCACAACGGCCGCCGCTACCGGCTTACCGATGTGCATGGCAAAGTGATCCGTGAGATCATCGCGTGATCTTCCCGCCCGGTTTGGCTGTCCTCGATCCGCACCTTCTGCTGTTATTGGCCTGCTGCCGGCCGACCCTGCTTCTGGAGATTGCAGCATGCGTCTGATACTCCTTCTTGAGATCGCGCTTCTCTCGACATCACCTGCTACGATCGCTGCTGCAGAAGCAGCAACGGCTCCCCGGTTTACCCCCGAGCAACTGGCGTTCTTCAAAAATGAAGTCCAGCCGCTGCTGACTCAGCATTGTCGGAAATGTCACGGCGACGACCCGAAGAAACTTCGTGGCGGCCTCGATCTGACCCACCGGGAAGGATTGCTTCGCGGTGGTGACAGCGGCCCCGCAGTCGATCTTGCCAAACCGGCTGCGAGCTTGCTCCTTAAAGCCATTCGCTATGAGGACGATGCCTATCAAATGCCACCAAACGGGAAACTGCCCCCACAGGCGATCGCCACCTTAACCCGCTGGGTTGAAGCAGGGCTGCCCTGGACCCCGGATTCCGAGAAAAAACCGACGCCTCGAACTGAGGTCAGCCGCGGACCCGATCGGAGTTACTGGGCGTATCAACCGGTTCGACGACCTGCGATCCCCCCGGTTCAGGATCAAGGCTGGATTCTTACCCCGATCGATGCCTTCATCCGCAACAAACAAGAGGCCCGGGGAATTGTTCCTGTCCGTGTGGCCGATCGTGCCAGCCTTTGCCGCCGAGCATACTACGACCTGACCGGATTGCCACCGACGCCCGAGCAACTCGATGCCTTTCTCGCCGATCCATCTCCCGATGCTTTTTCCCGGTTGGTCGATCAATTACTGGAATCGCCTCACTACGGTGAAAAATGGGGCCGAGCCTGGCTCGATCTGGTCCGTTACGCCGAAACAAACGGGTTCGAACGCGACGGACCGAAACCGAATGTGTGGCGGTACCGTGATTATGTCATTCGAAGTTTCAATGCCGATAAGCCGTATGATCAATTCATCAAAGAGCAACTCGCCGGCGATGAACTCGCTCCGGATCGCCCCGAGGCCATGATCGCCACCGGTTATTATCGACTGGGACTGTGGGACGATGAACCCGCGGACCCGAAACAGGCAATTTTCGATGGCTTCGATGATATTATTACCGTGACTGGACAAGTCATGCTCGGCATGACCCTCAACTGTTGTCGTTGTCATGAACACAAGGGCGATCATTTCCCGCAAGCCGATTACTACAAATTCCTGGCATTCTTCCGAGATCTTCGCCCCTTCAGCGATACACGTAATGTCATCTCTCCGAACAATCAAACCGACATTACTCCGCTGGAACTCAGGCGGAAATACGAGAAGGAGTTGCAGGAACGCCAGCAAAAAATCATGCAACTGGAAGCGGCGATGAAACCGATCGAAGATCGGGTCATCGCCACCATGAGCCCGCACGATCAACTCGCGGTGCAAGATGGTAAACGGGAAGAAATTGTCCGTAAGGTGCCGGATCTCCTGAAAGATCAAGAACGTGAGGCCTACCTGGCCTTGCGAAAACAACGCGACGATCTGAAACGTCTCCCGAGCCCGGCACGGGAATTCGCGCTCTGTGTGGCGAACTGCGATCCTCGACCGCCGGCCACGCAGATCCTGATTCGGGGCAACCCGCATGCACCCGGTGCCGCGGTCACGCCAGGATTTCCCACGGTGCTCGGATTTCCCGACCCGGTGATTCCCGAGCCGCCCGCCGGAGCAAAAACCAGCGGCCGCCGTTCGATTCTGGCTCACTGGATCGCCTCGCCCAACAATCCGCTGACGGCCCGAGTGCTAGTCAATCGCCTCTGGCAGCATCATTTTGGCCGCGGATTGGTCCCGACACCGAACGATTTCGGGAAGCTCGGCGAACCCCCCAGTCACCCTGAACTCCTCGACTGGCTCGCGGCCGAGTTCGTCGAACCGACCTGGAATGCCAATCAGGCAACACCCTGGACACTCAAACGAATGCACCGCTTGATGATGCTCTCCCGGGTCTATCAACTCTCGGTGGACGATCATCCACAAAACCGATCCCTTGACCCAGCGAATATCCTTCGCTGGCGGTTTAACCTCCGCCGACTCACGGCCGAAGAAGTTCGTGATTCGATCCTTGCGGTCTGCGGCACCCTGAATCCCACCATGTTCGGGCCAAGTGTCTACCCGAAAATGCCTGCGGATATCCTCGCCGGGCAATCCGTTCCCGGACAGGGTTGGCCGACCTCCCCGCCACACGAGGCCAATCGCCGCAGTATTTACGTCGCCGTCAAACGCTCACTTCCTTTGCCAATTCTCTTAATGCACGATCAAGCCGACAGCGAAAATACTTGCCCGGTTCGGTACACGACCACGGTTCCAACCCAGGCACTCGGGATGCTCAACGGCGAATTCCTGCAGGAACAGGCGAACGCCTTCGCCGAGCGGCTGCGGAAAGAACAACCCGGCAATCTGGCCACTCAAGTGACCCGGGCGATCCGGCTGACGACCGGACGCCAACCGTCCCCCCGCGAAATTGCCCAGGATGTTGAATTCATTCAACGCTTGCAAAAAGAGCATCGACTTAGCGAATCCGCGGCGCTCGCCCGCTATACTCTGCTCATCCTCAATACCAACGAATTTCTGTATCTCGATTGATGAGTCCGTTTGTTCCGATGATTTTCCGTACACTCTGACATTGATTATTTTTACTTCCGAGGAGTCATCATGCCTCGTTCTCAATTTTGTGGCCGTACCCGCCGCGAGTTCCTCTGGCAAACAGGTGCCGGGTTCGGAGCTCTCGCCCTCACCGAAATGCTCTCCCGCGACGGCTTTTTCACCAGTACCGTTCGCGGTCATGAAGCGACATCCAGCCAGCGTTTTGTGAACCCCCTCGCTGCCAAAAAGCCAATGATCCCCGCCAAGGCAAAATCCTGTATCTTCATCTTCTGCTACGGCGGCCCCAGTCAGGTGGATACCTTTGACTACAAACCGAAGCTTTACGAACTCGATGGCAAAACGATTCCCCTGAAAACCTTCGGCCGCAGCGGCCACAGGAATGCCGGTCGCGTGGTCGGACCGAGATGGAAATTCCGCCAGTATGGACAGTGTGGCAAATATGTCTCCGACCTCTTTCCCCACATCGGCGAATGCGTCGATGACATTGCCTTCATTCACAGCATGTATGCCGAGTCGCCAGTTCACGGCTCGGCGATGCTTATGATGAATAGCGGACGATTGCTCGGTGGTCACCCCTGCCTGGGTTCCTGGATCACCTACGGGCTCGGCTCTGAAAATGAAAATCTGCCGGGCTTTGTTGTCATGGTCGATCCCAGCGGTGGGCCAATTAGCGGTCCGCAAAACTGGAGCAGCGGCTACATGCCCGCCGCTTATCAAGGCGTTGTCGTCAACGCGGACAAAACCCCGATTCGCGATCTCAATCTGCCCCCCGGTATGACCCGCGAACAACAGCGGTTCTTGCTCGATCGCTTAAAGGAAAAGAATCAAGAGCATCTCCGCGGCCGGGAAATCTACACCGAACTGGCGGCCAGAATCGCCAGCTACGAACTCGCCTTCAAAATGCAACAGTATGCCCCCGAAGCTGTCGACTTCTCTCAGGAAACGAAAGAAACCCTGCAGCTCTACGGCATCGATGGCAGCCGCACTGAACCGTTCGGCCGCAAATGCCTTTTGGCGCGTCGACTCGTTGAACGGGGCGTCCGCTTCATTCAAATCTACAGTGGCGGGAATCACAACGACGCCAACTGGGATGCTCACACCGACATGATCAAAAATCACGGCAAGCACGCCGGCGATACCGATAAGCCGATCGCCGGATTGCTGAAAGATCTCAAACGCCGAGGTCTGCTTGACCAGACCATTGTCATCTGGGGGGGTGAGTTCGGCCGTCAACCGACGGCTGAGTATGCGACCGGCACCGGCCGCGATCATAATGCTTACGGCTTTACCATGTGGCTAGCCGGCGGCGGCATCAAAGGCGGAATCAGCGTCGGCGAAACCGATGAATTCGGCAATAGTGCCGTCGTTGATCGTTGCCACGTTAAGAATCTGCACGCCACCGTCCTGCACCAGATGGGACTCGATCCGAACCGGTTGTCGTATTTCTACGGCGGACTCGATCAAAAATTGGTCGGCGTCGAAGGGGCTGAGCCGATTACCAAGCTGATTTGAAATCGGGCTTCACGCAGAACACAATGAAACCCGAATCGGCTTCCCATAAAGGCAGCCGATACGGGTTTTTCACGTCAACAGATGCTCAACCCATTATCCCACGAAGATTCCGTTCGCCAACACGCCGTACATCGGGTTGATGGTCTGATCCGGTGTCGGTTCTGGAATTGCTGGATTCAGGTTAAGGAGCAATTTGCCTGAGTAGACCCGCATTTGCGAATTCAAGTTATCACCGCTGACGGTAACCAGGTCGGCTTTGTTGTCACCATCAAGGTCAATCGCGGCCAAACGCACCCCGCCACGGCTATTCGGATCACCCGCGAAGAAGTTGACAATCACCAAGCCCAGGTTTTGATCGAAA
>Ga0209017_10001442_pt1 | contig 18133 bp, 9 predicted proteins | sample YNPBryunderm2012_FD_185812 | JGI IMG/M metagenome (GOLD analysis project Ga0209017, IMG submission 185812) | Anoxygenic and chlorotrophic microbial mat microbial communities from Yellowstone National Park, USA - YNP Bryant MS undermat 2012... ... | reverse complement strand
CCTTTACCTTCTCCCTTGCCTTCACCTTCGCCTTTGCCTTCGCCTTTGCCCTGACCTTTTCCGTCGCCTCTGCCGCCGGCTTCTTCGCGAAGTTTGATATCCTTTGCCAGATCGCCGGTTTTGTCGGCAAGCTTGGCTTGCTGGCCGCCGAGAGGCCCCATGTTCTCGCCACCGGCGGTGCGGCCTTGCAGGCTTTTCTGCTCGCGGATTATTTCATTGACGCGACGCAGGTATTCCTGGTAGCGTTTCTTCTCGGCTTCCAGGGCTTTGGCGCGGTTCTCGCTTTCCAGCAAGCGCAGAAGCGCCTGTAGGTCCTTTTGAAGATCGGCCTGGTTCTCCAGTGCGCGGGCTAGCTGGTCGTCGCGCAGAAGCTGCACCAGAGTCTCGAATTGCAATGTAATCAGGTCTTCCTTGCTTTGGCGCGCGGCTTTTTCCAGCAGGGCGGCCCGACGGGGATCGGTGGCTGCACAATGCTGGGCAAGCCGGAGCAAGGCGGCTTCCAGCTTGCGGTACTGCTCAGCGACGGCTTTCTGTTCTTCGGAAAGGCGCTCGGGGGTCGGCACTCCCGGGGAAGCGGCACTGTCGGCCGGCTTGGGAGAATCGGCCGTGCGCGGCTCGGTCGATTGCGGCGCCGGGGCAGTCTTGGGCGAATCGGCAGCGTTTTCGGCCGCCCACATAGCCGCCACAGCGATTGCGCCGAGCAGGCCCACCAGGCAAGCCGCCACGGAAAGCTTCGTTCTGGCAAACATGGTCATTCCTCCTGTAGGTCGCGGATGGTTTGCTTGCGACGTGTTTTGGTCAACTCCTCGATAGACTCTTGCAACTTGATGATGGTGCGCAGCGTTTCGACCAGTTGGTTGTAGTCCTCCAGCTCGAGCATCTGGCTGAGCACTTGTTTCATTGCCAGAAGGATTTCGTCAACCTGCTCGATTGCCCGATTGCGTTCGCGCGGCCCGTACTCCATATCGCCAGCCGCCTCGTGCAACCGCTCCAAACGGCGGTCCAGCTCGGGGAACAAGCGATCGGCGATATCATGCAGCGGTTTGGCGATGCGTGTTTCCAGCCGCATCTTCAGTTCTTCGGTGTCCAACCGATTGTTCACAAGCTGCTTGCGGATGTCGTCGAACGACTCGGCCACTCCTTTGGTTTCCACGGCGTTCTTGCGACTGTTCTGCAAGGCCTGCTGAGCGCGAACCTGCCGCGAGGCGGCGCGGTCGGCCGGGGACATCGTTTCCAAATCTTCGGTCGGTTTATCGCCCGGCTCGAAGCCAGATTCGGCCTTTACGGCCGCGCTGGGCGAATCGTCGCCTTTGCCGGCCGACGGGGAGGGGAAAGATACTTTTTCCAGAATGCCCCGCGTTTCCACCACTTCCTCTATAATCCTCTCGAAACGCTGGCGGAGCACCAGTTCGCGGGCCTCGAGCATCGCCCGAAGCTGTTCGGGGGTCACTACCTCCAACAGCCATCGTTCGCTGTTGCCCACGTTAGGAGCAGTCCCGAGGTCGTACAGGTCCGACGCCTTGACGGTCAGCAGGACCTTTTGTCCCGGCTTCAGTTCGAAGTCGGCTATTTCCACAGCCACGTCGCGGAGCGTGAAACTTGCCGGACGCGTGGCAGGTTCGGCCAGTGTAACGGGTGATTGCAGTTTTTGATCCACGGAAACCTCGGCCCATACGCGGCCGATACCGTAATCGTCTGAAACCTGGCCCACAAACGGCACCCGAGCCTGTGCGGTGATTGCCCGATCGATGCCATCCAGTTGTACGGCTAGTTGCGGCGCCTCATCCATGGCGGCCACCAGCACCAGGCGGACTGGTTCGGTGCTGCGGACGCCGTCGGTATCGTGCAGGGTGAACAGCAAGGTAACGTCGCTATACAGAGGCTCCAAAGCGCAGCGAAAGCCCATACTGTCTTCGGCGAGGGCTTCAGGCCCGAGTACCTGGGTGGGCAGCGTCTTGTTTCCGCTGATGACATCGACATGGACCGATTGCAGTGGTTTGTTCGATTTGGCCTCTACCGTTAGCTGTGTGCCGTAGGGAATGTTCATTGCGCCGGTCACCGGTAGGGGTATCGGCGTGCGTGGCATATAGGAAGGATATTTGGGGTGCAGCACCATTTCCACAGTTGGATTATCCACAACCTGGATGCGCAACTTGGGGTCGGAGCGCAGTTTGGGCAGCCGGTCATCACCACCGACGATTTCAAAGTCGATGGATGTCAGTATTCCCTGGAAGGTGTAAGTGAACTGCTGGAAGGGCATTTCCTCAGTGGGCGAGCCTTCACGGTCCATGGCCTTCCGCTCGCGCGCCCCGCCCTCGGTGCGGTAGCGAAGCTCGACAACGTCGGGCACGCGCTTGGAGGCATCGGCCAGCACTACTACGGTCACATCAGCACCGCGGGCGACTTTGACGAGGTTCGCATTGGCGAACTGACCGCCCATCTGCAAACTGGTCTTGCGCGGCCAGGGGTGATCGTCGAAGTACAGAACTCGCTTCACCCAAACGTCCATCGCCTCGGGGGCTGCGCGGGCGAAGGCGGCCACACTCAGGCCGAGCACTACTGCGCCCACAATGGCGCGCCGCAAAGGGGCGTAATTGAAGACTTCCCCCAATTTCACCTTCCCGATACGCTCGTTGGCCTCCCAGCAAGTGCGCGCGAGCATTTCCAAGTTGCATTTTTCCGGGTCGATTTCCCGGCTGGTCAGCAGCACGGCAGTCAGCAGGCTGTCGTCCAAGAAGGGGAATCGCCGTTCCAAGACAGTGGCCAGATTGCTGCGGTTTATCCGCACCAGCGCGCGCTGCAACACCAGGCGAACGAACAGCACGCCAAACACGCCGATCACAACAGCCAGCATCAACTTGCGGGGCAGCACCTCAGGCTCGAATGCCCAGTCGATGGCCAAAGTCATCCAGAAGGCAAGGCCCAGCCAAGCCAAGCCGGTTGCTATGCCCTCGGCCCACACGTACAGTCGGATGCGTGCTCGAAGGCTATCGAGAACGGCGAGGACTTCCGGTGATAGTTGGGGGCGTTGGTCAAAAGTTGTAACAGCCATTGATCGTTCCCGATGCGGCCACAGCCGCGACCAAGCTACTAGTCCGGTTAAACAGGGTAGTGTATCGATTCTGAAGCAGGGTACTCTATTGACTTAGACGATCCTCTGTAAGGTTGTGTTCCTCAGTGCCGGGAAAATGGCAAGAGGTTGGCAACCACAACAACCGTAGTCTGCCGTTTTCCTCCATGTAGTTTGCCGTTTCGTCTACCCGTCGCCACAAATCGACACCTGTTCGCACTATTGGGTAAACAATTCGCCCATGCGTGCTCGGGAGCTAAAAGCCGAGCGGACTATGCAAGTTTCAGCAATCTGCGGATCAGCCATTCCAGGCACAACAATCCGAACAGGGTGTACATCAATATCCGCAACCATTTTTCCTCTTCGAGCTTGTTCAGCTCGATGGTAGTCAAGGTCTTGGTGCGATCGGCCAGCAACCCTAACAGCTTTGCGCCGCCGTTTTCCAGCAGCACGTCAACTCCTGCGAAGTACTGGCCGGGATTCTTTTCGCTTCCGCTTTTGCGGGCGATTTCGCTTAGCAGGGCGTCGTTGCGTTGCGGATTTTCCCGTTCCCGATCGGGCATCGCCACGTGCAACCGGCGGACGATGGGCTGATCGCTATCGGGCAGTAGCAGCTCCAGACGATAATCGCCTTCCTGCTGCGCCTGGAAGTGGCCGCTGTACTTGCCCGGTTCGCCAGGATCGGGCCGCAACTGGATGCGGTGCACGCTCTGGTCGGGCTGATAAATCTCCAGGGTGACCTGAGGAACGTCGAGCGGTTCCAGTTGGGCGTTGGTCAGCCAGCGGCCGCGGACTACCACGGTATCGCCCACCCAGTGCCGATCGGCCTCGAAGGTCAAACTGCCCCTGGGCGAGTCGCGTTCCAGCCGGCCTTTGGAAACGTAGCGGATCACATTGGTATAGAACTGCTCGAAGTACTTTTCATCCAATTCGCGCAGGCGCCACATCTCGCCGCTGCCCAAGTACAGCACCCGACCGTTGCCGAAGTTCTGCATGGCGATATACACCGGCTGTTCACCCCCGATGAGCGATTGTTCATCGCCGAAGCGGGCAAGGACTTTTCCCACGATCGGCTTGGCGCCGCGAACAGGGAAATAGCTGTACACACCGGGGAAGGCATCCCACGCTTCCCGGTTGCTGATCGGGGAATCGGTCAGCCAGAGGAAATCGGCTTCCAGACCCTCGGGGGTAAAGGCGATCCTGGCAGGCTCGCTGCCGCCGCGCATTCCTTCCTCAGAGCCGGAGAAACGTCGCTCGAATACCACCGGGTAAAGCTCGCGGATCTTCTGCATGGCCTCGTCTTGCGTCCAACCGGCGATGGGGCGGCCCGCGTTGACGGCCCCGGGGATGACGATCAAGCCCCCGCTGTGCTTCCGCACCCACTCGTAAAGCAGATCGATCTGCTGTTGGTCTAGTTTTTGCCAGTCGGGATCGAACGCCACCACGCAATCATAGCGGAACATTTCCTCGGGCGTCCTGGGGAAGTCGTCCAGGATTTCGTTGGCTTCCTGGGAGATTCCCGCCTGGGCACGCTGCATATACACATCGGAGATCACCGATTTGTCGCGATACAGCACGTTGCGCAGGAACTGGTACTCGCGCATCGGCCCGTCGCAAAACAGCAACACGCGCGTCTTGCGGTCGACGATTTCGATGTCGCGCACGGCCTGGTTGTCGCGGGGGTCACGATCGTTGGAGGGCGCTTCGACCGTCAGCGTCAGCGTGCGCCGGCCCAGACTGGTCGTGGAAAGCCGAAAGCTGACAGGCACTTCCTGGCCATCGGGGCCAAGCACCGCCTCGACCGGTTCCGGGTCGGGGTCGGCGGTTGCGGCGGCCGAGACCTCGCCCTCGGCCAGACGCCAGCTCAGTCGCACCGTGACGGTCTGCCCGGCCATCCCGAAGGCCTGCAAGCTCGCCTTGACCTCGAACGGATCATTGGGAAAAGCACGGCGGGGAGGATTGAAGTCGGCCACGCGCACATTGGGCGGCAGCTTGTCGGAGCCGACTCCCACGGTGAAGATGGGCACGTTCAGCTCGCGCGACAGTTCCAGCGCTGCCTGTGGTCCTGGCCCCATGTTGTGCCCGCCATCGCTGATCAGCACCACGCCGGCCAGCGGCCAGTCGCTGTGATCGCTGATGAATTGCCGCAGCGATTGGCCCAGTCCTGTGCCTTTGCCGCCCAGCACCAGCAGTCTGTCCCAATCGATCGACTGTTCGGCCTGGCCCCTGGCAGCCTCGCCGGTTGCGCCCTCGTTGGCCAAAGCAGCCGAGCCGCCGCCCGATGGGCCTTGCGACTCATCTTCCCGTGCGGCCTTGGCCAGCATTCGCACACGATCGGCATGCAGTTGTTCGTCGAAAAGTCCGATGACCACGTCGTGGGTCTTGCGCAGCCGCTGGATGAAATCGCTCTGGCGAAGCGCAGACGCCACTTGCTGAATCCGCATCATTCGCCCGGTAGAACCCCCGCTGTCGTGATCCACCAGCCCCATACTCATGCTGGTGTCAATCAACACGAGGACACGGGAGTTGATTGTCTGGTGTTTTTCCATTCGCCAGGTGGGGTACATCCACAACAGCAACAGCACTAGCAGCGTCAGGATTCGCAAGCAAGTGAGCGTTACGGCCCAGAACCTGCTCAGCTCGCTGCTGTCGCGGCGGTACATGTACACCACGAACCCCGCCACAGCCAGAAACACTATCGCCGGCAGAATCAAGTCGGCATTGGAGTGGACGTTCTTCCACTCGATGCGGGTAGTGGGTGTCTCGGCCGCCCATAGCAGAAAAGAGGCGTTCATCGGGCACCTCCTTTCGCAGCCAGAGGCTGGCGGGCCGACGGATGATAACTACAGGCGTACGCCAATACCTGCTCGATCATCAGAAGCACCACCAGTATGTACAACAGTTTCTCTCCCAAGTTGTAACCGGCCATTGCAGCCACGGCGTAATGAAACACAGAGGCCTGCTCGTATTGATACTTGACGCCTTCGAGTCTTTGAGCCAGTTCCTGGCGAGAGACTGTAGTCAAGTCGCCTTCGGCCGGATCGACGTTGTACACGAACCGGCGCAGTTCCGGGTCGCCGCTTGCGGCCTTGGTCAATCGCACTTGATAAACTCCCGCCTTGTCGGTATCGGCGAACACGCCTTCCTTCGCGCCGGCCGGGCCTGCTTGCGCGTCGAAGCTAGCGGCCGGCGAGGAATCGTCTCCGGGGGTAAACACCCACATCGTCGGCAGATATTCGCTGCCGGAAAACTGTACTTGCAAGGGCGTTCCCACCAGGCGTGATGTATCCGGCGGTTGACCCACCAAGTACTGGTGCATGCGGTGGACCACAGGGACGAAGCTTGGCTCAGAAGTCCAGTTGTTCCACACCGGTGCGGCAGTGGTCAGTATGGCCACCACCCGGCCGCGGGCTTCGTTGCCCCAGGTCTTTCGCACGGCAAACGGCGCCCCGTTGCGAAGCCGGGCCAGAATCTGCACCGTCGATTCCGGCGGCGGACGCCATCCATCGGCCACCGCATAGTACTTCTGAACCAGCACCCGCGCCAGCAAGCTGCTGTCGTCGACGAAGTCCTGAAATACCTCGGGGCCTGTGGGCAAGATGCAAGGGGCCTGCTCGACGCGATCGATGGGCAGTTCGGCAGGTGCCTTCAGGGGAACAGGGAAGATCCCCTCACCGTTGCGATACAACTGGTTGTTGAAGAACGCGCTGCCGGTATTGTCGCCGACGAAGAAGCCCACTCCGCCACCGGAGTGGAGGAAACGCTCCAGGGCGGCAATAGCCGACTTCTCCAGCCGGTCGACATTCAGCACATACACCGCGCGGAACTCGTCGAGAGTTTTGATGCTGAGGAAGCGAGGGGTCTCTATCTGCGGACGAATCCCCGTGCGCACCGACCCGCCGGGCGCAGACGCCCAAGCAATGCACTTGGCATCCAGTTGATCGGGGCTGCCGTCGATCAGCAGCACCGGCACCTCGGCCGGCAAGTTCAGCAGACAGTAGCGGCGGTTGTCGGCTGCCACTGGGTCAGGCTCCAGTCGGGCGGTAATTACGTGCTCGCCGGCAGTGGGGAAATTGACCTCGAACTGTTCAGTCGCCGATCGGCCGGCAGGGATTTCCGAAAAGGTGACCGCCGGTCTGGCACTTCCGTCCTCTTCCAGCAACACCGGGACGTTGCGGACGGCGGTCCTGCCGTAATTGTGCACGGTTACCTTCATGAAGAAGCTCACGCCGGCAGCGCGGATTCCCTCGACCGGCGCAAGCTCGGTGATAGCCAGGTTTGGGCGCGCTTGGTCCACGCAGTTTATCAGATACACTTCCGTGTTCGACGCATTCAGCTCCAGCAGCAGATTGCGCAGTTCGCTGGGTTCCTTCCACTGCCTGGCCCGGAAATCGCTAAGCAGGTACACCACGCGGCGTTCGCCTTCGGCCTCGCCAGTCTGGTCGATAATCAGTCGCAGGGCTTCGACTGGCTCGGCTGCGGTCTCGGAAACCTCGATCTTGTTCAGCACGCTGTTGAGTTGATCCAGGAAGGCGCCTTTGTTGACCGTTTCCTTGCTCAGGTCCGGTTTGCGCCCGCCGCCGCAGCGCGAGAAGCGTATCAGCGTGAAAGCCTGACGTTCGCTTTGTTCGGCGGCCTGTTCGCCCAAGCGGCGGATGACCTTCTTGGCCTCGTTGAATGCCGAGGTATCTCCCCAGCGATCGGACATCGAGAAGCTGTCGTCCAGCAGCACTATGTGATGGGTGGTAGCCCCGCCCAGCAGGTTTCCCCACTGGTTATAGAGCAACGGCTGGGCCACGATGAAGACCACCGCCGCCACGGCTGCCATCCTCAACAGCAGCAACAACAACTGCTTGAGGATGATCCAGGTGCGATGCTTCTTCTGGCTGAGCAGGAGGAATTCCATAGCGGCCCATTCCACGCGCCGATGCCGCAGCATGTTGATCAGATGGATCAACACCGGCACGCTGACGATTGCCAGGCTGGGAATGGCCCATGCCAGCGTATACAGGCCGGGAAATACCGATGGTGGATATAAGGATTCCATGTGGCAGCAATCCAGGCAGTTAGTGGATGCAGACCTTCGATGCCAGACCGGGATTCGTCGGACCGTTCAGTTTCATCATTGCATTCGATGTGCGATCTCGTAGCAGCTTTCCCAACACCCACATTGTTGACGGCGGCGTTGCGGCTGCCGATCGCCTCCTACACGCGCTGATGCATTGCCAGCCGCTTGCTGAGCAGTGCCGCCAGCGCTGCATCCAGCGGATCGCTAGTGCGAATCAGGGCATAGTCCACAGCGTGCCGCGCGCAGCCGCGGCGCACTTCCTCCAAGTAAGCGCTTAACGCCTTCAGATAACCCTCGCGCAGCGCACGGGGATTGCACCGCACCACGTCCAGGCTTTCCAATCCCTCGAACCGCGTAGGGCCGGAAAAGGGAAACTCCAGCTCGTCATCGTCCAGGATGTGCAGTACCAGTATGTCATGTCCCCGACTGCGCAGCAGCTTCAATCCCTTGAACAACCCGGACCGTTCCACCAGCAGGTCGGAAACCATCACGACCAATCCTCGCCGGGGATAGGTCTCGGCCACCTCGCAGAGGATGGAATGCAGTTCCGTCTTGTTCTTGGGCGTGCTTACGTCCAGGGCCTGGATGATCGATTCCAGGTGGTTGCGTTTGGTGCGCAGGGGGACCATCGTACGGGCCGATTCGTCGAAGGCCACGCAGCCGACTGCGTCCTGCTGGCGCAACAGCAGATAAGCCAGGCTGACTGCCGCCGTGCAGCCGTATTCGTACTTGGTCATCGCCCCCCTGCCGTAGCGCATGCTGTTGGAGACATCGACCAGCATCACGCAGCGCAGGTTGGTATCTTCCTCGAACTGCTTGACGTAGTAGCGGTCTTGCTTCGCCCACACCTTCCAGTCGACGTACCTCAGGTCGTCGCCCCAGGTGTACTCGCGGTGCTGGCGAAATTCCACCGACTGGCCGAAATAGGGACTGCGGTGCATTCCCGAGAGGAATCCCTCGACAATGTACCGCGCCCGCAGGTCCAGCCGCGAAATGCGCTTGATCGCTTCAGGATGCAAAAATCTTTTGGAATCTGGCGTCACGGGTCAACTCGTCTTCTCGGGTAGGGGTGATTTCCAACAGGCGTTCGACGATGTCGTCGGCTGTAATGCCTTCGCTTTCCGCGGTAAAGCTCAGCACCAGCCGGTGCCGGAGCACCGGTTTGGCCAGTGCCTGGATGTCCTCGCAGGTGACGTGAGTACGTCCCTGAAGCAGCGCGCGGGCTTTGCCCCCAAGGATCAGGAACTGCACCGCGCGCGGCCCGGCGCCCCAGTTCAACTGGTCCGAAATGAACTCCGGCACTCCCGGCTCGCGAACGCGCGTCTGGCGCACCAGCGACAGCGTGTAGCGGATCACATGGTCCGAGACCGGCACCTCGCGCACGATCCGCTGAAGGTCGATGATGTCCGCAGCGGTCAGCACCGGCTGGATGGTGTCGGTCATTACTGTGGTGGTGCGTCGGGCGATTTCGAACTCTTCGTCGAAGCTGGGGTACTTCACGAAGACCTTGAACATGAAGCGGTCTTGCTGGGCTTCGGGAAGAGGATAAGTACCCTCTTGCTCGATGGGGTTCTGCGTGGCCAGCACGAAGAACGGGTCGGGCAGTTTGTGCCGCACCCGACCCACCGTCACCTGCCGTTCCTGCATCGCTTCCAGCAGGGCCGCTTGCGTCTTCGGCGGAGTACGGTTGATCTCGTCGGCCAGGATCACATTGGAGAACAAAGGCCCTTCCAGGAACCGGATTTCGCGGGCGCCAGTGCTGCGGTTCTCCTCGATCACATCGGTGCCGGTGATGTCGGCCGGCATCAAGTCGGGAGTGAACTGGATGCGACTGAAGGTCAGACTGAGCGTGCGGCTGAGGGTGCTGATCATCAGCGTCTTGGCCAGTCCCGGCACGCCTTCCAGCAAGCAATGCGCCCGGCAAAACAGGGATATCAACAGTTCCTCGATCACATGCGTCTGGCCGACGATCACCTGGGCAAGCTGCTCGGTGATCTTCTGCCTGGCCGCACGAAGCTTGTCGATGGCTGCTGCATCGTGACTGCTAAAGCCTGCGGTGCTCATGAAAAAGTCCTCTGGGTTAATGAATCGCTAGGTATCTGAAGTCCCGGCCCGTCGGGCCACTCGTCGCTCACGATTGGTACTTGTTGCTCACCATTGGTAAATGGGCGGCGTGTTCTTTTTCCTCACCGTTGATAGATGGGCAAAACGTTCTTTTCCAATTGAAGGATGGTAAGATTGACGGCGGTTCCGAACACCGGGCCGACGAAGCTATCGGTCCACGAGCCATCGGCGGCTTGCTCGGCAAGAATCTTGGCGAATACTTTGTCGCGGTACTCTTCCCAGTCCTTGCCCCCTTCGCGGTACATCACCTGGGCGTAATAGTAATGGGCGTAGTGCCAGTGGCCGAAGTTCGCACTGGCCACATTGGCGAATTGCTTTTTGCAGTAGGCCAAAACCTTGGGAACGTACTTGTCGTCGTATTCGCCGGCGTTGTACAGGCAGGCCAGGGCTGCGGCGCTGATTGGCGGGCGTCCTCCGCCGCCGTGCGAATTGTACTGCACTCCGCCGTCCGGGCCGGTACACCTGTGGATGTAAGCTACCGCCTTGTCGATGATTTCTTTGGGAACGGGAATGCCCGCGTTGCGGCAACCGCGCAGCCCCTGCACTTGCGTGATAGTGGTGGAGCCTTCGTCGAAATTGGGCTGATCCTTGCAACTGACGTACCCCCAGCCGCCAGAGGCCGCCTGGGCCTCGCCAGTGAAGCGGACAGCGCGGATAAGCACGTCGATGAGCTGCTCGCGCCGTTCGGCGTCTTCTTCCTCGCCCAGCACTTGGGAAAGGAAAAGCATGGAAAAACCGTGGCCATAAGTGTAGCGGTCGTCGCGGGTAGGATCGCCGATCAGCCCATTGCTGCGGCTACGGCTGATCAGATAATCCACCGCCCGGCGAATATTGGGAGCGTATTTACCCTGGGTAGTGGTGGAACCTTCACACAGCAGCGCCATTCCGGCCAAGGCGGTCATGGCAGTCGGATAGGGCATCTGTACTCCCTGCCAATGCCCCATCTTCGATTGTCGCGTGGCCAACCAATTAAGACCGCGGTCGACCGCCCGTTGTACTTCCGCTTTGCTCGGCGCGGCGGCGCCAGGCTGCGGCAGGGCTACTGCCGACAAGGTCGCTACGGCACAGAGCAATCCCAATTTCCTCTGGATGTTCATCGCGCTGCTCCGCTACGAACCGAATTGGATGCCAACAAAGTCCTCATCGCAAGGGAATAACGGGGATATCGTCATCTTGTTCATCCGCATTTTCCTTATCGGCCGGGTCGATCAAGGGAACCTGCCAGGGCGGATCGATCGTACGCTCGATGCCCTCGACCAGATCTTTCGCCTGCTTCCCGGCGATGTTGCGTAGCGCCCGGAGCAGACTTTGCTTCTTGGCTTGGGGCGTGTCGGCGGGCTGACGAGCCGCGGGCGGTGGCGGCTTGTCGGTGAAGGTCAGCTTGACTTCCCCACCCTGCATGCGGAAGCGAACCGAACGCGTCGCCGGATCGGCCGAATACTCGAATAGCGGGGGATGGGCAGTTACAGCGAAGCTGAATTCTTTGTTCTCCGGCGGAAACACCCGCCGTCCTGTGCGCTTGTCCAGACACAATAAGGAAACACTTGCATGTGGTGCTCGCGACGCGTGCTCCAGGCAGGCGAAAATCAGAACGGGCAAGCGACTGGCCTGGCCCGAAAGGAAGTACTGGTTTTCGATCACCACCGGCTCGGGCCAGCACGGCTCGCCGTCGCGACCGAAGGCCTGCACCACGCCGCGCAGCATGGGAACGGAAGCAATCCCTGACAGCGGGCCAATCGGTTTCCGCTGCGCCGAACTGGGAATGGAGGTCGAGTCGGCCACCAACAACCATCCATCCTCGTAGCGAAGAACAGTCAATTGCCGCGGCGTCCCCACAGATGCATGAGCAGGGAGCCTGGCATCGACCAGCGTCTTTCCGTCGGGCAAAGAAAGCAGCACAAAGCGGCCGTCGGGTTGCAGAACGCCCACGGCTTTATCGTCCACCAGCGTAGCCTTAGACCCGAGTGCGAAGCGCTGTGCGGGCAGCAAGTAGCGCTGCTCCCATGGGTCGTAGAGTTCCAGAATCCGCTGCCCAGCTTCACGATCCACGCGCCAGTACAACAGGCTTCGACCGACAGTAGCCAGGCAGGCACGGCTCAGGGGGGCAAGCTGCGAGCTGCCTCGAACCGAAACCGCCGTGGCATCGACCAGCTCTTCCTCTTTTTGCCGTGGCACGGAACGCTTGCCCAAGGCACGGCCGTCGCGGGCGCTGAACACATAAGCTTCCTGGCTGTTGGGGGGCACGGCGAACACGTATTGCTGGTCGCCGAACAATTCGCAGTCGGCCGACAGATTGTGTTGCTGCGAAGTCCATAGCGTCTGCCCAGTAACGGCGTCGATGGCTACCAGCGTGCGGACCCTCTGGAAGAACACGTAATCGTTGGCGCCTACAAAACCGCCCAAAGAGCGCATCGGATCGAACAGGCTCGAAGCGACGTTCATGAACATCACTTCCGCGTCGGCGTCCACAGGATTGACGCCGCCCAGCGGCGAGCCGAATCGGGCCATGTTGGCGTCGATATCCCATAGCAATCGCGGCTTGGCCTCGGTCGATCCCAAACTATCCAGGGCGAGCACGCGGTTGGCCGCCACCATCATAATCAGGTGTCCGCGGGCAGCGAATTGCGACAATTGCGGGTTGTAATACACCGCTCGCACTGCGCCTGTGGCCTGGGCCAGCGAAAATTGCCACTTCTGCGTTCCCCAGGGATCGAAAGCAGTCAACTGCTGCCGGCCGTAGTCGTACCAGATCGAGTCTTCGGCCAGAAACGGGCTGTCGCTGCGGGCGCGGCGCAACAGAACCTGATTGGAAACTTGCTGGCGAGGGGCCGCCGACTGATTGATCTCCACCTCCACAGCTCCGCTAGGCCAGGCAACTTGGGCGAGCAATGCGCGGCGCACCGGGCTGTCGGGCGGTAATTGTTCCGCCAGTTGCTTGCCAGTCTTGCCTTCCAGGCACACCACCGAAGCGAATCTGCCCGCCAAAATCCCGTAACAAGTCGCCGCATCGGCATGGAAACCGGCCGATTCAAGCACTTTCGCCAGTGTGGCCCAGGCCGGCGCGGCAACAGCCGGGTCGGCACAGTTCAAGTCCTCCCATAATATCTGTTCGGCCTCGAGCAGCCGGCCAGCAGCCGACAGCATTTGGGCAGTCTGCCGGCGCCAGGCGGGGGCTTCAGGATGCGCCGCAAAACACTGCATCAGACCGCGCAATCGCTCGACGTTCCTGGCCGCCAGCGCCTGTTGGACGATCTCGGCGGCGGTCCGATCCAGTTGCTCTCGTGCGGCCGGGTCTTTCAGCTCCTCTCGCAGGCCGGTTATCTGGCTGCCCAGCCAGCGATCGCGCCGGACCGAAAGCGTAGGCGAGATCTCCTCCAGTTGCGCCAAGTCGGCGTCTTCCTGGAAGAACTTCAGGTACTGTTGGAAGGCCTCTTGCCACCGGCCTTGGGTACGGAATCCATCTGCCACCAGCCGCCAGTACGCGGCGCGCTGCTTCGGGTCATCAAGCAGCGACTCGATCTGCTGTGCCCGTTGGTAGTACTTGGCGAAGTCGGCCTTCAAGCAGCCCAGTAGCGCCTCGCGGAGCAGACTGCGGTTGCGACCACTTGGATCGGCTCGCCAGGCCCGCTCCAGCGCTTCGGCTGCCTGCTGTAGATTGCCTTCGTCGAGCAGTATTTCGCCCATATTGGCCAGAGCTTTGGGATCCTGGGGATTGGCGGCAAGCCGCTGCTGGACCTCTGCTCGCAACACATCCAACCGAGGAAAGGCCGCCAGCCCACCGGGACCATGCGAAATCACTTTCCCCTTGTGGCATATCAGGTTGCCGGGCACATGACCGCTGCGCGACTTGACCACGCGGACCAACTTGCCTGCATCCAGATCGATCACCGCTACTTCGGCTGTGCTTAGCGGCAGGTAGTAGAGGTTGGCCGAGCGAAAACCGACGCCGCTGGGCGTGCTGCCATCGGGCAGGCGCACCGGTTTTCCGTCCCAGGCGGGTTCGGGACGGGTGAACTCTTTTTCGCGTTCAACCACTTGCACGCCCATGCCGCGGCGCTCGCGGACCATCACCTTTTTGCGTTCGGTATAAGTCTTGTCGAGCTGGACGGCATGCACATCGCGCCGACCGACCAGTATCGCCTTGCCCCGATACACACAGGCCAGGTAAAGATCGTCGCGCGGCGCGCCCCGGCTTGGGGAATCGTCGTAACGCAGGAGGGTCCATTGTGGTTTGCCGTCCAGCAGACCGACGCAGTGCAGTTCGTCCGATTCGGGCGAGGTGAACAGCACCCGGCCTTCGGCAATCGTCACCCCTGTGCGTGCCCAGCGTTGTTGCGGGGCGCGGCCGGGGTAAGCGGAAAACTGGACTGCCATCAGCATCAGACCATCGCCCCGATAGGGGTCGTCGGTGCGCGAGTACTTGTATCCCCACAACAGCGACCGGGTAGCCAGGTCGACCGCCACCACAGCCCCCACGCCGGTCGGACAAACCAGAATGCCATCGGCATAGGAGGGCGACAGGCCAGCGGTTCGCCGAGTGCGGTCGGCCAGCAGCTCGCGGTCGGGGTAAGCCAGCGTCTGCCTCCACAGAAGGCGCTCGGCGCCAGGCCCCTTGCGCGGATCAGGGTCGATGGCCAGCAGTTGCACCGCGTTATGGCCGCTTCTTTCGGCCAGCACGAACAACTGGCCCATCAACGGCAGCGGCGGACCCAGAAAGCACGTTCCCGCCAGCGGCAAGGCGAATTGATCGTTCGGGCCGCCCAGTTGCCAGACCATCTTGCCGGTTGCTGCGTCGATTGCTGCCAGGCGGTTGGTCACATCTGCCGAGGCGTTGACCACCTGACCGTTGATCACGACCATCCGTCTGGGATAAGTACCCTCGGATGCGGACTGGCCGTCGTCTTCGATACTGTACACCAGCCGGCCATCGCTGCTTATGACGCCGGCCGTCAGATCGCCGAACACGCGGCGCATCAAAGCTGTGGCCAGTGTGCCGGCGGTGTTGCCGTCGAAAGTTCGCGTGCGAACTTCCCCCGGCCGTTCCTGCTGCCGCAGCAAGGTCTCGATGGCCCGCAGGTCGCCGGCAGAGCTTGCCGTCAACGAGTTCCACGGCCCTTCGCTGGCTATCTCCCACAGCAGCTTTCCGGTTTCGGCGTCCACAGCGATCAGACCACGCCACGTGCGGGCCACGATCGTTCCGTCGACGGCGATCGGGTGTGCGCTGGGCAGCAGGGCGTCGTACGCCTGGCTGCGAACCGATTGCAACTGGGCAACCACCCGATCGACGCTGGGATACTCGCTGAAGGCCTGCCAGCGAACATTCATCAGCGGTGCACTGCCGACAGTGGCGACGTTACGGGTGCTGTCGCCGCCAAGCAGCAACCAGCGGTCGTCCGAAAGGGCCTCCGCGGGCCGCCCCCGGCCAAAAAGTCCTTCCAGCCAGGCGACTGCCTGGGCATCGTCGCGAAACCAGTTGACCTTCTTTCCGCCGATTTCCAGCGGGGCGCCTTTGTACCGTTGCCGCAGTTCCACCAGCACTGGTATGGCCTTATCGGGCAGATTTGCGTCGATGTAACAGCGAGCCAACAGCAGTCCCAAGGCGGGCTGGAACGCTTCGGCTGCTTCGGGCCACTGCGCCAGCCGGTGAAACACCAGTGCGGCGGCCATGTGCCGTCCCCGGTCGAAATGATGCAGCCCTAGCAAGAAAGCAGCCTCTTTTCCGGCTGCGGTGTGGAAGTAGTTCCACGAGACCTCGGCCAGTCTTTCGATGTCGCTGGTCGATCGGGCGGCTTCCAGCGCATGCCGCGCCTCGGCGCCGAATTGAGTCTCGTACATTTCCAAAGCTTTGCGCGGCAACCGCCCCAACATCTGCTGCACTTCGGCCTTCAGGCTGCGCAACTCGGCCGAAGATGTTTGCGGCCGGAAGAACCAGTCCTCGGCGCTACGGTCTTCGTCCGATGCAACGTTGGTCTTGCGCTGAAGCACGTTTTGCAGCAACCGAATAGCGTCGGAATAGCGCTGGTCTTCCAACAGCTTGCGTGCCAGATTCATCTGCTGGATGATTTCTCGCGGCGGGGTGGGCAAGCGATCCTCCGTCGTATCGACCGAGGAAGCGGGCGCGGTTGTTGCGTCGGCCGTTGCTTGCACGGCTATGACGCCATCTTGCTGCAACAGCACTTGCTGAGCGAAAACGCCGCGATTGCCGAGCAGGCACACCACGCACGCCAACAGCCACAGTGGCAGACGCTTGCTCGATCGGCTGATGGTCATCGATTCCATCCCCTGCTCCTCGCTGCCCTTGTATTGTCTGGCGTCGCTTCCACGGCGTTGCCTTAACCCGACCGCCACACGGCCGGTGGCGAGCGATGTACGTCTGATCCCGTTTCTACCGCGCCGTGTGCCAAATACTTCCTTGGACCGCCGGCCGATCTTTCCACCGGCACACCCAACTGCTCGGTGACGCCGACGTACAAGGGCGTACCTACAGTTGTAGTCATTTTTTCCTTTTTGTCAACTACGATTGTAGGCGACAAAGTGAAAAATGTGTATCTGCTGCGGCCAATGAACGCTGATACCACCCGTTAAGAGGGGGATTTGGCCGGTGAGTATAGCATGCATACCACTATTGGTGGGAACGATGATTCTTGCCTGGCCAAACGCGGTTCCCGGTTTCCCAGCAACGCGATTTTTCGGGCCGTGCAGCGGATTCTTATGCGCTGAGCAGGGCAAGAGCCTCGAAAGTCCAACACCGCGCGGTCCAAGGGTTCCTTGCCGCGCTTCGACGCCAAAGCAGCCACTCGCAGCGCACCCACTCAGGCTGCTGCTCGGCTGGTCGGCCGCAAACCTGGCAACAGCCGCTGTGAAACGAAAGCGAAATAGCCCTACCAGCGGATAGCGGTACAACCGTGTGGCAATAGCGGGTACGGCCAGGAAACAGTCGAAAAATACACCGTGGACACCCCCGAAAAACGGAAAAAACCGGAAAAATCGCTATCTGGGGGCGCAGACGGCTTGCATTTTTCCAGCGAGATACTTAAATCATTGCGTCTGCGTTATAGGACGTTGCTATTTTGCTTATTGTAGGTACAACATTTTTCCCCAAATGGAGGAATGCAGATCATGGCCAAAGCACCTGGCAAGAAAGCGCCGAGCAAGACCGAGATCACCAAGAACATCGCCGACGCCACTGGCCTGAGCAAGAAGCAGGTGACGGCGGTGTTGGAGGCCCTGACCGAGGAGATTCGCCGAAGCCTCGGTGCTCGTGGCCCCGGGGTGTTCGCCCTGCCCGGGCTGGTGAAGATCGAAAAAAGGAAGGTTCCAGCCCAGCCTCTCCGCAAGGGTGTACAGGTCCGCAACCCGCGAACCGGCGAAGTGACCATCAAGGACATTCCCGCCAAGCCGCCGTCAGTCAAGGTCAAGGTTCGACCGCTGAAGGCACTGAAGGCTATGGTCATGTGACCTGCCGTATCGGTTTCCCATTCGGCCTCGGGGCAGACGGCACGCCGAGCCGGCACGTATGCGCTGGCCGATGGCCCGTGACCGGCGTGCCGGGCAGCCGGGCCGACAGATCAGGTGTGCTACTGGGGGTGAATCCGCTCGGACAGGACTGTGTGTGCTTTCCCAGGAAGTGTGGCCGTCCCCCAGAGCATTTCCGAGCGACGGCGACCGCACCGCGCAGCCAACTGCGGCGGCCTGGCGAAGCAGTCGTGCCCAGTCGATCCGGGCGCATTGCGCATTGCCGCTACAGAGCATCGGGCTTGCCGCTGTAAAGCATTATTGACATTCGCAATACTTGGTGACACGAACAACTAGGAAAACCTTAAGGCGGCCTATGGCCGCAATCAAATGGAGGGACGCGCTGCGGTCGCGTC
>Ga0209017_10001437_pt1 | contig 18173 bp, 10 predicted proteins | sample YNPBryunderm2012_FD_185812 | JGI IMG/M metagenome (GOLD analysis project Ga0209017, IMG submission 185812) | Anoxygenic and chlorotrophic microbial mat microbial communities from Yellowstone National Park, USA - YNP Bryant MS undermat 2012... ... | reverse complement strand
ATTTTCAAACCTTAGCCCAAGCCACCGCCCTTCCCCCTGCCAACGACCAATCGCCGCTCCCATCTTCCACGAATTCCTCCCCCAACGACCTCAACCTCAACGCCACCGCCAATGCCAATGCTAACGCGTCCGAGCCGGCGGCGGGATCAGTCTTGACCGGCCACCCTTCAATTCGGAAACGAGCCCGACGCAAACTGACGGGTTGGGCCAAGCGTTGCCGTAACGAACGCCAGGAAAAGAAACTGGCCTTCACTCTGGAAACCCGCTACGGACGACGGCCGATCCGCATTTTGGAAGTCACGGTGCTGGTCCTGATCGTCGTCCTAGCCGTGCTGCTGGTGGTGGAAAACCGGCTGGAGTCCCGTCTTTCCCCAGAACAACTCGAATTATTTGCTTGGGCAGATCTCTTGATTTGCTCAGTTTTCCTCTTCGAATTCGCTTTCAAACTCGGCCATGCCGAGCATCAAGCGCTTTACTTCCGTCGGCGATTTTGGATCGATTTGTTTCCGTCCCTACCCTACGGGTTCATCTCCTTTCAACTCGACCGTCTGGCCAGCCTCAACGACGTCGCCTGGTTGCGGACGTTGCGGTTCCTACGCATTCCCACCCTAGCGCGCTACCTGCGGTTGGCGCGTCCCATCATCAGGTTGGGGCGCGTGTTGTTGTTGAGCTTCCGACTCATCGACCGTCTGGTAAGACGCTACGCCCCCGTGTTCAACTGCAACATCGTCCTGTTTGCCTCCGCCGAGCGGGAAGAGGCGGTCTCCCGCCATCGTTCGGCCCTCCAGGGACTCAAAACCAGCCAAGGCGAACGCTGGAAGCAATGGACCGCTCATCTCAAACCCGAGGAACACGTCGCCCTGATGGAACAGCGTCTGGGCGACCTCGGGCGTCGCGTGGCCTACCCTCCCGCGACTCCCATGAAAATGCGGACCACAACCGGACAGGGCCGCGAGATTCGCCTGGAAAGCGTGATCGAACACCTGCTCGAGATGACCCCGGAAACCCTGGTGGAAACCTACGGCCAGGAATTCGCCGAGTCGATCGAACGCTACCTGCGCATGTTCGACGCGCCATTGATCCGCAACCTTCCCGGCATCCGCGACCTGATCCATCTGCGTGGCGAGGTCTCCGCTCCCGAACTCGCCGCCTTAGCTGCTAATATGCTGGGGGAATTCCTCCAGCGCCTGCTCAACATCGCCTACTACTTCGCCGACTTGTGGGCCACCATCTCCCCACCGTTGCTACTGGACCGCGTAGGCACCTCGCTCGTCAACACCGGGCGCTATCCCGCCCGACGCATGATCAACACCGGCATCACCCTGGGCATCTTCTGGCTGGTGTTGTATCTCATTCCGTTGCATCAAGTTCCCTACTTCGGTTGGGTCTTGAACGTCTTTCAAAACATGGCCAAGGTCTTCGGCTACGTCGCCATCGGCCTAGGAACCCTCTACCTGTTGCTCTGGCAACTGGGACGCTGGCTCCAACGCCTTGGCGCTCAGGAGTCGGAGGTGCGGGAACGACTGGTCGATTCCCAATTCGCCACCCAAACCCGTTTGCTCAAGCGCGCTAACCGCCTCAAGGATGAACGCTTCCTTAACGAGCGCGTCCTCGGACCCGAACTCCGGCTTCGCCTGGCCGACGACTTTAAGCCCACGCTAGCAACCCAGGGCCACCGCCTGAGCGTAGAGAACCTCCGCGAGGACGAGAACGGCTTCATCCGTGTGGTTCGCCTGCTCTACAACGACTACCTGGAAGGCTCGCCGCTCAACCGCAACGACACCCGCACCGTCTCCCAGCTGGTGGGCAACCCCGCGTTGGCCAACCTCCGCAACACCTCGCTGGAGTCGCTTAAGAAAGATCTGCGGGAACTGGAACGCATCGACCTCCAGCGCAGCGGTCTGCCCATTGTGGGCGGTCCGTTCGTCTGGTTCACCTACATCACCCGCCGCATCGTTCACGAAACCGCCAAACTGATCGTGGACTACAACACCCACGCCATCCCCTGGAAACGTTTGGCCTGCCTCAATGCCGACCGACGCCGCAACTACCGCCACTGGTTAGCCGGACGCCTCGGAGTTCCTCCCGACGAGATCATCCTACCCGACCCGATCGACCCCGCCGTGGCTCAACTCGAAGCGCAACGCGGCGAAATCAACCCTACTTCCCCGTCCAACCACACCCCCGACCACGCCACCCTGACAAACGCCCCAATCCACCGCAAACCCATCGACGTCCGCGTGCTGGAAAACCCGACCGAACTGCTCGAAACCATCGAGTTCACCGCGATGGACTTCCTCACACGCGACCAGGAACGAGTTCACCACTTCGAAGAAACCTTCGGCCCCCAACTCACCCAGGCTCTAGATCGAGACCGCGCGCTCAACATTCGCTCAGCCTTTCAGAGCTTTCCCCTTGAGTCGATTCCCCTCTCCAAACGTACCTTCAACCCCTTTCTCTTTTACGAGACGCGAATCGCCCGCGGGAAATTCCTCTTCCTCCCCCTCCAAATCCTGGTCGCCCTGTTCCGACTCGCTGGACAGGTCCTGCGCCTCTTCATCCAGGTGGTCCACAGCGTCATGGACCCCCAGAAAGAAGCGCGCGTCGGACCACTGACCGACGGTTATGCCGTGGCCCGTCGCAAAATCCTCCGAATGCGCCGCCCGGTGTTCATGCAAGCCCTCACCCTGCGCAGTCGGTTCGACGTAGAATACCTCGGTTTAAGACTCCCCGGCCTCCCACTCACCCTCGGCGACCCTGACTTGCTACTACGCGACCTCGACTACATCGGCGCGACTCGCCATGAGCGAGTGATGTTCGAGCGTCATCGTCAGGACCAAGCCCAACTCCTCGACGAGATCGAACGCCGCTTGATCCGCCACGGCTTCCTCGGCGCGGGTTTGGATCACCATCTGAAAACCCACGCGCCTCACCTCGTCGAACGCCGCGGCGAGGTCATCCGCGCGCTGATCACCGCGTTGATCGTGGACTTCCGCGATCTCCTCACCTTGGCTCGCTCGATCGACGCGGTCCAGCTGCTGATGCGCCACGCCCTCGACCCCTACCACCAAATCCGCGACCTGCCCGAGGGACTGCCACAACCTGCCCTCTCCCGCCAACGGCGGCGACGCTGGTACCAAATCCAACTCAGCCGACGCCAACGCCGCAAACTCCTCCCCCGCCTCTTCGAATTCCCCGGATTCCCGCATTGCGACCGCTATCAACGCGACCAGGTTCTCCGATATCTCAACCGTCACATGACGTTCGTGGCCGACTGGCTTGATGTCGTGTTAAGCCAAGGCGACGATCCCGAACAAACCTTGCGCGAACGTCTCAACGACGTCATCATCCGCGCTGATCTGTTCAGTGACCAAATCGTGGTGATGCGCGCCGTCCAAACCCTTACGATCATGGATGTTCAATACTACTGTGAGTTGACCTGGAAACTCGGCCGCTACCACGAACTCGAACCCAATGGGTCCGACCAAGTCATCAACCAACTCCCCTTCCTCACCCCCGACCCCGCGATCTCGCTCATTCCCATCGTCGATCACGAACCCGATTCCGCGTGAGACCTCGTTCCGGTCAACCCGACATCAAACATGTTCCTCCACCTCTCCCGAAGTTGACGACGACGCTTCGATTAGGATGTGCTGACTCTCCCTCAAGTCATTTCAACCTAGGTCCGATATGAGGACGCGACTTGTTCCCAAACATCATGGGCGGCAGCGATCGCGCCATGAAGAACCACATGGTCCCCAAGTTTGGGGCGGACAAGGTCAATCGTGTCCCGAAACATGGCGGGAACCTCTCGACGCAAGCCTTGTTCGATCGGCTTGATCCAAAGATCCTCCTCCATCAATGAGACACCACCGCCCAGAATGATGCGTTGCGGACCGATGAGAACCACCACCGCCGTTAGCGCTTCGACCATCGCGTCCACAGCCTGTTCCACCACCTCCCGGCAAACGGGGTCGCCCAAGCCCGCCGCGATCCCCACGATTTCCCCGGTCACCGACTCCACATCACCGTCCACCAGATCGCGAAGTGTCGAAGCGCCGGCTTCGTGCCACCTCGCTTTGGCTCGACTCGCCAGAGCCCATCCCGAGGCGACCGCCTCTAACTCCTGATTGTTGGCCCGCGCAATCCGCAGGTGGCCCAACTCCATTGCTCCCGGTCCTTGAATCGAACCTGGACACAACGCCCCATCAATCACCAAACCACCGCCAACGCCACTGCCGACGGTCACGTAGACGAGGGGTGAGCATCCTTTTCCGCGACCCCATCGCGCCTCCCCAAGCGCAGCGGCGTCGGCGTCGTTGAGAAGGACGACCGGGGGCGGTTGGCCGCGACGCCCGTGAAACCGACCTTGGAACCAGGACCGCAGATCGAATTGAGTCCAGCCCTCGATTTGATAAGAATTCCGAACCGTGCCGCCGAGGCGGTCAACCGGTCCACCAAAGCCGACGCCAACCGCCGCAACCGCCGCAAAGTCCAAATTCGCGCCATGAATCAATTGATCCAACTCGAAGGCGATTTGTTCGAGGATTCCCCGAGCACCACCGGCCGGATCGACTCCCACCCGGCGGATCGCCTTCAAATCTCCAGTGTCTCGGCCCAGGCCCAACTGAAGTTTGGTCCCGCCAATCTCCACTCCCACCAACCACTCTCCAGGCGCAAGCTTTTTGGCGTGGGAGGAATTCGCAGTCTTGTCGGATCGCATCATGGCTGGTTCAACTCGAAATCGGGGTCAGTCGGTTGAGTTCGCCGAGGCTTGGGCGATCGGGCCGGAAATGCGGCGATACATGTCGTCCACAACCCAATGAAATACCACCTGATGAATGGATTCTGCGATCCCCATGTCGTCAATCGCCACATGGATCGTCTTATGAGCCATTGTCTTAAGCTTTCCGCCTGAAAAGCCGGTCATTCCAAAGGTCGTCAGACCGTTGGCGTTGGCCCACTCAACTGCCTTGAGAATGTTTGGACTGTTGCCCGAACCGGAAATGGCAATCAGCACGTCCCCCGGCGATGCGTAGGTTTTGAGCTGCTCCACGAAAATCCGGTCGTATCCCTCGTCGTTGGCCCACGCGGTGATCCCGGGCGTGTTGTCCGTCAAGCTCAAAACCCGCAGTCGTGATTGGTTCTCAAAATCTTTGAGTGTGCATTTGTTTAAATCTTCGCAAAGGTGCGAGGCGTTGGCTCCCGAGCCTCCGTTGCCGATGACAAAGATCATCGCGCGGCTTTGATACGCCCGTTCAAGATGATCACAAAGATCGTAAACGGGTTGGGGCTCAAGGCGGCCGAGCTCTTGGCAGACCCTCTGAAGGTAAGGGACGAGTCCCAGATGGACGCCGAGCATCGCGGCTTCCTTTCACATGGAGGAATACAGGCGGCGAGGAGTGGTGCCCCGCCGGAACGCGACCCGTGGCATTGTACTCAAGAAGCGTCGGGACGTCGCGGCCGGTTAGCGGGGCGTTGAGCCGGTTGCCTTGGATTCTGGATTGACACGCGCGGAGGACCAGTCTATCGTCCCAACGCTCCCGCGGCGTCCAAAGGATGTGGTCCGAATCGGTCGAAAGGAGATCGAGCGTGAGGTCACGGCCCGAGTGGGCAAGAACAACGGCGATCCTGGCCCTGATGGTGGGAGGCCACCTCATCGGCCTGGCCCGCACGCCTCTGCCCGCGCCCGACGGCCTCGTTTATCTGCGGGTCGCCCGCGACTTTCAAACCCAACCGTGGTACCACGTGGTCCAGGACACCGATCGACATCCCCTTTATCCCGCGTTGGTCGCACTTCTGCAACCCCTGGCAAGCTGGCTCAACACGGCCTTCGACTGGGACGCTTCTACCTCAACCCTCTGGCGGATCAGTGGACAAATAGTCGCCATTGGAGGGTGGGTGATGATCGTTACGGGGCTCATCGCGCTGAGTCGTCTCTGGTTGGGACGCGGGTTGGCCCTTTGGATCGTCGCCTGGGTCGGGTTGACTCCAGTGTTCAACACGATCAGCCACGACACGCTGGCTGACTCTTGGATGGTTGGGGTGTGCGTCTGGGCCTGGTGGCTTTTCAACACGACCCTTGCGACACAACGCTGGTTCAACCCCGCCTTGGCATTTGTCTCGGGCTGGTTGATTGGGGTCGGCTACGGCTTCAAACCCGACGCGATCCTGATGGCCGCCCTCATTTTGGCGAGCGTCTGGGGAACTCCTCGAGAACGTTCCACATGGTATCAACGCGGTTTGGTGACAATCACTTTCCTGATTGGACTGATGATAACGTGTGGTTGTTACGCGCTAGTCAAAGGAGCCGTCTCGGAGAAATTGTCGGTTCGACTCAGCATCGGACTCAGTCCGATGGCGGCGGAAAAACTCCGACTCAAAGACACCTCTCCTTCTAACCTGCTGGCAGGATGGACGCCCAAAGAGGAAACGGACGCCAATCAAGAGAATGCCCTAACCTCCACGGTCTTCGCGGCGCTCGCCACCGGTTTGAGGGCAACCGGAGTTCCCGGCAGCCTGGCTATTGTCCTTGGCAGTGTCTGGTTCAGCCGGATCCACGGTCGATCGCACCCGATCCTTGCTCAAACGGGTTTTGGTCTCACCATCATCACCCTCGCCCAGTCAATGCAATATGAACGTCTTCACTACCTCTCCGAACGTCATGCTTGGTTAATTGGATGCTTTGGAGTCATCTGGTGCGCCTGGGTGGCCAACCACCTCTTCGAGCAGCTCCGACTTGCAAGGGGACCTGGAATTCAACGTTGGTGCAGCTTGGTCTGCGGGGTTTTGCTTTTGATCGGGTTCGGATTGGCGAGTCGAGGAAATCATCTCAGTCGAGCAGCGCAGCTCGAGGCGGCTACTTGGCTTCAGTCGCGTCTTGTGGATGGCGAGCGTGTGTTCGACTCGCGGGGGTTTGTTTTGTTTGTCACACAACGACGCGACTATGACGCTTGGCACTTGACCCAGGCACTCACGGACCACCATTTGCGCTACCTGGTCTTTCAAAGGAACGAGGTCGAAGGGAAATCGAACCGCGCGGAGGCAATCCGACGTGTCCTGCGCGATCGAAACGCGGCTTTGGTGGGAGCGTTCGACGGCTCCCCACCGCACCGCGGAGGTGAAGACCGCAGCGTCCTGATCTACCAACTGGGCAGGCCCAACTTCGCCGGAGATCCGATCACACGTGGTCAGGAGGTGGCGACATGCGGCCAATTGCAACCGAAATGATCGACCTTCCCGAGTGGAAATGCCACGATCTCCATCAAAATCATCACGTTTTTTATTGGATCTCACCCCGATGGGCAACAATGTTCACGCCTGATTATTTTGACATGCTCTTTAACCCTGATCTTTCTCAATCGTGTTGGGATCGGATTCATCGAAAACAGGGACGGTTGACCGCTCGGGTTCAACTCGAACTCACAAGAGGCGCAACTTCACTTGTGTGCTATCTCAAGCACCATGATCGGGAACGAGTTCCCCGAAACTCTCCCCTCGAATCAAAAGTGTTCCGGTCGGCAGCGGCGACGGAGTGGCGTCATCTTGAGTCCGCCCGCCAACTTGGTCTAACGGTTCCCGAATCGGTGGCCGCCGCGGTTCGGGTGAAGGCCGATGGTGGCGTTCAGTCGTTGTTACTGATTCGCGAAATCGACGAGGCCCTGGCCGTCCACGAAGCCATCCCCCGCGCTCTTGAGCTTCTCGACTACGCCTCCTTCTTGGTTTGGAAGCAAAACGTGGTTCGACGCATGGCGGAAATGACCGCCCTGCTCCATCGGGCAGGGTGGTTTCATCAAGACCTTTACCTCTGCCATTTCTTCGTGTCTCACTCCCTTGATTCGCCGGTCGGTCACTTGACACTGATCGACTTCCAACGAATGATTCAACCTTCTTCGATCACCCGTTGGCGGTATCGAATCAAAGATTTGGCACAGTGGCGGTTTTCAACCCAAGGGGTCGTCGGGGTTGAGGAACGGGACCGCTGGTTATTTTGGCGTGTGTATCGCGAGTGTTGTCAACCTCCAGCGGCCTCACTGACAGCAACGCTAGTTTCTGTGAAAACACACCGATACCTTCGTCATCATCGCAAACACCAAACCACTTCGCCATCATAACTGTCCGAGATGAGACCTCACGATGAAGATCGCCATCGGCTTTGAATCGATTGACCCCCGACGTGGAGGCGCGGAGACTTACGTCGTTGATCTATTGCGCGGTCTCATCCAGCGGGGCTGTCGCGTCGATCTCTTCGCGTCAAGTTGGCGGCCTGACGAGATTCCCGATTCGGTCCAGCTCCACCGCGTTGACCTGAAGGGTTCGGACTGGCCTCGGAGTTGGCGGACTCGACACTTCGCCCAGCGCTGCGCGGAGGCGATTCAAGCGAAGCGTGATTGCTTCGACTGTGTCGTGGGACTCATTGGCACCATTGAACAGGATGTCTTGATTCCGCAAGGCGGTGTCCGCCAAGCCAGTTTGGAATACAACGCGCAGCGGTTCCAAACCAAGTGGGGGCGTCACCTTTACAAGATGGGAAAATGGCTCAATCCCAAATGGTGGACTGACCTTGAGATTGAACGGCGTCAATATTCGTCACACTCCCGGACATTGATCGTTGCTGTAAGCCACTTCGTCAAGTCGCACCTGATGCGGTATCACGCCGTGTCGGAAGATCGGATCCGAGTCATCCCCAACGCGGTTCATCTCGATCGCCTAAGGATAACGAGCGCCGATCGGGAGCGCGCCCGCGCGTTGCTTCGATCCCGATATGGCATTGGACTAGATACGCATGTTGGTCTCTTTGTTGGACATAACTTTCGGCTCAAAGGTATAGAACCGCTGTTTCGAGGATTCCGAGCGTTTCTCGACACCTGGGCCGCCCGAAATCCCGGCTTCGCTCCACCAATCATGCTTTTGGTTTGCGGTGGAGGCCGTCCCGAGCCCTTCCAGAACCTGGCGGTTCGACTGAACATCGCAGATCGGGTCCAATTCGCCGGCTTTCTCCCGGAGATCCGACAGGCTTATTTGGCCGCCGACTTCTTCGTGTCCCCCACATTTTACGACCCTTGCTCGCTGGTGGTCTTCGAGGCGTTGGTTCATGGCCTGCCCGTCATCACCACCGCCCAAAACGGAGCTGGAGAGATCCTGTGTCCAGGACGGGAAGGCTTTGTTCTCAAGACGCCTTACGACACGCCAGGGTTGATCGCCGCGTTCGACCAGTTGTTGAATCCAAAAGTGCTTCGACAGATGTCGGTCGCGGCGGAAAGGCTGGGACGCGAACAATCGTTTGATCGTCATGTAGACCGCCTCCTCGATGTTTTCGACGAGGCGGCTCGACTGCGGCGCGATTCAGGATCGTTCGCCCGAAGTCGCCGGCGTTCGGTCTCTCACTTGGAATCACGGGTCATTTTGCGCGAGGATCAAAGATGAAGGCAATTCTTCTCGCCGGTGGCAAGGGGACGCGGTTGCGTCCCTTCACGGCCGTTTTGCCCAAGCCTCTCATGCCGTTGGGTGAACCCGAACCGATGCCTATCATTGAAATCGTCTTGCGCCAACTGGCGCGGGACGGATTCGATGATGTGACAATCCTCACTGGATATTTCGCGGAGTTCATTGAAACCTTCTGCGGCGATGGATCCCGGTTCGGAACCCGTCTTCGCTACATCCGGGAATCTCATCCCTTAGGCACCGCGGGTGGGTTGAGACTGGTGCCTCGTCCCGATGATTCGACCCTAGTTCTCAACGGCGATATCCTCACCACTTTGAGTTTCGCTAACCTGCTCTCGTTCCATCGCCGGCGTCGGGCGGTCGCTACGATCGCCGCTCATCCCCGGGTCGTGCCAATTGACTTCGGCGTGCTGGAGTTTGACGACGATCCGCAGGTGCTAGCGCGCTATGTCGAGAAACCCACCTATTCATTCCATGTCAGCATGGGCGTCTATCTGCTTGAGCCGATTGCCTGGGATTTCCTTGGTCCTAGCGAACCTCTGGGAATGCCCGACCTTCTCATGCGGATGAAGGACGCGGGGCATTCCATCCACTGCGACCGACAACCCTGCTTATGGCTCGACATCGGACGGCATGACGACTACGCCGAGGCCAGCGCGTTGTTTCAATCGCGCCGCCACGAATTTCTTGGCGCGTCGCCTCCAACCTCAACTCAACTCCCATCAGCACCTCCCGCCGCGCAGGACCTCAGACGGGATTTTCCCCACCAAGGCGCTCCCAAACCCAACACGCTGGTGGGTGGGAACGAACCACGTGCGGCACTTCATTCATCGGTTTCCCCACTTGATTTTCATCGTTGAGGAAGTAATGATGAACACATTAGCATTAATAATTTCTCTTATTTTTGCTTATTTAATTGGATCAATTCCTTTTGGATATCTTCTTGTCAAATCTCTCAAGGGACAAGATCTCCGCCAAATTGGTTCCGGCAACATTGGCGCGACCAATGTTCGACGAGTGATGGGTTGGACTGGGTTTTTCACGGTTCTCGTCCTCGATGCGCTCAAAGGATATGGCCCGGTGGTGGGTTTTCCCTTGCTTGCGCAATCGGTTGCGGGATGGCCTCCTTCCCCTTGGTTCCCGCCGGCTCTCGCGGTCATGACCATCTTGGGACACAACTTTCCGCTTTATCTCAAGTTCCGCGGCGGCAAAGGTGTGGCGACCAGCCTGGGTGCCGTCTTTGGACTGGCCCCCCTGGGCATTGGCTTGGCGGTCATCGGGTTCCTCGCAAGCTTGGGTCTGACTGGTTGGGTTTCCCTCTCCTCGTTGGTCGGTGGGGCCATTTTCCTCGTTTATTGGTTCATCTCTGTTGACAACCCATTTTTCAGCACAGATTCCTTCTCAACAATTGTTTTCTTACTTCTCTATGTGATGATGATTCTCAGACATCGTGCTAACCTCAAACGCATTCTCCAAGGCACGGAACCTAAAATCTGGAACCGTGATTCCAAGTCTTTCGGTTCCAACCAACCAACGCGGACGGGGCGCGTCGCATCTGGGGTGATCCCGATTTTAGCTATCCCAGCCCTTGCTCTGGTCATCGGGACAGGCTACCATTGGTCTCGACCAACCGGATTCGAGAACGACACGCTCTCAATTCAAGCAACCGAGCGGATCCCTGCGCGTTGGCAGCGTGCCACTCATTTGGCGTGGTGGCAGAACTCCTCCCGATTGGCGGTCTCTCATCCGCGTTTCAACCGGATCGCCATCCATGAATGGAATGAACAGAATCGATCCTTCTTCAGCCGTGAAATCGAACTTGAAGGTCGTCCTGAAGCAATCGCAACCGACCCAACGGACGCGATTCCATCGCTCTTGATTCTCCAATCGGCCGGCTTTGAAGGTGTGCATCTCAAACCAGGATGGATCCAAGCCTTCGATACCAACCTTAATCCGTTAGGCGACCGCTTTGAGGTTGGAGACTATCCCAAGGATCTCGTCATTCTGCCTCGTCTTTGCGCAGCCGCGGTCCTCACGGCGGGACGAGCTGAAGGAGACCCAAACCGCGACCCACCTCGAATCTCCTTGATTGAACTTGATGAGCGGGGATGTCCGGCTCGCGTTAGAAGTTATGTTGAATTGAACAACCCTCTTGATCAGCCTCAGAGTCTGGCGGTTCGCCAAGATGAAACGGCGACTTACCTAGCGGTGGCTTGTTTTCGAAGTCGGCGGGTCATTGGGTTCGATATTCACGACGCGACATCGCCGCGGGAGTTGGGTGCGATCACGTTGCCGTTCGAACCTGGTGGATTGTCGTTCTCAGGTCATCGGTTGGTGGTGGCCGCCCACTATGAAGGACGCCTCGCTCTCGTCGATGCTTGGTCTTGTCCACCTCAAATCGTTGAGTTGCCACCCTCCCCACTTCAAGGTCAGGTGGTTTGTTTGGGCTCGAATCATTGTCTCATCGCTCAACCCCACGATTCTTCTCTCATCTTGGTTGATTTTCGCAAGATGGCCACCCATGAAACCGTGGCGGTTCGCGGTTTCGCCAACCTCACTGGAACTCGTCCTCATTTTATGGCGTTTGACCCAAACACCGGACGACTCGCGGTGGCGAATTACTCCGGTGGAAGCGTTCATCTCTTCTCAACCAAGATCAAGCTTATGGAGTCGCTCACCGGACGATCACCGATACGATGATCGTAATGACGGCAACGCGACCGATTTGACCAAGTGAATGATCCTCGGTTTCCCTGGTGTCTCTTTGAGAAGCTTGGAACTCTTCGCGTTATGCCGCGGGAGCACCAAGCAAGCCTCCCCAACAATTCCTCAGGAACTTCCTCTGAATGCTGCTCATGGCGCCGGACGTCCCGTTGTAGAAGCAAACATTGAAACACATTGATTTCATGAGGGATAGCGAAGTCATGGAGGAGGTCGCCTCCCGACGCGGCTTCCACTTTGTGACTGTCCCGTTTCACCGTGATCCTACGACGCAGCCGCGACGGATCATCGTTCCACTGCAATTTTTCGTGGAGTTGGTCAGCGTTTGCGAGTCGCGTTTTCGTCTTCAGCGTGACGCCGCACCTGGGTAGCTGAACCAACCGCATCCACCCATCGCAACCGTTGACGAGTAGAAATTCGCCCATTAATTGAGGCGGCGTGGATCCGCAGTTGAGTTTCCGAAAAGGGGGAACCGCTGGAACCGGATCGGATGACCGGGCCAAGAACCGACTCATCCAAGGTGATCCGGGTTTCGTTGGGATCGCGTGAACCCGGATCGCCTAAGGTGAGTCCCACACGTTCCCCTCCAGGGGGAAGAACGACGGGTGGTGTGATTCGATTGCCTTTGAGGGTCGCAGTGAGATAAACCCGACCCTTGGCAGCGCGGATGTTGGCATCCTGTTTGACGGAGATCACGGCCCCTTCTAGCGCCTTCTCCAACTGGTTGCCTTCCACAAGGGCGTCGAAAACCGGGGCGTGGGTCCAACCCCAGGGTCCAGGCGACTCGGTGGGATACGCGGTCAGAAACAACGACTCGCGTCCACCCACGAGACGATTGTCACGCACCGTGAGGCCGAAATGGTTGCCTGCTAGCACCAAGTTGGTGGAAAGCCAGCCGCCCGTTGAATCGACCTCGTTGCGTTCGATTGTGGTGTCAACAAATCCGGTCGTGACGAGAATCGGTTCTTGAACCGGTCCCAGGGGTTCGGCAAGCAAGATGGTTGTCGGGTCGAGCACTTGCGCCACACGCGTCCAACGTCCAGCTTGTTGCCCGGCGAGGATCGCCACCACTGAGCCGGTTCGGGGCGGCCCTCCTGGTGTGTCAGGGAGAAGGATCAAGCGGCCATCCCGCGACCAGCCGCGGGGTTTGCCCTCGAAGTGGATGCGATATGACTCGGTGAGGATGACTTCGGGGGCGTTGGGGTGGGGAATGGGATCGTCGGCGGAGGCGCGAACTCCTCGAACGATGTTGCCTTCGATCCGATTGCGAACGCCGGTTTGGGTCAGCACCAGGAACCGCCAAACTGGACCGGACCCCGGCGTGCGCACAGCTCGGTTCCGGGCCAGAACGAGGTCATGGACATGCTTGCCGGAAAAGACGGCGGTGCTGAAGGTTTGGCCTGGAGTTCCCTGAAAGTCGTTGTCGGTGATAATCCAGGGACCGCCACTGAAGACCACCGGGCCGCCGCGCAGGGTGTTCGCCTCGATGACGCCATCACGCGCTGAGATCAGCCGCATGAGGTTAGGCGCTTCCGTCCAAGCATCGGGGTTGGCGGGAGGGGGAATGGTCAGGGTCAACCGACGGAACACCAGATTATGGAGCTCATAGGTTTCATGGTGAGGGACCGTTCCATCCACTGAACCCACGACGGCTGGTCCGTAGGGGACGGCGGTATTCCAACGGATGGGGCCGTCGAAACGCACGGTGAACCCTTCCAAAGTGGTCTGTCCCGCGTGCAGCCGAATTGCAGCGGTCCAGGGTTCAGAGTGAGGTGGTTGCCGGAACAAGAGAATGGCGTCAGCTGGACCCTTGATATGAACGGGTTTTTCTAATGTTAGGGGGGCGTTGAGACGATAGATTCCCGGAGCCAGTTCGATCACACCGAAGCGGGCCGCCAAACGCGCCAAATCGTCGCCGGGTCGGGCGGTCGTCCGACTGGAGGCGGGTCGAGTCCCCACCGCGCGGGGGTCGCATCGGCCGCCGTCGAAGAAGACCACGCGGGAGGCTCCCGAGCGTTCCACCGCCCTCAAGGTCATGTTGGCGTCGCATTCATCACGCAGCGGGGTAAAGGCCAGTACCGCTTTGGAACCGTGTATGTGAACATCTAAGGGCAAAGATTCAGAATCGGCGTGCATCCACCTACGTGTCATGCTAGGTTGTGGCGAGCGTTTCCAGACCCAACTTCCTTTGAGACCATCGGTAAGGACCACCATTTCGGGCGTGGGTGTAGGCCAATTTGGCACCTCCACACGACAACGACCGTCGGGACCGGGTTCGAGCCAGCGTGGTTGAGTATCCCAGGCCGAGACTACCGGAGGCGTGGGAGGCGCTGCGGGAGCGTCAATCCGACAAGGGCCGCCTTGCAACCGGACCACCTGGCGGGAGCCGTCGGTGTAGGAGACGGTCAGTATGAGTGGTTGGTCGGCGAGCACAGCGTCGGGTTGGAACAAGAAACGGCCGGTGGTGGGGTCGGTGCCCACTTGAAAATCGGCGTGCCAACAGTCATGGAGGTCGGGACCGACTCCAAACGCCCAAGATGGGGTGGTCGTCTTGGAGGGGGAGGAGGTGGCGCGTTCGAGCCGGAGGGCACGAACGGCGCGGAGGGCGGAGAGGCGTTCCAGGTCGATCGCCGCGTCGAGCAGGCCATCGGGACCGACTCCATACCAGGCCCCGGCGCGGTCGAGATCGACCGTGCCCACCCAGCGAGCCACCAGTTCTTTGCCGGGCACGCGCAAGTTGGGGTCGGCCTTGCCGCCCCGGACTATCAATCGGGCGGTTTGGCCGTCGTCGAACTGAAAATCCAGGGTGAACTCGCGTCCGGTCTCGACACGCAGCGGCTCGAAGTAAAGCTCGGCGGTCGTCGCGTGCCGGGCGCGAACGATCTTGACCTTCCAGTCCGACTCCGGACCGCCGAAGACCCAAAGATCGCCGCCGAAGCCCCGAATCTCCAACCGGGTGATCACACGGTTGACCGGCAACCCCTGGACGTGGATGCAGATGTCTTGAATCTCGTTGGGAACTTCGCCAGGACCGTTGCGGACGTAATCGGCCCCGGTTTGGCCCTTCCAAACGCCTCGGAACTGGCCGGGACGCGGCGGCTGGTCCTGGGGTGCTCCCCATGACGATACCCACCCAGCCAGCCACGTCGCTAGCCAGATCGAAGCGATACCAGCCGCCAACCGCTTTGGGGACGAGTGGGGTCGATCCATCGTCGCAACTCCCTCCGTGAACGAAGCGGGCGGGGCGTGTCCGATCCGAAGCGGCGCGACCTAAAGGTGTGGCATCGGCTTACTTCACAGCGTGAACCACCACCCACTTCATGTCGCCTTGGGCGATGAACTCACGCTTCATCGCCCAGCGGCGCATCAGATAGTCGTAGTCAGACTGGGAAAATCGTTCTAGGAACGCGACGCGATCTCTGCTCAAGCGGTTCATCTCGCGCGCGAGGATCGCGTCGAAGTCGGCAGTGGCGTCCAGGACCTGGACCTTCACGAAGCCAACCTCCCTCACGATGCTGGCATAGGATTCGGGGTCGATCAAATGGTAGTGGGTGTTTCGGACGTAGGTTTGGAACGCTTCGGTGGTTTGTCCGGCTTGTTGGGCGTAGTCGGTCACAGCAATCTGGCCGCCGTCAGCCAGCAAGTCGCGCAGCCGGCGATACAGGGCGGGTTTGTCCGCGAGGTGCATGAAGGCGTCGCGGCTCCAGACCACGTCGTAACCGCCCAGGGGCAGGTCGGCGGTCATCACGTCGCCGAGCAGGAACCGAACCTTCTCGCTGGTCTTGCGGTCAGCGAGACGTTCGCGGGTGAGAGCGATCATCTCTTCGGCCAGGTCAACGCCGGTGACCTCAGCCCCGAATCGCTCGGCCAGATGAAAGGCCGCCCCACCTAAACCGCTGCCCACGTCCAGCACTCGAACCCCCGGTTGGAGCGCGTTGCCCAAAAGCGCGCAAAGACGCTCGGTTGTCTCCGGTCCGCCGGTACTGACGTAACCTGGGCCGAAAATAAATTCATACCGAAGAATACTTTGACGACAATATTGACCGGCGTTGTCGAACTTGGTCGGGGCCGAGACGCTGTCATCGCTCATGGTGCAGGTGAGGTCCAGGGGCTGGGAGGATGCTTGGGCGGGGAAGGCGGATCATCCGAGGCGCGCGACGTCTTGAAACGGCTCGAATGAATCGCCTCGTCCGCGAAGAAGCTCTGAAGTTTAGCCCAAGACTCTGTGATGCACCAGGGGCTGATGGAACCAACGTAGTGGTAGAAGACCGTCACCTTGGAAGAAGGAACGTTCCGCTCGGGTTTGAGGTCAAGGTTGGGCGGAGTCAGAGTCGGGCTGGTAGGCCAGCCAAAGGGCGCGGAAGTAGCGGAGGATGCGGTCTGGGTCAGGGTTGTCGCCGATTTCGGCGAGGGTTTCGACCTCCAGGCCACGTTGGACCAGCAGGGCGAACAGTTCGCGCCAGGGGTAGGTGTCGTCGCAGAGATCGCGGAGATGGACGATGCGGATGTTGTCGGCCAGGAGGTCGAAGCTCGCGCGGATCGAGCCGTTTTTGACTTCGCCGGGGTTGGAGTTCCAACAGACGAAGACGTTGGGGTGGTCGGCGGCGGCCAGGATTTTGGCCATGTTCGGGGGATCTTGGGTGACGCCGCCGTGGACTTCAACGCGGATTTCCACACCGAAATCTTGGCCGTCTTGGCCGACGATCCGTAGCGCCTTGCCGATCCGCTCGAAGACACGTTCGGGGTCTTCGCCACGGGGGACGCCGTTAGGACGGACTTTGATCCCGGGCACGCCGAGGTCGTGCGCGAGGCGAATGTACTCCCGGGTGCCGTCGATGTTGCGTTGGACCACCGCCGGGTCGGAGGACTGATATTCGAAGGCGCTGCCAAGGCTGCAAAGGGTCAAAGGGGAGTCCGCGAATTTGGCTTTGACGGTGGCGCGTTGGGCAGTGTTGAGGGTGACTTCAACGCCGTGTCGGTGGGTGGTACGCAGTTCGACGCAGGAATAACCCAGTCGGGGGAGTTTGGTGAGGATGGTGTCGAGATCCCAATCCTTGGCGATGTTGTAGGTGACGATTCCGAGTCGCAGGGCCATGTCGGGGCCTCCCGGCGAGTTGGAGGTCGATGGGGGGAGGGCGAGTCGGCCTGGTCGGGACGATCGGATGGTTCATGTTATCTCGATCAGACCCGACCAAGCCTGAGCCGGAAGGGATGATAACCCTGGTTCGAGACTCAGCACAACTCGTCGATGACCCGACCGTTGTTGCCAATGGGAATGGGACGCCCAGCGTGGTTGTGGAAGGTGGTGGCGGGGTCGATCCCCATGTGGTGGTAGATGGTCACGATCAGGTCAGCGGGGGTGACGGGGCGATCGCGGGGTACCTCGCCTTTGACGTTGGTGGAGCCGACGACGACGCCGGGGCGAACCCCGCCGCCGCCGATCAGCACGCTCATGGCGTCGCCCCAGTGGTCGCGTCCGGCGGTGGCGTTGATGCGGGGGGTGCGGCCGAATTCGCCCATGACGACCACCATCGTGGTCTCAAGCAGGCCGCGGGCGTCGAGGTCGGTGATGAGCGTGGCAATAGCCGCGTCGATGATCGGCAGTTGTCGCTCCATCCCTTCCTTGATGGTCGAGTGCCAGTCCCAGCCGCCGAAGGTCAGGGTGACGCAGCGGACACCGGCTTCGACCAAACGGCGGGCCACCAAAGCGCACTGGCCCCATTGGTGGCGTCCGTAGCGGTCGCGGAGCTTGGGGTCTTCGCCGCTGATGTCGAAGGCAGCGCGGGCGCGGGGCCCGGTGACCATCTCGAAGGCGCGACGGGTGAACTCGTCCAGGCCGTCGAGCATGCCCGCCGCGTCGGCCTCGCGGCGCACCTGGTCGAAGGCGTTGAGCAGTTGGCGACGATCGCTCATACGTTCAATCGTCACTCCGTCGGGAAGGTTGAGGTTGGGAACCTGATAGCCGGGCTGGTTGGGGTCGATATTGGTGGTGAACGGGTTGTAGGCCA
>Ga0209017_10001425_pt1 | contig 18312 bp, 12 predicted proteins | sample YNPBryunderm2012_FD_185812 | JGI IMG/M metagenome (GOLD analysis project Ga0209017, IMG submission 185812) | Anoxygenic and chlorotrophic microbial mat microbial communities from Yellowstone National Park, USA - YNP Bryant MS undermat 2012... ... | reverse complement strand
CCCTGTCGTGGCGACGAGCGTTTACGCTCATTGAACTGCTCGTGGTGATCGCCATCATTGCCATCCTCATCGGGCTGCTTCTACCCGCGGTGCAGAAAGTCCGCGAAGCCGCCGCCCGTACCACGTGTCGAAACAATCTCAAGCAACTCGGCTTAGCGGCGCACAATTACCAAAGTAATTATGGCAACCTGCCGCCTGGTTATAACGGGCCCGATCCCAACATCCATTACACAACAGGTGGCCCATCTATCTTTACAGGTGGCCCGGTGCATTTCACAGGCGTTCTGTGGTATCTTCTTCCTTATGTAGAACAGAATGCTGTATATGATATGACGCCCAATATGAAAAATGCTGCATTCGTAGGTCAGTGGTGGTCGGTCAACCCTGATTGGACCGCAGCCCATACGAATATCAAGGTCTTTATATGCCCAGCAGACACAGATGACCGCCAAGACTCAGCAGCCTGTCTGCACACCTTTGCCCCCAATGGCATTTCGACGGGCCCTAATGGTGCTGGTTATGTTATGTACTACTTCCCAGGTTACTCCGCCTTGGGAAAAACAAACTACTTGGGGGTTGCAGGGGCCCTTGGTCGGGACGCTGTGACATCCTCTCCTTTTGATGGCCCTGGAGAAAATCTCGCATTGTATGAAGGGGTACTGTTCAACAATAGCAAGATCAAGATCGAAAATATCCGTGATGGAAGTAGCAACACCCTCATGTTCATGGAAACTTTGGGTGGAGGCGCCCCCTGGACCAAACCCTGGCCCCAACTGCCTGGTGGTAACCCAAATAACTTGAACGTCAAGCACACCTGGATGGGTAGCGGCGCACTGGGCACCAAGTTTGGTATCATACCTCCCCAAGGCCCTGGTGGACCCGGCTGGCAATTCTTCAGCAGTTATCACGCGGGAACTGTGAATGCCTGTTTTGCGGATGGCTCCGTCAGGCCCGTTCAATTTTCGGATACCAGTCAACGCAATCCTGCAGGTACCTCATGGCGGGTTCTACAGTCTTTGGCAGGTCGCCAGGATCAGATGGTGTTCAATACCTCAATCTTACTCGATTGATCATTCGCATACAGTGGAGGACCCAACCATGCGACTGAAGTATATCTATGTAACAATAACTTTACTCTGTGCAGCGGTTCTAGCAACCGGCTGCGGTAGTGGTGGTAAGACCGTAATTCCCGCCAAAGAAATCCCTACTATTCCGGGTGGTCCTCAGGCTGCCGGTGGCGATGCGGGTGGTAAAAACAATAAACAACAAAATGTGCCGCCAGGCTATGGTACAGCCCAATGATATTCAGTACATAATGAACATTTGGGCATTTTTGTGCGATCAGCAGGCGCCGCCGTTGATGGGGATGATCTGGCCGGTGATGTAGGAGGCCTCCTCGCTGGCCAGCCAGACTGCGGCGGCGGCGACATCCTCCGGCAAGCCCCAACGAGCTAGCAGCGTTTCCTGCCTTACCCGTTCCTGCCAGGTACGCGAGGCAGTTTCCCCCCAGGCGGTACGAATCCAACCGGGGGCAAGACAGTTGACCCGCACCTCAGGCGCCAGAGTCTTGGCCAGACTGCGGGTAAACGCCATCACCGCTCCTTTGACGGTGGCAAACAACTGGCCACTGTCTCCCTCCATTCCTGTTACGGCCTGGTCCCAGCCGATGGTGAGGATACACCCGTAACCACGTTCCTTCATCCGTTGGCCGATCGACCTCGCCAGTAACAATGTCGCCCGGACATCCACGGCCCAGAGCAGTTCCAATTTTTGCTCAAACTCCCAGGCGGCCGCGGCTTCTGTGAGGATATCGGCCCCGGCATTGCACACCAGTATGTCCAGACCTTCTGTCCCCCAGGCAAGTTCGCCTAATCGTTGCACGGCCTGAGGGTCACTCAAGTCCGCCGGTAAAGCCGCAGATAGGGATGCACAGTTTCGGCGTCCGTGACGCCACACAAAGGCCCCTTCTCTTTCCAAAGCTGCAGCGATCGCCGCACCGATTCCACGCGTCGAACCGGTAACCAGAGCCCGTTTTCCTTGCAGGCGACCCTGCTGCGGTGATGGAGCGGAAGTATAATGGCGAACCTGTTGTATTTTGTCTCCGGGAAGAGCAGCTAAAAGTTCCTGTACCGTCTGCTGCCGGAGAGGATGACGCCAGTCGGGTGCCACCTCGGCTAGTGGTATCAAGACGAACGCACGCTCGTCCATACGCGGATGAGGAAGCACGAGTTCCGCCGTGTTCCGTACTTGTTGATCATAAAACAGCAGGTCCAGGTCGATTGTGCGAGGAGAGTTTTTGACACCGCGGCGACGTCCCAGATGACGTTCGATGGTCAGTAGTCGGGCCAGCAGTTCCTCGGGGCTGAGTTCCGTCTCGACCAACACCACGGCGTTGAGAAATGTCGGGGAACCAGGAGGACAATCCACCGGTACCGTCTCGTAAATGGAGGAAACGGCGGTCGTCCGCACCGAAGGCTCAGCACGAATACGCCGAAGGGCTCTGTGGATGTATCCTTCACGGTCCCCCAGGTTGCTACCGAGGGCAATCGCGGCACATGAAATCCTGCTGATGGCCATACTCAGGGCCAAGGAAAGGAGAGAGACCTCAAGGCTGCGGGACCGAGGATGTTCCTGGTCACTTCTTTGCAGCGGGTGTCGCGGACTTGGACGCAGTCCCAGATGACGTGGCTGCCCCAGCCGCCGGAGCACCTGTTGTAGCTGCTTCCTCTTTCTTGGACCGTTTCTTCAACACGACCTTCTGAACCCGGGTTTTGGGCAGACCATACGGACTGCGCCCTTCCGTCCAGGTCCCATCGGCCATCATCTTCAAGACACGCTCGGCACGGGTCAAAACACATCGCACCTGCGCCTTGCCACCTTTTCTCTTGAGGCTTTTGTCTATAGACATAGCGAGTCCACCTGCGTACTTGCTAACTGCGCTTGTCTTGAGTCGCCCTGGATCACAGAATGTGATACTATTACTAGACCGGTTCCATGACAAGCGTACCCCATCATGGACGACTGGCACGCGGCAATCCCTTTCAGAACTCCATCCGATTTCTACCATGAAAGTCAAACTGGATTATGGCAAGACCGGTTTGGAAGTCACGGTACCCGAGGACCGGCTGATAGGGCCGCCGCTTTCGCTCCGTGAGGTGCCGCCCTTAGCGGATGCTGAGCAGGCGATCGCAGAGAGTTTACAGAAACCGATTGGTACGCCACCTTTATCGGAACTTGCCCGCGGGAAGCGGACTGCCTGTGTGGTGATCTGTGACATCACCCGCCCTGTCCCTAACAAGCAGATTCTGCCGCCCCTTTTGCGAACATTGGAAGATGCCGGTGTGCCCCGGGAGGGGATTACCATCCTGATTGCTACGGGTCTGCACCGACCGAACCTGGGGGATGAGCTGATCGAACTGGTCGGCGAGGAAATCGCATGCAACTACCGTTGTGAGAATCATTACGGGAAACGCCTTGAGGAGCACGATTATCTGGGAACGACGCCCCATGGCGTACCTGTCTGGATAGATAAGCGTTACACACGGGCGGAATTGAAAATCACGACGGGGTTGATCGAACCGCACCTGATGGCTGGCTTTTCCGGGGGACGGAAGGTCATATGCCCCGGCCTGGCAGCCCTGGAGACGGTAAAAGTCTGGCACGGCCCTCGTTTTCTCGAGCATCCGAAGGCAGACTGTGGGATTGTGGAAGGCAACCCCGTTCATGAGGAAAACACCCGGATTGCCCTTATGGCCGGCTGCGACTTCATCGTCAACGTATGCATCGACGGCCAGAGAAGAGTCACAGGCGTGTGGGCGGGTGATATGATTCAGGCCTGGGAACGAGGGGTCCGTTTCTGTCGGGACATTGCGCAAGCACCTGTTCCCCGGCCGGTGGAAGTCGTCGTGACCAGCTGTGCCGGCTATCCGCTGGACACTACATGGTATCAAGCCGTCAAGGGACTGACCGGTGCTCTCCCCATCATCAAGCAAGGAGGCACTATTATACTCGCCGCCAGTCTGACTGAAGGATTAGGCAGCCCGGAGTTTCAACAGCTGATTCGCGACCATCCTGATCTGCAAGCGTTCCGCAAACGCATCCTGGAGACGGATTACTTCGTGATGGATCAATGGCAACTGGAAGAGCTGGCCAAGGTGCTGGACAAATGCAAGGTCAAAGTATTCACCACGGGCTTGCCGCCAGACACGCTGCGTTCCTGCCAGGTCGAACCGGTGAGCAGTGTGGAGCAAGCCATCGCCGACTCCTTAGCCGAATATGGTCCCGATGCCCGTCTTGCCGTCATTCCCAAAGGCCCGTATGTGCTGCCTTACGTCCAGGCTTAGCAGGGTCTGCCTGTTCTAGCCGAACGGCTTGGCCAGATCATTCGAGTTCTTTGCGGAGCTGGGCCCAACGCTGCCGCAATTGCTCCAGCGTCGCCTGATACTCTTGTTTTCCGGCCAGATTCTGTTGTTGCTTGGGATCAGTCAGAATCTCGTACAATTCCTCGACCGCCGAATCTTGAGCCAGCCATCGAATATACGACCACCGATCCGTCCGCACCCCTTCGCTTGGGGGGATGATCTTCGGGAATGTGTGGTGCTCGTAGAAGAAATCCCGCCGCCAAGGCGAAACGGTCTGTCCCTCAACCCATGGCCGCAAACTTCGTCCTTGCATCGTCGAGGGAATGGGAATGCCGGCCCAATCGAGGATGGTCGGGGCTATGTCGATATTGAGTGCCAAAACCTCGACCGAACGCCCCCGTAACTGCCGGGGTAAACGGGGATCGACAACAATCAACGGGACTCGGATCGACTCTTCATACATGAACCATTTATCCGCCATTCCGCGCTCACCGAGGAAAAATCCGTTATCCGACGTGAAAATCCACAAAGTGGGCCGTGACCAACCTTTCTGGGCTACTGCTTGGCGGATCCGTCCAATTTCTCGATCCATCCCAGTGATCAGGCGGTAGTAATCCCGCACTGTCCGTTGGAACATCTCCTCTGTAGCGAAGCGGCGTTCCCAACGGCGGCGACCTTCGGACTTTTGCACAAAGGGTGGCAACAGACGAAAGAAACGCTCATCCGCCGTAACCGGCCGCGGAATGGTAACTTCGGAATAAAGCTTTTCATCGCGGGGATCAGGCGGAAATTCGCGTTCGGCTCCATCCTGAGCATGGGGGGCTTTGAAACTGATAGAGAGACAGAAGGGTTGATCCGGCTGGCAACTATTGAGAAACTCGAGGGCCTGGTCTCCCATCCGAGCTGTCAGATGTTGCTGATTTGCTTTATCTTTAGCGAAGTAAAATCCTTGACCGGGAAAGCCACGCCAATAGTCAAATTCTTTCGCTGGCAGATTGCGGCCCACACCGTACTTGCCGATGAAGCCGATACGATAGCCCGCTTTCTTCAAGAGCAAAGGGTACGTCTGGGCCAATGCCTCGGCGGTGAAATCGGTGGCGAAATCGTGGATGCCATGACGTCGGGCATACTGACCACACAAGATACTGGCCCGGCTTACCGCACAGATGGACGTCGTCACAAAGGCATTGCGGAAAAGAACACCTTCTTGAGCCAGCCGATCGATGTGCGGGGTCTGGACGATGGGGTGGCCCATACAACCCAGAGCATCTGCCCGCAGATCATCGGCAACTATGACCACAATATTGGGTGGCGGTAGTCGATCAGCTCCTGTTGCAGTCATCGGTGAGACTATCAGGAAAAACCCGGTCCAAGCTACCAAACGCCACAGATCAGGTTGACTAACGTACCACCAAGAGCTTCCCAGAAGTCTTTTCATGGGATTCTCCTCCTCTCTGATATTCCTGATTTCCTAATCCTTCCCCGGGAGTTTCTCTGTATCCCGGCTTCGCCTCCGTCCCATCTTTGCCCTAAGATTGGGTATGGACCTGTCCTGCCCCCCTTGATTCGCAGCAATCGATTCACGATAATTTACTAGCAGTAACATGATTGCCGACGCCCGGGTGGCGGAACTGGCAGACGCACCAGCTTGAGGGGCTGGCGAGGGCAACCTCGTGCAGGTTCAAATCCTGTCCCGGGCACACTGCTCACACCTCACGAAAGCCTTGTTCTACACCAGCTCTTCCTCCTAAGATAAACTCTGCTGAACTGCTCGACATAGTGACCGAACCGTCTCCACCAAGCAAGGGAACCGTTGTGCGAGTCGCTCATTTCGATTGCTTTAGCGGTATCAGCGGTAACATGGTTTTGGGTGCACTCCTGGATGCCGGTGTACCGCTGGAACCGATCCAGTCGGCAATAGATTCTTTGCACCTGCCGATTCGTCTTGACGTTCGTGAAGTCCAACGTTGTGATTTCCGGGCGATCCATGTGGAGGTTCTTTCTGAAGAAGATCCACCCCAACACCGTTATGTGGACGAGATTGAGCAACTCATTTCTCGGGCTGCTGTCTCAGCCTCGCAGCGGGATCTGGCTTTGCGGATTTTGCGACGGTTGGCTGTGGCGGAAAGTCAAGTTCATGGCCAGCCGGTCTCCCGTATTCACCTTCATGAAGTGGGAGCCTTGGATAGCATAGCGGACATCCTGGGTGTTGCAGTGGGCTTGGACTTGCTGGGCGTTCAAAAGTTTACCAGTCGGCCTGTGCCCACTGGCCGGGGAACTGTCCAAACCGCCCATGGTGTGATGCCGGTTCCTACACCCGGCACACTGGCCTTATTGCAAGGAGTGCCCCTCGCACACTCGGACGTGGAATTTGAACTGACGACTCCCACCGGTGCAGCAATCCTGACCACTCTTGTCCAAGAGTACACATATACGCCGACGATGCGTATCGATCGCGTGGCCCATGGTGCCGGCAGTAAAAACTTCCTGGATCGACCCAATATCCTGCGATTATGGATTGGAGAAACTGTAGATAATCCACGGGGAAATGACTACGAAGGTGATTTCATCGCGGTGTTGGAAACGCACCTCGATGACATTACTCCCGAAGTACTAGCTTATTGCCAGGATTTACTGATGGAAAAGGGTGCACTCGATGTGTTCGTCACCCAGGGAATTATGAAGAAGGGGCGGGCAGGATTTCGCATCACCGTGCTGGCTTCTCCCATGTCTGTCCATGCGCTCGAGGAGATCATTTTCCGGGAAACTGGTACACTGGGTATCCGCAAATACTGGTGTACAAGGACAAAACTTTCGCGCAGATATATTCAACATGAGGTATCCAACCATACATTGCGTTTCTCGCAAGCTTTTATGTCGGATGGGACCACATTGAGTAAACCAGAATATGAAGAGTGTGCACGAATAGCACGAACCTGGAATATACCCTTACGACAAGTCTTACTCCATTGCTACGCGAAGATCGCCCAGGAATCCCCATGGTCATCCCCTATACCGCAAAGATCCGTGTCGCATTCCGGACATGGTGATAATGGAGGCCCAAAGGAATAACTCGAGAGCAAGTATTCCAAGCTGAGCATGAGTGCATGAGTGGTTCTCTCAAGGCGGATATAAGAGTAATATGATGAATCTAATTCCTGTAACTTCAACGGCCTGATAGGTGTGCTTATGCATACATCCCGAGATATTCGCCAGCAATTTATCGACTTTTTTTGTAAGAAGCACAACCATGTGTTTGTACCTTCTTCCCCTGTGGTTCCCTTCAATGACCCAACATTGCTCTTCACCAATGCAGGGATGAACCAATTCAAGCCCTACTTTTTAGGCATGGAAAAGCCACCATATAAACGAGTGGCCAATACACAAAAATGCATTCGTGCTGGTGGAAAACATAATGACTTAGATGATGTAGGGAAAGATACATATCATCATACATTTTTTGAGATGCTCGGCAACTGGAGTTTTGGTGATTACTTCAAGAAAGAAGCCATTGTCTGGGCTTGGGAATTGCTCACAGAGGTCTGGAAAATCGATCCCGCGAGGCTCCATGTCACAGTCTTCGAAGGAGATGAAGAAAACAACATTCCCCGGGATGAGGAAGCAGCTCATTTCTGGCGCGAAATTGGGGTGCCACCCCATCACATCCACTATGGGAGCAAAAAAGACAACTTCTGGGAGATGGGAGATACGGGCCCCTGTGGACCTTGTACTGAGATTCACTATGATCGAACTGAGGATAAGAGTGGAGGCAGTCTGGTAAACAAGGGTAGTGATAAAGTCATTGAGATTTGGAATCTGGTTTTCATCCAATTCAATCGCAATGAAGATCAAAGTTTGACACCACTGCCTGAAAAGCACGTTGATACAGGCATGGGATTTGAACGCATTTGTGCTGTTCTTCAGGGCAAACTTAGCAATTATGACACCGACATTTTTTCCCCCCTGTTTGCAGCAATTCAACGGATCGCGAATGCCCCCCCCTATACGGGCCGGCTGGACGACCGCAAGGATGTCGCCTATCGGGTCATCGCCGATCACATCCGGGCCTTAACATTTGCCCTCACAGATGGCGCCACAATTGGCAACACAGGGCGAGATTACGTTTTGCGCCGTATTCTCCGACGGGCCGAGCGGTATGGAGTGCAATACCTGGGAACAAAAGAGCCATTTTTGCACCTACTGGTACCCGTAGTAGTCGAACAAATGGGGGATGTATTCCCAGAATTGCGAAAGAATCCTCAACATGTACAAGATCAGATTCAAGATGAGGAAAAGGTATTTTTACGCACATTACATAGAGGGATCAGGTTGTTCGAGCAAATTGCTGAAGACACACGCAGATCGGGAAGCGATACGATCCGTGGAGAAGATGCTTTCAAATTGCATGACACCTATGGATTGTTCATTGACATCACTCAGCAAATGGCTGCTGAAGAAGGACTACATGTTGACATAAAGGGTTTTGAAGAGGCGATGCAACAGGCACGCACAAAGGCACGCGAAGCGGGGAAGAAATACCATCTGTCTGCAATCCGTGGGGAGCTGCCAGCAACAGACGATCACTACAAATATCACGCAGCCTCCCTCACGGCTCGGATCTTGGGCTGGCTCCACGATAATCGTGTAAATACCGAAGGGGTCGTTCCCCAGGGTGTCACTTTAGCTTTGTTATTGGATCGTACCAATTTTTATGCAGAACAAGGCGGACAAGTGGGTGATACGGGACTCATACGTAGCCGACAAGGCGATGCGGCTTTTATTGTCGAGGATACGCAACGTTTGGGTGATGCTATTTTGCATATTGGTCATCTCCAAAGTGGAGAAATGCATGTCGGACAGGAGGTGGAACTGACGTATCATCCGGCACGACGTTTGGCGATCATGCGTAATCACACCGCTACGCATCTCCTCAATCATGCCTTGCGGAAGGTACTGGGACCACATGTTGAACAAAAGGGATCCCTTGTCGATGACGCGAAAACTCGTTTCGACTTCACCCATGATAAGCCACTGACATTCGAGCAGATTCGCCAAATCGAACGGTATGTCAACGAAACAATCCAAGCTGACCAACCCGTTCGAGCCGTCGTCAAACCCCTGGCTTTGGCGCGAGAAATCCCGGGTGTCCGTGCGGTATTTGGTGAAAAATATCCGGATCCGGTTCGTGTAGTCATTGTTGGTACCCAATCACCCGAGCATGTGACGTCGGAGCATTCCGCAGAATTCTGTGGTGGTACTCATGTGGCCCACACTGGGCAAATTGGTTGTTTCAAAATTTTCTCGCAAGAAGCTGTAGCGAAAGGGGTACGTCGCATCACGGCAGTGACGGGGCCTGTTGCCTTTGATCTCTTTCAACGCCGGACTTCCATGTTGGAAGATATTGCGGTCCAGCTTCAGTGCCGACCTGAGGAGGTCATGGAACGCATTATCGGTATGCAAGACCAGCTCAGGAAACTGCAAGAACAGGTGAAAAAAAGTAGCACTACAGATCTCACGTCCCTCATAGACCAAAAATTGCAGGACGCACCGTCGATTGGTCCAACCCGGCTGATCATCGCACAGCTACCCGATGACACATCCATAGAAGCTGTTCGGATTCAGGTTGATCGCCTCAAGCAAAAGTGTCCCTCGGCCGTGTTGGTTTTTGGTTGGATCGATAACCACGGCAAAGTTGCTCTCCTGGCAGCGGTGACTTCGGACCTTGTGCAAAAAGGTATCCAAGCGAACGCTTTGATCAAAGAGTTGGCCGCCGTACTGGGTGGAGGTGGAGGCGGAAAGCCAGACTTTGCCCAAGCGGGTGGTAAGTGGCCGGAGAAACTACCCGAGACTTTGCAATTGGCTGAGCAGTGGGTACGCAACCGGCTAATCCGATTGTAGCTGAGGGATTGCGTCTGTTGGAACCAGGGGCATGACGTTACGCAGCCTGGGCACGTCGTGAGCGTGCCCTCAGTTTTCCGGGCGAAGAGGTCGGTTCAAAGTCTAGCATTTGAAGCCGCTTTGCGATCAGGTCCGCATAGGCCTCGGAAATTTCGCAACCCCAATAACGACGGCCCAGACGTTTGGCCACTGCTAATGTAGTGCCACTACCTGCAAACGGATCAACGACCAGATCGCCGGGATGGGTCGCGACCTGGATAATACGCTCCAGGATAGCCTCAGGCATTTGGCAAGGATGACCCAAACGCTCCTGAAAGGTTCCACAAATGCGAGGAAAGTACCATACATCTTGTTCTGGATGAAAATGCTGCGTTGTTTCTTGAGGACGCAGAATCCAGGTGTCGTCAGGAACTTTTCCCAAAGGATTGGCTCTGCGGTCCGCATACGTGGTCAACCGTGCGCTAGGAACACGTATGGCATCAGCATTGAAGGTGTATTGTTTAGGATCGCAAACATAATAAAGAATATGTGTATGTGATCTCGAAAATTTCTTATTACATGATACCCCAAATGTGTAATGCCAAATAATCCAATTTCTCATAGTTAATCCCAGAGAATCCAATCGGATCTTATATTCCGCAACATATTCATCTCCAATCGCCAACCAGAATGACCCGGTACGTTTCAGCATGCGAATCGCAAGCTTGATCCACTGTTCTGCCCATTTCAGATATTCATCTCGTGAGCGTCGATCATTGTATATGTCGTACTTATATCCTATGTTGAAAGGCGGATCTGCAAAAATCAGATCCGCGCATGCCTCCGGCATGTCCTTCATGACTTCAATACAATCACCAACTATAATCTGATTCACTCGCATACCCACTTTACTCCGAATTCCGCCAAAAACCATGGCTGACCTATTGGACAAACTAACCACATTTGTTGCAAGGCCACTTCGACTGCCACGAGGTCTCTGGACCCCTGAGGTAATCGACACGCACAACGGGGTTGGCCGGGTATAAGGATTGATCCTGTTAGAAAAACACTTGGAGTCTGCCACCCCCGCCTCTCAGGCGCGAAAACATAGGCTTATCGGTTTTCGTAAAGGCATGGTTCTGGGAAAACCCTATTGCTTCCGCCGTGTGTCGCAGGGTATAACACTTCCTCGAAATTGAGAAGTGTTATCCATGCCAGCTTAGTGTCATCAGGTTTGCGGATTCTCCGGGAGCTGGTATTTCCTTAGGCGGCAACGAGGCAGCGATGCGCCATTTTCTCCGTGTTGTGCGTTGCGCGTGGCCTTATCGGTATGCGTTCGTAGCTTCTGTGTTCTGTGCGTTGCTGGTTGCTGTATTGTGGAGTGCGAGTCTATCCGCGATCTATCCCGTTTTGAAAATCCTCAGTAGCGACAAAAATCTGCAGCAGTGGGTAGATGACGAAATCAATCGCCTCCAGGATGAATTGGAGAAACCACAGCGACGGGAAATGTTGGAGCGTTTGCGGAACGATCTCCGACGTCTTGAAGAGATCAATCCACCGAATCGCGAGACCCTGGAACGCAAGGCAACTCAACAGATCGCAAAACTAGAAGGAGAGCTGAACTATTATGCTACCTGGATTTATCGCTATCAGCTGTTGAAAGCTAAAGTCATCCGACATTTGCCCGAAGACCGCTTCGCCACCTTCGTTTGGATTATGACCGCTGTGGTTATCGGAGTAGCTCTGAAGGGCTTATTTGAATTCTTTCATGAGTCTCTTGTAGGGTACGTGACCAATCGCATTCTTTTCGACCTGCGCAATGGCATGTTCCGTCAGGCTTTGCGACAAGATGTGCGTCAACTGGCATCCCAAGGCACAAGCGACCTGATGGCTCGTTTTACCAACGACATAGAACAAATAGGAGCGGGACTGAAAGTGCTGTTGGGCAAACTGATCGGCGAACCACTCAAGGGATTGGGTTGCCTGATCGTAGCCGCCATGATCAGCTGGCAATTGACGATGGTGTTTGTCATCGTTGTGCCGGCAACCATATTCGCTCTGTTACGTGTCAGCCGCTTGATGCGTCGAGCCGCCCGTAAAGTTCTGGAACGCATGTCCGCCATGTACCAACGTGTGCGGGAAACGTTTGAAGCCATTCGGATTGTCAAAGCGTTCACCCGCGAAGCACTTGAACGGCGGCGCTTCCATACAGTCAATCGTGCCTTTCTGCAGAAGTCGATGCGGTTGTTGGCCATCGACGCCGCTGCAGGGCCCTTCGTCGAAGTCCTGACCGTTTTGGCCATCGGCCTGGCCCTAGCATCAGGAACCTACCTGGTTGTGACCGGACAAACCCATATCTGGGGAATGCGTATGACCAGCGAACCGCTCGGCTTCCCTGCACTCCTCCAGCTGTACGCATTGCTCGTAGCCACAGCCGATCCAGTCCGTAGACTCTCTAGCGTTTATACCAAGCTACAAGCAGGTGAAGCAGCGGCGGCTCGCGTCTTCGAACTATGTGACCGTGTCCCGAAAGTTACGCTCAATCCGGAAGGGATTCGCCTTACCGCCGTCAGGAAAGGCATCGAGTTCCGGAATGTGTGTTTTAGTTATACCACCCCAGAGAGTCCTGCTCTCTACAATGTCAACTTGACGGTGCGTGCTGGTGAAGTCATTGCTGTAGTGGGCGCTAACGGAAGCGGCAAAACCACCTTGCTCGGGCTGTTACCGCGCTTTTATGATCCCGACAGCGGAGCCGTGTTGATCGATGGTATCTGTCTGCGTACCGTGCATTTGCGATCATTACGCCGGTTGATTGGATTGGTGACTCAAGATACCTTGCTTTTTGATGACACAGTCTATGCTAATATTGCCTATGGTCGCCGGGGAGTTACGCGGGAAGAGGTGATTGCTGCTGCCCAAAAAGCCCGGGCTCACGAGTTCATTATGAAAAAACCCCTGGGTTATGAGACCTGCATGGGGGACGCAGGTGCCAATTTTTCCGGTGGTGAAAAGCAAAAAATCGCCTTGGCCCGGGCCATCCTTCGCGACCCAGCAATCCTGATCCTGGACGAATTCAGCAGTGCCATCGATCCAAATAGTGAGGCGGATATTCATGCGGCTTTGAGGGAATTCGTCGTGGGTCGGACGGTCTTCTTGATCACCCATAAATTGCACACGCTCGAAATGGCTGATCGTATCGTTGTGATGGATGCAGGTCAGATTATCGATGTAGGCACGCATGCCGAATTGAGCAATCGTTGCCCGCTATATCAACGGTTGTGTGATCCAGGGTCGTCAAGGATGGCCGCATGAAAATCATTCTCCATCATGCAGTCAGAAAAATCCTGCTCCATACAGCCCTACCTCGTAATCGGTATGTTATCCGCGTGCTGGGAGCGGCTCTTCTCTTAGCCGCCTTCCTGGGGACCCTCGACAATACCGATCTGATACATAGTCATGAAGCACGGGCCGCTCAAAACGCCCAACGCATCCTCGACACGGGGGAGTGGGGGTTACCCAGGCTTTTTGATGACCGCGTGGAGCTGCAAAAGCCACCAGCATACTACTGGTTTGTGGCTTGTGTCAGTTATGGGCTCAATTCAGGGCAGGTTACAGCATGGACCACTCGCTTACCCGCCGCTCTTATGGGCATCGTCTGCGTTGCTGGCGTATATGCATTTCTCCGTGGGACGGGGGATAGAGACGCTGCTCTGCTGGCCGCAATAGTACTCGCCACGGCATCCCATTTCACGGCAGTGTCAAGGATAGCACGCGTTGATATCCCGCTGACCACTGTTGTGGCTTTCTCTATTTTCAGCTTCTATCGAGGCTGCAAAAGTCACTCCCACGGAAAATGGCATCACACAATGATCTGGCATTCCATAGCGGGGGTCAATGCCGGTATCGCGGCACTGCTGAAAGGACCTGTCGGCATTGCCTTGATTGCGTGCCCTGCGGGACTTTGGTGGCTAGTTGAACATCGACGCATAAACTGGTTAACTTGGGCCTGCTTGCTGGTATCGGCCATCCTTGTCGGATTACCCTGGTTCATCTGGGCGAACTGGGCCACCCATGGGGAATTATTCCGTGTCTTTATACTCCACCATACCATTGCACGCTTTAGTGGAACGTCACCTCAGTTAGCAATTCATCCGTGGTGGTTCTATTTGCCCCGCTTCACGCTAGACTTTCTGCCATGGTCGCCGCTTTTCTTCTTTGGAATTTATTGGACTGCCAGGAATAATCTATGGAAAGTAGACCAAGTCATGCGGTTTAGCCTCATCTGTTTCTCATCGATGGTATGTTTGCTATCAATATCCCATTTTAAACGTGCTGATTATCTTCTACCAGCCTATCCATTTACTGCCATTTTTACAGGATGTTTTATCCAGCATTTATTGAAAAAGGAATCTACGGATATCCAAAGAATGGTAATGAGGCTGTTTCATGGCATATGGATCACGACGATCGTCTGTTGGATCGTTATGATCGCAATCGTCGAGCCTCGTTGGTACGCCTGCACCGAACCGGCCTCATTTGCCGCGAAGGTACGCCAGCAAGCAGCGTCACCTCAACCTATCGTACTGTTTCGGATGGAGGACCACCTATTATCCTTTCATCTGAAGCGTCCCCTGGAAACCCTTGTGGAATGGAATGATCTAAAGCAACGGTTGACATGCACTGGCACCCATTATGTTATCATGCCCAAAGAATATTTATATACTGCAATGCAAATTATTTCTGAGTATAAATGGAATATAATATCAATATCTAATAAAATAAATAAAAATACTTATATTCTTTTACTAGTTGAAAGTTAAACTTATGATATTTTGAATGATCATACACTTCCTGTCACTTTCTTCATCCTGAGAGTTGCACGTAGTTCGACCCCTACCCCATTCCAAACCGTATGAATATGCTAACAGTAAGCGGTATCGACCTCGATGGCTGAAACTGAGACCTAGCGCTAGCAGGGTCTACCGCTGGTAAAGCAACTTCACCAACACACCCTATTTATGCCAATGCCCCAAATGAGCGAAGGAATCAGTTTGGTGCTGACGGTGACGGAGATCACGCCCTATCTAAAGACTTTGGGCCTATGGCGTAAGATGCTCCACGAAATGAACATTCCTCATGAAATCATTGTCGTGAGCAACAAGGGAAATGCTCAAGAACTTGAAAAAATTTTGCAATCCTGGCACGGAGTAATCCGGGAATACATCGACACACCATCTGGAGTGGGGGCATGCCTCCGAACTGCCCTGCCCCTTGTACGCCATCCCTTTCTACTCCATCTCTTTTTGGATTATCCCTACTCACCAAAGGACCTTAAACGTATGTGGGAACAAATACATCAATATGATTTCGTACTAAATAAGCCACCGGATATTGTGAATGGTTGTCGTACAGGAATAACAGCTCCGTACTGGTGGAAAATAGCAAGTAGATCATGGCAATTATTCTGGCGACTTTTTTCTGGTCTCCCTATGCATGCGCAAAACCCTTGGCATGGAGTCCCAGCAACTATTTTGCGTCAGCTATGGAACTGGATCTTTGGCCTACCTTTATTAGATCCTTTCAGCGGCTGCAAACTTTACCGAAGTGAATTCTTGAAGTCTATTCCTATTCAATCAAATAATATATTTGTACATATAGAAATAGCAGCAAAAGCTACATTCCTTACATCAATCATCGATGAGATTTTTATGTCGCCCCGAAACGATCCTATCGTACTACCAAAGTTATCAACATTATTCAAGGATTTCTGGTTGTGCTTCAACAGGCCGCAGTTTACATTTGAAAAGAAATGATTGAAAAAGATCATATCGATACTTAATAATGTATTGCAACTTATACTATGAGTGAGCAAAAGCAACGTTGGCTATTCGTGACAGGAAAACTTGCTGAACCGGCCTTGCAACGTATTCTTGCGGAATTAGCCCCCAAGGTGGGAATCGACTATCGAATTATCACTCTTAATATCACAGTGGCCGCATTGATGACTACAGACTGGATAGCACGCCATTTTCCGAAGCATGTATCAGGTGACATGATACTCCTTCCAGGATTATGTCGAGGTGATGCCGCTGTAATAACCCAGACGACCGGTATCCCCGCGAAACATGGTCCCGCAGACTTACGGGATCTACCGGAATTTTTCGGCCATCAAGGTCACTACACACCAAAAGATTATGGCCAATACGATATCGAAATCATAGCAGAAATCAATAATGTACCGAGAAAATCCTGGGAAGAGATTTTGGCAGAAGCCCAGAGATACCACTCAGAAGGGGCAGACATTATTGATATAGGATGTGAACCCGGAAACGTTTATTATCAAGTTGGCGATATTATTCGTAGGCTACGTGATTTAGGATTTCGCATCTCAATAGATTCAGTATTGCCTGATGAGATAGAAATAGCTATTACATCAGGCGCTGAATTAGTATTGAGCATAAACTCATCTAATGTTAGTTATGTACGATATTGGCAAGATAGATTTCCAAATGTTGAGTATGTGGTTATACCAGACACTCCACATGACTTGAATAGTTTGTATAAAACTATGGAAAAACTTATGCAATGGAAGGCAAGATTTCGGGTCGATCCAATCCTCGAGCCTATAGGTCATGGATTTGTTAATTCATTACAAAGATATATAAATATTCGCAAAGAAAATCCTAATATACCAATGCTAATGGGAGTAGGAAACCTTACAGAACTAACCGAAGTGGATTCAGCAGGGATCAATTTGCTGCTGGCGGCATTTTGCCAGGAGTTAGAGATTAAAAGCGTCCTTACAACCAGTGTCGCAAACTGGTCGCGGTCGTCGGTCAGGGAGTGGGATATTGCCAGGCGAATTGTTTTCTACGCTGTAAGTCACCGGGTAATTCCTAAGAAAATCGATTCGAGCCTTGTTTTACTACGCGATCCAAGGTTGAAGGAGCTGGGGGAAAATAACATACAGGAACTTGCAAGTCGTATAAAAGATCCAAATTACCGAATTGTTGCCGAACGCAGCAAAATATATATATTCAACAAATATATATATATATCTGGTCTGGATCCATTTAAGATATTTGAAATGCTGACACAAGTTGATCAGGGCATATCACCATCGCACGCCTTTTACCTGGGTTACGAATTGGCAAAAGCTCAAATCGCTTTGACTTTACACAAGAACTATACACAAGATCAAGAGCTAAATTGGGGTTTTCTTACTCCAAAAGAATGTACTAAACATGAATCTAAAATACAGACGCGTAAGTCATAGCAAAGATAAGAAATAAGAAAAAATGTTTGAATACAAATACTTATGGTGATATAATATAAAGTATAAAACCGATGCTAACTAGGAATAATATAATACGTACTCCCCAATGTATAGCTTCAGATATAATTTTATCCCATTTATCATGCCTTGCGGCTGCATATAGTAAGCTTATGATTGCCAATAAAAACGGTAGATCTATATATATACTTATGTAATTGTTAAGTATATTCATATTTCACCTTCTACAATATATATTTAGGAAATGGTAATATATCTAAATACTAGTTATCCTCTATATCTATCAAATATTTATATCCCTATATCTTATGATTATTTTTATTATCACCTGAAGAAACTTCGCTATCCGCATATGAACGTTGTGCTGGATCCGTAGCATCTCGAACCATTGGCCCAGATAAAGCATCGTAGATGACGAGCAGATTGAGAACACCAGCAATAACCGTCAGTACCCAGCCCAAATCCCATCGTTTAGTGGATTTTCTTTGTATTAGGTTTAGCTCATCCTCACTCGGCGCACGCTGATATTTACCAATATAGGGATTGTGATCTTTATGCGGATCATATACTATATATTGTATAATTGCAGGCCAAGCAGCAATCCCAATCCAAAATTGCGCAATGAATTGGGGTCGATACGACAACGATTTGGGAAATCCATCTAACTTATAACCGAATACAATCACTTCAGGGAGGTTCTGGACGTACGGTATCCACACATTTTTCCACTGTCCCATCCACATTCCATAAAAGAACAAGATATAGAGCCCAAAGAAGAAT
>Ga0209017_10001424_pt1 | contig 18315 bp, 21 predicted proteins | sample YNPBryunderm2012_FD_185812 | JGI IMG/M metagenome (GOLD analysis project Ga0209017, IMG submission 185812) | Anoxygenic and chlorotrophic microbial mat microbial communities from Yellowstone National Park, USA - YNP Bryant MS undermat 2012... ... | reverse complement strand
GGTGCATCAGGTAGCCCAGTCGTTAGGCAATCCCGGTTTAAACGGTTGGACCGGCTGGCTTGTCCAGGACGAGCACGGTAACCTGGTCTTATTGGACGATCTCCGCAAGCGGTTCTTAGAATAGTTGTACATCCTCTTCATATTCTCCATATCTACCACCTTTGGGATTTCACAATCTTGGGAGGCCGGCTATGCTATTCAGCGACGATCTGATAATGGCAGGAGATGCTAGAGCCTACGTGTTGGACAAAGCGAACGAACCGATCGGTGGAGTTCCCAACCGACGTTTACATTCCATACCAGAAGCCGATTCAACAGGGGAGAGAGGCTATTGACAGGCTACTTCTACTTGCTTCTCTTGAACAGATCGAATAGCAAACAGGAGGTTGTATCATGCACATTCCTCTTATCGTGAAGGCGTTTGTCCATCCCAGAGAACTACCTAACAACTACGACGACCGGTTGGTCACATCCAGCTTCCCATCCCATGACCCCATTTGGAAGTACATGAGGCGATACCTGACGATAAATAACTGGTACGATGGGGAGTTTGTCGTTACCCGCGATGGACGCCTATCCCGTTCCCTTCAGTCCCGATTCTCGTTATTCTCTGAACAATTGGAGGGTACGGATCCTGATCACCGATGGGAAGAAGCTAATCGTATCGCCATGCATGTAGCAGCCCTGATCGTTCAAGATATGCTGTACTACTCCAAGATCACAGACAAATCACAAGAGGGGCTAATGTGTCTATCGGATGCGCTACTCGTGACACACCCCAACAGAACCGCAGATGGAATACCTGTTATCGAACACGAGAGGATACCCAATAATCCGCAACAGATCATCCAGTTCATCCAAAACAGGTTAGCATCAGGCACACTCAAGATAGACGACGAAGCTAGAGCAACTATCAGAGGTGCGCTCGGCTTGCTGGAAACCCTGTCCACACGAGGCGACTACCCGTTCCTGAACGATGTGGGCGGCCTCTTCGCCTGGCACATCATCGATGCTACCTATAGACGCAAACATTCCTCGAAATACATTGAGGCGATATACCTGGTCGATATGCACGTCTAGACAGGGAGGCTAAACGCAATGTCGCACGAAGAGAAACCGCCAAGCGGCTGTCTGGTTCTGTTCCTTGTCCTATACACCATAGTCTCCGCTCCCATTATCCTTGCCGTCTTCAACATCTTCGGTATTCCAATTATTGCCGGCCATGTTGCGGTGGCGGCTGCGACTCTCAACAAATATCTCATTCACAAGAGTAAGAAATAGGCAAGGAATATATGGAGCACGTACTACGGGTAGCGTTCCGTTTCTTGGTAGTTACCGGATACAACTCGGAGGATTCCGACATCAACGAATCCGTTCACACCTAAATCTGTTTCGAGGAGGAAGACAATGAAGCTTGAGGATTTCGTGTGTCCGCACTGCAATGAGCGGGCTACCATTTATGAGGTCTACACCGGTGCAACCGCATATGCTCCTGTTACCTTTGTAGATGGTTCTGAGATTCGGACCGGTGAGTTGGACATCTTCTGGGCGATAGATCCTGCATACACCTGTTCCGAGTGTGGTGAGACTATCGCCCTCAGTCCGGAGGAATTGATGGAGATGTTCAAGGAGGAAGACCGTGAAGATTAGGAAGTTCCTGATTAGTTTAGTTCTCACGGCGTTCACCGTCGCCGCGCTTGCTTCCCGCGCCAATGCGCCGTTATCGGAGTCGAACTTCGTTGCGGTGTACACTGCATTACAGGTTCTCTTAGCGGCCAGGCAAGCTATCAACGTGACCACGGAAGTATGCGAAGGTCTGAAGACCGACAAAGATATGAGGAACATACGCACCAGAGACAAGAACCTGGTGGCATTCACTGTAGCCACCGGTGCGTGGGGCGTTGTGCTAGCCTTCGCCGATGCCAACGCCAAGTTGATTAGGGAGTTTCGGGACGATATAGACGATGAGTATTACGAAGTCTCGATGGAAGTGATCGAATCCGTTCGCAGGTTAGCGAAGAGCATCCCTCCCGAAGACGCCGATTTGGACGATATCCTCGAGGCGTTGTCTTCAGCAGACCGCAAGGTTAACCAGTTGCTCAAGCGTCTGGATCGATATAACCCTTCATCCCGCCAAAAGAATAGCAAGGATCTCTAGGTGATTCTATGATCCCTTACTTCCAGACAGAAGGATGTACTCTTTATCATACCGATGTATTGGAGGCGGATATTCCGAGCTCTTCAATAGATCTCGTGGTGACATCGCCTCCTTACAACGTCGGGATAGAGTATAGCTCCTACGAGGACAGTAAGGCTCTGGATGAGTATCTGGAGTTCTCCCGTTCGTGGCTCACTCGGTGTTGGGAGTGGTTAAAGCCGGACGGCAGGATCTGCATCAATGTCGCCCTGGACACGACCACCCCGACACCGTTCTCTTTGGGTGCGACGATGACCACTTTGGCGCAGGAGGTAGGCTTCCGTTACCAGTCCACGGTGGTTTGGTACAAGCAGAACCTCCAGAAGCGCACCGCTTGGGGTTCCTGGTTAAGCGCCTCTGCGCCGTATGTGATGGCGCCGGTAGAGGTGATTATTCTGCTCTGCAAGGAGCGTTGGCAGAAGCTATCTAAAGGTGTTTCGGACATCACACCGGAGGAGTTCAAGGCATGGACGAACGGGTTCTGGTCCTTCAATCCGGAGAGCCGCACGAGGATAGGTCATCCCGCACCGTTCCCCATAGAGCTACCGAAACGGTGTATCAGGTTATTCAGTTACGTAGGGGACACCGTATTGGATCCGTTCGCCGGCAGCGGTACCACTTTGATTGTTGCCCATGCGCTTAATCGGAACGTCATCGGGTTGGAGATAGACAGGGGTTACTGCGATTTATCGGTTAAGAGGTTCAATCGGTACCTGCTTTCACGTCAGCTCAGTTTAGACTTAGACTTCGACTTCCTTCAATCGGAATATTCAGATACCGATTTAGTCAGTGCCTAGCGCCAAGGAGGTGTTTCTGGTGTTCAAGGGTCACGTCGTAGGTTGGACTGCTCCGACCTACGTTTCGGTCGGCGCGTTCACGGAGGCTTCCGGTTATGTTGGTGGTTATGATGCCAGTTCCGTCTATCTGTATCACTCCAACACCTTCGCTTCCCGTATCAACCAGATGGTTCGTGATAACGGCGGAGGTGTCTTCGTTCGTCAGATCGGCAAGGATTACCGGCAGGGCGAGGTGCTCTTCTCGTTAGTTCTGGAGAAGAAGTTCCCCGATTCGCTAAAGACCTACCCTGACGTCGTGTTCCGTCTACCGATGGACATCAATCAGCAGCCCCGTGTGGTTCATGTCGGTCCGATGTTCCCCGTATCCAAGGACACGCTACAGTTCGAGTTAGAGCAGGTCTGTCAGCAGGTATGTTCCGCTTCCGTCATCGCCAAGATGGTACGTTATATTACCCGACGTGGGGCATTAGCTTTAAGGAAGGGCGGTGGAGCGTACTTCATTCCTTCTGCAAGGGGACATCTGTTGGAGTTAGTTGAGAACACCCTGTTCGCTCTGGATGGAGAGGTCATGAAGTTCGCCGTGACGGGTCAGGATTACGAGTTGAAGACCATCTTCGAGTCCTTAAAGGAGCATTTCAGGATGATGGTCGGTCAGCTCAGAATGAGGGCGTTACAGGCGAAGCGCGAGAAGACTCAGGAGCGTCTCCATAAGGAACTGGCGGAGCTCATAGACACCGTATCTATCTACAAGGACATTTTGGGCTCCTACTCCGATCAGTTGGACGCCATCTTAGAGCAATCGAAGCGAGAATTAGTTGAATCTCTGTCCATCAAGCCTGTACAGACTCAGGAGACGAAACCGAACGTACTAATGCAGATGTCTCTGCTATAGGGGGCGTACTATGAACTTCGTACAGCGCGACGAAGCCGTTCAGGCTTTGAGTTTAGCCTATCACAGTGGGGAGCATATCCTGTTATTGGGTCCACCCGGAACCGCCAAGACGCTATTGGCGGAGACGTTCTCCAACCAGACGGGTTTGAGTTTCTTCCACAGGCTGCTCAGTGCTTTTAGTGAGCCGGACGAGATTTTGGGTCCTGTCAATATAAGCGCCATAAAGGCGGGGCGCTACGAAAGGTTGGTGGACGGGTTCCTCCCCACGGCGGAGATCGTATTCTTAGACGAGGTCTTTAAAGCCAACTCCGCCATTTTGAATATGTTACTGGACGCCATGGAGTATCGTCGTCTCAAAATCAGTCCTACTCAGGATCTGAAGTTGCCGTTAAAGATGGTCATCGGCGCCAGTAACGAGTATCCCTCCGAGGGGCTCGAGGCTTTCGCCGACAGGTTCCTGTTTATCGTTCATATCGGCTATGTGGACGATTCCAACTTCAAGGATCTATTGAGGGGTAACGGTACTCCGTTACAGATAAGCGTCCCTCAGATCGATCCGAGCGGCGTTCGTATTGGTGAGGACATACTGGACTTAATTCACGGCTTGAGGCGTGAGTTAAGGGCTCAGGGCGTCATTGTGAGCGACCGCAGGTGGGTCAAAAGCATGAAGGTGCTCAGGGTCTCCGCCAGTTTCAGGGGATCCGATGAGGTACAGCGTGAGGACATTCTCAGTTTGAGGTTCGTTCTTGCCAGACCAGGTCAGAATGTAGAGAACCTCCTGTATTCGGCGACGTTTCCGGAGCTTGCGGAGATTCGTGAGGCCATTTCGGAGTTGGAGAAGGCGTTCGCGGAATCCGGTTCCGATTTTGAGAAGCTGATGAAGGTTGCCGGTCGTTGCAAGACCGTGCATGCCAGCATCCTCAAGACAATGAAGTCCGTGAAGCTGGACGAGCTGGACCGCTACAGGGTCAGGGTAGAAGAGATCAACAAGAACATTATAGACCTCATCCAGCTGAGGACATGACAATGGACAGACGACTGAACGGTATTGCTGTGAATATCACTCCCGTTGCCAGGTTAGGGTTCGGGTTGGTAAGGGATCAATACGATCTGGACAGAAGCGAGGAGTTGGATCTATTCACCACGTTATATGAGCCGAACCCTCAGTTAGTTGATCCTGTGGAAGGTCACATGGCTTGGTATCGCGCCGTTCAGGAGGTGCTCGGTTCCGCTCTTTATGAGAACCTGCATCGGACGACGATATTAGATGAGGAGTTGTCCGGTGTAGCTGTAAGGCCCATTATGGAAGAGTTAGAGCCTTTAGTGGAGCGTTACCGAGATTTGGAGGAGCGGAAGCGAGAGGCGGAGCTAGATCAGGATGAGATTCGCTTAGAGCAGATAGAGAAACAGGAGCGTCTTCTGAATGCTCAGGCTGTACAAACGGTAGCGTCTGCCATTCAGAAGGCTGAAGATTCTGTGGAGACGGTAGTTGTTCTGAGATCCATGGGTTGCGGCGACGGTGCAGGTCGTTACGTCAGTTTGAGCTATCCCGATCTTCCGAGGATAGCCGATTTGGTGAGGCGAACGCACCATCTGTTCGGTCGGTTCCGTGAGTTATTCGCTTCGGTCAGAGCGAACCTCCCACGTCGTGCCGTCATGGTACGTGGTGTAACCATCGGAGACGAGCTGAATCGTGTTATCGGTTCGGAGTTATCTTTGTTATCCGATCCAGAAACAGAATCGCTGTTTGACCTCAAATGGGTAGAGAAGCGCTTGCTGATACGGGATATAAGCCGTCCTCCGGATAGACGTCGTGGCGACGTGGTAGTACTGATCGATGAGAGCGGCTCCATGTTAGGGGAAGCGGTGCTGATAGCCAAGTCCTATGCGTTCGCCCTGCGTTCGCAACTGAAACAGGAGAACCGCAGGTGTCACATCATCTCCTTCAGTTATTATCCCAATGAGATGGTGGAGGTTCCCGAAGACGCTACGGCAGAGCAGGTCATCCAATGGTTAGGCAGGGCTATAGGTGGCGGCACGGAGTTTACACATCCGATAAAGCGAGCCATGGAGTTTAATAGAGACATTCTGATGATCACCGACGGTGAGGCGGATGTAGGCGCCGAGTTCGCCAAGCATTTCATGGAATGGAAGCGCCGTACCGGTAATAGATTCTTTTTGGTTCACATCGGTAGATCGCCGACCTTACATCCGTTAGCGGACGAGGTATTGTTATCCGACGACGCGCAGTCTTTATGGAGGCATCTTCAGTAGAGATAATACAAACTTGAGGAGGTTCACCATGGTATTTGAAGACAATCTTACCGAATTCGTCCCGCTTGAGGAATCCGGAACGGGTGATCTCGAGGCGTGGATGGAGGAGTTAGAGATGTTGCGGTTACAGATTCAGGCGCTTTCTGCCAAGAAGCGAGAATTGGAGGCTTACGTGCTGTCGGAGCTATCCAGACGCAACATCAAGCAGTACACTTTGGGCAGAGGCAGGCTTCGTGCGGTTGTCACTTCCAGGCTGGTTCCTGTTGACATCGAGAAGTTCGCCGAAGCGTTCCCCCATCTGGTTCGCACTAAGATTGAGCCCGACCAGCGCGCCATTACCGGTCACCTGCAGATGCCGGGTGGCGAGTTGATTCGGCAGTATCTCAAAGAGGAGGTCAGTTTGGTTCTCAAAACCGATGACAGGAAGTCGATACCTTCGGGACAGCAGTAATGAACCTTGGGGACCGTCTCTTTCTGGCCGAGCGTCCTGTCAGTCTCGATCGGATACTCGGTATCGATCGTTCGCTCTTCCTCGGTATACTGGAGCATCTCTGTACAGAGTTAGGATCTGATCACATGGAAGTGCTCAGCATGTTGCTTGACAGATTCCTGGATCGTTTGAATTCGGAGGTACTGAGCGGGTTCCGGTTAGACGAGGAGGCTTTGAAGGCCATCATGAGCGCCAATACCACCAGACTGTTATGGATTGAGTGCGAGTATGACATTTTTAGCGAGGTCTGCGAGCGCATAGAATCCTATCTGATAGATCTGGTGGACGGATGCGAGGATGATCCTCTGGATGACATAAGGTGCATCATAGAGCGGCGCCTCAACTCTTTATATTACACTCTCAACGACTTAGAGACCCTCATCATTTCTTCCATTTAGTTGGTACATTCCCCGTCCCGTTCTTCTATCTATTGTTAGTAATAGATGGAGGTTAGGCAATGACATCCGAGCTATTGAAGTTGATCGGCGATTTGAACAAGAAGTACTCTCCGGAGGGCAAGCCCAAGATAGGGTTGGCCAGCGAGATTGTGAAGTTCAGGGAGCGGATACCCACCGGATGCTTCATGCTGGACGCCGTTATTGGGGGCGGCATACCGGTGGGTGTCGTTACGGAGATCTCCGGCAGTCCCGGTGTGGGGAAGACCACCTTAGCGCTTCACACCATCGGTCAAGCCCAGCGTAGGCATGGTGACACCTATCAGGTCTACATCAGCGCGGAGGGTCCGATCACTCCAGCATCACTGGAATTGGCGAAGGTAGACACCTCCAGGGTAGTGGTCTTTGAGCCGTTTGAGTACGGCGAGAAGGCGATGAATGCGCTGAAGGACATCCTCCGTGAGTTACGTGGTAACATTGACGTTATCGTTCTGGATTCCGTAGCGGCATTAGCCCCGTACATGGAGATCGAGTCGGTAGAGAAGGGCGGCATTGAAGGTCAGACGGTAGGCATTCTGGCGAGGGTGATGGACAAGTTCTACCGTGTATTCATCGGTACTGGGATGTTCGGCGATTCTGCGGTTATCGCCATCAACCAGTTCCGTCAGCAGGTAAGCACCGTGCCGTTACCTCCCACCGTTAAGGGCGGTGAGAGTTCACGGTTCTTCCCCAAGTTAAGGATATGGATTACCACCAGTCCTTCAAAGAAGATTAAGCTGGGCGATGCCGGGGGTTTAGAGAGCCTGCCCGGTATGCCGGACTTCAGCATGTTGGGCAAGAATGACGCGATAGGTCACGAGGTAGACATCCAGATCATCAAAGACAACCTCCGCACCAAACCTGTTCCGGAGAAGGTGAGTTACCGTGTGATTTATGGATACGGGTACGACAACTTCCAGCCTGTCGTTCATTACGGCGAGCGTGTCGGCCTTATCGTAAGAAGGGGTGCATATTACCAGTACGGCGACATCAAATCGCAAGGTCTGTATCAGTTCATTTTGGACTGTATCCAGGCCGGTGTGTGGTCGGGTTTAGTCCAGCAGGTAATGGAGCGTACGGTGCCATGAAAGAGGTTCTGGAGCGGCTATCTCTATTTGTTCCCGAGGAGAGGATGGGGGCTAACATTAGATTCCAGGAGGCAGAGCAGTTCCGGCATCGTCTTCAACAGCAGTTGAAGTTATGTAAACATCCGCGTATTCAGGAATGGTCGGATCGTCTGGTAGATATCTACCGTAACGGTACGCTTGCCGACCGTCGTACAGAGGGCATTCGGATACTATCCCGCATGATTATGTCCGTCTATTCCAGGTTAGACGATGACGGTAACCTCGTTTCTCTGGAGCTTCGTTACCCTTCGGAGCTGAGTGACGCGGATTTCGCGCGTTACAGCACATGGTGTCCTTCCACGATGTTCGCGGAGGCTCACCCTGATATCGAGATACTGTTGGTCGGCCAGGCTCCGGCTTATGCGGAGAACAAGGTCGGGGTGCCTTTGGTGGACTATTCCAACTTAGTGGGTTCCGCGTGTGTGCAGTGCTCTAACTTCGACCGATGCTTTGTGGATTCGGTGTTAGTAGAGAAGAGCAATGCGCGGTTCGACATTCGCGTGTTAGGCTGTTCCTTCGCGCCTGCCGATGAGAAGCAGTTGGAGTTACGGCGTATAAGACTGCCCGGCATGAATTGCAACACGGCGGGCGAGTTGTTACGTCAGTTACTGTTAAGGGCGATGATTCGTCGTCCTTCTTGGGGTGATCATTCAAGGTGGTCGGGTTGGGTAGTTGGAGCGGCGACCAACGCGCATCGTCGTACCACGTTCAAGAGGAGCCCTACCGGTGTATCCAACGGTGTACCGGATCCGAAGCAGATTGAAATCGATTCGGGCTGGTTATGGTTAGAGGCGGCGTTAATAGAGCCCAAGGCCACGGTATTGCTGGGCAACGATGCGCTTTTAGCTTACCAGCACTGTACCGGCAACAAGCGGAAGCCCAGCATTAACCCGTTTGATCACAATAAGCCGTTCGGTGTGGTGTATAAGACCTTCCACCCGTCATATGTGATGAGGTCTGTTAGTAGACCCTGGAAGGTTCCGGAGTTACTGGATAGATCTGTAGAAGAGAGCTTCCATCGTCATACGCTTGTAGTAGGTGAACGGAACCATCATTTGGCGGTTTTAGTCCACATGTTGGACGTATTGACTTCCGCCCGTAAGTTAGCGTCTCAATCCGAGTCTCTCCTGGAGCGGGTTGGTGAGTGTTCTGATATATTGCCCTCATATGTTTTAGGCGTAGATGCCGGTGAGGATGTACAGTTTGAGCACTAACCTTCTATCTATCCGTTTTGAACTTCACTAAGGAGGCATGTCAGATGCTGATCTCTCAAGGTTCGACGCAGGTATCGAGTTCGTTAGGCAAGGTCGGTGAGCCTGATCCCACGGAGGACCGGTGGCGGCTTGAGGCAGGTGCGATGTTGCTTAACGGGCTGATGCGCATCTTCTCTTCCGGCAACGTGCCTGTCGAGGTGCATGTGGATCCATCGAAGATCGAGGAGGTGCGCGGCATGGATTTGGAGGCGGTGGTGGATCTGTATGCAAGAGACGAGGCAGGTCGTGAGAACGTGCTTCAGATCGCTCGGTGGTGGAACGCCAACAAGCAGGGTCTCACCTTCACGCCTCGTGAGGGGTTCACGTTGCCGATGGTGATCTCCCAATCCGAGCAGGCTGAGGCGGAGATCTTCGCTGCGGTATTCAGCAATCTGCAGTCGCGCGGGTTGGAGTCGGCGCTCAATCAGTTGGGGATCGACGTTCAGACCCTCATGAAATCGCCTAAACTCTTCCAGGAAACGGTATGGTTCCAGTTCCAGTTCCTGTTGCATGAGCGGTTGAGACCGCCGCTCATAACCGTGCCTGACATACAGATCCAGTGAGTCACAGGGAGGCGGGGGCGATGGACGTCCTTCAGTTATTACTCTGGATTGGCGACGGTCTTTATGACAACTGGTTACAGCGCGGTTACCGATCCCTTTGTTTGTTTGTCGATGCGGCCGATGCGGAGTATGAGCGTTTAGGGTTACCGGAGCGCTATCGTCTCCGCCTTCCTGTGCGTCCTGACGCAAACCTCCTGCCTGACCATTACGCAAGAGCCGGTTTATACATGCCGTTATTGGAGGACGGTGAGTTCCGTCGTTTGAGGCAGATGATCTCTCTTTGGGACGGAATCCCGTCCTCCCTGCTTTCTTCCAGAGTTCAGTTCAAGTTGAACGTGTTAGACGTGCCGGAGTGTCTGCACTGGTATCGTCACGGGTTGGTGTTGAGTGCAGCGTTAAGGTGGTGGGATTCCCGATCCGTGTCGGATCCTTACGGCAACAAGATGTCGTTCGATTCGAAGTTATTAGAGGAAGCGGTATCCGTTGCGGTCTTATCTCAGAGCGAGATTGTGCGTTCCGCTCTCAAAGGTGTCATGGTGGAATGCAATTCCCTGTTTCTGTTGAACCTGTTCATGTACACCAGGGACCGTTCCGCGTTAAAGAGTTGGGGTATACGCTGTAGTGCTACCTATGAGACGGTTCACAACCAGCTTGTATCTTTAGCCAGAACCAGGAGTTGGAACCACATCTTTCGGGTCATCTTAGACGGTGACCCGGAGATAGTCAACACCTTCCAGTTATTCAAGGAGGACTAGATGGCCTCTATAGATTTCAACGTGTTACACAAGCAGCAGGTAGAAATCGTAAGAGGTATAAACCAATCGGAGACGCACGGCAAGCCGCTCAATTGGAAGTATTGGGGTGAAAGGATACCGGCTATTCTAAGGGGCTGGAGTAGCGGCTTATTGTTAATAGCGGGTCAATCCAATCACGGTAAGTCCAGCATTGCCATCAGTTTAGGGTTAGAGCTTGCGGTCTCCAATCCCCACTTATGGGTACTGGATTTCAGTTTAGACGATGATCTCAGGGATCGGGTCAGTAAGTATGTGGCCATTCTGTCCGGTTTATCGCCTGAGGCGGTCAAGATGGAGTATTACCATCGTCAGTCCATACAGGACCCCGATGCGATGAAATGTTATGAGGCTGTACTGGACGACGGCTACGATAAGTTCTCCAGACTAAGTCGGTTACTGGTTCTGGATGCGCAGTCTATGTACGGCGCGTTAGGCAAGAACTCCGAAACGAATCGTATTGGCATGTTGATTCCGTCCATTGAGAACATCATGCTGGTGATCATGAATCTGTATCATCACATCAAGCAGCGGTCCGATCAGGCGGAGATACTGGTTATTCTGGACGCGCTCAACGACGTCGTTGTAGAGAGCGCCGCCCACGCGGGTGAGAATGAGCGGTTATCCCGTATTGGATCATCGATTATGACCGCCTCTCAGATGTGGGGAGTTCGGTTTATTGCGACCGCCCACGCTAGAAAGGTCACCAATTGGCGTAAGCCGAGCATGGACGATGTGTACGGCGCCAGCGCATTAAAGTATGTTGCGAAGGTGATCACCTTCGTATACAACGATTACAAGAGCAAGCGCAAGGAGTCTCCGCTCACCATAGAGGTTACTCCGCAGGACAAGGTTCGTCCTTTTTGGACGGACCACATGTCTTACCGTTCCATGTTGGCGCCTGTACTCGTATGGAGCTTTCTGAAGGTGAAGACCTCCGGTTTGGACGGTAACACGTTTCTGACCTTGGATCCGTTCACAACTCGTGTGAAGCCTGTTCCGGAGACGGAATGGGATTATTACGAGACCCTGTTGGCATCATCTGAACACTAAGGAGGTGATACACGATGGAGCAGAAGACCGCTTTCAAGAGCGCTTTGCGTCCCAATCAGCAGCAACAGCCTCAGGCGGCTTCTGATGTCATTCCCGTGCGCGGCGGGCGGTTGTACGTTATGATTCGCCGTCGTCTTCAGGAGTTACGCAAGGACCACCCGAATTGGCGTATCGTCACGCAGCCGTTAGAGTTAAATCAGGAGCTGGCTACCTTCCGTGCGGAGGTGCGGGACGAGAACGATGTGGTGGTAGCGACCGGTCACGATCGGGCTTTCGGTGAGAACTGCGTACCGCTTGCCGAAACGGGAGCGATTGGGCGTGCCATCAGTCTGGTCGGTTACGGATCAGACGAGGTATTGGAACGTATAGAGGACGAGTAATCACACAAGGAGGAAACCATGAGACCTATCATCCAGATGATCTTCACCGTGAACGAGGTTATCGAGCGCGAGAACGGCGGGTTATGGGTACGCGGCTACCTTTCCGACTCGCGCGACGCCAACGGGAATACGCACTTTGTGGACGTTGCCGTCAGCATTCCCGAAAGCAACCAGTATATGGTTGACTCGGCGATGCAGCTGATGCAGAAGCAGCGTGTCTTCGTGTGCGGTTCCGTCATCAACGGCAACTACGTTACCAAGACGAGCCGGGTGCGGGATCGTTACACAGTCTTCCCAACCGCGTTTGTGCCGTTGGATATGCCTGTTCAAGAAGAAGAGGAAGCTACTCCTCAGCCGGAGCCTCAGCCTCAGCCTCAGCCGAAACCCCAGAGCGGGCGGGTAGTCGAAATGGAAGGCACCGCTCGGGTTAAAAACAACAACAAGCAAGCGGTCGGCACGGCGCTGAAACCGCAGGTCATCACCGTACCTCGAGCGGCTCAGCAGCCTGTGGCGGAAGAAGTGGTTGTTGCCGGCGATGATGAGATGGACGACCCGAACTATGACCCATTCGCAGAGCCTTGATAAAGAGGTTGTGGAGAAGGTTGTCGCTCTGATTGACGACTTTCGGAGCCGGCATGTGAATGTGGTGCTCCTGCTGGAATGGCTCATGCCCCGGCAGGAGCGCCTCGTTCCCATGAAGCGGAAAGGTGTACCGATTATAGCCCGAATCAAAATGGACTTCCGATATCCTAGCACCTACCTCCACGTCGACAATTTCTCCAGCAAGTTATGGTGCATGCAGAACCGGTTCGATTATCACGGCATCTCCATTGCGCCTGCCTTGATAAGAGTAAGAGTAGATTACCTTCTTGAGAACGGCGTCCGGCTACCCGTTAAGGACGATGGTATAGTCTGTGCTGCGTGGCGTTTAGCGGACGGGGACACCGTCACGGTTTCAAAGGTACAGGAACACGTCTTCACCAGGTTACTATCGTTATACGGTCATTCGGATAAGGTGCTTATCAGGCACCTGCAAGCTGCGACGAGTCATCCGCTTATCGGTGCCGACATGCCGGTGATGTCTCCTGGATTGGAATGCGGTAGAACCGAAGTCATCTACGAGGGCAACGAATCCTTATGGTTGGATTCGATATTCGAATCCATGTTCTCCGCGTTACGTGTAGCGCCTGATCCGGAGGGTCCGGTCGTCTCCATCCTCTCCAATCTATTGCGCATGTTAGGCACGTACACCAAGATGGCCAACAGGAGCATCCGTTCGGCGTTAAGACCCATGCGTCTCAAGCCAAACGGGTCTCTTGTCACCATACCCAAATTCACCGAGTTGAGAGGGTACCTGCAGGATGCTTTATTCTCATGGAGTACGGAGACCTTCTCTCATCAGGTGAGGGGTGAGGTGAGTGTCGCCCCTCAAACTCGGTTCGGGTGGTGTACCAAGAACTACGTTGTCGTGCTGGATTACCGGTTGGACCGGCTGACTCATGATCTACAGTTACTGCCGAGTTGCGTTTTGGTGGCCATTGATCGACAGCGCGATTTAGGTTATCTGGTATCTGTCAATCAGGATGAGGACTTCATTCATGTAGATGCCTGCTTTCGCATGGTGGACGTGAAGAGTCCGCAGAACATGGCTTCCTTATTAACTTTGACCAACCTGCGTTTCGCGTTGCCTCATCAGTTCGACCCTGAGATAGAGGATAACGGGTTGGCTAGACAAGTAGAAGCGCCGTTACCTTTATGGTTTGATCGCACGCTTTCGTTCCATTACGACGTGTTGAACGTCTCCGATCTGTACCGCATGCGGTTCGAGTTCAGGTTATTACCGGAGGACTTTGACAGATACATCAGGGAAGTCATGTTGATGTTTTATCATGCCGCTCTACGGGGCTTCCGTCTGCGTGTTCGTTTAGGTGAAGAAGACACGGAAGGCACGTTGGTAGAGATCAGGCATCCCGCCCAGATAGGTATAGCTTGTGCTAACGATTTAGCCGGTCAGCATCTTCGTTCTTTCAGTTGGTTATGGAACAAGTGGATGAGTATGGCGTTCAGGGTCCGTACAACGCCGTGGCACGTTCTGGCGTGGAGGTTTGTGGACTGCGCCAAGTGCGCCGGATTGAAGGACTTCTTCGGCAGGCGGTTATGGGAGATAGACAGGCACATGGCCTCCGTGATGTTCGGACAGCGCACCATCCTTTCGTATCGTAACGGATCGGTTATCTCCATTGTTCGGTATCCTTACTATTTGAACAAGGGAACCAATGAGGTTATTCAGGTACCTGCGCGGTATCTCGGTCGCAAGTTCGTCATGAGTTTAGACGAGTTCCGCAAGCATGTTCTGGAGTTCGACCCCGAAAGGTTCGCTTTGACGCATAAAGCGACAGAATCCATGTTAGAGCTCATTCTGGACGGCTAGTCTAACCAAGGTGGGGCATGATGGGGTTCGAGTGCGGAGATACCGGCTAAAGCCGAATGAAACCATATCGAGAGTCAGAAGGGACGATAGCCGATGAAGCTGTCGGCTTTAGCCGACAGTCGTTGACTCCCCGGAAGGATCTGTTAAACCGAAATTGGAGGATCACGATGCAACAGATGATGTTGCGGCTGGAAGAGGTTCTGCCGGAATTACAGGAATCGTTGTTCGGTGTTCATGAAATCGTGGATGTGCGCGAACCGGACTCGTTGGAACGACTTCAGAAATGGCTCGGCGATGAGGAACTGGTTGCTTTTGATTTGGAGACGTTATCGCCCAAAGAGGCGGACATTAATACCCCACTCCATGCGGATCTGGCCCAAGTCATCATCTGCGCACTGGCACATCCAGGAGGCGCGTTGATCTTAACCTGTCCCTATCAGGATAGTGTACAGAGATCCGACGATTACTGGCGTGAAGCCTTTCGGTTGCTACGTAATCGGGTCTTCATCGTGCATAACGCCTCTTATGATATGCAGTTCGTGTATCGTATCGGCGGGTACGTACCCGATCGGATTATTGACACCATGGCTTTGTACGGACTGGTGACGCCCGGCAGGGAGGTCACCAGAATCGATCCCTCGCAATCGCTGGCATCTGCCGTTTCTATCATGCTGGGTTACCAGATGGATAAATCTGTTCGGGAGACGTTCGACATCGAGAAGTTCCAGTATATCACCACAGAGCAGTGCCGATACGCCGCCGAGGATGCGCAGTGGACTCTATATCTGGCAGCTGCACTCTCCAGACAGATCAAACGTGATGATATTATGCATATTGCCGAGCTGGAATGCAGGCTCACTCCTGTACTCATAAGGATGAAGCTGATAGGCGTGCTTGTGGATATAGATATCGTGCAGAGTTATGCCAAGCGCGTGGAGAATGTCCGGCAGCTGCTGGAGAATCGGCTGTACTCCGTCATGGCGCAGGACGATATGGCGGTGTTGGGCTTCCTGAACGGTAAGCCTATGACTATCTCGGAACTGGTGAAGATGTATCGGGCCGGTGGTGATACTATAATAGAAGCGCTTCCAAGGCCTCTCATGAAGGATAGAGCCGTCAAGCATCCCGGAGTTAGACCGAGGACGGTATCCGATGTGATTAACGTCCGCTCCCAGCACTTTTGGAGGGGTTATTTATCCTTCGTTTCCGGTGGTCTTGTATCGAGCAGTGAATCCAGAAGCATTGAGACGTTCTGCAATGCGCTTCGTTTAGGCAAGTCCGCCTCCGCCTATCCGGAATCCCACAGGATGAGGTTGGTAGAGTTGCTGGAGACCCTGTTAGATTACAGGGCCGTCAGCAAGATTCACTCTACTTACCTGAAGTCCTGGCAGAACCTTCATCGTGAGGGTAGAGTTCATACCACCTTTATACAGACCTATGCGGAGAGCGGCAGGATCTCCAGTCGTCATCCCAATCTCCAGAACTGTCCGAGGCCGGACACGACGCAATTTCTGGAGAAGTATCTCGGTGAGCCTTTGGACATGCGTTCCATGTTTGTGGCTCCTCCAGGCATGGTTTTGGTTACGGCGGACTACAGTCAATACGAGCTTCGCGTTGCCGCTCAGTTATCTCAAGAGCACAAGATGATAGAGGTCTATTGGCGCGAGTATGAGGTGCGGAAGCTGATTGAGGAGTTACTACGCGAATACGGTTACTATCCTTGGCATCATGTAGAGCTTGAGGACGAGCGTTACATAGAGTTAAAGAACAGGTTGGGCCAATTAGACTTCCACCGAATGAACGCCTCCATTATCTTCAACAAGGACCCCATGGAGGTAACGAAGCAGGAGCGCACGGAGGCCAAAGCGGTATCCTTCGGGGTTCTTTATGGTATGCAGGCGCCGAGTCTCTCGGAAACTATCACCAGGATGAGCGGTCGGGAATTAAGCATTGAAGACGCCCAGCGTCTTCTGGACAGGTATTTCGGCACTTACAGGAACCTCAAGTCGTACATAGACAAGACCATCTTCTATGCCAGGCAGAGGGGTTATGTGACTTCCATCTACGGCAGGAAGCGTTGGTGCAGCTTCCCCAATCACGTTCCGACCAAGGGTATCCATTCCTTGCTACAGAGCTACGCTACCGCGATTGAGCGGGAGGCTGTGAATCACACCATTCAGGCGACAAACGCGGATGCGACGAAGTTCGCGTTGATATTAATAGACGGCGAGCTTCGTTCCAGAGGCTACGATTTATCCATCACTTATCCCGTGTTAACGGTGCATGACGAGATAGTGGTGCAGTGTCCTCAAGAGTATGCCGATGATGTGGCTTTTATAGTTACACAGTGCATGGTAGAAGGCAGCCGAATGGTCGGTTTGGTTGATGTGCCGACTGTAGTGGAAGCTGCCGTAGGTCCCTCATGGTGCAAGTAGACAAGGAGGTGTGTCATGTCCCCCTACACGTCCGCTTTGTTGGCGCTTCGTCACAGCGGGCGCTGGATGTCCTTTATAGAACCCATGCCGGACGGTTTAGCCCGTCGTGTGCTAAGTGTATTAGCTTACGCCAGGTATCTCTGTCCGAACGCCGAGCCGTCCGGTCACTATGACAACCACACCGTTACTCTCACATGGCATTGGGGTACAAAGGTACTGACCATTCGGATCCCACAGTGTCATCCCAATGTGTTTGATGAATCGGAGGATGATGATCCGATCATTGCTACATTCATGGACGGCGATACGGGCGAGTTTTGGCGTGAGGAGATTCAGCCCGGTACAGGCACAATGCCGCCTGTGTTCCCACCGAGACTGGAGTGGCAGTTACTGGACAAGCATAAGCATACTGTTGAGAACCCGCAACCGAAGCGCGACCGTTTATATACCCTTGACTTTCGCATCAAGCGTCTGTTCCCCGATCTACCGTTCAGTGTGACACAGGTAGAAGAGCAGAAGCCTTTTGAAAGGATCAGGCAAGCCTCTTCCGGTTTAAGACCGTTCGTTGAGGACATGGTCGTTCTTGGGGTCAGGACTTTGGTGAGGGAGCTTCCCAACATATGGAGGAACCGACATGTTAAAGCTCGCACACATCGCTGACTGCCATCTCGGTTTCGGTAGGCGACAGATGCCCTTCGCGGAGGCGGACGTCGTTCGCAGCTTCCACGAAGCGGTTCGTGAAGCGTCCGCATGGGCCGATCTCATTGTTATCGCGGGGGATCTGTTCGACAGTCCGAGATTGCATGTGCCTTCGCTTCAGGAAGCTCTGGTTCTGAAATCGCTGAAGCAGCCTGTGATCATCGTTGGCGGCAACCATGACACTCCGGCGATGTTACAGGAGAGTTCGCCCCTGCATCTGCTATCGGAGATAGCACCCAACCTGTTCATAGTCAGTTCGCAGTACCAGAAGCTGATGATAGACGGTGTAGAGGTTCACTGTGTCCCTGCTCGGTATCTCCATAATTGGACTGAGCCTATCATACCGGACAAACCTGGAGATGCCATCATGGTGATTCACGGCGTGCATCCCTACAGTCCGATGAAGCCACCGAGTGATGCATGGACTGCGCCGCCGCTGTATGACCCCAAGCATTTCGCATACATCGCATGGGGCGACCTGCACGAATGGCACTCGGTG
>Ga0209017_10001416_pt1 | contig 18375 bp, 8 predicted proteins | sample YNPBryunderm2012_FD_185812 | JGI IMG/M metagenome (GOLD analysis project Ga0209017, IMG submission 185812) | Anoxygenic and chlorotrophic microbial mat microbial communities from Yellowstone National Park, USA - YNP Bryant MS undermat 2012... ... | reverse complement strand
GAAAAAGGTGAAAAGGAAAGCTGAAAAGAAAGATATCAACTATTATATGAAACTTAAATATAAAATTGAGGTCGTTCCTATTCCTGAAGAAGACGGTGGAGGATATGAGGCGCGCATTCCTCAGCTCGGAAAGGCGGCCTTTGTAGGATATGGTGAAACGGTTGAGGAAGCCCTGGCTCATCTTGAAGTTGTAAAGCGCGACCTTTTCGAAAGTTATCTTAAGGACGGGATGCCAATTCCTGAGCCAGAGAAAGAAGAAGGGAGATACAGTGGCCGCATCCTGCTTCGTGTTCCGATTTATCTTCATAAAGAACTAAGCGAGCTCGCCAAGAAAGAAGATATCAGCCTTAATCAGTTATTAAATCACCTGATCGAACGCGGCCTTGCCTCTTTAAGACATGAAGATAAGCCTATCAGCTTTGCAAAACCGATTTCACAGCCGATTACTACAAGAATAAAGATAGCCGAAAAATAAAACATTATTCTATTGGCATCATTCCCGGCAAAAGGAAACAGGCTGCTAAGCATCGATATCCTTCTTTTCGCTATATAAAATAGGTTGACCTAAGAATTAAAAGTTGACATTTTCTTTAATGTTAAAAATAATAAAAACAAAAGGAAGGGTTGATATGGCTATTCATCATAGCAACGTAAACTTTAGAAAATTAATTAAAGATTTGGCTGATATGTATAATTATCCAATCCCTGAGGTTATTTTAGTTGAATTGGTAGCAAATGCTTTAGATGCTAGAGCAACAATAGTTGATATTAATTACGATATCGAGAACTCGGTTTTAGTGGTATCAGATAATGGAGAGGGAATGAACGAAAAACAGTTTAAAGAATATCATGATTTTGCTGCGGAGCTAAAAATAAGAGGGAATAGTATAGGGTTCGCTGGCCTAGGAGCTAAGATATCATTTAATTGTGCTTCTATGGTTTCGACTGAAACAAAGAGTCAGTATTTTAGCGGAGCTTCTGTATGGTACCTAAATGATAAGAATGAACTTGTTTGGGAAGAGAGGCCGGTAACCGATAAGATTAAAAACGGTGGGACAAGAGTTGAAGTTAAATTTAATGAAAACAATTTAAGGCCATTTAATGATGAAAGAGAGATAAAAAAAATTTTGATAAAGCATTATTTCCCACTATTTGATGAAGATTTTTTAGATTTTTATGAAAAGATAGGTAAGTATCAAAAAAACTTAAGATTTTTTATTAATGGACTGGAAGTAAAAAAGTTTAATTTTAAAGAAATTTTTAATATGAGTAAATTTGAAACCTTTAGCTTGGAATATAGAGGGAAAAAATATGGTATAGGCATGCTTGGAATTACAGAGAAAGATTTTGCTTTAGGTGAAGAATGTATTGGAATAGGTTTGTGCGTCTATGGCAAGGTGGTAAAATATGATTTTTTCCAGCAATTTATTGGTGAAATATCAAGTAAAATATTGGGCTTTGTTGAAGTTCCGGTTTTAATAAAGCATCTTAATACCTCAAAATCTGATTTTATAAAAGGGAAGCATTTAGCAACCGAATTTAATAAATATTACGAGCCTATCAGATTAAAATTTAAAGAATGGCTAGATAAGACAGGCATAAAGTCGATAGAGTCAAAAAGGAACGAAGATGCTGTGAAACTAGAGATGGAAATAAAGAAAATAATAAAAGAATTTCCAGAACTGGATGGACTATTCAATGCTTCTAATAAATCTACTGTAAATGTAAAAAATAAAAATGGCAATATTGAAGTCAAACGAATCAATGGTGGTGATACAACATTCGCTATTGGTTCTGGCGAGAAGGGGGAAGATGAATCTCCTTTTATTGAACCTGGTTCTGATCAAGTTCATAGCTTTGTTAAATCAAAAGATGGTCCTGAGCGGGCAACACCTGTTACCCGCAAACGGCAATCTGGATTAAGAATTTCTTTTTGTGAAGAAAAAGGAAAAGAGGATTTAGCATGGATTGAAGGCAATATAATTATTTTAAATCTTGGACACAAATCTTATAGAAAAATGAAATCTTCATATCAAGCTCAAAAATTACATCATATATTTTCAATAGCCGTTTGCTTAGAAAGGAAACTGAAAGAAGATGGTATAATTCAGAATGACAGAAAATTTGTGGATGAGTTCATGAGTAAATGGGGCAGTTGATGAATAAGAACAAAATACGAATAAATTTTATCTCTAGGGGAAATAGATATTTGGCTTCTATATCATTTACCGATTTCGAAGCTCTTAATAAAGATTTAAAAATAAGATTAGATAAGGCCGGAAAAGTTTATGAAAGGCACCTAAAAAAAATGAAGGGCCTATTAAAAACTCGAGATAATTTGAAATTGAAAAACAAAATAATAACTGCAAGATTTATGTGGCGGATAGGTAATGAGATATTTTTGATATTAGAAGAATTAAATAATATTGGATTAATTGTCGATGATTTATATGAAAATTTAACAAGAGATCTTAAGGTAAGTAAGACTACTATAAAAAGACTGATCTCTTTAAGAAGATATTTTAATGATATTAATGAATTACCCCCAAGATTGGGCTGGAGTAAAATAAAAGATGCTCCCAAAAAATATTCCAATAAATCTTGACATAAAAAATGAATATTCAATAGAGGAACTTGATCAATTAATTAATTCATTGGCTATTTATAATACTCAAATAACAATACAAGAGATATTTAATTCACAGAAGTCTGATTATATAGATAAATTTATAGAAAGAATTAAGGCTGATAATCGTTTTATAGTTATTTGGCAGGAAGATATAGATGAATTACTTATATTGCCATTTAATACTTTATTGAATTTTCTTTGTAGGTTAAATATAAGATTAGGACGCCTTGGAATTGGGGGCCTTCCCCAAAATACATTAGAAAGTTTTATCATAAATTCGTTATTAAAAACTAATAATAAAAAAAGTGCTGCTGATCTAATAAAAAAAGCAGAAAAACTTTCGTTATTAGAAATTGACGGGCAATATGTATTTTTTCCTTTAGCAGATGTATTTAACATGTTTTATAGAATAATGCATGATGAATTTTATGGAATTGTAGAAAAATTTATTAAGAATGAGGACAATAAAAGAAAAATCAGAAAATCAGATATAATAAAAATAATTTCTTTAGCATATCCTGCTGATAAAAAATCAACATATGATAAAAGAAATTTTGAATTTATCTTATATAGATTTGGGTTAAGAAAGTCTAAAAAGATGACGCTAGAAGAAATTGGAGCAAGATATGGGCTAACAAGAGAAAGGGTCCGCCAAATAATCAAGCGGGAATTAAATAGAATAAAAAAGAATTCTGCTATAAAAAAAGCTTTAATCGAGATAATATTACAATATTTTATGACTAATAAAACAAAAAAAATTTTTTATTTAAAGAAAGGAAAAGAAGATTCAATAATAAAGCTAACATCTTCCATTTTAGATATCGACATATATGAGATTGCCCACCTTAATTTATTTTACATTTGCTTTAATCAATCAGAGAAAAAATTAATTAAGAGGTATATTAAATTAAAAAATAGAAAAAAGAGCTTTATAGATATCGTTAATAAAGTCGATAAAACAAATAGCCTGTTTTTAAGCAAGAAAGATATATACATTATAAAAAAACAAGAGCTGAAGAAGCGGTCTAAGTATAAAATAAGAAAAGAATTGATTTTAAAAGCAATGGAAAATATAGGAAGGCCAGCTCATTATGTAGATATAGCTAATGAATGTAATAAACTATGTTCAAATATAAAACTAACTCCAAAAGAAGTTTTAATCGTTTTAACGACAAAATCCAAAGATAAAGAAGAATGGACATGGACGGGCAGAAGAGGATACTATGCCCTTAAAAAATGGGGATATAAAAGACCGAAAGAGGATCTTTTTTCTACAGTCTTTAGGATTGTATATAAATATTACCGTGAATATAAGAAACCAATTCATATTAATTTAATAAAAAAGGAAATTCAAAAAAGCGGCAGACTTTACTCTGAGGGGTCTTTATATTTTGCATGCTATAAAAATCCAAAAATTGAGCAGGTTAATAAGAATTGGTTTAGTCCCAGAATAGAAAAAAAGGGGATAACTAAAAATGAAGAAAATCTAAATGATTTAGAAAATTTAGATAAGGCTATAAGGAATATGGAAAAATTTGGGCAGAGTAGTTAGATATGATTAATAACAATATTAATTATTCTTGAATTTGATTTTAATACTATCCGATTAAGGGGCCATGTCAAGTTTTGTTCGCTCTTTGGCCCTCGTAATTTCTCCATTTTCAGGCCTCAGTTAGCTCCCTGAGTCAAGGCTTGATCCCTCACAGGCCTCAGCTTCTCTGGCCTTATATAAGCATAATCATTGGGCAAGGCTTCAATATATTTGATTAGATAAGCAGTGACCATTGTCTTAGAGACGACTTAACGGCTTGCATCTCTGCCAGCTCGCCCTTAACTATTCCTTCTTCACCGCCGCCTGTATTCCCTGATGGGGATCAGAGATAAACATCCGCACCCGCCTCACCCCACGCCTATTTAGCTTCCACATAGACTCCCGCCAGGCGTCCTCACTCTCCTTCCACATCGGGTCCGTCAACAACCTCTCCATCCTCGCCTTTATCGGATCCTTCTCCATCAAAAATCCCGTTAGCGATCCCTGTAGAATCCCCTTATAATCCCTTTTGAGCCGCCGTTAATAAAAATCTTCTTTCCTAAGGTTAAAGTCTGTAAAAGGAGAGTTAAGTCTGTAAAAGGAGAGTTTACGATGGCTCATCCTTCTGGATCGAATAGCAAACATTTTTAAACACTAGCCTCATACTATTAGCTTAAATTTGCGAACATTTTTATACACTAGCTTGTACAAATTATCGTATAGATTCTTACGCCAGGCAATGAATAGGTTATTAAATAGACATTAAATGAGCCAATAGGTTGAGAAAAAAGCTGGTAGTAACAGCTAATTCTAACAAAAACTAATTATTTACTCGGCCGAAGACTTCTGAATAACGTTTTATCTGTTCTAAAATATCCTCATCATAGCGAATCACTATGACTCTGTAGCCGTGGGCTCTTAATTCGTTACGAATATATTCATCTTTTGCTTTTTGATCTGGTTGGTCGTGAACAGATCCATCACAGAAAACGCAAATGTTTGGGCTGTAAAAGAAATCAGGAATTGTGTTAATTTCAGCTATGAGCTTTTGAGCTTCATCCGGTAGCTTTAAATTGTTGTCCTCTAAAACCCTCAAAAAACGTCTCTCTAATTCAGAATTTTCATCAGTTAGTCGTTTTAAATAATTTAAATGTTCCTCCCTTGTTTTTCCTTTATGTCTTCTCTTGGTAATAGAGTGCTTCATTTGAATTAAGAAATCTCTAATGGCATGCCGGTCAAGGAGAATGGCTACATTTTGATTATTGTAGCTCATCAAACACTCGTAGCAAGCTGATATACAATCTTTTTTTAGATCAGCACCGTTATCAGGATCAAAATGGCAGATGCTAAGGGCTTCCTTGGCCACATAACTTAGGGCATAAGGGTCTTCAATAATCTGCCTTAAAATGCCGCAGCCCCCCTCAGTTGCTTCATAAAAAAGGTAGGCAGTATAGTCGTTTCTACCAACTGTTAAAACATCTATTTCTGATTCTTCAAGCTGATAATATTGCTCAATTCCGCGTTTAATGGCAAATTTAAGGGACTCTGAAAAGTTGGCGTTTTTAATTAAGCTGCAGTTAGTGAAGTACATTAGAAGTATGTTTTGTGTGGTATTGACAACGAGCCTAATATTTTCAGCATTTCTGGGTTGAGGGTTTCCTGTCGTATTATAAGAAAGAGAACTTATTATTTCGCCAGATTCAAGGTCGATATTAAAACCTTTTTGATCAGCATTGCGCAAGCCATGATTAATTTTCATCAGGTTTGCAGCAGCGGCATATTTTAATTTCAGAATATCGTTATCATTATTTTGGACGTCAGCTTCAATTATTCTCTCGAAAGGATCTCCTGGGGGTAGCTGGTAGTAAGTTTCAATTTGATATGCAAATCTTTTTCTTTCCTCTTCTAAAGAAGTAATCCTTTCCACGCGGCGAGTTCTGATGTTCGGCATTTCAAGAACATTTATAAGATTGCTATTTTCTCCATCAAATAATATGTGGCATGAAGGACAGCGGTCGAGATCTTCTTCGCCATAGGCACCGCAATTAAAACAAAGTCTTTTCTGGCTCTTACGTTCGGATAAGCCACCTGGAGGAGCCTGGAAAGTGGCACATTCCCATTTTGTGCCTTCATGATAGATTATGTTGTGTGGGGCAAATTCATAAACAGCCAGAAATCTCGGGCGTGAAATGTATTCTCCTATACCTTTATTTACCCAGGCTCGGACCGGAAGGGCAGGGAAGTTATAGCCAGGCAGAAAGCCCTCGGAGGCCAGATAGCGGTAAGGATAAAAATCACTTTCTTCATGCGAGACTCCAAACTGGCGTAATAAGTTAAGCTGCCTTCGGGCCTCAGCTTGTTTTTCTTGGGCCTTTTTCTGTTCCTCTTTTGTCTTGGCTTTATCTTCCTCAGCCCGAGCTGTTTCAAGCATTCGTTTTGCTGCTTTAAATAATTCTCTCCATCTATTAAAAGCTAAATCAAATTCGCGGGGAGAGTTTTTTAAAACCTGGTCTAACCAGTCTTCCTTATACCAGTAAGTTTTATTTAAATCGTCTGAATCGGCCTTAAACATATTTCTGATAAATTCTTTTATTTCTTCGTGTCTTTTAGCACTGAGTTCAAAAGTTCCTAATATGTTTTCTTTTAAAGGTAATTGGTCGTTTTCCAGGTCAATGATATTCTCAATTGATTTGCCTAATGGCAGGCGCAAAAATGAAAGCCAGACAGAGTGTATGTGGGATTTGACCAGCATTTCGTTGGTAATATCCAGGCGGGGTGGCCGTACGATCCCAGAAACCATCTCTGAACGATGGTTGAAGAAGTATTGATCGTGATTATTTAAGGCTCCACAAAACGTAATTACAAGGCCAGGTTGACCTTGCCTGCCAGCGCGTCCACAGCGCTGAGCATAATTAGCGGGTGTAGGAGGAACATTCCTGAGATGGACCAGTTCCAAATCCGCAATATCAATACCCAGCTCCATGGTGGGAGAACAAACAAGATAAGGTAACCGTTTGCCAAGCTGAGCAGCGTCGGCTTGATCTTCAGGAGACCAGCGAAATCTTCTTTCGCGTCTCTCTCGCTCTCCTGGGGTAACTACTTGAGCAGTATGCTCGCGAGCTTCCAAACTGGCCAGATGGGCTGCTTCTTCCATATAAAATTTTTTAAAGAATTCATTGATTGAACCTTGGACCTTTTGGTATCTTTCATGCCGAGCCTTTTTCGTATAAACCGGGTCAGGGGCTGGAGGATGGCCATCACCTAATTTCCAGATTAAAATGGACACGTTTAATTGAAATAATTCAGAACCATCTTGTGAACTTATCGGAGCAAGAAGACCTTGACTTACCAAAAGATTTAAAAAATTATTTAGAAAAATATCATACTCGGCCGGCTTTATTTCAAGATTAGATATCAAAAAGCGACCAATTTGACTCTTTGGGCCTATCTTACAGCCGTCGGTGGGTTTTGTTGATTGCCAGGATTTAATAAGTTTGCTTGCCCACCTTAATTTTTCAGTCTCTGGGTTTAATCCCCAAAAATCATTAAGGTAAATTTCAGACTTTTTTATCAGTTGTTTTTGATGAAATGGGTCCAGGACTTTGGCGTTTATAGCCAGTTTTCCTCTGGCATAATCCAGAAAAGCCCTAACGATATTTTCTCTTTCCTCAGGCTTCTTGTTTTGCAATTGTGGACAGAAGCCCCAGGCTCCGGGGTTTTCGCATAATTCTTTTAAACCTTTATAATCTATCTTAAGCAATCCAACCTGTTCCAGATTGGGTTGGGTGACTCGCCAGCCCCGTCTTAAATCTTCATATAACCGGTATTCAATCACTTCTTCAAATGCTTTCCATATGTCTTGGGCTATCTGGCTTGACGGATCTAGCTCCGGATTCTTGGCAATATCGCTAATGGATAAACCACAGTTGGCTACGACCGAGCTTGAAATTTCATAAACTTGAAGTTCCTTTTTATCTTTTAAGGCTGAATAAAGAGCAGAGCGGAGGACAGCCATATGGACAAAATCGTTAAAATGTCCTGCTTGCAATGAGGCATCCTGCCGGTTATCAGTAAAAGTTAATAGCTTATCTTTGACTGTTTTAATTTTATTAGCGTGCCTTAAAAGGGAAGTAGCCAGCACCGTAGTGGCGCTGGACCGACCTTCACTGGATAGCGTTGCTAACTTGGTAAATTCTCTTTCTCGTTCTGTATAAAACTCTCCGCAGTTAAGGCAAAGGTAAAAACCAGGCTGCCACCACATTTTTACTGCTTCTGGATGAGGTTCATTGAAATATGTACCGTCGGGAAGGACCCAAACAGGAGACGGGACCCGGTTTCTCCAGGTAGGTTTAAGCCGGCCGTCGGTATCATACCAATCTTCTGGAATAAGATCCATACTCCAATCATTTTCCTCATCAGCTAACATGAGAAACCCAGTTTCCTTTTCTTCATCTTCGTTCTCTTCCCCAATAAAATGGGCTGAAAATTTTTTTTCATCTTTTTTTACTCGATAATAATCCTGACCACACTGCCGGCAAAACCGGATCGGACACAAGATCTTGCCTTTCTCTGCTTCAACTTGTCCTTCCAGTGAAAATTTCCGGGAATCTCTTTTTTCAATCGTGGCATAGAGTGATTTTCCCTGGCTTATAAATTGATGAAGTTTAAAAGCCAGAACGCGGTTTTTATCTTCTTTTACCAGCTCGGCTCCTTTATTCAAGGCTTCAATTAACTTGCTCACGCATAGATTTTCATCTTGTTTGACGATTCTGGATAGTTCTTTCGCCGCCTCGGGTAGAGTCTTAGGCGGTTGCCTCCTTAATTCTCCATCTGACCGCTCTTCAATTCCCAAGTTGTATTCAATCCATCGCACAAGAGGATGACGTTTATAAGCATCTAAATCGTCTGGAAATGGCAGGTTAAATCCCTTTGTTATTTCATCTTCGGTGGGTTTCCCACCTACGGTGAAAGGAGAAAGCTTTTCTTCTATAACCTGATCGGGTCGGAAGCTATGTCCGAAAAATTTGGAGGCGAAATTAGCAACCGCCTGTCGTCTCTCCTGGGAACCGGCATTGGGATGAGAAACCATGGTGGCGCTGGTACCAATGTGGATGAGATTATCGCCTCCGCAGTGTTGTTTTAACCTCCTTATCAGCATAGCAACATCTGCCCCTTGCCTCCCTCTGTAAGTATGAATTTCATCAAAAACCAAAAATTTAAGCCCGCCGTTCTCTTTGTTGAAGAAAATTTTATCCTCAGGCCGTATAAGGAGCAATTCCGCCATAACATAATTGGTCAATAGGATCTGTGGGGGATTCCGCCGCATATTTTCTCGGATCTCTTCTGTTGTATCGCCGGTATATTTATTAAAAGTTACTGGAAATGGTCTTCCTATTCTTTTTTCATAATTGGACTTTAAGTTTTCCAGCGCCTGGTGCTGAGAATTAACCAGGGCATTCATGGGATAGATTATTAAGGCTGAAACTTTCTGACCCAACGTTTCCTGGTTTTTAATTAAATAATCTATAATTGGCAGGAAATAACACAGGCTCTTGCCGGAACCTGTCCCGCTGGTCACGATAAAGCTCTCGTCAGAAATAGCCTTGAGGATGGCCTCTTCCTGGTGCTTATACAGAATATAGGGCTTACCCTCTGGTGTACTGAATATTCTGGCTGTTTCTTTTTGGATAAGCCCCTCAGCGGCCCATTGATCTACACTTTTACCACTTAAATAAGCCGGGCTAATCTGAAGCAGCGGGTCTGGCCAGAGCTTTGCCTCTTCTTTCAGAGCCTGGTTGATGAATTCGCGGGCTCTATCGTCTGCTATCAACAAAAAAGAATGAACAAAATCAGAATAATCTTTAAGAACCTTCTTGTGAAGTTCAAATATGGTGCTCACTTTTGTTTACCTTATCCCATATAATTTTTTTATTTATCATATATTTTAGTTTTCTATTCAAATAAAGGTTTTATTTGCCCGATAGCGATCTTCGGTTGGATTGATAGCATTTGGCAACTCTTGAATACTTGTTATGAGTTTAACTAACTTTTTGTCGCAGGTTAAAATATAGATATGGTCTCGCGGAATATCAAAAAAATCAATCAAATACTTAGTTGAAGCTAATAATATTAAATCAGAGGTTTGAACTTCTTTGCTAACCTTATACATTTGTTCGAAAAATCTATCGACTGAAATTATTATGTCCCGATTTGTTCCTACATCGTGAATCTTTACCTGCCGTCCTGCCTTGGACATTAATCTATGAGGTGTTGAAATTAATCTTCTGAGACGAATTGTCGCCTGATAATATGAGCTGGCATTTTCGATAAATTTCTTTTTATAGTACCATTTGGCCAATACCTTAAATGCTTCAGCAATGCAAACATCAGGTACATAAATTCTGGCCTGGCTTTTCCTCAGCTGTTTTTTTATAATTCTCCAATATTCAAGACACCTTTCAGCCCTAAGCTGTTCTTCGTGGTTCGTGAATTTGATATATTTTGATCTGTTCATTTGAGGCAAAGCCAAATATACCAGGACATTGGCATCTATTATGAAATAATTTTTGTGTCCCTCTGGAGATTTGGGTATCGTGCGCTTTTTAGCCAAGCTTATTCTCCAGATAATTTTAAGTTTAGATCAATTAAACGGCGGAGCAATTTTCTTCGGGCTTCCGGCGACACCGTAAACCTGGTCTGGCCGCGGTCATTTTTATAAAAATTATGACCTAAGTTCAAGTCGTCCCAACCATAACAAGAAAGAATGGCTTGATCCATACCAATATGTAACTCACGGAGATGGATTATATCGGCATCTTGACAATCTGGGTCATGAAAGAGGTTATAGGCTTTGGTAAGACCAAACTGTCTGGTCAGCATAATCTGCCGACGATGTTCATGATAAGAAGTCCCGATTTGCGCTGCTTTTTGAAATATCTGCGGCATTTCTTCTAATCGGCATTTTCCTTTTGCCATATATTCATACTCTATGGGAGGAAACGGAAAGGTGTCGAAGCAATCTGTTGGCGTATAACGAATATCTGTTCTTAAGCTAGATGCTTGCTTCCGTAGCCAAACTTCATGGATGTTAGACTGAAGCAAAGCGAAGTGATATTCATCATCAAAGGCGAAGACAACAGTTGCATCACCGTAAACATATCCTTTAGGAACAAACACAATTGCGTGGAGCTCGCTTACTCTGCTACGCGCTAAAACTCGCTGCAGGGGTGCAATGGCCTCGCGCATGCCAGATCGGTAGGCGCCGAATTGCCACCAGTATTCGCGGTTGCGCTTGTCACCTGGTCCTGTCAGGCAGTCGCGCTCGGGTTTTACCCGCTCTTCCACAATACGAAGCAATTCAGGGTATTGCTGAGCTCGTTCTAATTCCCAATCATGAAAACATATTACATAACGGCTTGGTCTCTGTTCAGGATGACTATTAAGATCGTCGCCATTTAAATAATGGAAGAGACAACCTGCGTTACTCGGATCCTGAGACAGCAGGTATTCAGCTTCCTCTTTTTCTAACACAAAGCCTATGCCACGTACAATGTCTCCCTGGAATGCCCTGCCCTCGTTCTGTCGTAAACGTACCGGCTCTGATTCAGGTTCGGCATCCAGTCTTGATGAAATAAAATCTACTTGTTGACCATCAAGAATAGGAAGACAGCGTGTCGTGATATTTTTTTCGTCTGGCTTATGAATGGCGATCAAATTAACTTCAACATTAGCTGCTCCAGGCCATTTAATAAAGCGTTTGGCGAAGGTGATGACACCTCCTTGGCGTAATATAACCGCTAATCCAGACTTTCGAGTATCACCTTGTCCCATTGTATTGGTTGCCACCATACCTAATCTACCCCCCGTCTTTAACAAGCTAAAAGCGCGGCGATAAAAGGCGGCGCATAAATCAGCCGTGCCGCCAAATGGAGCAAAAATTATTTTCATCCACTTACGATAATTTTCGCCAAAGGCTCTACTTATTTTTAATCCTCCCAGGAACGGCGGATTACCCAGTATGACGTCGAAGCCTCCGTTATTAAATACTTCGACGAACTCCAATGCCCAATGAAAGAAGCGGCGTTCTAATTCCGCCTGAAATACAAAACCATTTTGACGGGGATCAGGTAAAATGCCGCGCGAAAGGGCATCCTGCAAGCTTATTGTCGTCAAGGGGCTGTGATTAGAACTATATGATTGGAAGAATGCCGCAGTCCATACATTGGCAGCCAGAAGCAAACGGCAAAAATCGGTGCTATCTCTCAAATCATGATAACCCTTTGACTTGGCTCTCAACTCTTCAACAGTATCTTCTGGTATATCTAATATGCCTTCCAGTTCTGATGCAAAGCGGCTCAAGATTTGAGTGACAATTTCATGTTGAAATAGTAAACTCTTGCGCTGATCAGCATTTTCCTTTTTTGCTTGGCGAGCCAGGGCACGGCCATCGTTGCCGTGAGGTTGATAAGCTTCATCCGGGATTCCATTTTTTAGAGCGTCGAGACCAGCAATTCCAACCAAAGAATCACCGCACCGAATATGGTGGTCAAGAAAAGTAAGTGGTTTGCCTTCGCAATGAGCTTCCAGCCACAGGGCAACCTTACAGAGTTCAACCGCTAAGGGATTTTTATCCACGCCATAAATGCAATGAGATATCACGTCTCTAACAGCTTCGCGGATAGCGTCAGGGGCTGGCTCATCTTCGCCAGTCCGTATTCTTGCCAGTTCCTTTCCGAGCCGGCGGGCAGCAGCCAGAAGGAAATGACCTGAGCCCGAGGCTGGGTCACAAACTTTTATTGATAAGAGGGCTTTTTCTTTTTCTTGTTTAGTCTTTAAATTTTTTAATCTTTCTTCTATCACCGGGTCGAGAGCGAAGTGAACTAGGTCGGCAACTAACTCTGCTGGAGTGTAATAAGAACCAGTCAATCTACGTTGAGTGCCAGAGCCGAAATCAAATTTCGGGCTTTGCGGATTGCTTCTATCTATAAAAGGTTCAAATTCAAGGAGGCTTTCATAAACAGAGCCAAGTTCCTCTACATCAAGGGCAGAATAGTTTACTTTAAGGGGAGGGCTGGAGTTATTTTCGCGATAATAAAAGAGATACCAGAGTGCTTCGAGCAAATTCCGATTAGAAATGGTGAATTTATCAAAATCAGTTTCTTTAAAAAGATCGCCGTTAAGTGGAGAGGCCTTGAGATATTTAGCTAACTTTTCATCTCCGAATACTTTCCACAATACTCTGAGACCTTGCCAGAGGTCGTCATAATTGTTATATGTTCGATAATCATCAACCAGCTTTCTCAAACGGCTAATTGAATAATGGTTGATATAGACAGGATCAGAGCTGATCAAGCCCCTTTCTTCCGAGACAAGAAGGAAAAGAAAGCGGTATACAAGGCTGAGAAGCTGCTGATAAAAGTCTTGTTTATTGAATTGTTCATTATCAGAGGAGCTTATTAACTCTCTTAACTCAATGTTTTTTGGGTGGCTTAGGAAGCCGTTCCCCAGAATTTTCAAGCATTCGGTTACTCCATCGCGCAGATTTTCGCGGACCCGACCGCCTTGTTCTATCGTGTATTGGCGGTATTTTTCCAGAAGACATTGGCTGGCATCTTCAGATGTTTTTGGTAGTCGGGATCTATGCAGGAGGCGATATAAAATGGCAAAATCTTCAAATAACTGGTCCTCCATAATGGTCTGGAGGTCAAATTCTAAGTAGGATTGGCGCCTGATATAGGTACTATCCCGCAAGAGCCTTATGGTAAGACCGTTGGTGACTATTCCCCAGACATTGTCTGACCTGTTTAAGTATTCCTGAACAAGGGCGTGAGGCGATAAACGCGGACGACCGGAGGCAGCTACCTGACCGAGGTTTTGCCCGGCACCGACAATATGCACCGGTGGGGCATTTTCTTCAGAACCGGCGCGGTGAGATATGGCAAAAGATAGATCATCTATGATGTAAGCTTTGCGGTTATATTCTAAGTTATAACCGAGGAGGCGGAAGAACGGAATCATAAAGAGGTCACGAGTTTCAGAGGTGCCGGTTTCGTTTGCAGGCCATTTTTGTTTCTTTTCACTGAATACGCTCCAGTATTTTCTGGCATCAGCAAAAACCGATGCTATCTCATCCAGAAGATTGGTATTTGGTTTAAGACCGAAATCAACTGGTCTTTGTCCTTCAATATCAGCCCTGGCTATTTTTTCCAGTATATCCGGGCTGAATAGCCCACCTTCAATTTTGATGCCTGGGAAAACCTTCATCTTGTCACCACCGGTTGCAGGACTAAAATTCCAAGCAGGTCAGGCGGCAGTTGAGGTTCAACGTTTAAATCTCTGACTTTAAGATGCACCGCCTGCCTGATACGTTTTTGACTATCTTTTAATTCTAAGGCTCGGTTATATATCTGGTTAAGAATGTCTTCAGTAATAGGGTCTTTTTTACCCCAGTCCGCAGGCTCGGCAGACCAATTTCTCAGATCATTTAGGGCAATAAGTATTAGCTCTTTCTTTTCATCCAGGGGGATATTTTCAGCCGGGGCAGCTTTCTCCAGCAAAGAAAGAGCTTCTTCTTTGGTCAGCCATTCAATCTTTCCGCCTTGAGCCTTGTAATATCCGGCAACCTGCACCTCTTCTGCAAGTAGAGGATCCTTTTCAGGGATTTTAATAAGGTATCTGATCCGAAGAAGTAATAAAGTTGTTAACCGGTTAACCCAGCTTGTCCTGATAGCTCCGCAGCGAGAAACCAGTTTGTGGTTTTGCTCGGAATCAGGGGAGGAACGCAGAGCTTCTTCCATAGCATACTGAGCCAGGGCGCTGACAAAAGGATGATTCCGGCCTATGTATTCGGCTCCCGCTGGAGTTGGGGAGATAAAGCTTATTTTCCAGTATTTGTTTTTTGACCTGGGTAGATTTCTTTTTATTAACTCTGGAATATTGTTTTGATCGGCAGAAATAAGATTTAATGAATAAACCTGGTCATTTTTAATGAACTGGATGCCAATTTTTTCTAACATAGATAGAACAAAAGATTTAACAGTCTCCGGGTCACCCAGAACTGAATCTGTTAGTTCCAGTTCTCTTTTAACTTCTTCTAATTTTATTGCTTTCTGGGCAAAGCGAGTTCTATTTTCTTGTTCTCTTCTTGAATCAATTTCCCATTTCTTCTGAAATTCAATAACTTCAGGAATATCAAGGCCGAGTTCTAACTGTTCAATGGCAGCAGTCATTCTTTTCTTAAAGAAAAGAGCATTAATCAGAGCCTCCATTAAACTTTCATTTTCTTCGGGCACCGGGACGTAGGTTCCGAGAGTTTTTCTAATTTCTTTGGCTTTATCTAAAAGGACTTGAATAATAGCTCCGTCAACAGGGTTGTTTTTACCGTAAAATCTTACAGCCTTGACTTTAGGCTCTTTTTGTCCGTAACGGTCTACCCGCCCTTCTCTTTGTTCCAGCCGGTTTGGATTCCAGGGCAGGTCATAATGTATAACAGCCGTAAATTTTTCCTGAAGATTAACGCCTTCTGAAAGACAATCAGTAGCGACCAGCACGCGAGGTTCATCTGGGCTTATGTCATCGATTTTGGCTTTTCTTTCATCATCAGGAATTCTTCCGTGAAGCGTGACTACATGAACTTTATCGCCTAAAATATTTTTGAGATGCTCACCTAAATATTCGGCTGTAGCGACATACCGGCACCAAATGATTGGATTATATTTTTCTTTTAGAAGGTCTTTAACAATTTCGATACATCTGGATAATTTTTTATCTTTTCCGGTGTTTAAGATCCCAGAAGCCAGTTTTCTAAGTTTAACTAATTTACTTTTTTCATTATCGTTTAAGGTTCCTTCGGCGTCTTCTATTGGTGGCAAGGGATTCTCGTCGTCTGGTGATTCGGCGGTTGGCTCGTAGACAAATTTCTCATAATAACCGCCTTCCTCATTCAAATCGTCTCTTTTAAGGCGAGCGCTAAAAGCCACCTCGGCTGCCTTTGGGCTGGACATCACACATCTCAAGAGGGCTAAAGCCCCCCAATACCTCATACGTCGTATTGTTTTTGTAAGAACTTCAGCAGAGGATACAATTTCAAAACAGAAATCATAAGTTTTCTTGAAAAGCTCAAGATATTCTGGTGAGAGTTCATAAGTCTCGTCGCTAGTAACTCTTTCTGGAAAGATTCTTTCGGCCTCTTCCCATGATTTTTCAATGTCTTTTCTGGTTCGCTGGACAAAATGCCTGGCGAGCTTTTCTCTTTCCCTCTCAGATAATCCACTAAGGTTAATATCATTGAATTCCGGATTAAGTAATGTAAGAAGAGACTTGAAAGCCTCAGGGATGCCGCTATGAGGCGTAGCAGTAAGAAAAATCATATGCCTTGGCGGAGTTTTAAGGGCAATTTCTTTGAGCAGCTCGTGTCGCTGTTGCTGGTTCATGTTATTAGCTGCCTCAGCAGCTCCATGGGCCTCATCAACTATTACGAGTTCAGGACAGAATTGTAAAAATTGATGCTTATTCTTATCACTTTTGACCCAATCTATGCTTATAACCTGAATTGGAAATTGCTGATAAATAGTTTTGCCAGGAGGGACCTTCTTTTCAAGCTGGGAAATAGTTCTGGACCTGATTACAGTGGGTTCAAGGTTGAACTTTTCTTTTATTTCTTTTTCCCATTGTTCGCATAGATAAGGCGGGCATAGAACGCTAAAACTCTTTATTTCACCACGATCCCATAATTCTCTGGCTACAAGCAGAGCTTCTATTGTTTTGCCGACTCCGACGTCATCAGCGATAAAAACTCTTATGGGGTCAAGGCGCAGAGCCATTAAAAGCGGAACAAATTGATATATTCTTGGACGTATTGAAATTCTGCCCAATGAACGGAAAGGTGCTGCTCCTTCTCGCAAAGAGAGCCTAGTCGCTTGCCAGAAAAGGAAGCAACTTCTGGCATCCTTCACATCATCGGGATTGGGCAAGGGGAAGGAGGCTGGAGTTACTCGCTCAGAAGGAATATCATAGCCAATTAAATTTGTAAGTTGTTTATGGATGGCGACAACTTCATCCGGCGAACCAGCCAGAGGCCGGAGAAGATAAACATCTGGATTGTCAGATGGCAGAAGGACCCATTCCCGGTTGCGGCATTTTACAATAGTTCCCACATTCATCGAAAAACCTTTCAATCCTATTAATGCTATTAAGAAAAAATTCTAAAAAATTTCAATTAATATGTTTATTTTAGAGCAATAATTAACTCAAGTTACTGCTTAGGGAACCAATCATTGAGGTCTAGCTGACCGATATAAATGTATTTGAGCCCGTCAGCCCTATTTACCGGAGCAAAAATTGCCCGGAATTCATTCACATAGAAGCGGCCACCAGCAAAACCTTTAACTCCTCTTATCATATGAGCGACACTGGCTGCTCTTTCTTTGCCGATAACCGAGCTGAGACGGACTCTTTTCTCGACAAAAGGCCTGGGGCTGTATTCATAACTGATATCATCACCACCTGCTTCATGAGGTGCTCCCCATTTTTTGGACAATAAAGAGGCTTGTTTAAGGTGCATTTTTGACCTGCCTGTCTTACTATTTTAATCATTTAAATTACCCAGCTCAACAAACTCTTTGCTGGCTGTATGTCCAAAATATACGGCCATGTCAAATTTTGTTCGCAGTTTGGCCATCGTAAACTCTCCATACTTCGCTCCTAATTAGCTGCCTGGGTCGGCTCTTGCTCTAACAGTGGTCCCAGCTTATCAGCTTTGATACAGGTATTCTCATTAGTCCGGTCCTCAGTATATTTGATGAGATACGAAGTGGCCAGTCTAAGATAGGGCTCAATAGAAGGAAACTCTCCAACCACTCTGCTCCTCCTTCTTATCTCCGGGTTGGTCCTCTCCAGCACGTTGGTTGAGGAGATGCGCCGTTTATCCACCTCCGGGAAGTTATAGAACTGAAGTGAGTCCTCTAGGCCATCTTCAAAACAGCTCATGGCCTCAGGATATTTACTCTCATACTCCTCAATAATGAGCTTCGCTAGCTTCTCTGCACTCTTCTTATCTGGCTGCTGCCAGATCTGCTTCAGCCTCTCTGCTAACCGAGCCTTATCTTTATGAGCCACCCTGGCCAGGATGTTCCTCATAAAGTGTACCTTGCATCTCTGCCACACCGTCCCCAACCACTCCTTCTTCACCGCTGCCTGGATGCCTCTATGAGCATCT